>Ga0209748_1000049_pt1 | contig 89116 bp, 79 predicted proteins | sample BarGraIncu00421A_FD_185490 | JGI IMG/M metagenome (GOLD analysis project Ga0209748, IMG submission 185490) | Arctic peat soil microbial communities from Barrow, Alaska - Barrow Graham LP Incubations 004-21A (SPAdes) (version 2) | ecosystem: Environmental > Terrestrial > Soil > Wetlands > Peat... | reverse complement strand
TGTTTATGTGACCATTACGTCTGTTAGCCAATCCGGTTTCTGAGCCAGATCCAAGAGTATAATTTATCTCACCTTCCAAAGCTGCGTTGATCATTGATTGAAGCATATCCGTAAAAATACCTCCTTGTCCCAATAAGGACTCATTGTTATAAAGCCGTCGCATTACTTCATTGCGTCTGTTAGCATCGGGAATCAAATCCTCCATGCTGGGAGCTTTTGTTCTTTTCTTTTTTTCCATGTCCAAAATTATTACTTTTTATTTGATTTATAATTTTGACACACTTTTTTGAACTGTCCCGGCTATCAGGCAGTTTTATTATACTTCCATTTTAGGTATTATGAGGAATCGGTGAGACTTTATTGGGGGTTTATTGAGGGTTCAGATAGGTTTACCCCTCCTAACCCCCTCGCAACCCCCTATGAACCCCCTATGAACCCCCTATGAATAACGACCAAATGACAGTGTTAATTTAGTTGGATAATATTTGAACTATGCCGCAACCAACATTAAAAATAGTAACTGGAGAATAATTCTCCCAATAGCCATCGGGATTCAAATAAGACAATATATTGATCAGGCTACTTATATAAAAGATCTTTCACTTCACTCCCAGTTTCTTTACTGCATCATAAACCGGAACCAAATACCCATTCTCACACCGGCATAACAGGCACAGGTCTCCAATTGGATGGGCACTAACCCATTCCAGAGGAAAAGGCTTTTGATCATAGAGTAAACCGGATATAAATGATTTTCCAACCTTGAAAAGCAAATCGTAGTCCTGCGTTTCAAAAAACAACTTATTCTTATCAAAATTTTCAGTCTCAAAAGTGCATTCATACATGGCACGTTCGGCACACTCGGTTCGAAGGTACAATGCATGTTGCTCCAATACCGGAGAATAACTCTTTTGAGGTATAAATTTTATTAGTGGTATTTTCCCCTGAAAGACTACCATATCATCCTGTTTAATCACAATTTCAGTTATATATTCTGCCAATAATTGGGTTTCATGAATCAAATCATTGAAATGGAAAAACTCCTGCCAGTCATTGAAGATGGTGGCATCTTTGGGCATATAATTACCAAGTACCAGCTCGGCACCTACCCCGCTGATTTGTATATAGATTTTGGACATACTCGTATTTTTCTGCAAATATAAGCAATTTACGAAACAACTTTACCTGTCATGTCTTTCATAAAAACATATTGCAACCCATTTTTAATCCTTGTTTGTTAAATAAAACCTGATAATAAAAATGAATTTAATTTAAAAAAGCTATGTCGTTCTGCAATTAACTTGCTCAGATTAAATAAATGTAAGGCAGTGTATTTCACCTATCAGCATCCATTCAGAGTCAGGTTCATATATAGTAAGGATTCACCATGCTGTATTGGGAATTAAAATAAAAACAAAATTGGATCATGCGTTTAAAAGTAAGAATTAACGTTTAAATAATAAACCGATTGAAGAATATCAGATAAGATTCGGTTAACATGTTCAAAATAAATCAATAAACATTATTTAAACTAAACAGGATAAAATATTAAATATATTTATTATATCATAATAAAATATATTTTATACATTTGCTGCATCAAGGCTGAAAAGTTCAGCAGTTTTTCAGTCTATTGGCCATTTTACTTTACATACAACTGATATTCAATGGTCTTTTCTTTTAAATATTCCTTTCTTCTTTGACATACTTTGTGATGAACCGATTTGAATTTAATTTTTATCATTCTGATTTTGTTTATATAGTGAGATTTATCTTTCCTTTAATCTTTCATTAAAACTTAAAAATTATGAAAAAAATTATTCTACTTGTTTTGCTGGCTATCGTCGCAATAACCGTGCAGGTAAAAGCACAAGGAGTGATAGCCCTTACTACTGCGAATGGACAAACCACTGTTTACTCATTATTTGAGACTGCACTTAATCATGCCAATAACGGCGATTACATTTACCTTCCAGGTGGAACCTTCAAACTAGTCTCAGATATCAAGAAAGCGGTAACTATAATTGGTGCCGGCCATTATCCCGATTCTACAGCCTATACAAACAGAACTATTATTGAAGGCGACCTGAATATCGGTTCGGGAGCAAGCAATGCACTCATCGAAGGACTGTATGTAATAGGTAATATCATTTTCAGACCGGAACAGAAGACTGAGAATGTAACGATCAGACGATGCAATATTAACTCCATATCCATTGGAAACAATTGGGGAAGGGTTGACTCCAACCGGTGTTTCAACCCCCAGTTTATACACAATATTATACGTGGAAGCATTTCATTTTCAGAATCTTTTGGGTTTTTGATGAAAGGGAATATTATTGGCGGAACAGCGCAGGAATGCACCTACCATGGAGGAAATTTTGAAAACAACATATTCCTGGCAGTAGGGGAAAACGCCACCTTTTCCAACCTACGGAACATAACATTCAAAAATAATATTTTCATGAACACCCAACGGTTAGGGTATCAGGGATATGGGTGTTATGGGCTCGATGGTATTTGTGGAACCTATAACTGTAACTTTATCAATAATTTATTTGTAGGAAAAGATACGACAGTAAATGTAATAGCAATGGCAGCTTTACGAACCGGGAACATATTCCTGGCCGATGCCTCCTCTATATTTGTAAAACAGTCGGGAACTACCTTCGATTACAACCATAGCTATGCACTAAAACCCACTGCTCCGGGTAAGAATGCAGGAGATGATGGTACTGATGTTGGCATTTACGGTTCAACGAACCCTTATAAAACAAGTGCATTGCCTTCAAATCCACACATTTCGTTTAAGGATATTCCGGCTTCAACACTTCCGAATGGAACCATACCGTTAAAGATTCGTGTAACGGCACAGGACAGATAATATTTTTTGAGTATAATCCGATAGTTCTTGAAGGTTTCATCATGAAACCGACACAAGGAGTTTCTATCTACTTTTTATTAATACTAAAAAAATATTGGGATGAAAAATATCATAATTCAATTCGTCTTATTCTGCTGCATGATTCCTTTCATACAGGCGCAGAATAAAATCAGGCAATATGAGTATTGGCTTGATGCCGATTATGCTTCACGACAGACGGTATCCGTTACACCTGTAGCTAAACTTGATATGAATGCCTCCATTCAGCTTACCGGACTTAAAACAGGTTACCATGCATTGAATTTCAGGTTTCTGGATACCAACAATGAATACAGTTCAATCAGCACGCATTATATTGAAGCTTTTTCGGGCAACCCTCAGGTTTCCGGATATGAATACTGGTTTGACGACACCTTCAGCAACAAAACTTCTGCTGCTATAACACCTACAAACACCTTCAATTTAACAAATTTGGATGTATCGTCGGTATCGGATGGGATGCATTTACTTGCTATCCGCTTTTCGGACATTTCAGGTAAATTTAGTGCTATTCAGTACGGCAGGGTATTTAAATCGGGTGGAAATGTCACGAATGCAAATTCCATTTCCGGATATCGTTACTGGCTGGACAGCAATTTTGCGTCGAATACGTATAAAGACATGAATGTCACAGGCCCCGGTTTATATTTAAACGAGAACATTGATTTAAGCTCTTTTCCCAAAGGGGGAAGTCACATGCTAAACATCCAGTTCAGGGACAATATGGGACTATGGAGCGCCGTTCAAAGCACGATCCTATTGAATACAGGTGGTGGTACGGTAAGCTTTAATGTGGTTTCGGGTTACCGATATTGGGTGGACAATGACTTTGCAAACAGCATTTATAAGGATGTAAATCCTGCTTTAGCATGTGTAAGTATCAATGAAAGCATCGATTTATTAAGCTTCAACGGGAATAACCGGTTACTGAATGTTCAGTTCAAAGATGCTTCCGGATTATGGAGTCCGGTTGTTACCGACACGGTGAATGTGCTGACCAATGTTGGGTTCAATGAAATACAGATCAATCGGGATAATATACAGGTATATCCGAATCCAAACAAAGGCGAATTTACGATTTCAATGAACCGGGAAATAAAAGATGCCTCTCTGTATATCACAAACGCGGTGGGTGAAATTTTGTATATCGAACGTAACAATATCATTACCAGTCAGCTCATACATTTAAACACATTACAACCGGGTATTTATTTTGTGCAACTGGTAGATAGCAAAAGTGGCAAAACACTGAATGCAACAAAAATGGTAATTCAGAAATAAATATCGTATTAACTGACTGATTACCTATACGTAGACTATTTCACAGAATGAATCATTAAGCAAATCATCATATTGCCACTTTCACTTTCAGGATGTAATAGGACTATATCACAGATTTAAAGTAAGTATATAACAATGGTACGTATGTTACATATGTCCCATTGTTTTAAGATCGTTTTACTTATTAAAAACACATCCCTGTTTATAGGGATCAGCATAAAATGAGCCGGAAAATAGCATTCATAATAATATTTATTTGCGTAGAGGGAGAATGGTAATCTGCATAAAGCCCAGATGATGCATCACTTCCCGTAAGATCAGGAGTGTAGAAGCAAACGAATTGACAGTCGGCAACACATCGGAGCTTGCAGGACGGCCGGTAATAATGGCTGCTAACCGGTTAAAAACAAGTTCCATATCAGCACGAGCCAGTATCTTGCCCTGATCGGAATCCTTAAATGCAGCTAAAAGTGCAATTTCCATGACGGTCATATCCAGGGTGTATAACTGAGAGTTGGGAATAAGTAGTTTATGCAGGGGCATCACTTCATCTTCTACAACCATAATGGCATTTTCTATTTCACCCGGAGTTGGCGGATTGTGGTAGAAATACCCATCTGCAGTTTTATCAGCACCAATATCGAACACCCAAAGGTTGTCAGGTTTATCAGCGCACATTCCTTGTACCATAAAACTATATTGATCATCAATATGAAGGATGGTTACAGGTACATTTTCATGAGTCTTTTGTCGTACTGCAAGGTAATGTTCAAGGGCTTGTAGTTGTATATCGTCAGGGATAATCGTTGTCATATTCTAACTTATTATTCTTGTATAGAAATCGAATTACAAAAATACGTATTAAATATTGAATAAGGTGTAGCAAGATTGGGTAGAGTTCCAACTGTACTAAGTATATTCCATTCAGCAAGGGAGAAGTTTTTGGTAATTTAATGGAGTTTTATCTCAACCAATCTTGTCAATATCATTCTAAATCTAATAGAACTAAATTGTTGAATCACGTCACACACACAATTTACACAATTTTACACTTAATAAAGGGAATATATAAATTTGTTTGGAGTACTTTTGTAGATACTAACTAAACAAACCAGAATATGATCTACTTAGCTGACACAGCGAACATTGACGAGCTTAAAAAACTTCTTTATTATTTTCCTATTGCCGGTGTAACCACCAATCCTACCATTATTGCTGCTGCAAACAGAAAATTATCAGAAATTCTACCTGATATTATTGAAATTATTGGTGATAAGATGCTTCATGTGCAAATGATCAGTGATATGGCAGTGGATATGGTTCGTGAAGCGAAAGCATACAAAAAGAAATACAGCCTGGGAGATAATTATTTTGCTAAGATTCCTGTTTCAAAAGAAGGTTTCAAAGCCATGCCCATGTTAAAAGATGCAGGCATTAATGTAACGGCTACTGCCATTTTCACACAACAGCAGGCACTTGTAGCCGCCAGAGCCGGAGCCGACTGGGTAGCACCTTATGTAAACAGGCTTGATAATATCTCTTCACACGGGATAGAAGTGGTGAAGCATATTGTTGAGAATATAGAACATTTTAACCTGAACACAAAAGTATTAGCTGCAAGTTTTAAAACAGTGGATCAGGTACACCGTGTCAGCATGGTAGGAAGCCACGCTGCAACTATTAATTTTGAAATACTCGAACTCCTGAGAAGCCACCCTATGACAGATATGAGTCTGGATTGGTTCAAAAGGGATGCCAAAGGTCTTTATGATATTGAGTTTTAATGGTACAAAACAAAAAAACAAGAGGCTGTCTACATTTTAGACAGCCTCTTGTTTTTTATTTGATAATTATCTGTTTTTTGTAAATGCCTTCAACCTTTCCTCCAGCACATTCATCTGATCCATCCGTACAAACGAAACACAAGCCCGTAATCCATTCGGATTTTCACTGCCTGTTATAACCAATGAAATGGCAGAGATACCATAATACAGAAATTCCTTCATGAGCTCGGCACTGGTTATCCCCGGATAAGCAATGGTAAAATAAAAGCCATCGGCAAGTTCACGGTCTTCATCATTATACACAATGTAAAAATTGTATTTCAGAAACAGTGCTTTCATTACTCTGGCTTTCTCTGCATAGGGGTGCAGGGCAGCAACAAAATCTATTTCGCCATCATTCACGGCTTTTAACACGGAAGCAAGAGCATACTGAGCTGTATGTGAGGTGCCTGCTGTAGTGGCATATAAAATACCATAGGGAATGAAACGTCCCAACATATCACTTGAGTAATACTTTTTCAGGTTCGAATACCGTCTGGTACGCAGTTTTTCGGAGGTAATCATCATACCTATACGTTGGCCTGCATAGTTGAAGATCTTTGAAGCGGAAAGCAACAGGATATAGTTATCGGTATAATGTGCAACTGTTGGCTGAAAAGGAGCTACTCCAGGAGTACCATAATGCTGACGGAAATCCATGGCAAAATATGCCAGATCCTCTATCACGATCACATCATATTTCGTAGCCAGTTCACCGATAGTTTGCAATTCTCTTTCCGAGAAACATATCCATGCCGGATTATTGGGCGAGGAATAGCAAATGGAACACACGTTGCCTTCTTTGAGGTATGATTCGAGCTTGTCATGGAGTTTATCCCCCCTGAAGTTCAACACATCAAAGGACTTGAAGGGTAAATCCAACAATTGTAATTGGGATTTATTCACCGGAAAACCGGGATCAATAAAAAGGGTATATGGTTTTTGGGGATCAGTACGGGCAGCTGCAAGTAAAGCTGCAAAACTTCCCTGCATGGCCCCGACTGTAGGAACACAATTTAAGGGTGAAACATCGATATTCATAAACAGGTTGGCAAACCGGGCAATCTCAGTCTTTGCAACCGGTATACCTTCAATATTCGGATACATGGCAGCGAGTCCTTTATCCAACGCTTCTTTTTCGCCACGAATGGCAATGTCTAATGCAGGTAAACCAGGCACACCCATTTCCATATGAATAAATTCCTGTCCGCTTTGTTCTTCGATCTGTGCAACCAGCCTCCCAACTTCACGAATGGACAAACGGGTAATATCAGATTCACCAAACTGGTCAAAAAGAGTATCGACTAGAGATGTTGGTATAGTTGTCATGGTTAGTACAAATTACACGAATTAAAGACGAATTACACGAATTTTCTTTTCAGGATACAACAATCTTCCAAATAAAATCACACAGTAAAATTATGAAATAATATCATCGTAGATAACCTATTTCTTCCTGTTATCAACTACTCTTACAGCTTTTCCTTCACTTCGTGTTATTGTTTTGGGCTCGACCAGAGTTACTTTTACATGTAATCCAATAGCACTGTTCAGTGCATGTTCTATTCTTCGTGACAGGTTTTGCAGATCACGAATCGTATCGGTCAATTGCGATTCAACCAGTTCTACTTTTAATTCCAGTGTATCGAGGTTGTTGTCCCTGTCAACATAGAGCATGTAATGGGCACTTGTTTCACCCAGTTCAAGCAATACATGTTCAATTTGTGATGGGAAAAGGTTTACACCACGGATAATCAGCATATCATCACTACGCCCGGTTATCTTCTTCATTCGTACACTCGTCCTTCCACACTGGCAGGGTTCATGATTCAATGTAGACAAATCACGGGTATTATAGCGAAGCAGAGGTATCCCTTCTTTTGTGAGGGTAGTAAATACCAATTCGCCTTCAATGCCATCAGCAACAGGTTGTTTTGTATCAGCATGAACAATTTCCGGGAAGAAATGATCTTCGTGAACATGTAACCCGGTGTGTTGTATGCAATCATTTGCGACTCCTGGTCCCATAATCTCACTGAGTCCGTAAATATCATGTGCACGTATTCCCCATTTCTTTTCCAGTTCAAGCCGCATATTCTCGGTCCAGGGTTCAGCACCAAAAACACCGGTTTTCAACTTCATATCTCGTAAAGAATGCCCGTTTTCGGACAACGCATCGGCTAAATGCAACGCGTAAGAGGGTGTACAAGCCAATACTGTAGAGCCAAAATCTGACATAAGTTGCAGTTGCCGGCGTGTATTTCCACCTGAGATAGGAATAACCGAACAACCCACCGCTTCAGCTCCATAATGGATACCCAGACCGCCGGTGAATAAGCCATACCCATAGGATATTTGCATGATATCTTCTTTCCCGATACCAGCCATGGTTAAACAACGTGCCACTACTTCCTTCCAGTTTTCAATATCTGTTTTCGTATATCCCACTGTTGTTGGTTTTCCGGTTGTTCCACTGGAAGCATGTACCCTGACAATCTCTTTCATGGGAACTGCAAACAAATTAAACGGATAATTATCACGCAAATCGTTTTTGTATGTAAAAGGCAATTTTACAATATCATCAATAGAATGTATATCCGATGGTTTTACACCTAATTCATTCATCTTTTTACGATAAAAAGGAACATTGTTGTATACACGATGAACTAACCCAATCAATCTTTCACTTTGCAGGGCGCGCATTTCTGCACGATTCATACACTCCATTTTTTTATTCCAAATCAGTCGTTCATTGCTACGTGTATTGTTTTCTTTAAACGCGACACTCGATTCTTTGGTATGCAATCTGGATGATTTCAATATCCCTCTTGTTTCTTGCCTTTTTAGTCTTGACTCATCGTTCATTATTCCTTCTTCTTAGTTCTGTTACCTTTACTTTATATATACCTCACTTATTTGACAGCAGCCTTACACCTATCTTAAATCTGCCTCGGTGATTGATCTTAAATTATTCGCCTTAATTATTTCGATTGATTTATCCTGGTTATCGGTACGTAATACCAAAATCGATTTACTCCCAAAGCTAAAGGCATAAACATATTCAATACAGATATCTGCAGCAGTGAACAAGTCCAGAATCCGGGACATAGTTCCGGGGGCAGCTTCCATTTCTATGGATAGAATATCATGAATCCTTACAGAGAATTGTTCTGCCCTTAGGACTTCCAATGCTTTCCCGGGATCAGAAACAATAGCTCGTAAAATGCCATAATCGCTTGTATCGGCTACAGTAAGAGCTATTATATTGATGTTGTATTTTGCCAGAACGGCTAAAACCTGATTCAGATAGCCTGTTTTATTTTCCAGGAAAACAGAGAGTTGACTTATGGTCATAGGGATGGATTGTTTATAATTGTTCTAAAATCTCCTTCAATTGTATTGATGTACGTATCTGTTTAATTATTTAACGATACAAATTTACATAATTTGAGTGAAAACTGAAATACTTTAATCGCTTTTATGGGAATTAAGTTATAATTGAAAGCAAATATCCGACCTATAATAACAGTCAGAAAAATAAGACATCCGGTTCATTTTATACTTTCGGAAGAAAGTTTCCTTGTAATCTCCATAACGGTGGCCAGTTCGCCTAAGCGTGGAAAAATGTTTACAAGGCTATTGGTGTGTGCTTCCTTTACTCTATCGGTCATAGCATCGGTAGCAAAAATCAGGTTATATCCCAGCTCACTGCCTGCGCGGGCAGTCCCTTCAACAGCTATACTGGTTGAGATTCCGGCTAAAACCAACTGAGTAATATCTCTTTTCTTCAATTCTTCATCCAGTTGAGTCTGAAAGAATGCATTCCATGATTTCTTTTCAATAAGTATATCTTCCGGTTTAATTTCAATCTCAGGAACAATATCGGTAAAACCCATCATAGGCAATGCCACTTTAGCAATACTCTTCATTACCTGATTTTGGGGCATATTTGTAACTTCAACCCTGGTTTTAGTCCATGGAGCATCAAATGGATTTACATGAACCACTACAATTGGCAGGTTATGAGCCCTGAAAATATCCACCAACATGGAAGCCTTTAAAAGAATGGCTTTTACAGAATGAATGGTTTTCAATTTTACTATCCCTTTTTGCAGGTCGATTAAAACCAAAGCTGTATTTTTATCAATTGTAGTTATCATCGTGTATTATTTTGAACATGCAAATATATCCAAATTTGTTAAATATACAATTATGAATTCAGATAGTTTTCATTATGAAAGCATTAAATCATTTATGTTATGATTATTATACACCACTCAATAGATAGAATATGTGAGTTACGGATTTTGATTCTACATTGATAGACGAGCCCAACAATAATTCCTGAGTAAACGGAGATCTTATAAACTTATTTCCTTTGTTTCTGCTCTTTTTTTTAATCCTAATCCAATCGAATCATACTATGCATACATTTTAGGCATAAAGTGGAATAGGAGAGTATTTGAAGATGATTGGTCGAGGGGTGAGAGAGCCTGACCTCACTGAACCCTCCTCAATCAATCATCAATCAACAGTATTGAAGAATGACTGAGAAAGAATTTCTGAGAATCGTTTTTTTAATAAAACAGGAATCTGAGTCAGGAACAGGAAAGCAAATAAATAACAAGATTTGTTTTGTCTGAATGACTGTCGTTTAGCCTTCTTAAAAATCTTAGCAATAAATAAATCTGGCTTCTTGTTTCATGTAATGTCGCTTTCCTTGCATCAAGAGCAACGGGAAGATGAGTCAAAATCCAACCTTTTTACGTATCTTTGCACCCGAAAGGAATTCGACCCGCTTCCAGGGTTGTTTTTCTTTCTTTTTACATACAAGTTAAATGGGGTGCCTTAATATTTCGGGCTGAGATCATACCCTTTGAACCTGCACGGGTAATTCCGCGAAGGGAATAAGACAAATTCATCCGTATCTTTATTGGCTCTCAAAATCAAATTTATTAATTTTTAATTCATTTGTTATGAGACAAATTGTTATTGCAGCATTCGTGCTGTTTTCTGTTTTTACCGTATCTGCCCAATACACCCTGAAAGGGAAAGTATTGAACGAGAACGGGAATGCTTTATTTGGTGCAACTGTTACTATTCAAAACAGTTCACATGTGCAAACATCCCAAAAAGATGGGTCTTTCAGCTTTGAAGGACTTACAAATGCTCAATACAAGCTTGAAGTAACCTTTGTAGGGTATGAAACGTACCTGACAGCTACAACACCTGATCAAACGCTTGTGATACAATTAGTACCCAAAGCGTATTCAATGAATGAAATCACCATTACTTCGCTCCGTGCTACCGATAAATCGGCCGTAGCCTATAGCAATGTGAGTTCTGAGGATATCAGCAAACGCAACCTTGGTCAGGACATCCCGTATTTACTTGCATTGACACCTTCGGTAGTCACGACGTCGGATGCAGGTACAGGTATTGGATATACCGCTATACGAATCCGTGGCACCGATGGCAACCGTATCAACATGACAATGAATGGTGTCCCTTTGAATGATGCAGAATCACATGGAGTCTATTTTGTTGATTTTCCGGATATTGCTTCTTCCCTTTCTTCTGTACAGGTACAACGTGGAGTAGGAACATCAACCAATGGGGCTGCAGCTTTCGGAGCCAGTGTTAATATGCAGACCGACTTACTGATTGAAAAGCCATATGCTGAAATAGGATCTACCTATGGCTCGTTCAATACAAATAAAAATTCATTGAAAGTAGGTACAGGACTTTTGTTCAATCATTTTGCCTTTGATACCAGGTTATCAAATGTAACCTCGGATGGCTTTATTGACAGGGCTTCGGTAAACATGAAATCATATTATTTCTCAGGGGGATATTATTCGGATAAGACTGTTGTAAAATTCATTACCTTTAGTGGAAATGAAAAAACATACCAGGCCTGGAATGGTGTAAGCGGCGATTCACTAAAAACGAACAGAACCTACAACGAATTAGGAAAATATGTTGACGCAAACGGAATGGCTAAATATTACAAAAACCAGACCGATAATTATGTTCAAAGCAATTACCAAATCCACTGGTTGCAGGAAATCAATCCGAAATTGCATTTAAATTCGACACTGCATTATACAAAAGGTGCAGGATATTATGAAGAATACAAAACCAATCAGTCATACACAGACTACAATCTTAGTGCTCCGGTGGTGAATGGGATTCCACTTGAGACAACCGACCTGGTAAGACAAAAATGGCTGGATAATTATTTTTACGGAATGACCTGCTCGTTGAATTATGAAAGTAAAAAAGTGAATGCATCTGTTGGTGGAGCAGCGAGCGAATATGTAGGGAATCATTTCGGAAATGTAATATGGGTCAGGGATGCACAGAATCTTGATGTAGCCAATGAGTATTACAGAAGTATCGCATTCAGGGATGAGGCTAATATTTATGCAAAAGCCAATGTTGAACTGATTCATAACTTTTATGCCATGGCCGATTTGCAATACCGAGTCATCAGGTATAACATGAGGGGAACTGATAGTAAAATTGATGCTAATACCAATTCAATGCGTGATATTACTCAAAGTCACCCCTTTAATTTCTTCAACCCTAAAGTTGGGTTGACTTATAAATTAAATAAAAACAATGATGTATTTGCTTCGTTCTCTGTTGCTAACCGTGATCCGAATCAAACCGACTATACCAATGCCGGACCTAATCAGATTCCAACCAGTGAACGGTTGAATGATACTGAACTTGGTTACCGGTTTCAATCACCGGGAATTAGCGTTGGTGCCAATTTATATTACATGAAATATAAGAACCAATTGATTTTGACAGGAAAAATCAGTGAAATAGGTGAAATGCTTACTTCCAACATTCCTGACAGTTATCGGTCAGGGATTGAGTTGACTGCCGGAGTAAAAATCACAGACTGGTTGAAATGGAATGGCAATCTGACATTAAGTTCAAATAAAATTCTGAACTTTACGGAAGAAGGAGTAGATGTCTATGATGCAAATGGTAATTGGACAGATTCTAAAAACAATTATTTGGGAACAACAAATATTGCATATTCTCCCAATATCATTACGAACAGCATTTTCACGTTCAATTATAAAGACTTCGAGTGTGGCTTACAATCTAATTATGTAGGAAAACAATATCTTGATAACACATCGGATAACGCAAGGGCAATTAATGCTTATTTTGTAAACAACTTAAGCTTTCAGTACTCATTGAAAATCAAACAAATGAAATCAATTGATTTTCGTGTGCTGGTGAATAACATTTTCAACGTACAATATGAAACGAATGGGTATACCTGGTATTCATATTATCAGGGTGGTCAACGTGTGAATGACCTGCGTTACTTTCCACAGGCAGGAACAAATTTACTGGCTTCTGTTACACTGAAGTTTTAAGAAGATAAATCATTTAAAGATAAAGGCCAGGTTTTCGCCTGGCCTTTATCTTTCTCTAACTCCCTGAAACAAAAAAGGCTTATTGATTACTCAATAAGCCTTTTTTGGTGGAGATTATCGGACTCGAACCGATCACCTTAACACTGCCAGTGTTACGCTCTAGCCAGATGAGCTAAACCCCCATGTGTGATTTTTAAATCGCAGCGCAAAGATAAGAAAGTTTTGGAAATTATGCGTACTTTTGCTAAATAATATTCTCAAGAAATTCAATATAGTACTGGTTTTTCGAACATGTTGATAAATCCCGGTGTAAACTATTTGAAATTCAATAGTAAATAGTCAATGTTTAAATAGTAAATAATAAAAATGCTCATATTTAATACAACCTACCTGGTTTCAGATAAAGCACACGGCGCCTGGCTCACATGGATCCGTGAACAGCACATTCCATTTATGCTCAGTTCTTCTTATTTTTCAAGCCCTCAGGTTGCCCGGGTGATTACAAGCGCTGAACAGGAAGGCACTTCTTTTTCAGTACAATTTCACATAAATGATATGCACACGCTTAAATTATGGAATAAGGAATACAGCCAGCTTTTCCAGGATAATTGTGCTCAAAAGTTTGGGACTGAGGTTATCTTTTTTACGACTACCCTTGAACTGTTGGATTAACGTATGGTAAAGGAACAAATCATATTAGGCATAGACCCCGGAACAACTATTATGGGATATGGCATATTGAAAGTTGTTGGCAACAAGACTGAGATGCTGGCAATGGGTGTGCTCGACCTGAAAAAGTACAGCAACCATTACCTGAAATTACAACGGATCTTTGCCCGCACCCTCTCCCTTATAGATGAATTTCACCCGGATTGCCTGGCCATAGAAGCCCCGTTCTTTGGAAAGAATGTACAATCGATGTTGAAACTGGGACGTGCTCAGGGAGTGGCCATGTCAGCTGCCCTATACCGTGACATTCCTATTACGGAATATGCTCCCCTGAAAATAAAAATGGCCATTACCGGAAGCGGCAGTGCTTCCAAAGAGCAAGTGGCAGACATGTTACGTCGTATCCTAAAGATTCCAGTTGAAGACATGCTTCCTCAACTTGATGCTTCTGATGGATTAGCAGCGGCATACTGTCATTTCCTGCAAGCCGGTAGACCTGTATCGGATAATGCCTATTCGGGATGGAAAGACTTTATAGCTAAGAATGAGGATAAAGTCAAGAAACCGAGGGTCGTTGAGTAAGGTTATTGGTTAATTGGTTAATTAAGTTGAGTGAGTTGATTGGTTAACAGATTGTATCAAAAGGAATAAAACAGAAAAGGTTGTTTGCAGTGCGAACAACCTTTTCTGTTTTATACTTTTTCGATTAAGTGATCTGAATCATCTAACAACCTGTTTTACTCAATCAACCAATTAACTTAATTAACTTAATTAATTAATCAACTAATCGATCATTTCAAAGCCCGTATAAGGAATTAATGCCTTTGGAATACGAATACCCTCCGGTGTCTGATTATTCTCAAGCAGGGCGGCTACAATGCGCGGTAAGGCCATTGCACTACCATTCAACGTATGTACCAGTTGCGTTTTCTTATCAGCTGTCCTGAAACGGCATTTTAAGCGGTTAGCCTGATAACTTTCGAAATTGGATACAGAACTTACTTCCAGCCAACGTTCCTGAGCTGCCGAATACACTTCAAAGTCAAAAGTCAACGCAGATGTAAAACTCATGTCACCACCACAAAGACGCAGAATACGCCAAGGTAGTTCAAGTTTTTCAACCAGTGTTTGCACATAATTGACCATTTGATCAAGTGTCTCATATGATTTATCAGGATGTTGTATTTGCACAATTTCCACTTTATCAAATTGGTGTAACCTGTTTAACCCACGTACATCTTTACCATATGAACCTGCTTCTCTACGGAAACAAGCAGAATAAGCGGTATTTTTAACAGGAAGTTCATTCTCATTCAGAATTACATCCCGATAAATATTCGTAACAGGTACTTCTGCCGTTGGAATTAAATACAAATCATCCACATCGCAGTGGTACATTTGTCCTTCTTTATCTGGTAATTGTCCTGTACCGTAACCGGATGCAGCATTTACCACATAAGGAGGTTGTATTTCCAGGTAACCGGCTTCCATGGCGTTATCAAGAAAAAAGTTAATTAACGCACGTTGCAATCGAGCACATTTCCCTTTATATACAGGAAATCCAGCACCTGATATTTTTACACCCAATTCAAAATCTATCAAATCGTATTTCTTTGCCAAATCCCAGTGAGGAACAGCATTTGCAGGCAAGTGAGGCATTTTACCACCTGTGCGTTCAATCAGATTGTCTTCTGCATGTTTACCTGCAGGAACACTCGAATGTGGCAGGTTAGGAATTTGCACCAGCAGTTCATTTAGTTTCAGCTCTACAGCAGCTTGTTGATCACCAAGAGTCTTGATGGTTTCTTTTAATTCAGTTGTCTTTTCTTTTGCACGGTCAGCTTCAACTTGTTTACCTTGTTTGAATAGCAACCCGATTTCTTTTGATAAATTATTCAGTTCAGAAGCAGCAGTATCTGCTTGCACCTGCGTAGTCTTACGCAGGTTGTCCAGTTCCACTACCTGAGCAATGATGGTTGCTCCATCGTAATTCTTTATTGCAAGTCGTGCAATGACTTCATCCGTATTTTCTGTAATATATTTGAGTGTAAGCATCTGTTTTTATTATTTACAATTTAATCATTCACAATTTGAGATTTCAAATGCAAGGCACGTATTCTCGCCCGTATATCGAATATCTTTGCCCGGTAAATAAAAAAAAATCTCCCGCAATTTTACATGTATGTAAAACAACAGGAGATTTATGTGTGTTGAGTATCGACTAATTCTTAGTTAGCTTCGATAGGTTTTACAGAAACAAATGACTTGTTGTCTTTCTTTTTTCTGAATTCTACAACTCCATCGATTAAAGCGAACAATGTATGATCTTTACCCATACCAATGTTTTGACCAATATTGTGAACTGTACCACGTTGACGTACTATGATGTTACCTGCTTTAGCAAATTGACCACCAAATATTTTTACGCCAAGTCGTTTGCTTTCCGATTCACGACCGTTTCTTGAGCTACCTGCCCCTTTTTTATGTGCCATTTTCTTCTATTTTTGTCGGTTAAGCTACAATTTCTTTAATAAATAACTCTGTAAAATTCTGACGGTGTCCGTTGCGTTTGCGGTATCCCTTACGACGTTTCTTGTGGAAAACAATTACTTTTTCACCACGAACATGCGATAATACTTCACATACAACTTTTGCACCTGCAACTACCGGAGCACCAACTGTGATAGCACCTTCATTGTCAATCAGCAATACTTTGTCAAATTCAACCTGAGAACCTCTTTCGGCCTCTTCCATGCGATGGATATACAGTCTTTTTCCGGCTTCCACCTTAAACTGTTGTCCTAAAATCTCTACGATTGCGTACATTTTTTTAACGACTTTTCTGATTACATCGGGAAGGTGAGGTGCCTTAGGCATTGCTTCTTGGTTACCTTATCCGAAACGAGGTGCAAAAATACAACTTTATTTTTAATCTGCAAAGTGTTGAGTCAAAATTATTCTCATTTCTTTGTAAAAGAATTACTTGTTGACTTTTAGGCTGTTACTCAAACTGCTGAAAAATTAGCGAATTGCAGTTATCCGATTTTCAACGATGTCATGGTCAAAGAACCCATCACTGCCTTATCATTGAAGAATGATAGTTCATCACCTTCGGTTTTCAAAGCCAGTGCGTATAGTAACGGTAAAAAATGATCCGGTGTTGGCACAGCCATCTGTACTTCTTTCCCCAACAGAGTATAATCTATCAATGCTTTATGATTATTGTCCACAATAAGTTTTTTAAATATATCGTTTGCCTCCAGGGTCCAGTCAAATCCATATTCCATATCCGGATCCTTATCCCAGGCTACCCTTCGTAAGTTATGAACCATATTCCCGCTGCCTATGATCAACACTCCTTTATCCCGGAAAGAAGAAAGTTCTTTTGCCAGATCATAATGTTCGTCAGGTGATTTATTATAATCCAGACTCAATTGGACAACCGGGATCTTTGCTTCAGGATACATGCGGCGAATCACACTCCATGCACCATGATCCAACCCCCATTTCACATCTTCACTTACAACAGTTCCGGTTATGGCATTTATGGTTTCTCTTGCTAATTCAGGATCACCGGGTGCCTGATATTGCACTTCATACAGTTCTTTAGTAAATCCTCCAAAATCATGTATGGTCGGTGGTTGTTGCATTGCTGTCACCTGAGTACCGCGTGTTTCCCAATGAGCAGATACGCAGAGTATGGCTTTCGGAGTAGGGATTGTTTCACCAAGCTTTTGCCATGTACGCGTAAATTCATTTTCTTCTATAGCATACATCGGACTACCATGTCCGACAAATAACACAGGCATACGGCCTGTGTCAGTTGCGGAATGATTCAAATTATTCAGATCATTGATTGTCATACTTTATTTTTTTAAATTGTGATCAATTAATCCGACAGGTAATAAACTTTTTATTTCATCTGTCATTTAACTGATTAAAAACTCGACATCACAAAGTATTTTTACTTTGTCCCCTACCAATACCCCGCCTGCTTCCAATGCTGCGTTCCATTCCATACCCCAGTCTTTTCTGTTTATTTCTCCTGTTACTGAGAATCCTGCTTTCTTATTCCCCCATGGATCGTTCATTAAACCTCCGTATTCTACTGATAGGGTGATAGGTTTTGTGACGTCCTTGATTGTCAGATTCCCTTTCAGTTCATAATTATCTTCATCTTTCAGGGTCATTCCACTCCCTTTAAAAATAATTTCAGGATATTTCTCTGCATCAAAGAAGTCCGGGCTCTTTAAATGTGCATCCCTGTCCGGAGCTTCTGTATCAATGGATGCAGTCTTGATGGTTACATCTACTTTCGTAGTTGTAAAGTCATTTTCAATCATGCTGGCTTTTCCTTCAAATTCTTTGAAACTTCCCATGACATTCGATATCATAAGGTGTTTTACCTTAAATTGGATTTTTGTATGCGCCGAATCAATGACCCCTTGCATTAATTTTGTTTCAGTTGCTTCCATTTTCTTTAAGTTTAAAAGTTTTGTTTAATTAGAATGTGATCAATGATTATTTAAGTAATCGTAGATATTAAATGACATGTTTGTTTATCTATAAACACCTAATTGCCAATGTACTGTCAATTATTAATTATTAATTTTTAATTATTAATTTTTAATTATTAATTTTTAATTATTTGCCTAAACCAAGTTGGTTCATATAAGTCTGGTTATCCCAAAACAGATATTCTTCTATCATAACACCATCTTTCCATATCCCTACCGTACACATGGGAAGACTGAATGTTTTTCTAGTAGGTTGAATAAATTTACCGTCACCAATAGGCATTGGGAGGGTAAAGGTACCTTTCATAACTCCGGTAACACAAGTCATATTTCCTGAACCGAAACGAATTGGGTGGATTTTTATTCTTGTGTCAGGTGCGTAGACAAACATGTTTTTCAGATCGGCAATGTGACGATCAATGCCGGTAGTAAAATGCCCATCAGGCCAGTTTACTTTAATATCTTTTGCATGACTTTCGTGCAAACGAACCCATTGCTGATTACTGAAAACTGTAAAATCGAGTGTGTCAAATGTCTGCAGATTCTTTGCAATTTCAGCATTTCCTGCTGTCAGCATTTTAATCTGAGCCCGTAGTGCTGCAATTTCCTTTTGATTCTTTGATTCCTTTGGTGATGAAGTATTTTTAACTGCACTCACAGTTGTTGAGAAGATAAACATTGCGACGAAGGTAACATAGATTGTTTTTTTCATTATTTTCCGTTTTTAGTATGATTAAAATTGTATTGATTTTAATAATGCAAAGATACCACTGCGCTTATGCTCAATGGTAACAGTTTTCGGAAAAAGAGTGGTACTTTTAGGAAATTAATGTGCGTGTCATTTCGCGAAATTCAGTAGGTGTAACAGAAAGCTTATTACGAAAAACCCGGGTAAAATAAGATTTCTCGTTGTATCCCAGATCATAACCTATTTCAGAAACTGATTTATTGGTATGGATCAACAGATTTTTAGCTTCTATCAGTTTGCGTGTTTCAATAATTTCAGAGACACTTTTCTGAAAATTATTTTTACAAATTATATTCAGGTTTCTCTCTGACATATTCATTTTATCTGCATAAAAAGCCACACCTTCATCACGGTTATAGTTTTGTTCCAGTATTCGTAAAAAATTATTAAATGTCGTTATTTGAGAAGCCTTGACAGAACTTTCTACCGGTATATTCCTTTTTCGTTCAGTTTCGATCATTGAAATCAGTCCGGAAGTAAGATGGCGGATAGTCGAAAAATCAGGATTTTGTTGTTCCGTTTCTGTCAGAATAATCTCACAAAGGCTTGTAAACCGCGTTGAACAACCATTCGACGATATGGGAATACTTGTAGAAGTAAAGAAATTGGAATAAAAATTTAATTTAGAATCAGGGATAAATTCATTTTGATAATTAATAACCCAGCCTCTTAAATCATCATGTTCCACAATTCTATGCATTTTGCCCATAGAAATATAACTTACAGAAGGCGCTTTAATCGTTTCAACCTGAAAGTCAATATAATGTTCAAGACTTCCTTCAGTAACGATTACTATTTCCTCAAAATCATGATAATGTGCATCTTCACGTTTTGCACGAAGATTGTCTACAATTTCCTTTGTTATTTTGAAAATATGAAATGGCTTATTCATCTATAAACTAAAATAATGGTTTTAGATTGCTAATCTACAAAGTTAAGAAATTAAATAGATTGCTCATTGAATGTATCTTCTTTCTTCTAAACTATTTTCCATGATACTATGAAGAGACAAACTCCACAAAAAAGGAGTTTGTCTCTTTATAACAAGAAAAAATATCAGTGTTATTTTTCACTGAGCTTCTTTAGCTTTGAGAGTCCATGATCCCAGTCTGCACCCATAGATTTATCCATATTCATAAACAGGGTCATCACATTCATTGGATAGGGCATATTACCGGTCATTCCCCATGTAGCCTTTGTAGCTTTCCCTTCACTTATCAGTTTAATGTAAGCTTTGCCATGACTTTTCATTGGTTTATAAAAATTTAGATCCGTTTCAAAAAGTGTTGGCTTTTCAATAGTAGCAATTGACTGACTCCCTGTGCCAACGATTTTGCTCTCCCAACTTTGCATAGCACCAACGGTGCCATCTTCGCCCGTAAGTTCTTTTTTCATTACAGGATCATGATCATTCCATGGACTCCATTTATCAAGAGCAGATAAACTGCTCACATTTACCCATACAGTATCAATAGGTGCATTAATTGTAATTGATTTCTCGTAATTAAAATTTTTTGGTACAAATAACGCAACAACCAGCAACAGAACAACTAGTGCTCCAAGCCCTACAGCAAGATATTTTAATGCTTTCATATTGTTATTCTTTAGTTTGTTATTAGCTTTTTGATTTTGATAAATCATAATTTACCATCCAATTAATTCCAAATTTGTCTGTAAACATACCAAAATAGGCATCCCAGAATGTTTTATCCAGTGGCATAGTTACATTCCCACCGGATGATAATCCATTGAAAATCCTGGTTGCTTCTTCAATTGAATCCGTTTCAATCGATAATGATATATTGCTGCCTGCGTCAGTCGAACTTTCAGATGATTGTGTAATATCACATCCATACAAAACAGTTTCTGCACTGATTGGCAGCGAGATATGCATTATCTTATCCTTTTCTGATTCTGAAATCGGATAATTCGTATTTTCAGGCATATCGTTAAACCTGCCTACAAAAAGAAATTCATTTCCAAATACTGATTTGTAAAAATTGAAGGCTTCTTCACATGTTCCTTTGAAACTTAAATAAGGATTGAGTTTTGTCATGTTGATTCGATTTTAAATTACTAATCAATAAATTGTTTTCAAACAAATATAAATTAGCTTCCAATAATCAGAACATTCTCAAAAATTAATTTACATGATTGAATTGTAAATAATAAACAGAATTTTGAAGAAAAAGTTTTTATTCCTTTTTTTTCATTCTTTAAAATTTGAAGGATTCTCTTTTTTAAAGAATAAAATGTTAGTATTCGCCGGACTATTTCGAGTTTCACAAGCGGTTCATTTAATCAGAATTTCTAAACTAAACTTCATTACATTATGAATTATGAATCAATGCCATTTAGTTAGCGTATTTCTTTGTGACACCTAGTACCTTTGTGTTTTTGTGGCTATTATTTTCTTGCCACAAAGGCTCTAAGTTACTATATATCAAAAAGAAATAAATTTAATTTAGATTCTCAACTTAACTTCATTGCATTATGAATTATTAATTATTAATTATTAATTATTAATTTTTTACCCCGCCCAACCTTCTCTGTCCAGATTGCGGTAATTGATTGCTTCTGCCAGATGATTCGACAGTATATTTTCAGAATCATCCAAATCTGCAATGGTTCGTCCTACTTTTATTATCCTATCATATGCCCTTGCCGATAAATTAAGACGTTGCATGGCATTTTTCAACAATTCAGAGCCGGGTTTATCTATTTGCGCAAAAGTTCTCATTTGCTTGGATGACATTTGGGCATTGCAATAAACACCATCGATATTACTGAAACGGGCTTCCTGAATCTGACGGGCTTTAATCACCCGATCACGTACTATCTGACTGCTTTCGGCATCTTTCATCTCAGATAATTTTTCAAACGGAACAGGTATAATTTCAATATGGATATCTATTCGGTCAAGTAATGGTCCGGAGATACGACTTAGATACTTTTGAACAATCCCCGGTCCGCAAACACAATCACGATCGGGATGGTTGTAATAACCACACGGACAAGGATTCATAGATGCAACCAACATAAAACTGGCAGGATATTCTATTGCAAATTTAGCCCTTGAAATGCATATCTTACGGTCTTCAAGTGGTTGGCGCATAACTTCCAGCACCGTTCTCTTGAACTCAGGTAGTTCGTCAAGAAAAAGCACTCCGTTGTGAGCAAGTGATATTTCACCCGGTTGCGGAAAGGTCCCCCCTCCTACCAAAGCTACATCCGAAATTGTATGGTGAGGGCTTCTAAAAGGACGTTGTGAAATTAATGAGGTATTGCTGTCAATATTACCGGCAACAGAATGAATTTTGGTAGTTTCCAATGCTTCTTGCAAGGACAATGGAGGTAATATGGTGGGTATTCGTTTTGCGAGCATTGACTTACCTGCTCCCGGAGGTCCAACCATAATGATATTATGGCCTCCTGCAGCTGCTACTTCCAGAGCTCTTTTGACATTTTCCTGTCCTTTTACATCTGAAAAATCAATTTCAGACAGATTTAGGTTGTTAAAGAATTCTTCCCTGGTGTTTACTACCGTCGGTTCAAGAGTGGCCGTTCCATTGAAAAAGTCAATCACCTCAGTTATGCTTTCAACTCCATAAACTTCCAGGTTATTTACAACAGCAGCCTCCCGGGCATTTTCATTCGGCAGTATAAACCCTTTATATCCTTCTTCACGGGCCTTAATAGCAATGGGCAATACCCCTTTTATTGGCCTTAAACCTCCGTCCAACGATAATTCACCCATCATCACATAGTTCTCCAGCCCCGTTTTCTTAAGCTTATTCGCGGCAGCCATAATACCTATGGCCATGGGCAAATCATACGCCGATCCTTCTTTCCGGATATCGGCAGGTGCCATGTTAATCACAATTTGTTGATGAGGAAACTCGTATCCGGTATAATTCAATGCGGATGTAATGCGTTCATGGCTTTCCCTTACAGCATTATCGGGCAATCCAACATGCAGGAATCGTATTCCCTTACTGACATTCACTTCAATGGTAACAAGAGTAGCGTTAATACCTTGTACAGCTGCTCCAAACGTTTTTACTAACATGCTTATTTCTGATTAAGATGGACTACTTAAAAATCATCAACACATTACAAGTAAAAAGAAATTATTTATTTATTTAAAAAGCATAGCCAACATTCAGGGATAATGGGATTTTCACAGCACCATTCAAAGGGAAAATATTTCCATTCGAATAATGGCCTATTTTTAATTCGGCATTCAAATTTCGTCTCTCTCCAAAAAAGATTCCCACACCCATAGTATCCTGAAAAGTAAAATGCTTGCCGGTATCAACCCCATCAAGGACTATTTTCGAAATGTAACTCGGACCTGCCACAGAATAATAAAAATATGCATCCACTGGTTGGGTATGTAAAAAATTATAACGGAAAACAGGGAAAACAGAAAGTGTGTAAAACATCTCTTTCCGTTCAATCTTCTGATATGGACTTAACCCCTTTGTTTGCCATACTGATGCATTTACACCCCAATCCAAAGCAAAATATTTTGCTGAATGGAATATATTTCGCTGATAATTCATCGACAATCCTTTAAGTACCTCTACATCTCCCCCCCAAAACAGACTCGCTTTTTCAAGAGAGTTATTAATGCCATAGCCTGTTACATTTGATGAAAACCCTATTTGCAACCATTGTTTCGGATTTATATACCCTGTTTTTATTCCATTTTCAAGTTTCTTGTCTGAAACAGGTGTTAGCTTATAATTAAAGCCTGTTGAAATAAATGTTGTTGCCGGCTGATTTACCGACACCTTTTTAGGTGAATAAGTACCGCTTAGCATCAATCGCCAGTTATTATTAATGTGATAATTAATTCCTCCACCTAATAAAACAGTCGGATAGCTTACCCCTGTAACAATGGGCGTTCCATCCTCGGCATTAAACCCATGTCGCGTGACTATACCCAGGCCAACTTCTCCATTTAAATATATTTTATTGCTGATAGGAATTTGAGGCCTTAACGTTAATCCACCTACATTCATCCACACAGAACTTCGTTCATTTTTTACTGTGCCATGATCGTAATAATAAAACACCCACCAAACCGGACGCATATAGGTGAGTTGAGCTGATAAATATTTATTAAATTCATATCCATACAATACCAATCGTACTGCAGGGTGTTTTACAACCACACTGTTAAGAATATAACCCGTAGGAGCCTGAAAAGGCATTGCTCCAAAATCATAATTTATGGATCCAACACTTACCCCAAAATAAGCGTTACGTAATGCTAAAGGCAACTGTGCACGTTCATCCTGAGCTGCTGATTTGAATGAAAATAATAAAAACAGAAATGGCAGAATAATTTTTAAAGACGGGAATTTCATTATTAAGTTCAATATTAAATTTATCATTATATTATTTTTCATTCTAAGCATTTGGAACAATTAAATGTCGGATTCTAAATTCAAATCAGTAGAACGCTTGTTTAAGATACCACTTGTCCGCATTCAAAGTATCTATCGCTATCGGGATGTTGGATTTTAAGCGGATAATAATCCCATACCAACAAATCCAACAACACTATCTTTTTAGGTATAAAGAGGATTTGGTGAAACTTTACTGAGGGTTTATTGAGGGATCAGAGAGGTTTACCCCTACTAACCCCCAGGCAACCCCCTCGCAACCCCCAGGCAACCCCCTCGTAACATAGAACGAATAACTTTAAAATAATTCGATTGGATCGTTATTTTGACGAAGCATTAACAAGTATCAAAAACCGCACATGGAATATAATCCATCTTTAAATAAAACAATTTATTTTTCCGGGCACTTAAAAAACAAAATAATAATTAGTTTTTGGGCAATCGCTCAATTGTTTGCAAAAATAGTTAATATATTTTACACATTATCAATTTAATAAGAATATTCTACATGTCATCAATAATCCTTGATTTATAAAAGTAAGCAATTGGAACAATTTTGATTTCACACTTTTAAATTTCAAGGATGTACACACCTAAACTGGAAGTTTTCAGAAATGAGTATCAGATTATTATTTCGAACTTGCTTATAATAGAACAAAACGACATTTCTTCTCCTGATTATTAAAAAAATATGCCGGAACAAAAGGTGTTCCGGCATATTTATCAGGATAAACAAATCCTTTATTTACACTTTTTCTGACAAATAGCTTGCAATTCCAACCTGAGTGGCAACTAATGCTTTCTCTCCTTTTTTCCAGTTAGCAGGACAAACTTCTCCATACTCTTCGGTAAATTGTAAGGCATCAATCATTCTGAGTACTTCATCCACATTTCTGCCGAGAGGCATATCGTTTACTACCTGATGACGTACTATTCCTTGTTTATCAATCAGGAAAAGGCCCCGGTAAGCTTTAGGTTCACCTACAAATGTTTCATTTCCTTCTTCATCATATTCATCCCAGCCTGCCAGTACATCATACGCTTTTGATATAGCATGGGTTTGATCTGCAACCAATGGATAAGTTACCCCTTGAATACCACCTTCTTTTTGAGGTGTCTGAAGCCATTTCCAGTGTGAAAATTCAGAATCGGTTGAAGCTCCGATTAAAACAGTATTTCGTTTATCAAATTCGAATGATTTGTCCTGAAATGCAATTAATTCAGTTGGGCATACAAACGTAAAATCAGCCGGATAAAAGAAGAAAACAACATATTTTTCTCCAACAAATTGTTCCAGTGAAAAACTTTCAACAATTTCATTTCCGTTTACAACAGCTTTGCTGTTAAATACAGGTGCTTTTTTTCCTACTAATACTGACATATTCTTTTATTTTTTAAGTGGTTAATAATTCACAATGCAAAAATAGTTATATCTGAATTAAATACATCATAAAATCCTATAGAGTTTTTGTATAACTAAATAGGCAAATCTTATTAACACTCTCATAGATATCCATAGAGTAATAAGATAAAAAAAACGGGTAAAACCCTAACACATTTTTGTGTAGTAGTTTTAACCCATTTTAAAATAGCTAAAAGAGATTTATCAGAATTACACCTTATATATCAGCACTGTAGCATAAGAGGCAATTCCCTCTTTCCTACCCACAAAGCCCATCCTTTCGGATGTTGTTGCCTTTATTGAAATGGTATCGACTTCAACGCCCATTACCTCTGATAAACAACTTTGCATGGTTGGAATATGAGGATTTAGTTTGGGTTCTTCAGCACAAACCGTACAATCGGCATTCCCAAATTCATATCCGTTTTCACGAATCAGGACCATGGTTTCAAGTAATAATATTTTACTGTCGATATTTTCATATTCTTTTGAATTATCCGGGAAATGGAATCCGATATCACGCAAATTTGCTGCACCAAGCAAAGCATCACACAAAGCATGAATCAAGACATCAGCATCTGAATGACCCAACAGACCAACAGCATGTTCAATACGAATTCCACCTAACCACAATTCACGACCGGATGCAAATGTATGCACGTCGTATCCAAAACCTACACGTATATTCATATTCATGGCTAAATAATAAAAAAAACGGTTGAACCAACTTTCAGAAAGAGGACAACCGTTTCAATAACAATTAGAAGTTTAAAATTCAAATCAATTAATTTACCGACTTATCTTACCAGGTTTTTCAAGCCAAACAAATCAAATGTAAGTGTGAAACGCAACGTTTGATCCAGTGGATTTGATTGAGAAGTTGAAATGACATAACCAGCATCCAACTGGAATACATTTAATTTAAATCCTGCACCAGCCGTAAAGTATTTACGATTCCCTTTGAATTGATTTTCATTAAAATAGCCACCACGTACAAAGAATTGATTGTTATAAGCATATTCTGCCCCTAAAGACCACATTATCTCTTGCATTTCTTCTTTAAATCCTCCGGGGGCATCGGTAAACGAACTAAATATTCCTGCAATTGGTGACATTTTATTATATGCTGCTCTATCTGCGTCAGTAGGATTTAGTTTTGGAGTTGGTACAAGTAATTTATTTACATCAGCATTTATTGAAATCTTATTATAATTATCGAGAGGATAGTCGAATGAACCTCCTATACGTAAATTTGTGGGAATAAAATTACTGGTTTCATTTTGATCGTACGATATTTTGGAACCGATATTTGAGATATTAATACCAAAAGCCAATGTTCCATCAACACTTTGTAAGGTTATTGGCGTTTTATAATATGCAGCAATATCAGCAGCAACAGATGATCCCGGATACATTTCAGATCCTCCGGAAAGATTTATTCCATTATTCAGATCAGAATAAATAAACCGTAAAGCTATCGCTGCAGAAAGTTTATCTGACAACAAACGGGAATAAGCTAAATCAACGGCAACTTCATTTGGGTGTGCAGAACCTTGTGGAAATCCTAATTGATCCATCAATGTGATATCACCCAATGAAAAATAGCGTAATGAAGCACTTAAAGCCTGACGTTGATCAAATTTCCAATATCCGGCAAGATATGCCAGGTCAATATCAGTCACCAATTTACGAAGCCATGGGGTATAAGAAACTGATAATCCTGCTTCACTTTCCATAAAAACATATTTGGCAGGATTCCAATATTGCGAGTTAACATCAGGGGTAGTTGCAGCACCAATATCACCCATACCACCGGCACGTGCATCAGGAGCAATTGAAAGAGAGGGGACGGCTGTAACAATCGGGTTATTCACTTGAGCATAAGTGCTTATTGACGCCGATACAGAGAGTATAACACAAAGGGCTAAAAGGTTATTTTTCATTCAAATATTTATTTTTTTAGTATTGCAATATTAATAAAAATAAGTAAGAAATAGATCAATTAAACGTAGAATTTTAATATTATTGTTCAACAACCAACATTTTATTGGTTTTAGATGTAAAATCACTATTCGTAGTCTTAATACTTACCCGGTATAAATAAATTCCTGTTTTTACTTTCCGGCCTGTATCAGTATTTAAATCCCATGAGATATTGTCTGCACCCGATTGGGAAAACGACCAGATCTTACGTCCGCTGATATCAAATATCTCAACCAAAGTATTCAGAATTGTTTCCGGTCTATCGTGCTTAACAATTATACTCGTTTGAGTCTTTACCGGATTAGGATAATTATAAACTGAAAATATTTCAGGAATTAGTCCTTTAACTACTTCAAAATTGATTGTTTTTGTAGTTGAATTATTTAGCAAATCCCAGACTCTGAAAGTAAGGGTGTGTTTCCCATTTACCATGATTGGTAATTTATACTTTACTACTCCGCTTGAATAGCTGTTTGGATTCGATTGGAAATAATCATTGAGCACATAGGATTGTGAAGGATCCTGATCAATGGTCAACATGACATCATGTCCTATTCCACTTCCCACGGTATTTATTCCATCACTATCACTTACATTGGCTAAAAACAACGGTGTTTCATTTACTTTATCACCGGATACAAAATTCTCCGAATTTAAAAACAAATCAGCTTTAGGGCCAATTGTATCGTTTAAATAACTAGTACCAGTACCACCAATTATGAAATTTTCGAAATAACCCTGTGCTTCAAAATTATTGGTGTCATCGTTTGCATAATAATTTATTCTTCCGCCACCGAAATTATATTTTATGTCTTTTGGCAACATAAATGAAAAGCTATATGTTCCGTTTACAACCTTTGCTTCTCCGGAAAACAACGTATTTGGGCGATCGGAATATGTCATAGAACCATCGCCTTCATTATTCAAGGTTGTAATCCGTTGAACCTTATCATAAACCACAGCATGAACACTTCCATTAAAATTGTCAACCTTTTGTCCATTCTGATCAGCAATTATACCCTGTATAGTAGCCACGGACAACGCAGATAATGTATCGTTTCCAAATGTCGTACTCTCATTCACCTTATTGGTAATAACCTGGTATTTGGTCGGGTAATTCAGTTTAAGAGCCGGATCACCGACGAAAACATAACACAATTTATTTATTTCAGTTCCAATATAATTCTTTGTATATGTAAGTGCGTCACCGATACGGATATGCTCTCCATTTTGTTTTTTCAATAAGGTCTCGCAGAACAATTTATCCAATGTGAAATTTTGCGAAGCATAAACAGGTCTGGTAGCTGCCAATATTCCTATACCTCCTCCAATTGGATTAAATAGAACTTCTTCACCAGCTGAAAGAATCTGATCATCGAATTGTACAAAATCACAGGTTGCCGCAACAAAAAGAGGTAAATGTTCGTTGGCTAAAGATTTTATATCGCTAAAAGTAAGAATAGATTCATTAGCCCAACCAGTTGGAGCAGCATGCCCTGTGTAATTTACCAGAAACAATCCCGAATGTAATAAATTCAGGAGGCGATTTTTGGCTACCGGATAACTCTGACCACTAGCATTTATCACTTGTGTAAAGGCATCTAAATAAATTTTATTGAGTTGAAAAGCAGGGAATTTTTTAGATATTGAAACAGCTATACTGTCAGCTTGCGTTGAGTGTAATGAAGCATCACCATCATCAGCAACAAAACATAGTTGATTTTTCCAATACCCTTTCACCTGATTATTCATATACCCGATGGTCTTATTAACAACATCAGTTGCTTGCTGCACAGTTGTGACTGTAAAACGACCAACTCCAATATCCATTAAATCAGATGGTACCTGTGTTCCTTCATTATCGTCAAGTAATGCAAAATAATCATCTGTTACGTATGATTGGGTTAAGATCAACGAATTCTCTGCTTCATAGGTCATAATCAAATTATTCCCTGAATCTGGACGTATATTTCTATTATCATAGGAACCTTTGCCGAAAAGCAAAAGATATTTCGGCAGATCTGCTTTGTTATTTGACAATAACGCTCTGTCGTATAGCATTTTCATCATCCAACGATAAGCTGTAGCATCGGATGCTCCTGAAGAAAACTCATTGTACACCTGATCAGTAGTTACAACTGACACAGTTAAATTATCTTTATCCCGATGTGCTTGAGCTAATATTTGTGCTTGTGCTAAGAAATTAGGATGAGTGATAATTACCATATCAGACTGGGCTATTCCATGTAGGTTTTGATTTGGGATCACACCAACTATATCTGGTTTTTGAAATGCGGATGATGCTGTAGGATCAACTGCTATATACTTTTTAATTTCGGTTGCTGAATCTATAAATGAAACTTTACCATTCACAATCGTAGTTGGAATTTTACTGATATTCTGAGAATCAGTTATGTCCCAAATTTGTATATTGGGATTTGCTCCGCTTAACAAATACTGATTAAATGAAGATTGTCCTAAATAATCAACATTTTGGAACTGCATGGAAGAGCCACTCATAGTCAGTTTTCTACGTGCATTTACCTCAATATAATTCAAATATCCAACCGAGGTTGATGTTGATTTCAAATAGGAGATATTGAAATTAAAAGCATCATTTTGAGGAGTAAAAACATAGATGCCGGATGCTCCAACACCAGCTTCATATTGTGTATCATTAATCTTTGTAACACCAAGTGTTTTGGATTGTTGACCATTCAAATCAAATGTAAAATTTGAATTTACAGCTGATGATGCAGCAACATCAAGACGCACAGTAGTAGAATTAGTAAGTACTGGATTAGGAAAGTTAAAAGGAATATTATACGAAGTTATATCACTAAATGTTTCACCATAAAATTCTTTCCCGGATTGAATTAAGTTTTTAAGGTCTTTTTCATAAACCTGATAATCAACAAACTCCTCAACAGCATTAATTATTGGTGTAGATGGAAGAACTATTGTCTTATCCTCAATTCTCTTTCCTACTCCGGCATCAGATGTAACAAAATAGTATCCATAGTTGGAGTAAGGATTGATTATATGCGTAAACAATGATTTGGATCTATCATATGACCATTTATTTATACCCTGAGCATAAAATAATATGTAATCTCCTGAATTAAAAACACCATCTGTCCCTTTATTCATATATATGGCTTCTTCAGGCAAATCATCTGTTTTGTTCAACGAAAAACTTTGTTCCAACACACCACCTCCATAGCCAAAAACGCGAACATTGGTGGGGTCAATACCCATTGCGATTAAATCTTCATAGGTGAGTTTGTATATCCCACTGTTTGTAATTTTAATTTTAACGAACTTACCCTGAGACAAAACTGAACTTGTAGTATAAGTTCTTGTATTCAAAGAAGCCACTTTCTGAGGGGAAGAAGACTTTAAAAATTGCAAATCAAAAGATTGAAGTTTTACGATATGACTACCTTGTACAATAAAAGGTAATAAGCTCACATTAAGAAATCTTGTTCCCCGTTGATACAATACATTTGTTGAAATTATCAGGCTATCTGGAATTTCACTTTTAGAAATTGATACCAGTGCATTTTCCTCATTGGTCAATGGAATATATACCGGGTTAGTTACCTTAACATTATAGGAGAAAGTAGGATCAAAAATTATTCTATGATTAAAATAAGGAAGGTGATTTTCAGTAGGATACCGGGCGCTGTCAAAAGACAAAACATCTATGGTTGAAGTGCCAACATACCACTTTTCTACTCCTTTCCAATTTAAATTGTAAGAAGCAAACTGTTCTGTCTGAGCAAAACAAATGTCAAATAAGAAAAGAAAAAAAGTAAAAAGAAAAATTCTATATTTCATGTAAAAATGAAGTCTTTTTTAAATAGAACACATAACCTAACAACGATATAAACAGTTGATTAGTTTCAAATAATTTCAACTATTTAATATAAAAATCAAACATTTTTTTATCAAAAATGTACCCTTCCAATCGGTCACCTATAGCAACCTTTCCAACTCCTACTGGAGTACCAGTAAAAAGGATATCACCAATTTTTATTGTAAAGAAACGACTTACATAGGCAACTAGTTCATTAATTGGGAAAATCATTTCAGAAGAATTACCATTTTGTACAGTTTTACCATTTAAATCCAATCGAAACCGGATATTCTGGATATCATCAAATTCAGTTACCGGTAAGAAATTTCCAATTACTGCAGAATTGTCAAATGCTTTGCTAATTTCCCATGGTTTACCTTCGGCTTTCAGCTTTCGTTGTAAATCACGTGCTGTAAAATCCACACCTAATCCAATTTCAGCGTAATATCTGGGTGAAAATACGTTATCAATATTTTTTCCTAATCGATTGAACTTTACAATCAATTCTGTTTCATAATGCAATTCTTCAGTAAAATCAGGAATAAAAAAAGGTTTGTTATTTTTAAGTAAAGCGGTATCCGGTTTCATAAATACAACCGGTTCTATAGGATTTTTACTATTTAATTCTTTATTGTGTTCAACATAATTCTGACCTATCGCAAATATCTTCATCTTGTTTTCAGTTGTTTTTGATTTAAAACCCGTATCTTTTCTTCTTCTTTAATGGCATTTAAGCGATTAAACATCACCGCTAAATGGGCATAAATAGAAGTATTCTGTACTATTACATTTTCCGGAACCCGAATACGGAAAGGTGTAAAATTCCAGATTGCCTGTATACCTCCTGCAATCATGATTTCGGAAACCATTTGAGCTTTATCAACCGGTACAGTCAAGACTCCTATATTTATCCCTGTCTTCCGTTGAAGTTCTTCAAATCGATCAATATGATGTATGGGAACACGATTTATGCTTGTACCGCCTAACTCATATTTCACATCAAAGCCAGCTACTATTTCCAGTCCAAATTGCTCCAGACCGTTATCATGCATCAATGCTCCCCCTAAGCTACCTACTCCAAACAAAAATGCCTTATGGGAATTAGTAAAACCTAAAAATGATTCCAGTATTGCAACAAGTTCTTTTACATCATATCCAACTCTTGTTCTTCCGGAGATATTGACGTATGATAAATCCTTTGCAACCATTGAAGCATCAACAGCAATATTTTTAGCAATTTGTGTTGATGACAAATACATTTCACCTTCTTTTAAAACTAACTGAGCATATGCAAGGTACCAGGGCAAACGTCTCAAAGTTGGTTCAGGGACTTTAAAATGTATAGAAGCATGAATATTAGGCATTTTCATCAAAATTATAATTATTAACCTACAAAAATAATCATTTATTTCAAACTGGAGTATACAACTGTCATTAAAAAACATACATTGTGTTTTTTAGCTAGTATGCAAATTTTTTATTCGGCTAAATTGCTTAACTTTGCATGCTAAAATAAATTTGTTGAAAAAACATTTCATTAAAAGTTTTTTACTTATTATCAATATATTATGGAGTACAATTTCAGAGAAATAGAACAAAAATGGCAAGCTTACTGGAAAAACAACCAAATTTATAAAACCAATATTGATCAGAACAAACCAAAATTTTATGTTTTGGATATGTTTCCGTATCCTTCAGGAGCCGGATTGCATGTAGGCCATCCACTTGGTTATATTGCCTCTGACATTTTCAGCCGTTACAAACGTTTACAAGGCTTCAACGTATTACATCCAATGGGATATGATGCTTTCGGTCTACCGGCGGAACAATATGCTATTCAAACCGGCCAACATCCAGCTGTTACTACCAAGAAAAATATTGCACGTTATCGTGAACAATTAGATAAAATTGGATTTTGTTATGACTGGGAACGTGAAATACTTACATGTGACCCAGACTATTATCGTTGGACTCAATGGGCATTTATACAAATGTTCAATCATTATTTCAATACGCAAACTCAAAAAGCCCAACCCATAGAATTGCTGGTAAAAGCTTTTGAAACAAACGGCACACATGGTATACAGGCAAGTTGTACCGAAGAGTTGCAGTTTACTGCACAGGAATGGAATGGAAAATCGGAAAAAGAACAGCAAGAGGTATTACTTAATTACCGGATTGCATATTTGGCAGACTTAAGTGTAAACTGGTGCCCTGAATTAGGGACTGTTTTAGCAAATGATGAAGTTAGTGAAGGAGTATCTGTTCGCGGAGGTCATCCTGTAGAACAAAGAGTCATGCGACAGTGGAGTTTGCGGGTTTCTGCATATGCCCAACGTTTATTAGACGGATTAAATACAATTGAATGGACAGATTCACTGACTGAAACACAAAAAAACTGGATTGGCAGAAGTGAAGGTGCTGAATTAAGTTTCGATATTAAAGGTCAGGATTATAATTTTGAAGTTTTCACAACCAGGGCTGACACCATTTATGGTGTCACATTTATGGTTCTGGCACCGGAAAGTGAGTTGGTAAAACAACTTACAACACTTGATCAGGTTAAAGAGGTCGGGGATTATCTGGATGCTACCAAGAAACGTACAGAACGGGAGCGTATTGCTGATCGTAAAGTCACTGGGGTATTCTCAGGTTCATATGCTATTAACCCGGTAAGCGGAACTGAAATTCCAATCTGGATTAGTGATTATGTATTAGCCGGTTATGGAACCGGTGCCATTATGGCTGTTCCGGCACATGACAGCCGAGATTATGCATTTGCAAAACATTTCAATTTGTCTATTATTCCACTAATTGAAGGATGTGATGTTAGCGAAGAAAGCTTTGATGCCAAAGAAGGTACTATGATGAATTCCGGATTTCTAAATGGACTTACGGTAAAACAAGCCATTGCTAAAGCGAAAGAATATATTTCAGAGAATAAGTTAGGAAGGTTAAAAGTGAATTTCAGATTGCGGGATGCTATTTTCAGCCGCCAACGCTACTGGGGAGAGCCATTTCCGGTTTATTATAAAGACGAAATGCCTTATATGTTAGACGAAAGCCGGTTGCCCCTTGAATTACCAGAGATTGACAAATTTCTGCCTACTGAAAAAGGAGAACCACCACTAGGGAGGGCAAAAGAATGGCATACAGAAGATAACTTCCCTTTAGAATTATGTACTATGCCTGGCTTCGCAGGATCATCTGCTTATTATTTGCGGTATATGGATCCTAAGAACAACAAAGAATTAGTAAGCTCTGAAGCAAATCAATACTGGCGCAATGTAGATTTATATATCGGGGGTACGGAACATGCTACCGGTCATCTGATTTACAGCCGTTTTTGGAATAAGTTTCTGTTCGATCTTGGATTGGTTTGTGAGGATGAGCCATTCAAGAAATTGATTAACCAGGGTATGATTCAGGGACGAAGTAATTTTGTTTATCGTATTGAAAATTTAAACAAAAATGACTTATTTAATTTCATAAAAGGAATGCTTTTGGCTAATCCAATAAATGGAATAGAAATTCATTCAAAATACAAAATTGAAACTATAAACAAGACTGTTGAAAATTGCCTTGTTTGTAAAGATCGAATAATTATTATTAGAGATAAAGATAGCATAAATAAATTTAAAAATATCAAAGGTTATAAACTCTCTGTAATTAAAAAGGCAGATATTATTAATATTGAACAGAAAATACTAAACCTATCATCGGGATTAGATAACAAAATAACAAATAAAATTAGCAACAAAAATTCAGTATTTATTTCATTAAATTATAAGGATTTTTTCCATAAAGTTACACCAATACATGTTGATGTAAACTTAGTAAAAAATGATATTTTAGAAAAATCTGATTTCCAAAAATGGAGACCTGAATATGAATCTGCAGAATTTATTACAGAATCAGATGGTAAATATCATTGTGGCTCGGCAGTAGAAAAAATGTCTAAATCAATGTACAATGTTGTAAATCCTGATGACATCGTTGAGAAATACGGTGCAGACACTTTGCGTTTGTATGAAATGTTCCTGGGTCCATTGGAGCAATCTAAACCATGGGATACAAATGGAATTGACGGGGTTCATCGTTTTTTAAAACGACTGTGGAGTTTATTCTATAAAGATGATGTTCTACTGGTAAATAATGAAATTCCCTCCGCAGACGAACTGAAAATACTACATAAAACCATTAAAAAAATCACTTTTGATATTGAGAATTTTTCATACAACACTTCGGTATCTGCTTTTATGATTTGTGTAAATGAGCTTTTTACGCTTAAATGTAGTAAAAAAGTCATACTTGAACCTCTTGTTATTCTGTTAACACCTTTTGCTCCACATATTGCTGAAGAATTATATCGTGCGCTCGGGAATAATAATACGGTTTGTGATGCAGTTTTTCCTATCTGTAATGAAGATTTTCTGAAAGAATCATCTTTCAACTATCCTATCTCTTTCAATGGCAAAGTACGTTTTACAATTGAACTTCCGGCTGAAATGACTAAGGACGATGTTGAAAAAGCTGCTCTATCAAATGAACAGACGGCAAAGTATCTCGAAGGAAAAACTCCTAAAAAAATAATTGTTGTTCCCGGTAAAATAGTAAATATTGTTTTATAGTTATGTCATTAACCAATCGAATAAACTAAAATGAATCTGAAATCAATTACAAAAGACACCTGGGTTTCCATTAGGGAATACATCTTTATTGCTTTTGGGTTATTAATGTATAGTGCTGCCTGGAAAGGGTTCCTGCTACCACACTTTATTACTGGAGGTGGAGTAACAGGTATCGGTGCAATCTTGTTTTATGCTACCGGCATACCGATTTCTGCTACTTACTTTTCAATCAACTTTGTATTGCTGGTAATTGCAGTTAGATCTGTGGGGTTAGCATTCAGTCTTCGAACCATTTACGGTGTAGCTGTATTAACTTTGTTTTTTGCATTTTTACCACAAGCAGTTCCAGGAACATTTGTTGGTGCTGAGGACAACTTTATGGCATGTGTCATTGGGGGGTTGTTATCCGGTGCAGGAATCGGGATAGTATTTTTGGCAAATGGCAGCTCAGGGGGAACAGATATAATTGCCAAAGTTGTCAATAAATATCGAAACATTACACTTGGAAGAGTATTACTCTACTGCGATGTACTGATTATCTGTTCTTCCTATCTTTTTGATTTTGGAAGCCTGGAGAAAATTGTTTATGGTTTAACCACTATGGCCATTTCAACAATTGCAGTAGATATGGTCATAAGTGGTGTTAGGCAATCTGTCCAGTTTTTTATTTTTTCTAAAGAATATGAGCAAATCGCTACGAAAATCAATTCTGAAGTTCATCGGGGTGTAACTATTCTGGATGGAATGGGTTGGTATTCAAAAGAACCGGTTAAAGTAGTAACTGTTGTTGCACGCAAGAACGAATCCGTTAAAATTTTCCGCATTATTAAAGATATTGACCCGAATGCATTTATTTCTCAATCGTCGGTTATAGGCGTATATGGAAAAGGATTTGATGTAATAAAAGGCAAATAACACAATAAACAATTCATTTAAATTTCCTTGATGGGTGACGATTTAAAACAAAAAATGCTGAGTGCCATGACCTGGTCTACTGTAGACCGGTTTGGTCAACAAGCAGTTCAGTTCGTTATTGGGTTGATACTGGCCCGACTGCTTACTCCGGATGATTACGGTTTGATTGGAATGGTTATGGTTTTTGTATCATTATCTACCTCCCTGGTGGATGGAGGTTTTGGTCAAGCCTTAATTCGGAAACAAAATGCTGATGAAACTGATTTTAATACTGTCTTCTATTTTAATATTTTCATTTCAGTTTCCCTATATATCCTACTATTCTTTTTAGCACCCTATATTGCCGGTTTTTTCAACCAACCACAGCTACTAACCATTTCGAGAGTTATTTTTATTGCCATTTTGTTTAATGCATTATATCTGATTCCTGTTGCTAAAATGGTAAGGAACTTAGATTATAAAAACGGGGCAAAAATTAATATATTTTCAGTTACATGTAGTGGAATAGTAGGTGTTACACTAGCATTTAACGGTTTTGGAGTATGGTCGTTAGTAGCACAACAAGTTCTGTTTCATTTCGTTCGAATGATCAGCCTTCACTTTTTTGTTAAATGGAAACCTAAAGCAATATTCTCTTTCAATGTTATACGCAATTTCTGGAGTTTTAGCATTAATTTATTGGGAACATATATTTTGAATACAATTTTCAATAATTTCTACATATTAATTTTAGGTAAATTTTACCCAAAACATGAAGTTGGTTTCTATTCGCAGGCGAATAAATTAAGTGAAACAACCAATACCAGCTTTCAAAGCATTTTAGTTGGAAGTACTTATTCACTGTTAGTAAAAATACAAAATGATGATGACCGATTTCGACGTATTTTCAGGGAACTGGCTCGTAAAATATCCATCATTACATTCCCTATTATGCTGGTGCTAATAATTGTGGCCTATCCTTTAATATTTGTTTTACTGACAAAAAAATGGATAGCAGCAGTTCCTTATTTTCAATTACTTTGCCTAGGGTCACTATTTGCGCCTCTTTATGGACTTAATATTAACGCATTAAATTCAAGAGGTAAATCAAAAGTCACTTTTAGAGTTGAATTTATCAAGAAAGGTCTAATATTGTTGTCAGTTGTATTATGCTTCCATTTTGGTATCATAGCCATGCTTTGGGGTTATGTCATGGCTTGTTTTATAGCTTACTTAATTTCGATATTATACCTGAAAACTGACTTGAAACATTATATTAAACATCAGATTACTGATTTTATAGGTTGTATAGGCATTGGAATTTTCATAGCAGCATGCGATTTTGGTCTTTCTTTTCTAATTCACAATAATCACGTGCTTTTGGGGATTCAGGTAATTACATCCGGGATTCTTTATATTCTTAGTATAAAGCTGTTTTACAAGGAATTATACAATCAGGTATTTGGGTTTATTTCCGGTAAATTCGCTCAGATAAATAAAAGATAATACTATGAACATATTATTTCTAAGCTCCTGGTATCCGACTAAAACAAATCCTAATTTCGGGGTTTTCGTGAAAGAGCATGCACATGCCATTAAAACAACCGGAAATGATATTATTGTGCTAGCAATTGTTATTCATAGAAGTAAAAAAATCTATTCTACAACCGTTACCGACAATATTGACATTGCCGGTGTACGAACAGTCCTGATAGAGATAAATACTTGCTTCAGGGATATATTCTATCATGCTGTGCCTCTTCAATACTATCTTGTCAAGTCAGTGTTCAAAAAACTTATCCAACCAAATTTCAATCCGGACATTATACATTCAAATGTAGTTTTCCCTGCCGGTATAATTGGGCATTGGTTATCGAAATCACTAAATAAACCTCATGTTATTACAGAACACTGGACACGGATAAGACATTTTATGAAGACCCCAATTATTTCTAATTGGGGTAAAAGTGCCTATGCAGATGCTATTCGAATCCTCCCGGTTTCTTTATATTTACAAAACGAAATAATTCCCTTTATACCAAATTTCAATATAAATAAATTTAGCGTAATTGGCAATGTAATTGATTCCGACATTTTTATTTTTAAAGAAAAACAACCAATTAAAACTGAATTAAAACTTTGTTCCATTGCCACCTGGACTCACCTTAAAGATCCTGCCAAACAACCGGAATTGTTGATTAATGCTCTTTCTGAATTACAAAAAGAAATAAATCAAACCATAATTCTTACCATGATTGGAGGAGGGGATAAAGTACCTGAATTAAAAAAATTATGTTTGGATAAATCAGTAAAAACAGATTTTACCGGGTATCTTGAAAAACCTGAAATAGCAATCAAACTACAGGATTCAGATTTTTTCGTACACCCAACCAAAGTTGAAACTTTTGGGGTTGTTGTTGCTGAAGCTTTATTAACTGGAACTCCGGTCATATGCTCCAATGTAAGTGCACTTGCTGAATTAATCACACCATTGAATGGGATACTGTGTGAAAATAGTGTGGAAGATTGGGTATGCGGATTGAAACAAGCAATAAACAAGGAATTTGACAGGAATCAAATTGCAATTGATGTAAAAAATAAATATGATATGATTAATATTGGCAAAGCAATAGACTCAGTTTATAAGGAGTTAAAATAATCATTCTTTCAATTAACCGTTTCAATAAACTCTACTCCATGAAAGAACAAAATCAAACGATCAAGAACTTATGGTTAGAGAGGTGTTAAAGATATGATTTTATTCCGGTATCTTTTATTTTTCTAGTTTTCAAATGAACGAATAATGAACATTCTATACTTCTTCAAAGATTACGATAATTATATGTCTAAATGGCAATACGTGCACATTTTTGATGAGTTGGAACGTCATGGACATCACATCACGGTTTACAATCCGTTGGCTTATAAAAATCCGGAAGAGTCGAATGAGAATCTAATTCCTTTTATTAAAAACTCTAAGATTAGATTTGATTTATTTATGAATTGTGAATCAGACGGTTTTTTATTTGCTTCGTCCGTACAAGCCATCAAAAGGATAGGGCTGTCAACACTTTTAATTTGTTTTGATAATCTTCATGCCCCATACCTGCATCAGAAAATGGCTCCTGTATTTGATCTGGTGTGGCTGACCTCATTCGAAACAAAATGGTTATTCGAAAAATGGGGTTGTAAAAACATCCTGTTTCAAACATATGCTGCTAATCCTTTCGCTTTTACCCCTAACTGGGGGATTCCAAAACATAGCGTTTGTTTCATCGGTTCACCATATGGCAGCAGGACAAATATTTTAAATACATTGACTGAATCATCCATTCCTTGCGATGTCTATTCAGATAAGCTTGTAAATGGAGATTCTAAACAAAAAAATAAATTGCCCAATATTAGGATATCCCCTTTCAAGCAAATAAAAGATGCTTTAAGTTTTGATATTGGACGCAAAGTATTTTATTCAGCATTATTAAACAAATACGTTCAAAAAAGCAATTCAATATTAAATCAAAATGATTTTTTAACTGTAAAACCTTCAGTTTCATTTGAAGAAATGAAAGAAATATACTCAAACAACTCTCTTTCATTAAACATAACAATACTAAGAAATACGTATTTACTTAAAGAGCCGATACACAAGATACATCTTAGAACCTTTGAAATTCCAATGTGTGGAGGATTAGAATTTGCACCCTTTACAGAAGAATTATCCGGGTATTTTGAAGACGGGAAAGAGATTGTTCTTTATAAATCGAAAGAAGAATTTGTTTCAAAAGCAAAATTCTATTTAGACGTTAAAAATGACTCCTTTTGCTTAAAAATGAAACATAATGCAAGAAAACGGGCTGAGAACGATCATACCTGGATGAATCGGTTTAATACCATACTACAAAGCCTATAGAATTCCCTTTTTTAGGAGAAAACGAAGAAACGGATACTGAAAAGAGATTCCGAATAAACCATAAAATTATTAGTAAATGAAAGAAATTGCTGAAAAAACTATAAGAACTGTATTTGCTTCTATTGGATTTAACATCGAAAAAGCGACAGATAGAAAGTCAGTTGTATCGTTGATCAAGAAATTACATCCGTATCGTATCGATAAAGAATTAGTTCGGTTTGGCGCAAATGGTGATGGAGGTTATCTGATTCCGGATGATTTTGAAGGAATTAACGCTTGTTTTTCTCCCGGAGTAGGGGCATTCAGTACTTTTGAAGAAGACTGTGCAAAGCATGGAATGCAGGTGTATCTTGCTGATAAATCAGTAGATGCTCCGGCTCTAAAAAATGACCAATTCCATTTCATTAAAAAATTTGTTGGAACAATCAACAATGATGATTTTGTTACCATGGATAATTGGGTAAATACCAGTTTAAACGAAACAGGCTCAGACTTATTATTACAAATGGATATTGAAAGACACGAATATCTTTCTATTATTAACATGTCGGATGTTTTGTTGAATCGATGCAGAATCCTCGTAATTGAATTTCATTATTTGCACAAACTATGGAACAAAGAATTTTTCAACATGGCCTCAGAAACATTCGAAAAGGTTCTGCAGAATCATACCTGCATCCATATTCACGCAAATAATTATTGTGGGGTAGTAAAAACCAAGGGAGTGAAAATACCAAAAGTTGCTGAATTTACATTTATTCGAAACGATAGGATTAAAACTAAATCACCAGAAACTAATTTTCCACATCCACTGGATTTTGATAATATAAATGATAGCGCAACAGTACTACCAACATGCTGGTATGATAGCGATTTTAAATAAATCTTTGATGCATCCGGATCACTATTTATAGCTTTTCCGTCCAATCAGTTTAGTAAATGTCTCTATATCTGATTTAAAAAGGCAAAATACCAATCCAACAACTGAACGCAATTTCCAAATGGGTTCTTTGATTCCGAAGTTAAAAATAGATGTCAAATAATCTCGCCTGGCACCTGTAAAGTCTTTACGAATCAGCTTATATCTGCCGGACCGGGAATAACAGAGAACAAGTTTCTTTTTGTAGAAACGGTGTAATTCACTTTCGGTAAAATTAATTGCATCAAAATATTCTCTGTTTTGTCCGTAAAAACTTAGAGCCAGTTTATAAAAGCCTTCTGTTATTTGTACAGTATAAGTTTTAGTAACCTGATTTGGATAAATCCGCCATTTCCCCAATGGGGCATCAATAAATGTAAAGCAGCCTAAAAGCGATAGTTGCTGCCACGTTGGCAAATCAACCAATGGCAAATTAAAATTTTGTATAAAACCTCCAATTTTCTCTAACGAACTTCTTCTGACTAAAACGGTAAGGGCAGGAATAAAATTAATAAAGAGGAAATCTTTTACTGCACTCATTACCGGTGTATTGGTAAGTATTTTTTCGTTCCTGTCAATGAGCAGGTTCATATTAAAATCCCTCGATAAATCAACGGTAGAACTAAATGCTCTTCCCCAGGAAAGAACGGCTGTTGGATCATTTTCCAAAGTAGGTACCTGTAAAGTCAATTTTTCCGGGAACCAGACATCATCTCCTTCTAAAACCGCAATATACGTTCCTTTCGATTTAGATAATGCAAAATTATATGTTTCCGACAACCTGAAAATACCAACATTTTCTTGCGTATACACCTGCACCCGTTCGTCTTTTTCAGCAAAAGATCTTGCAATGGATAATGTATTGTCGCCACTCCCATCATCCACAATAATCATTTCCCAATTGGAATAAGTTTGTGCTTGAGCCGAACGAATGCAATCAGTTATATAATGTTCATGATTATACGTTGGAGTAATAATTGAAACTAAAGGAGAACTCATGAGTGTATAGGTTTTGCTACTGTTGCAAATTGTTTAAATCGGGCATCTTTCAATAGTCCAAAAGAAAGGTTGATAAATAATTTCTCCTTCCAGCTTTTACATGGGTTTATGCCTTCGTTTACCTGGATCTCATATCCTTGCTCCCGGAACATGCGGCACATACTCTTTGGCGTAAAAAATCGAATGTGCGTATCGTCTAAAATCCCACCTTCAGGCCTGTATCTAAACTCCCCTTCAAAAAGAATCTCCGTAATCAGATTCGCTATGTAGCGAAAATTAGGGATTGAACTTACTAATACTCCTTTCGGGCTCAATAAAGATTTCACTTTTCGGATTGTATCCCAGGGGGCATACATATGTTCAAGTACATCATTAAATATCACACAGTCAAAGTAGTTTTTCGGCAATTGATCAAACACAGCATCAAAATCACCCACTAAAACGGATTGGCAAATGGTTAATGCTTTTTGGGCAGCAACTTCATTCATTTCGACTCCCCAGATTTCCCGGTCAGCCCGTTTTAATGTTGCACAAAATGCACCATCATTACAACCCACTTCCAATATCCGAATTGAGTCTTCGGGTATGTATTTCAACATTTCCGGACGTTGTCGGTGTAAATACGCACTTTTATTATTTTGAACGGTTGATTTTTCTGAAATCATTGAATATCTTTATTTTTGTAAATTTGATAAACATTCATCAAACAAGTTGATTGTTTTAATTTATTGAGATTCTATTTTCTGTATATAACAGTTTTACTTGATAATATGCAGTTTGCGTTTTAATGCCATAGACAAAAAATACAACCAATTCAATACATCCAGATAATGCAGTTTATATTGGCTCAAATGGGTGTCTAAAGTTGCAACAGGCAGTTTTGACAGCCATTTCTTTCCTATTTTTCTGTTCGCTGATGTATTTTGTTTCGAATAATCCCCACTCGAGTGATGATCGAGTAATATCCCACGGTCCACGATGACTCTAAAGGAGTTGAAAAAAACCTGCAATGAAAAATCTATATCATACCCGTGAAAGTGAGTCAATAGCTCTTCATCAAACCGACAGTATTGAAAAACTTTTCGTTTTGTAAATAAAAATACACCATCTAAACATACAACATCATCTATTTCTTTCGGTTGCACACTCTGGTCAAAATTGGTATATTCAGTTTCCCAATGATATATATGTCCCCGCATAAACAAATGTCTTATTCTCAGGCTTTGACCCAATGCAGATGGATAGGTTGATTTAAATTTTGTTCCGGCAACTCCAACTAAACCTATTGTCGGATCATTTTTCATCAATGAAATTAACCTTTCTCCCCAATTATCAATTTTAAAGAAAACATCATCATGAACGAAACATAAATAATCATATTGCGCTCTCTCAACACCCATATTATAAGCTTTTGTCAACGAATATTTCTTTTCATTCTCAATGAGAATAATTTCATACGCAATTCCAATTGACTTGTCCAGGCTTGCAATAAATGGCTCTAGTTCCGTTGAATTTTTACGTGTAGATACAATTACCGATATCATCTTCCTGAGTATTTATAATTTGTCATTACGTATTTTCAAATAGAAACAGGCTGTATCGCCATCATTTATTTCATTTAAATGTTTTGCTTCTGCATCAAATGCTTTAATCTGTTCCGGTGAAAAAAGAGTATCCACATCTCCATATTTCAGCCCGCGTAAATACTTTTCGCTACCGGTAAATTGAAAAGAAGTGGATTCATAATTTATTTTTTTAATTTCCAGACCGCTCTTTTCCGTCAATATTGCCATACTTTTTGTAGTATGTAAAAAGAAATGTCTTGGAGCATCCAGTTGGATCCAGTTTGTATGGTACTTGCGCCATGCAAATGAATTTGCAACAGGAATCCGGATAAGAATGTATCCGTCTTTAGCCAACAGGGATTTCAGTTTTTCCAGCACTTTTAAGGGAGAATCCATATGCTCAAAAGAGTGATTAAGCATGATTAGGTCAAATTGCCCTGTTAAATCGTACAAATCTTTTTTATAAATAGAAACTCCATTATCATAGATAACATCTTTAATAATATAAGGATCAATCCCAGTCAGGTTTTGGTAGCCGCTTCGCTGCATGGACAATATATGTTTCCCGTTTCCACAACCGATATCCAGTATCCTGGAGTTGAAATTAGCCACATTCGAAACGATCCAGGGAAACGGGTTTGGATAGAAAAATGCCAATAAATATCCCACCAGATTAAATTTACCGGAATAATAGCCTGCTAATTTCTTCTTGGTAAATGATCTAAACCAGTTCAGTTTAGTTGAAAATTCATATTTATTGAAGGAGATATAATCCGAAGCATAATAATCACTTACATTTTCAGGCACATTTTCAATTTGCAAACTGGAACAGTTTGAACATTCAAAGTAATTAAATTCATGTTGCAGTCCTAACATGAGTTCTTTTGCCTTAAATGGAATATTGTCCGTTTTATTACCACAGATTTTACAGGTGAGAATTTTTTCCATCTTCTTTTTATTTTGCTTTTTTATAGTATTTTTACTTGGGAGAAATCAGTGATTTTCAAATCTTACTTATCTCGTTAACTGCTATCTGAGCTGCTTGTCCTTTTCCATATAAATCCATTTTAAAATCAGAGATCTTTGAACTGAATAAATCAAATGCGTTTTTTAATTTCATAATATCACTTCCAACCAGGATATTATATCCATTCTCCACCAATTCTACCCACTCGGTTTGTTCCCGCAAAGTAATGCAATGTTTTCCAAAGAAAAAAGCTTCCTTCTGAACTCCACCACTATCTGTTATCACCAACTCGCAATTTTTCAGCAATACAATCATATCAAAATAACCTAACGGATCAATCATCTTGAATTCGGGGACGATATTTAATTGTGTCAATATGCTACGTGTCCGTGGATGAATAGGAACAAGAACCGGAATCTGACGGTTAATTTCATTCAAACCTGTAATGATATTCCTTAAAGTCTCAGGTGAATCCGTATTTTCCTGGCGATGAATGGTGGCCAATACAAATTTCGATAAGCCAGCCTGTTTCAGGATATCTGATTTCTGTTCTGCTTTTGGGGCATAATACATCGCCGCATCCTGCATCACATCGCCATTCTTTATAATTCTGACCGGCATGTTTTCAAAACCTTCCTTTTTTAGATTAGCTACAGCTGCTTCAGTGGGACAGAAAAGAACATTCGAAATACGATCTGTAAGTATCCGGTTAATCTCTTCGGGCATTTGCATATTAAATGAGCGTAAGCCTGCTTCAACATGAATAACCGGGATATGCAATTTAGAGGCTGCCAGAGCCCCTGCAAGCGTTGAATTGGTATCGCCGTATACAAGTACCCCATCCGGCTTTTCTTTTAATAGAATCGCTTCTATTCCTTCGAGCATTCGACCAGTCATAGCCCCATGGGTTAATCCATGAATATCGAGGTGATAAGCCGGCCTTGGTATCTCCATCTCCTCGAAGAACACGTCGGACATGTTTGTATCAAAATGCTGACCGGTATGAATGATCAACTCCTCAATACCAGCAAGTTTAAACTGGCGGCTTAGTGTAGCTGCTTTAATAAACTGCGGACGTGCACCAACGACTGTAATTATTCGATTCATATTTTTTTCACTATCGCTATTATACGCTCTGCTGTTTTTCCATCCCAGTATTTAGGGTTCTGTCCTACCTTGCCCTCTCCCCGTATAATTGCTTCTGTTTCTGATAATATTTCAGGTACTGCTATTAATTTATTAGAACCCTCCCAGATAGTAACAGGACGTTCCGTATTGGGACGCACTGTCAGGCAAGGTATATTTAAATGCGTTGTTTCTTCCTGAATACCTCCTGAATCGGTAAGTGCGAATTTAGCTTTACTGACAAGATGAATAAATTCAAGATACCCCAATGAATCTATCAGGTAAATATTGGGACGGTTCATTTTCTCCATCAATCCGAATTTTTTTATATTACCCATTGTCCTTGGATGAATCGGGAAAACCAACGGAATCTTTTCGGATATTTCACTCCATATTTCAACTAATGCTTCAAGAGTTTGTTTTTCATCCACATTCGAAGGACGATGGAATGTCATCACACCATAACCGGTCTTTAACAGAGTATTGATATCAACCTCACCGGTACGGTTCAACAACGTGAATTTTTGCTCAGAAACAGCCGCCTTTTTTAAATTCGCCTCGAGTGTATCAATCATTAAATTTCCAACCATGAAAATCTTATCTTTATCAACACCTTCTTTTATAAGGTTTTCATCGGCATCGATACTTGTTGTAAAGAAGTAATCGGTAATTGAATCGGTAACGAGCCTGTTTATCTCTTCAGGCATCGTCCTGTCGTGGCTTCGCAATCCTGCCTCGTAGTGTATGGTTTTGATATTGAGTTTTGCAGCCACCAGGGTACAGGCCACTGTGCTGTTTACATCACCTACAACTAAAACAAAATCAGGATTCTCATCAATACATACTTTTTCGAACCCAATCATTATTTTCGCAGTTTGTTCGGCATGTGAAGCTGAGCCTACTTCCAGATTTATATCCGGAGCCGGGATTCCGAGCTCTTCAAAAAAACGTCCTGACATTTGGGAGTCGTAATGTTGACCTGTATGAACTAAAACGGGTTTAATGTCTGTATCCCCTTTCAGTTGATGCATTAAAGGTGCAATTTTCATAAAGTTAGGACGGGCTCCTACAACCAATATTATCTTTTTCATGGATTGTTATAAAATATTTCTTGAGCTAATGTTTATTTTGTTCCGGAAACAGTATTCAACAACTGGGCTATCACTCCACACTGGGCTCTTCTTGAGTATTGCTGATAGCCGGATGCTTTTGAATTTAGTTTTCCAAGTTTATATTCCTCAAAAAAATCAAGCAAGACGGATTTCATTCCTGCGACATCATCAAAACCAACGATTGATCCTGACTGTGTTTCCTTTAACAATGTGGCTATATCACTTTGAACAGGACCTATAGCTAATATCGGCCTTGCAGAAGCCATATATTCATATAGTTTTCCTGTCAGAATGCCACCGGCATTCGGTGTATTATTAATCAAAAGCAGTAAAAGCTGTGAAGTCTGTTGAAAGGTTATTGCTTCCGCATGAGATAAATAACCAATTTTTTCGATACAATCAGTCAGGTGATACTGCTCAATATCTGCATAAACAACCGGTTCTACATTTCCTACCAGTTTTATCTTTAAATTCTTTTTTAACTCAGGTACTTCCTGAAGCAATTCATTTAGTGCTATCCAAAGCACCTTGGGATTTCGGGCTGCATTAATGCTTCCGATATGTACGATTGAAAAATCTGAATCTATGGGATCGTTTACCTCTACTATATCTTCTTCATCATATCCGTTATGTACCAGAGTAACCGGACGATTGGCTATTTCTGACAATTCACGGCACCACGTAGGTGTAACACTGACTACCCCGTTTGCCTCCAAAAGAACTTGTTTTTCTTTCCTATGATGAATTTTATCAGCCAACCAACTTAAATTTAATTCCCTGTAGAAGTCAATATTTGTCCATGGATCTCTTAAATCAGCTATCCAGGGTATATTTGTTTTCCTGTGAAGTTTCAACCCTATTAAATGCATTGAATGAGGAGGACCTGTTGATATAATGGCATCAACAGGATTTTCCTTTAAATATTTTTCCAGATAATGTACGGATGGTCTTATCCAGAAACACCGAGGATCGGGTATCAGGAAATTACCCCGTACTGACAATGCCAGTTTATGAATAAAACCTTGTTTTTTACCTGCTTCGGCAAATGACACATTCACCTTTTGTCCCTTTTTACCAATTAATGTCTTATAAATTTCGTAGGGCTCCCAGATTTTTCTTTTTATAATGGTCATATCCTTCGAAACATCTTTCTGCAGGCTTTGGTCCTCTATAGCAAAATCGGGATTTTCGGGAGTATAAATAATCGGCTCCCATCCATATTGCGGCAGATATTTAGCAAATTTCAACCAGCGTTGAACACCTGCTCCCCCTGAAGGTGGCCAGTAATAGGTAACAATGAGTACTTTCTTCATATCAGTTTAACCAAGGTTCAATTAAGTCCCAGCAGGTAATATCCGCAGGTAGAAATGTAATTTCTGAGATAAGGTATTTCTCTGACTAATTTTGTCAGTTTTCGCGGTTTAATTCCAAATTTCACTTCGTAGTTTGGATTGATAAAATAGATCGTCCTTAATTTCTCGATGTAACCATTCTTTTTAAATAACCGTTCAAATCGTTCTAAACTAATACCCGTCTCTTTAATCTCTAACAATCCGCTTATTTTCCCTTCACTTTCACCAAACATTTTTAGTACAGCACGATATAAGGGAACCGGTAATAAGTGATAATACGGGAGTGATGACAAGAACTTGCTTTCACAGATCTGTTGATGTCCTCCAAATGGATTTTGCCAGGGTGGGAATGCAAAAAAAACAACCCCGTTAGGAGTCATTAAATCCTTCAACAAAACCAGAAATTTATCCTGATCGTGAATATGTTCTATCACATCCCTGATAATAATGATATCAAACTGAGCATGAAACTCTTTTGTCTTATAAATATCCTCACTGATCAGCCTTATGTTCTTTGCAAACGGATGTGTTGAAAAAAACTCCCTTCCTTTCTCAATTTTATGGGTGCTAAAATCCACACCTGTACACTTACAACCCAAATCCAGAAACGGTTTCAGATTCCCGGCTTCTCCACACCCTATTTCCAGAACCTGTAGAGAGGCATCAATTTGTTTAACCTGTTGAATAAAAGGGACAATATACTTTTGTGTAGTAATAATCTGTTCATTAATATATTGCAGGGGATCTAAATGGCGCTTTTGCATGGACTATTAAATGTTTATAGTATGAATTGCACGTTGTATACGTTGAATGGTTTCAGGTTTACCAATCACATCAGTAATATCGAACATATGTGGTCCTTTTGCAGCTCCCACAACCGACAATCTGAATGCATTCATAATCCCGCCTACGTTGTATTCTTTTGAAGTAATCCAATCCATCACAACTTCCTCTGTTTTTTCAGCCGAGAAATCTTCAATGGCTGATAAAACTTCGCATAACTCAGACATTTGGGCAGGTGTTTCTGCTTTCCAGCGTTTTTGAATGGCTTTTGCATCATACTCCGTAGGTGCACTGAAAAAGAAACTTGATTGATCCCAAAGGTCATGAACAAAACCAACACGCTCTTTTACCAATGATACTACTTTAATTACTTTTTCAGTTTCTTCAACTATTCCCTTTTCAACTAAAACCTGTTGGAATAAACCGGCAAGTTCTTCGTTCGTTCTTAATTGCAGGTATTTCGTATTAAACCATTTCCCTTTTTCATAATCAAATTTGGCACCGCTTTTACTCACTCGATCCAAAGAAAACAATTCAATCAGTTCCTTCATGGAAAAAATTTCCTGTTCTGTTCCCGGGTTCCAACCCAACAGTGAAAGGAAATTAATTACTGCTTCAGGAAAATAACCTGCTTCGCGATAGCCTGAAAAAGTTTCACCTGTTTTTGGGTCTTTCCAGTTTAATGGGAATACAGGGAAACCAAGACGGTCACCATCACGTTTGCTCAGTTTGCCATTTCCATCCGGTTTCAGCAATAAAGGTAAATGTGCAAATTCAGGCATTACATCCGTCCATCCCAGGTAGCGGTATAACAAGACATGCAAGGGTGCTGATGGTAACCATTCTTCGCCCCGTATTACATGCGAAATCTCCATTAAATAATCATCGACTACATTCGCCATATGATAGGTAGGCAATCCATCGGAAGATTTGAATAACACTTTATCATCAAGCACGGAAGAGTTGATAATTACTTCCCCACGTATCAGGTCCTGAACTTTTATCTCTTCATTCGGTTCAATCTTTATACGAACCACATATTGTTCACCGGCATCAATCCGTTGTTTAACTTCATCAGCTGATAAGGTTAATGAATTGGTCATCAATTCACGTATTCTGGCATCATACTGGAAGTTTGCTATCTCCGTGCGCTTAGCTTCAAGTTCTACCGGGGTATCAAAAGCGATATAAGCCAAACCGTCTGCCAGCAACTGGTCAACATATTTCCTGTAAATAGCCTTCCGTTCGCTCTGACGGTAAGGTGCATGAGGCCCTTTATTTCCTGTTTTTGATCCTACTCCCTCATCGATCGTTATTCCTAACCAGTTAAGCGACTCAACAATATATTCTTCAGCCCCCTGGACATAACGTGCCGTATCGGTATCTTCAATGCGGAGCAGCATGTCTCCACCGTGTTTCTTTGCAAATAAATAATTATACAACGCTGTTCGAACTCCGCCAATATGTAAAGGTCCTGTTGGACTTGGTGCAAAACGCACTCTAACTTTTCTCATTAAGATATTTTATGTAGTTGAAAATCACATTTCCGTGACCAATTGAATTGATTTAAATAGAATTGCAAAAATAACAAATTTTACTTACATAATAAGAGTTTAACCCTACTCATTACGCAATAAAAAACCTCTCGACTTAAATCGAGAGGTTTTTTATCAAATTGTATATTGTCAATCTTTAAATTGTCAATAGAATTATTCCTGATTCAACGTTACACGTTTGAAAGCGATGCAGGTTAAATGTTTTTTTGCAAGCAGTTCTTTTACTGTTATTTTTCCAGCTTCTTCACCGCCTCCTTCGTACTTTTGTTCTACAAGGGTATATTCTTTAAAAAATTTCGCCATACGTCCAGCGGCAATATTGTTTACTTTCTGTTCGGGTAAAGAAGCAGATTTTTCTGCAATGACCGTTGTCTTTATTTCGCGGGCTTTTGCTGCATCTTCTGCGGTAATCCAGCCTTTTGCCATATTTGATTCAATGTGGTCTTCGCTATCAACGTGTGCGGGGTTTATACCTGCTTTTTTCAATGCGACTTCAACTTCTTTTGAAACAAGTTCGAGTTTGGTTTTTTCGATAGCCACTGCCAGCTCGTTATCTTTTACCTTTTGAGGTACAGCGGATTCATCGATAGCCACAGGAGACATTGCCGCAATGTGCATTGCTACGCCGCGTATGGTTTCGTATTCTGCGTTTTTTTCAGCAAAAGCAACTAGACTAGCCAGTTTGTTTCCCGGATGGATATAAAAAGCTGCTGTTCCGCCCTGAACGAAATCATAGAAATCCAGTTCCATTTTCTCGCCGGTGATACCAATACGTTCGATTATTAATTCCGATATTGCTTTACCACCAATCTGTAACGCTGCAAGAGCTGCAGTATCAGCAGGTTTCTCAGCCATGGCAACGTTAAGTATTGATTGTGTAAATGCAATAAAATCAGCATTTTTTGCTACAAAGTCTGTTTCACATTTTAATGCCAATACAGCTGCATATCCACCATCAGCTGCTGCCAATACACATCCTTCGGCTGCTTCACGGTCGCTGCGTTTTGCAGCTACAGCCTGTCCTTTTTTACGAATAATTTCAATTGCTTTTTCAAAATCGTTTTCAGCTTCTGTGAGTGCATTTTTGCAATCCATCATGCCGGCACCTGTCATGGTACGCAATTTTGAAATTTCTGCCATTGTTACTGCCATAATTGTATGTTTTAAGATAAGACCCCCAACCCCTAAAGGGGAATAAGAGTTTTGTATATTTGTTTATTTGTTATTTCTATTTACACCCTAATATTTTAGGTACTGTATCTATTAAAACGAGTTACAAGCTACAAAAATTATAACTGGTAACTCGTTTAAAGATTATTGTCTTAAGTCCCCTTTAGGGGATTTAGGGGTCTATTCTTCTTCTTTGATGAATTTTTTAACGACGTTAGCGTTCAAAGCTTCTTCATCTTCTTTTTGAGTCCTTGGTCTTTTCGTAATTCTCGATTTCTTATCTTTCGCAACAGGTACTTCTGCAACTTCAGTATCTACTTTCTCAACTTTACGTTCTTCCAGTCCTTCTTGAATTGCTGCAACCATAGCAGTCAAAATAATATCTACTGATTTAGTAGCATCATCATTGGCAGGGATTACAAAATCGATATTATTAGGATTTGAATTTGTATCTACAATGGCAAATACAGGGATACCCAGGCGTTGAGCTTCTAACACGGCAATGTGTTCTTTCATGACATCAACAATAAAAAGTGCTGAAGGCAAACGAGTCAAATCGGCAATAGAACCTAAATTCTTTTCCAGTTTTTCACGTTGACGTGTAATCTGAAGTTTTTCACGTTTTGATATATTTTCAAATGTGCCATCTGTCGCCATTTTGTCGATAGTGCTCATTTTTTTTACTGCTTTACGAATAGTAGGGAAGTTTGTTAACATACCACCAGCCCAACGTTCTGTAATATATGGCATTCCAACTGCTCCTGCTTTTTCAGAAACAACATCTTTCGCTTGTTTTTTTGTTGCAACGAACAGGATTTTACGTCCTGATTTTGCAATTTGTTTCAATGCTGCTGCAGCTTCATCAATTTTCACTACTGTTTTGTGCAAATCGATAATATGAATATCATTACGCTCCATAAAAATGTAAGGAGCCATAGCTGGATTCCATTTACGCTTCAAGTGACCAAAATGGCAACCTGCTTCTAATAATTCGTCAAAATTTGTTCTAGACATTTTTGTTGTTTAAAATTGTTTACATTCTGTTTAACTCAATTGTCGAGTAGTCTTCCAGTATACATAGAGTCTCGGCAATTTAGATACTAAACCAATTAAATCCATTTACTATTTAATCATTTACTATTTACCATTGGATGTTTGCACACGTTTGGTTTTAAATAGTAAATGGTAAATAATAAAATGGTAAATAATATTATCGTTTTGAGAACTGGAATCTTTTACGGGCTTTTGGTTGTCCTGGTTTCTTACGTTCCACTTCACGTGGGTCGCGGGTCATGAAACCATCTTCTTTCAATGAAGGTTTGTCTTCCGGATTGATTTTCACCAATGCACGTGCAATAGCCAAACGTAAAGCACCTGCTTGTCCGTTAAATCCACCACCATCAAGATTTACTTTTATATCATATTTTTCAACTGCTCCTAATTTATTCAGAGGTTGTTTGATAATAAATTGTAAAATTGGGGATGGAAAATATACTGAAATATCGCGTTTATTGATGGTAATTTGTCCGGTTCCTTCGCTCACGAAAACACGAGCCACAGCCGCTTTTCTTCTTCCTAAGGCATTAATAACTTCCATACTGATTATTTGAGTGAGTTTAAATCGATTAGTTTTGGTTGTTGAGCTTGCATATTATGTTCTGCTCCTGGAAATACATACAAATTGCCCAAAAGTTTATCTCCCAAACGGTTTTTAGGTAACATACCTTTTACCACTTTTCTGATAAGTTTTTCTGAACTTTTTTCCATTAACTTGGCTGGTGTAATTTCACGTTGGCCGCCTGGATAGCCTGTATGGCTAAGATAAATGCGGTCGGTCCATTTGTTACCGGTCAATTTTACTTTTTCTGCATTGATAAGAATCACATTATCTCCACAATCTACGTGAGGGGTGAAACTAGGTTTGTATTTCCCGCGCAAAAGCTTTGCTACTTTTGAGCCCATACGTCCCAACACCAAATCGGCAGCATCCACCACTACCCATTCTTTCTGCACCGTTGCTTTGTTGGCAGAAATGGTTTTATAACTTAACGTATCCACTTTTTAAAATGTTTTTTTAATTAATAATACAGTCAATTTACTTATTTCAATCGCATTTTGGAAGAGGCTAATCGGCACAAAATAGGATATTTACATACAATAAAAAGGACTATTACACTGTGATAATAAACGGACTGCAAAAATACTGTTTTTCTTTGGATTACCAAACTATTGACCATCTTTTTTTTATATCCGTTTTTTTACGATGCAAAAAGGCTTTTCAATGACACTAATATTTCATTTGAAAAAGCAGAAATTATGCAAATCCGATCGTTTTAATTAAAAAGAAGATAATAAGCATCAGAAGAAATCAAATACCTGTAATAAATTGCAGAACCTGATAGTTCTTTCTTCCGATATCCGGTATTGTCCATGCATAATGCAATCCCAATTCTGCCACGATTATATGCAATACTACAAAATCAGGTTTACGATAATGTGTTGCCAATTATCGCAGGCAATACAAATAAGGTTCTACGTTATATCATTCTTTTGTTTTATATATAAAGTGGAATCGCAGAGAGTTCAGTGAGAGTTCTGTTAGGGTTGTGATAGATTTACCTAACTGGACCCTATTCGTACCCTATCCGAACCCTATCCGAACCCTATCTTTACTCTATACAGGCTACAAACCAAACAAAGTACAATTAACATGAAAAAGTTTACTGACGTTTAAACAATTTATTCTGCGGTTACATTATATTTTAGAAAATTACTAAGTTTGCACATAGAATTACAAGCCGACAATTTTCATTATGAAATATGAATTATTAATTATAAATTATGAATTATTAATTATATGCACCGATTAACTTCCGATTTCTACAGGCAGGATGCCATTACCGTTGCACAGAAACTGCTGGGTAAAACGTTGGTCCGTTGTTTGGAAAATGGTACTGAAACCCGGTATCGCATTTCTGATACGGAAGCCTATCTGGGGGAAGAAGACCTTGCCTGCCATGCCAGCAAGGGGCGCACAAAACGTACGGAGATCATGTATGCCGAAGGGGGTCATGTCTATGTGTACCTGATCTATGGCATGTATTGGATGCTAAACGTGGTAACCGGAATTGAGAATCAGCCACAGGCAGTGCTGATACGGGGAGTTGATAGCATTATTGGTTCAGGGAAAGTAGGACGCGAACTAAAAATGGATAAAAGCTTTTATGGTGAAGACCTGAATGATTCAACGCGCATATGGATAGAGGATGCACCTGATGTTGAGTATTTCGACAGTGTACCACGAGTTGGAATCGACTATGCCGGTGACCTATGGAAATCAAAGCTCTGGCGATTTATGCTCCCCACTGCTTCCAGATGATTTGTAAATATTATACCATGCGGTTGATGCATTCTTTAACATTTTGCCGAATCAGAAATCTAAAAGTAAACTATTTCCAGGTGACTTAATACATCATTCCTCTTCCAACAAAATTCATTTTACAGGGACTGAATTTATCTACATCCTTACCATAAATAATTAGTTAAAAACGTTTTAATATCAAAACAAACTTCGTTTTAATATAATTATTTCCAATAATTATTTACACAAAAAACATATATTCCTGACTTTATGTTTAATGATTCTAAATAGTAAATATATACACTATTCAATCAATTAGTATTAATTTAAATTAGAATCATCATGAAAAAATTATTTTTATTTCTTGTAATTGGAATCTCCTGGTCACAGTTGTGGTCACAGGATATTGAAAAAACATCGAAGCAAGCTAATTCAACTGAAGATCGTAATTTTCGAATACCTCTAATTGGCGAAAAAGCACCATCTTTCACGGCAGAATCAACAAATGGCACAATTAATTTCCCCGAAGATTACGGTCATAACTGGAAAATTTTGTTTAGTCACCCTAAAGACTTTACGCCTGTATGCTCAACTGAAATTATGGAACTGGCACACTTGCAGGACCAGTTTGACAAATTAGGGGTCAAACTTGTGGTTGTTTCAACTGACAGACTTGAAACCCATGTGCAATGGAAAAAAGCGTTGGAAGCTCTAAAACTTGATGACAGAGATTTGGTAAAAATCAAATTTCCATTGATTGATGATGAAAATATAGCAGTTTCCAAACTTTATGGAATGATTCATTCAGAAACAAATTCAACAAGAAGTGTCCGTGGAGTATTTATTATTGATCCTAACAATGTCATTCAGGCTATTTACTTCTACCCCATGAACGTTGGAAGAAGTACAGATGAATTGGTAAGAATGATTACTGCACTTCAAATTTCAGCAAAAGACAAAGTCCTAACACCAGTAAACTGGAAAGAAGGTAAAGACGTTTTAGTCAGGACTCCTCCTAAAACAGTTGGTACTACCCCCACATCCGAGATGGCAGGATATTATAATCCTGCATGGTTCCTTTGGTATAAGAAATCAAACTAATTGATGACGGTTCTGTTCAGAACAGATAATTCTACAATTAAATTTATAAGGGGTAGGTATAGAAAACCAACCTCTTTTTTTGTGCCCGGTCACATTCAGAAACTATTCAGCAATCGTTTGCAACCGATACTGCCATTTCATTCATACAGGTTGCAATCAATTGAAGAATTAAGTACTATTTTTGCAGGTAAAATGGTGGAATTCAAAATCAGCAGCTTAGTTGAACAATTCACCGGATAATTTGATTCAACACAAAGATTATGGTCTTTGCATCAAAAAGATTTGATAAATAAAAAACAGATTCGTCATGCTTAAAAAAACAGTACTTCTTTTTCTATCTTTAGTATCACTGGCACTGAATGCTCAAATTGAACGTGTAGAACCTTCCTTTTGGTGGGTTGGCATGAAGAATCCTCAATTGCAATTATTAGTTCATGGGACTGAAATCTGTAACCGGGAAGTCGTTATTCATTATCCCGGCATATCAATTCTGAAAGTAAACAGAGCCTGCAGCCCGAACTACCTGTTTGTCACACTTGAAATCAATAATAAAGTTATTAAAGCCGGGAAGTTTGACATACTGTTAAAACAAACCGACAAATCCGATCTCTCATTCACCTATGAATTGAAAGACCGCAGGACAGGTTCAGCGAAACGTGAAGGATTTACAAGTGCCGATGTAGTGTACCTGTTAATGCCCGACCGCTTTGCAAATGGTGATCCAACAAATGACAACGTAGATCCATTGCCCGACAAAGCAAACCGCAACATTGATAACGGACGTCATGGCGGCGACATCAAAGGTATTCAGGATCACCTTGATTATATCAAAGAGCTTGGAGCAACAGCCATTTGGTGTACACCTGTTCAGGAAAACAACTACGAAAAAGCTTCTTACCACGGGTATGCTATCAGCGATTATTATAAAGTTGATCCCCGTTTCGGGAGCAACCAACAGTATAATGATTTTGTAGAGGCTTCACATCAAAAGGGATTGAAGGTAATTATGGATATGGTTTCCAATCATTGTGGAATTTGGGCATGGTGGATGAACGATTTACCTTTTGAAGACTGGATCCATCAATGGCCAACCTACACCCAATCGAATTTCAAGTTTAATACCATCAAGGATATGCATGCTGCATCCGTTGATAAAAAGTTATTCCTGGATGGTTGGTTCGATAAAACCATGCCCGATATGAACCAACAGAATCCGTATTTCTGGACCTATTATATTCAAAACTCAATTTGGTGGGTCGAACAGGCCAACCTGGATGGCATACGTATGGACACGTACCCGTATAACGACCGCGAAGCCATGGCTCAATGGGCAAAAGCCATTACCGATGAATATCCACACTTCAACATTGTAGGCGAAACCGGTCTTTATAATACGACGGATAATGCGTTCTGGCAAAAAGATGCAACCAACAAACTGAATTATAATTCACAATTGCCAACTGTTATGGACTTTGTGTTGCAAACAGCCCTGACAAAAGGCATTAATGAACATGGCAACCCGTGGGAAGACATGGGCACGAACCGAATCTATAATACCATTGCCGACGATTATTTATATACCAATTTAAACAACATCCTTATTTTTGCTGAGAATCATGATACACAACGGTTTAATTACCTGGTAAAGGGAAACCCGGATAAATTTAAAATGGCCATGTCACTCTTAATGACTACACGTGGTATTCCTCAAATCTATTATGGTTCTGAAATTGGTATGACAGGAAGCAAAGATAGAAGTGATGGTGATATTCGTAGAGACTTCCCGGGTGGCTGGAAGGGAGATTCAATCAATGCCTTTACTGCCAATGGACGTACAGCTATTCAGAATGAGTATTTTAATTTTATGGCAAAACTGCTCAACTGGCGCAAAACAAAGCCAGTTATTCATAACGGGCAATTAACCCAGTATGTCCCTGAAAAAGATACCTATGTTTATTTCCGTTACAACGATAAAGAAACTGTCATGGTAATCATTAATAACAATGAAACTGAACAAACGCTCAGGACCGATCGGTTTGCTGAAAGCCTGAAAGATCACACTTCAGGTGTTGATGTAATAACAGGAAAAACATATGATCTGAAAAGTGATCTCACAATAGCAAAACAAACTGCTTTAATTTTGGAAGTGCATTAAAAAGTAATTTAATAAATTAAAAAGAGATAGTTCCAATAAAGAAACTATCTCTTTTTATTTATATGAAGTAATATTAGAATCTCATTTTTTACTGCATAGTTATTTGCTGTCAATAATAAATTTCAAACTACCAGCCACTCATTACAAACCTCCTTACGCTTCTCCTCCACCAAAGCCCATAGGTACCGGTGGAACAAAACCATTATCCGAAATCTTGATCTTACCGTTTTGTTGTTCGAACTTGGTAATATTTTCCTGCAGCGCAAAAAGCAATCTCTTGGAATGTTCAGGAGTCAGGATAATTCGTGATTTCACATTGGCCTTGGGTGTGCCTGGCATAATGCGGATAAAATCGATTACAAATTCTGAATTAGAATGCGAAATAATAGCCAGGTTTGAATAAATTCCTTCTGCAATTTCTGGTGAGAGTTCAATGTTTAATTGGTTTTCTTGGTTTTCCATTTTATATTTGGTTGATGTATGAAATTATATCTCAGTGGTTAATCTCTTTAACGAATACAAAGATAAGAATTATTATTGAAATGCGATTTGGTATCTTCCAATATCAGCGGTAAATCAATTGTCTTTTGATGTTTCTTCAATGATGAGGCTTCTGTCCTCCCAATCCATAAATTCTTTGTAAAACTCAATGGCTTTATCCATGATCCGGTCTATTTCTTCATCATCAGCAAGACTGAAATGTAAGGCTATCAGGTGCTTTTCATTATCCCCAAAGACATTCGAATAACTGAATTCTTTTACCTTTACAGGTGGATTTAAAACAATGGTATCAGCTTCAAGCATAAACAGTTCAAAGATGGTGCAACTTTGTATATGCTGCAATATATCCCTGCCTTCCAACGTATTGCCAAGGTGTGAATTTCCGTCCAGAAATACCCATTCGGGTAATGACAGGTCAAGTTCTTTATCCATATTATGTGCCTCCTTTGTGCCTGGATTATTTAGATTTCAGTTCTCTGATTATAGGATCTTATACAGCGGTACTTTCACACTTAAGCATATTAGTGTAAATACTTATGTCGACAGCCTCCTTATTCATAACGGTTTGTAATGGAGTATAACAACACCCGAACCAAGGGTGATTGTATCTATCAGTTTCAGGTTGATTCTTTCAGGAATGTTCTTAAACAAGGGCAAGCCACTACCCAGTACAATGGGATGAACCCACAAGTAATATTCATCGATCAGGCCGGCAACCATTAACGTATTAATGATACTTGGACCACCTGCCAACATATTTTTACCCGGCTGTTGCTTGAGCTTTTTCACCTCTTCAATAAGATCTCCCTCGGCTAACCGGGTATTATTCCAACTTACCTGTTTCAATGTATGGGAAAAAACAACCTTTTGTACCTGATCAATCAATACGGCAAACTCATCAACCGACTTTATCCCCGTGGGATTCTTTACAACAGGCGGCCAGCCTTCTTCCATCAGTTGATATGTCACACGTCCAAAGATAACCGTATCAACCTCTTTAAACAATTCATTCACTTTTTCATGCAATTCCTCGTCTACAATTCCCGCCTCGTGATCACAAAACCCGTCAAGGGTTATATTGATGGATGTAATCAGCTTTCTCATGCGTTTCTTTTTTATATTAGTTAATTCGTTAATGATCCAGCAAATTCTCTGATATCGAAAAACGATTTATAAAAACAACAAATAAAGCAACGAACTGTTTTTAGTACATACGAAAGATTTTATTTCCAATCGTAAAATTGGGTCAGAATGGCTTACTTCAGTTAGCTTGCATCATGTCAGATAAGTTCCTCAAAGACATTTTCGCATTTTAAAATGGGGTATGTTTATTTCCAGGAACTCCTCCCCGATCGTTTCATACCCAAGCTTTTTATAAAATCCAACCGCAGTCTTCCGGGCATTTAACATCATAGTAGAATAACCGTTCTTTTTAGAATATATCTCAGCAAACAAGACCATTTCAGTTCCTATATGTCGTTCTCTTGATGCTTCATCCACTGCAACCTGTCTCATTTTTATTTCCGCAGCATTTATTCTTGTCAGAATCAGGACACCGGCAAGTGTACCATGTATAAAAGCTCCAACGTGAACATCATGTTGCTCTGCTTCCATGTTTTCATCATACAGGCTCATTCCCAATGGCTTTCTGAGTACACGATCCCGAAGCTCCTGCTCCTGGTGATATTCTTCAGAAAGATATTTTATCTCTGCTATTTGAACTTTGTCATTAGTATCAACCATATATACCCTTTTTTAATTAGACTCTTTTCATTCTCATTTTATACCAAACCGGATTAATCAATTTCACAGCTTTTTTACCATCCAGATAGTGCAAGCATAATGTTCCGAGCAACCGAGTGCCTTTTCCAGATGCATGAAACCGTTCTTTTCATACAGCGATACCGCTTTGCTCAGGTCAGGGAAGCTTTCCAGGTATAAATGGGTGTATCCGGTTTCTTTTGCACTCTCCATACTCTTTTGCATCAATGTATTCCCTATACCCTTCCCCCTTGCATCGGCCGAAAGGTACAATTTCACCAGTTCGGCATACCCTTCCGGCAATCCCGGCGTCGGATAGATACCGCAACCACCCAGCATAACATCATTTTCTTCTGCAATCCAGTACACAGAACCGGGCGTCTGAAACAACTCGTACAACGCATCGGTTGTCGGATCGGTATATACGGTTCCGGGAATATCGATTCCAAACTCTTCAAATACTTTCTTGATTAAACGGGAAAGTATTTCATTATCTTTTTTTTCTATTTTACGGTAAATGATATCCATGGTTGTAATTAAACAGTGTTTAATGAAAGTGTAAGAATTCAATTTGCATATTCTGTATCATTATTTTAGCCATTTAAGGCAAATACGGGATAAAGGTATATTTTATTGAAGGATTACTCTATTTTTTATATAGGTTTCAGTGTCCTGGCAATTATTAATTGTTCATTATTAATTATTAATTATTTATGTTAATTCCAGACAAAGATAATCGTTTAATTTTAGGTATGGATGTTTTTATCAATATTTTGCTTAAGGACAAACAGAAGCTTCATTGTCGGTAGATTTGGTTATTTTCAGTAGAACTGCAATCCGCAAAATACGAAATTTTTCCATCATGGGTTTTCTTTTTACTTTCAAGTCACTTAATCTTGTTAGTTAAAAGTTTTGCAGATAGTATATTTTATTGATGATATAAATTAAGTAGCCGGAACAATATATTGCCTTATTTAAATCCTGATGTCTATAGGGAGAATTAATCTCCTGTACAACGGGGACACGAAACACGGAACACGAAACAAAATAACTGTCATTTGTTCTATCTTTCGAGGGGGTTACCTGGGGGTTTCCTGGGGGTTTCCTGGGGGTTCCGAGGGATGTACCTCTCTGAACCCCCAGGAAATTCCCAACATAGTCTTACCAATTCCTCATTATAGTTAAAATAGGCGTATAATAGACTTCTTTACAATGAGAATATTATGATCCCCATAGCCATTGGGATTAAAATTCCACATCCCATAGAATAATGTATTTATAGAGTCTCAATCAGTAACTGGAAAACCAATAGAATAAATCAGAAAAAACAACCATCCTAAGGTTTTTGCAATTAAAATTTAAGTTACCTTTGTCCTTTCGTGTAAATCAATTTTCAAAAAACCAGATAAAAGATTAAAACGTTTTTAATGTTTGTTTTACATACCTTTTTAATCCATTAAGAAACAAAATTTATGAAGAAAATACTTTTCATTGCAGAGTTCCTAACATTCGTTTTATTATCGAATGCACAAGGGTTTTTTAGCCCTGAAAAAATGGTTGAAACCGGAGTATACTATTATCCTGAAGCATGGAATCCAGATCAGTGGGACCGTGATTTCAAGAAAATGGAGGATATGGGGTTTGAATTCACCCATATGGCCGAATTTGCATGGGCTCAAATGGAGCCATCCGAAGGACAGTACGACTTTAAATGGTTGGATAAAGCAGTTGAGTTAGCTGCAAAGCATAACTTAAAAGTCATTATGTGCACTTCTTCCGCTACTCCCCCGGTATGGCTGGTACGAAAATACCCGGAAGTGTTAGTTGAATTGCCAACAGGTCAAACAGCCGAACATGGTACCCGGCAACATGGTTCGTGGTCGAGCCCGAAATACCGGGAGATGGTGACCAGACTGGTAGCAGCACAGGCGAAGCATTATGCCAACGACAAGCGCATCTGGGGATGGCAGATTGACAACGAACCTTCCCATTACGGCACTTATGATTTCAGTTCCGGAGCACAAACAAATTTCAAAGCATGGCTGCAAAAGAAATACAAAACCATTGCCGGCCTGAATGATGCATGGGGTACAGCATTCTGGTCGGGAATATATTCGGATTTTAACCAGATAGAAATACCCAATAGCCCACGGCTAATCTCAGGGACAGCCAGTCCGATATCGATAGTTGATTTTAAACGATTTAGCGCAGACGAATGTGCTTCGTTTGTTTCCATGCAATATAATACCTTGCGCGAGAGCATATCAAAAGCACAGTTTGTGACATCCAATTTCATGCATATCCATACGGATGTGGATCCGTGGCGTAACAAAGATCTTGACTTTATCTCCTACACCATGTATCCTGTGGCAGGGTATACCAAGGGACTTGGCGACCAGGGTTTCAGGCTGGGTGATCCGTGGAGAATATCGTATGCCAACGACTTCTTCCGTCCGTTAAAAGGAGTGACCGGAGTAATGGAATTGCAACCCGGTCAGGTAAACTGGGGAACCTATAATCCACTTCCCTACCCCGGAGTGATACGGGCATGGCTCTGGAATGCTTTTGCAGGGGGACTGGATTTCATTTGCTCCTACCGTTTCAGGCAACCACTTTATGGAGGTGAACAGTTTCATTATGGCATGGTAGGTACCGATGGGGTGACCGAACTCACCGGCGGACAGCAATACAGTGAGTTTATGAAAGAAATCCGAGAACTCCGCAAAATCTATAAACCGAATGCAAAAATGCCTGCAGAATATGCCGGCCGTAAAACAGCCGTACTATACAATCCGGATAATGTCTGGGAAACAGAAGTTCAAAAACAAACCTACCAATGGAATGAAATCGGACATATCACCAGAATATATTCGAACCTGAAAACATTATGCGTGCCGGTGGACATTGTGGGTGAGGACCGTGACCTGTCGGCATACCCGGTAGTGGTGGCTCCGGCTTACCAAATGGTGGACAAGGCATTGATAGAGAAATGGAGAAAATATGTGGAAAACGGCGGACACCTGGTGCTAACCTGCCGCACCGGATTAAAAGACCGTAACGGACATTTCTTTGAAGCACCATGGGCAGATCAGATTGAATCGTTGATTGGAGCAAAAATAGTGATGTTCGATGAACTGAATGCCGACACAAAAGCAAAGGTCAGCTTTAACGGGGACACCTATACCTGGAATGTATGGGGTGATATCCTTGAACCGTATTTTGGTGTTGAAACGTGGGCTACCTATGCCGACCAGTTCTATGCAGGCAAAGCATCAGTGGTGCATCGAAGGGCAGGAAAAGGAAAAGGAACTGTGACCTATATCGGGACGGAAACCACAGATGGCAGGATGGAAAAAGAAGTACTTAAAAAAGTATATGATGAAGCCGGCATAACCACCAACGAACAACCTGAAGGGGTGATGGTCAATTGGCGTGACGGATTCTGGGTAGCCATTAATTACTCATCGGCAAAAGCAACCATCAACATACCAACAAATGCAAAGATCATTTTTGGATCCAGGGAACTGGGAATTGCAGGTGTTGCTGTCTGGCAATAAATGATATGAGAATATGATGATGTAATGATTATGATACTCCCATTTTTTGGAAATAACAGAAACCATGTTATTAAAGAAATAGAAAATCAATGTTGAATTGATAATAAACGAAAAACGAAAATACATATAAAATGAAAGTAGTTGCTATTAATGGAAGTCCACATAAGGAAGGAAATACGTTTCATGCATTAAACATGGTGGGTAACGAATTGAAAGAAGCAGGGATAGAATTTGAAATCATCCATGTCGGCCATAAAGGGATACATGGGTGTATTGCCTGCAATAATTGCGCTAAAAACCATGATGAAAAATGTTCGATAAAAACAGACGACCTGAATGACTGGGTTCAAAAGATGAAAGAAGCGGATGGCATTCTTATTGGTTCGCCGGCATACTATTCAGGCATATCCGGGACGATGAAATGCTTTTTAGACAGGGCATTCTATGTAGCAGGGTCGAATGGCAATTTATTCCGTCACAAAGTAGCAGCAGCAGTAGTGGCCGTACGCCGCTCGGGAGGTACTGCTACCTTCGACAGCCTGAACCATTATCTTACATACTCCGAAATGATTCTTGCCACATCCAGTTACTGGAATGTGATTCACGGCACAGGACCCGGCGAAGTGGAAGGTGATGCAGAAGGCAAACAAATCATGAAAGCATTAGGAAAAAATATGGCCTGGCTGCTCAAGATGAAAGAAGCAACAAAAGAAACTATCGAACCACCTGTAAAAGAAAGAAAAGTATTTACCAACTTCATACGGTAACCCGGAAACATTCGTAAAACCAGCACTGCTATAAAAAGTAAGTAAGTCAAACATCTTTCAGCAATGTAAGGTGTTTGTTTTATATTATGACAATTCGAATCCATGATAATTACACTTAAAAAAGGGTGGAGAATTGTTGGTATTAATTAAAATCGCTATTTTTGAACTCAGAAAATAACCATCACGAAAAAGCAAACTTTTTAAACGAATGAAAAAACTACTGTCTATTCTGGTATTAATGCTTCTTTTCACTTCTATGTCATACAGTCAGGACGATAAAGAATATAGCAAGGCAATAAAAAAAATGTATGCTGTAACGGGAACGGACAGTACATTCAGAACAATTATCAAACAATCCATCAATGTTTACAAAGCCAGATTCCCGAAAGAAAACAAATGGAATGATGTGGAAGTTGAATTAAACAACACCTCTTTTGATAATTTTATTAACATGCTGACACCAGTCTATAAAAAATATTTGAGTATCTCCGATATTGAAGAAATTACCAGGTTTTATCAGACTCCGGTAGGTCAGAAATATATATCTTCTTTGCCAGCAATTACACAGGAATCTATGAAGATAGGACAAAAACTTGGAGAAGAAATTGAACGGAAAATCAATAAAAAACTAATTGAAAAGCAGAATAAAAAAAGACCAGAATAAACTTCAAAATGTACGCAGTACTTATGAGTGTTTAATTGATCAAAACAATCAATACAAACAATATAAAACAAAACACTTTCGTGTACTTCATACAACGAAATGTTTAAAAACAATATTATGATAGACATTTTTGACAGACTAAAAGCAGCAAAGGGTCCTTTAGAGCAATACCAACAAAAGGCAGATGGTTATTTCATGTTTCCTGAATTAGAAGGTGAAATTGCCCCCAGAATGAGATTCAACGGAAAAGAAGTACTCACATGGAGTTTAAACAACTACCTTGGGTTAGCCAATCATCCTGAAGTACGAAAAGCTGATGCCGAAGGTGCACAGAAATGGGGAATGGCTTATCCAATGGGCGCCAGGATGATGTCAGGAGAAACAAAATACCATAAAGAGTTGGAACAGAAGCTGGCTAAATTTGTCCATAAGCCGACAGCCTATTTATTGAATTTCGGGTATCAGGGAATGGTATCCATCATTGATACCTTGCTGGACCGCAAAGATGTGGTGGTATACGATTCCGAAGCTCATGCCTGTATACTGGATGGGTTACGGCTACATATCGGGAAACGGTTTGTATTTCCGCACAACGATATAGAAAACCTGAGGAAACAACTTGAACGTGCCACCCGTTTAGCTGATGAGCAGGAAGGTGGCATACTGGTTATTACGGAAGGAGTTTTTGGAATGGCCGGTGACCTGGGACGATTGGATGAGATTGTAAAACTAAAGAAAGAATTTAAATTCAGGCTCTTAATTGATGATGCACATGGGTTTGGTACCATGGGAGAAACAGGATCGGGTACCGGTGAGTATTTTGGGGTGCAGGACCAGGTAGATATTTATTTCTCGACATTTGCTAAAAGCATGGCAGGTATCGGGGCATTTGTTGCTTCAGAGAAGGAGATTGTTGATTCCCTGCGATTCAATATGCGGTCACAGATATTTGCCAAATCGTTGCCTATGCCTATGGTTATCGGAGCTTTGAAACGGCTTGAGATCATACAGACACAACCGGAAATCAAAGAAAACCTATGGAAAATAACCCATGCACTACAAGACGGATTACGTAAAGATGGGTTTGATATCGGACACACACAATCGCCCGTGACTCCTGTATACTTCAATGGAAGTGTAGCAGAAGGAACTAACATAGTTGTCGACTTACGTGAGAACTTTAATATCTTCTGTTCCATAGTTGCCTATCCGGTTGTACCTAAAGGTGTTTTAATGTTACGTCTGATTCCCACAGCATCCCATACACTGGAAGATGTCAACGAAACAATTTCTGCTTTCAAACAAATAAAGGCAAATTTAGCTTCGGGGAAATACAGTAAGACTGAAATGCAGGACATGAAAATTGTGTAAGAATGAAGGGGAAACAAAAATATCAATTGCAATGCGTTGCCTGTGGACATATTACTCCTGATTTCGGAGAGTGGTTTAAGCAAAACCAGGTATGTCCAGAGTGTGGAAGCAAACATTCGGAGGTTTGGTATCATACAGATTATCATGAACTACCTGAATTAATGAAGGGTAAAGTAGAAAGTTTCTGGCAATATTTTCCATTCCTGCCTCTTATCGATAAATCAAACATCATAACGTGCACAGAAGGAGGAATACCTTTAGAACGATGGAGTTTTTTAGAAGTATTTGCTAAAGAGAAATATAACTTAAACATTCAGGTGCATGTCTACCGCAACGATTTAAACGGAGGAACAGGGACCTTTAAAGATGTATCAGCGTCACTGGCAGCAAGTATATTTAAAGAATACGGCATTGAGCAATATTGCGTGGCATCAACAGGCAATGCGGCAACATCGTACGCCACTTACCTGTCCATTGCCGGAGTAAATTGTTCCGTATTTCTGCCCGAGAATGTACTGAAAGCTTCCGAAGCATTTATCAGCGCCTATGGGCAGCAGGTTTTCAGGGTAAAAGGTGATTATTCAAAGGCTAAGGTCATTGCTGCAGGATATTCCAACAAACACCATATCCTCATGTCAAACGGAAACATTGATCCTATCCGGGTAGAGGCAAAGAAAACCATGGTTTTTGAGTGGTTACGTCAGACAGGTAAAATGCCGGATGTGTATATCCAGGCAGTGAGCGGTGGTACAGGCCCTATTGCCATTGATAAAGGTGTACGGGAAATTAAATCGGTATATCCCGGTATAAAAAATCCAAGATTTATACTTATACAGCCTGACAAATGCGATCCAATGGTACAGGCATGGGAAAAAGCTGAAAAAGATAATTTTCCTGCTGGCTTTGAAAATGAGTATCCGATTATAGAAAATCCCGATACTGAAATCCCAACCCTGGCAACAGGTCATCCGGCTACTTATCCGATTATAGCAAAATTAGTGAAAGCAGTGAATGGTAATTTTGTCAGGATTGCAGAGGCAGGCATTGCTGATTTTGCCCGGCTAGTTGCATTTGAAAGCAAAGTAATGTTGGGTCCTGCATCAGCAGTCTGCATAGCCGGCTTCTTTGAGTCACTTAAAAAAGGTCTGGTAAAAGATGGAGAAACTGTGTTACTAAATGTAGGCGAAGGAGTAAGACGTGCACCAGAATTTGTAGACAAAATGAATTATACCACCAAAGAAGTTGATCAGGTTGACCAGTGCAACCCACATACGATTGAATCTTACCGCAAACAGTTGTGGGATGCTGTTACAAACTAATCCTCATGGCTAAATTTGAAAACAAGACAGTTTGGATAACAGGAGCTTCATCAGGAATTGGTGAAGCTTGTGCCTTGTTGTTTGCAAAAGAAAAAGCTAACCTTATCCTGACAGCTTCCAGAACAGAAGCATTGATTAAAACTCAGGAAAAATGCATTGAACTGGGTGCTGCGTGCAACATACTTCCATATGATTTATCTGATATGGAAGGGATACCGGCATTGGTGGAGAATGCGTTAAAATGCTTTGGAGGTATCGATGTATTGTTTAATAATGCAGGGATAAGCCAACGGGGATTATCAGGTGATACAATGTTTGAGGTTGAAAAGAAAATCATGGATATCAATTTCTTTGCTCCCGTATTACTTACAAAACTTGTATTGCCCGAAATGATAAAACAAGGAAGTGGTACCATAGCAGTTACATCCAGCATTGCAGGGAAGTTCGGATTTCCGTTGCGATCAGCCTACAGTGCTTCAAAACATGCATTATACGGTTATTTCGAGACAGTTCAAGCCGAATATTATAACCAAAACATTCGGGTAGTCATGGTTTGCCCCGGAAGAGTGAATACCAATATTTCAATAAATGCTCTCGAAAAAGACGGGAATAAGCATGCTGTCTTAGACAGTGGCCAGGCAGGAGGTATTTCAGCAGATAAAGCTGCCAAAAAGATAGTAAACGCCATTTACAAACAGAAACCTGAAGTCTTTGTGGGTGGTAAAGAACTGTTCATGGTACCTATTAAAAGATTCTTCCCCGGCATAGCAAGATTATTGGTACGAAAAATAAAACCTACCTGACCATGGATAATTATATCATTAGCGGGATACAACAAATAGGCATAGGGGTTGAAGATTTTAAGACTGCCTGGAAATATTATATCGATATCTTTCAAATGGATGTCAAGATACTGGAAGACGATACGGTTGCAGAATTAATGTTACCCTATACCGGCAATAAACCTCAGAAACGCCATGCCGGCATAGTCATCAACATGCAGGGTGGCAGTGGATTTGAAATCTGGCAGTATTCGGACCGTACACCCCAAAAGATCGGGTTTGATATACAGGTCGGCGACCTGGGGATTTGTATTGCTAAAATCAAAAGCCGGAATGTAAAGCAAACGTATCAGGAATTATCAGGCAAAGCCGGAGTCAGAATCCCTGGAGCAGTAAGTACATATATTGATGGTACTGATACCTTTTACCTGGAAGATCCCTTCGGGAATACATTTCAGGTAGTGCATGATGAATCAGTATTCAGGGATGAGCATCGCTCTTCCGGCGGACCGGTAGGAGTTATAGTAGGTGTCCGTGATATTGACCGCTCGTTGCCACTCTACATGGAAATACTTGGCTATGACAAGGTGATTGCTGATAAAACCGGAGTATTTAAAGACCTAAAAGGATTGCATTCAGGGAATCAGTCATACAGGAGGATACTTCTGACGCATTCCTTGCCCCGTCAGGGTAATTTCAGTCATCTATTCGGACATTCTTCCATTGAACTTATTCAGGCGCTTGATCGGGAGCCACGCAAGTTGTATGAGGGCCGATTCTGGGGTGATCCCGGATTTATCCAGATATGCTTTGATGTCAGGAACATGAATGCCTTAAAAGCTAAATGTGAAAGTATGGGGTTCCACTTTACGGTTGACAGTTTTGTAAAACACAATACTATGAATTCATTTGATATGGGGGAAGCCTCCGGTCATTTCACGTATATAGAAGATGTGGATGGTACTCTGATTGAATTTGTAGAAACCCATAAGATTCCCCTGATAAAAAAATTAGGCATCAACCTGAACCTGCGAAACTTCAATCCACAAAAACCTTTACCTGACTGGATGTTGAAGGCTTTACGTTTTGGCAGAGTGAAATCTGAGAATTTAGTCTGATCCAAAAATGCAATAACAGGAATAATAAACCCCCGATAATTATTCAATTACCGGGGGTCTTCGTTTAACAGAAACTACGCAAATCTCAATCTAACGACTTATTTTATTCCTTAAAAAACAATGTAGTATTCAGTACATGATTCGTACGTGTTGCTATATACATTATCAATCTGATAGGTAGTATAACCGGATCGTTGTACTACTTCGGCACTCCAGTACCCGGCGGGGATATCATAGGTGACTTTTGACTTAGCACCCATTATTTGCTGGAATTTATCATTGATATACAAATCATACGGATCATTTGAACCGTTTGTAAATTCCATTCTAAACGTATAGTCCTGATCACAGGTGGGTGTTGAGGTTGTGGTACAGCCAATAAAAGTAAAAACGACAAACAGACAGATTAATAGCTTCTTCATACAAATTCATTCTTTAAATTAATTCAATTTTCTTTTATACAAAGGTCGTTGGTTTTAACTTTAAAGAAGTTACACAATTAATGGTAAAAGTTATATGATTCACATATTCTGACTGCCAGCAATTCATGATTACGGGTAAGAATGGGAATGTAGACAACAAAAAGAAATCCCGACAATCGTTAGATTATCGGGATTCTTTGTGCGGCTGAAGGGACTCGAACCCACACTCCTCTCAGAACCAGATCCTAAGTCTGGCGCGGCTACCAATTACGCCACAGCCGCATACAATGCGTATTTCGAGTGCAAAGATACATTCTTTTTTGAAATTGGCAAACTTAAATTAAAGTTTGATGGTTAAATGGTTAGATTTTGAAATGTTTGTAGAGTTTACAGCTTGAAAATTTGATGTTTAGATATTTTATAAAATGTACTTGGAGGATACAAAAAAGTATAGCTATTCAAACCCTTCAAACTTTTCAAACTTTTCAAACCCTTCTTACTGCCTCAACGTCTTTGCCGCCATCAACTTTGAGCTTATCAATGTCTCGTCAAGCAGAGCGGGATGTGAAGCACGGATCGGATTAATATCAATGCCACCACGCCGGGTATACATGGCCGCAACCATCAGGGATACAGGATTGAAAATATCATGAAATCTTTTGTAAATCATTTCCACTACTTCTTCATGGAAATGATTCTCCTTGCGGAAAGAAACCAGGTATTCCATGATAGAGCTCAATTCAATTTCATGCTTCGTTGTTAGTTGAACAAATAAATCGCCCCAGTCAGGCTGATTCGTTACACGGCAATTCGATCGTAGCATGTCTGTACGAAAAAGATATGAGTGCTGTTTATCTGTCAGTTCACTTCTTAGTAGTTCAGGGGATTCAGTAAAATGGGTAAATGAAATAGCTTCCTGTTTTTTTATTGGGACCTGACGACCCAATTCAGCATCTATATATGCAGGAAATGCCTGACGTATTTCGCAGTGAGAGTCAAACAGCGTTACATAAACCTGTGTTTCCAACAGAACACTTACATCATGTGAAATAGCCACCCCTACCCGTTCTTCTGCCTGAGCCACTGTTTTCCCGAAATGATCCATATTGAATGAATTGAGATACAGCTTTAAGGATTTTGATTCGACCAGGTACCTGCTTTCTGCAGGATAGACTAGCTTCAACACCCTTGATACCGGCAATCCGTTTTCAGTAAGGAAAGAAACTTCATAGCAATTCCACACATCAAACCCTACAAATGGCAACTGGTCATCTTCAATTCCGTAATGCACCCTGTTTTCAGATCTGGGTATACGAAACAAAAGTGAAGGGTCGTACTTTTCGGGAGCTTTAACTGCTTTCCCCAGAGCCGTATCGTGGATATTAAAAAGTTTCATTGATGCTGGTTAATTGGTTGATTAGTTAATTGGTTAATTGGTTAATTGGTTGATTGGTTAATTGGTTGATTGGTTAATTGGTTGATTGGTTGATTGGTTAATTGGTTAATTGGTTAATTGGTTAATTGGTTGATAAGATAAAGGGTAGAGCATTTATGTTTCATTTAATAACACCCTATCAATCATCACCCTAACTAATTAACCAATTAACCAATCAACTAATAACAACTATGCTTTCCGGATATACGGGTTACACTTCTTGCTTAGCCATTCACGCTCATATTCATTCAATTTAGGTGCTATGGAGTCATAAACCCGTTGATGATAGTCATTCAACCATTCTATTTCCAAATTACTCAATAAATCAAAATTAATTAAATGCTGATCAATGGGGAACAGGGTTAATGTCTCAAATTTCAGGAATTGGCCGAATTCAGTCTTCTGAGCCGGTATTACATGTACCAGATTTTCAATACGTATTCCGTATTCGTTGGTGCGATACATACCCGGCTCATTGGAGATCATCATGCCCGGTTGTAATACTGTTGAATTTTCGTCCATACGAATACTCTGTGGCCCTTCATGAACACAAAGGAAGTGTCCTATTCCATGACCTGTACCATGACCGTAATTCAGTCCTAAATCCCACATAGCTTTACGGGCCAGGATATCCAGTTGTGTTCCGCGTGTCCCTACAGGAAATAACGCTGTTGCCAAAGCAATGTGCCCTTTCAGCACCAGTGTATTGTCGGTTTTTTGCTGTGCAGTGGGGGTTCCCAATGCCACAGTACGGGTAATATCGGTTGTTCCGTTAAGGTATTGACCACCGGAGTCCAGTAAAAATATATTTTCTGCTTTCAGTTTGGCATCCGATTCCGGGGTAGCGCTATAATGTACAATTGCTCCGTGTGCTGCATATCCGGCAATGGTACCAAAGCTTTCACCAACGAAATTTTCCTGTTCACTACGAAACTGGCGTAATTTATCGGAAACAGACAGTTCGGATAAGTTTCCGGATTTCATGTTCTCTTCCAGCCAGATAAAGAAACGGGTCAATGCCACACCATCTCTCTGCATGGCCAGTCGCACACCTGACATTTCAACGTCATTCTTCACACTTTTCAGTTTGAATACCGGTGACATGGTATTTCTAATGGCGCATCCCTTTGGTATTGATTCAAACAAACCCTGATTCAGTTTTCCACCATCCACCAGGACAGCTTTTAATGAAGACAGTTTTTTAAGCTGATCATAGATAGCCAGGTATGGTTCAACTTTCACTCCCTGGCTTTGGAGATAAACACTTGTATCAGTAGTTAGTTTTTCAGGGGCAATAAATAAAGTAGCCTTATCGTTTTCTACCAATGCATAGGAAATGACTACCGGATTGTAATCAACATCATTTCCCCGGATATTGAATAACCAGGCAATATCATCCAGAGCTGATAAGACAAATACATCGGCATGAGCCTTTTTCATTTCGTCACGGACCAATATCAACTTTTCAGTGGTTGATTTACCGGCATATTGCGTTTCAAAAACAAAGAATGGTTTCAAAGGCATTGCAGGACGCTCGGTCCAGGCAAGTGCAGGCAGATCAATGGAAACAAGTTCCAGGTCATTCATTTTCAATTCGGTTTTCATGGAAGAATAACCGTTTAATGAAAACATTTGAGGGTTTACGCCCACTTTTTCACCGGCTTTAAGTTGTGTGGCAAGCCATGGCAGAATTTCCAGAGTTTCAGGTAAACCCTGTTTCATCAATTCAATCCCTGTTCCTTCCAGTTGTTCGGCAGCATGAAGGAAATAACGTGAATCAGTCCACAATCCGGCAGTGGTTAAAGTAACAACAGCAGTTCCTGCAGAGCCATCGAACCCTGAAATCCACTGACGTTCTTTCCAGTATTCCGCGATATACTCACTGGCATGAGGATCAGTTCCTGGAATAATACAGGCGGATATGCCCAGCTGCTTCATGGCTTTACGAAGCAACGAAATGTGATTGATTATTTGTTCCATGTATAAATAGTTTATGATGATTATTTTTCTCTTACCTGCAAAGATAATTAATAACAAAAGAAATTCACAAAATGTTGAAACAAATTCTGAATTATAATGCATAATATAGAATCAGTAAAAAGGGAGTCAGGAGTTTATCCCATTTTACATCTCATTTACACCTGTTTTATCGTAAAACGGATATAAAACGGTAGTGATACGGATATAAAACGCATATAAAACGGTATTTAAAAGGAACGTTTTATATACGTATCACTTCCGTTCAGCCTTCATTTTATGGAAAAAGAGATGTAAAACAAATGATAAACAGACCTGAATGAAGTACTAATTATTCATTTACCATTTACTATTTAAGGGAAACAACAAGCTGACACACTTTTATAAAGACTCCCCAGAAAACGTTATAAGCAGCAAATGCGACAATTGATTTAACCAATCACTTAAAAATTCCAACCTATTAGTAATTAACAATTGTATGGGCACTGAAATGTAATCTTTTATAGTTGAACAAATATCACATTAAATATCAACGATTACTTATCTCATTTTAAAGAATTATAAAACAATTTTTTTTGAGTCAACAATTATTTATAGCTACTTTTGTTCAAAATCAGAATAACGACATTGAATTATTTAGCACATATATTTTTATCGGGTACCGACCACCAGCTTCAAATAGGAAATTTCATAGGCGACTTTGTAAAAGGAAGCCACTTTAATGATTACCCGAATGGAATCAGGGATGGTATTATCCTGCACCGAAAGATTGACAGCTTTACCGATTCGCATGCACTGGTGAATGAAACCGTTGTATTGCTCAGGCCTACCTTTGGACGTTATTCCGGCATAATAGCCGATATGTATTTCGATCATTTCCTGGCAGTGAATTTCAAAACCTATTCCCACCGTAAATCACTTCAGGTATTTTCCCACAGGTTCTATTTCTTTGCTTTTCTGAACTATCGTCATCTACCGCATAAAGTGAAAAGATTCATTTTCCATTTTACAGGCACAAACAGGTTATACAAATACGCTTCACTGGACGGGTTGAGAAGGTCGTTGGAAATAATGGCCATCCATAAGATATCCGCCATTGACCCTGATAAAACCATTTCGTTCTTAGTTGATAACAGGGAAGTACTGGAATATAAATTTCAGCGATTCTTTCCGGAACTGGTGGAATATGTAAATACCGAAAAACAGAGCATCCTGAATTTGAGAGAAATAGAAATAAACTAATTGTTTCTTTAAACTGATAGAAAAGTTCAACCAGCAATCAATAAACATTTAAATCAATGAACTCGAGCTACTTGAATTTGAAGATTGGCGAGTTGTCAAACAATGTAATATGCTTATTAGAGATAAAAAACTTATAGATGCATATTTTTAAAACATAAAGAGTATTGACCTTTTGTGTTTAGTTTTTTTCTATATTTGCATTGTAAATCACAAATAATGAAATCATACAAATGGAATACTGAGAAAAATAATCTTTTGAAGGAAACCCGAAACATTTCATTCGAGGAAATTGTTTTAGCAATATCCCATAATATGATTTTTAAAGTGTACGACCATCCTAATCAGGAAAAATATCCGGGTCAGAAAATATTTGAAATTAACCTCAATAACTATATTTATCTGGTTCCATATAGTGAGACTGACAACGAATATTTTCTAAAAACTATTATTCCAAGCAGAAAAGCAACAAAAAGTTATAAACGTCCAAAATGAAAAAATATTTAGATGAAGAAGAAGCTGAGATTCTTCAATTACATAGAAATCAAAAACTGGTTGTTTCTGAAGAACAGAATGAAGTAATAACCAAAGCAGTAAAATCAGCGAAGAATGGGATTAAGAAAAATACCGTTTTAAACATTAAATTATCAGACAGAGACCTGAATAATTTAAAACTAAAAGAGATAGAAATCGGGATGCCTTACGAAAAAATTGTAACCGATTTAATCCACAAATATCTGGAAAACAAGATCAAAATAACACGTTGAATTCCCATTGGGATTATTTGGCCGGAAACTAAATGTAGTTTCCGGTTTTTTTATGTAATCATACGAACCTTTTCCGTTGCCCGCTCGTTTAGAATTTCGTATCTTTGCAAGTTAAATTAAAAAACGACATTTCACTTAGTATAATCAGTCTTGACAACAAAAAACGACATACAACCCATCGAAGCTTCAGAGCGAGTAGAAGTGATCGGCGCAAGGGTTCATAACTTAAAAAATATCGATGTTTCTATTCCACGTGATGCTCTGACTGTGATTACAGGTTTAAGCGGCAGTGGAAAATCCTCACTGGCTTTCGACACTATTTTTGCAGAAGGTCAACGCAGGTATATAGAAACTTTCTCGGCCTATGCCCGCAGTTTCTTGGGGAACATGGAACGCCCGGATGTGGATAAGATTACCGGATTAAGTCCGGTGATTTCCATAGAACAGAAAACCACCAACAAAAATCCACGCTCCACAGTAGGTACCACCACAGAAATTTATGACTTCCTGCGTTTGCTCTTTGCACGTGCAGGGGAAGCATTTTCGTATGTTACCGGTGAAAAGATGGTGAAGTATTCCGAAGACCAGATCGTTGATCTGATCCTGAAAGACTATGAAGGCAAGAAGACATTTTTGCTTGCACCATTAGTACGTGGACGTAAAGGCCATTACAAGGAATTATTTGAGCAAATCAGAAAAAAGGGCTACCTGAATGTCCGGATTGATGGTGAAATCAGGGAAGCAACCCATGGATTGAAAGTAGACCGGTACAAAAACCACGATATTGAAGTGGTGATTGACAAATTGTTGGTTTCAGAGAAAGACCGCAAACGGTTGAAAGAATCCATGCAAAAAGCCATGCAACAGGGCAACGGCATTGTGATGCTGCTCGAAAAAGATAAAGAAGAAGCACGTTATTTCAGTAAAATGTTGATGTGTCCTACCAGTGGTGTCTCCTACGATGAGCCGGCTCCTCATAACTTTTCATTCAACTCACCTCACGGGGCATGTCCTCATTGCAAAGGGCTTGGCTACGTGAATCAGATTGACATGGACAAGATTGTGCCCAACAAAAAACTAAGCATTTATAACGGAGCTATTGCGCCACTGGGTAAACATAAAAGCAGCACCATATTCTGGCAGATAGAAGCTATCCTTGACAAATACGAGTGTACTCTCAAAACTCCTGTTCTTGAGATACCCGATGAGGCCATGGATGAAATCATGAATGGTACGGAAGAAAGATTGCACATTAAAAACCAGTCTATCGGAACAAACTATTTCCTGAGCTACGATGGTATCCTGAAATACATTGAGATGCAGACCGAGAACGGAGCATCGGCAACAGAACAAAAGTGGGCAAACCAGTATTCGAAATCAATTGTATGTCCGGAATGTAACGGGGCCAGATTACGTAAAGAATCCCTGTACTTCAGGATGCACGATAAGAATATAGCCGATCTGGCAGCCATGGATATTGCCGAGCTATCGAAATGGCTTGGGACAGTTGAAAAATACCTGTCGGACAAACAAAAAGCAATAGCAATTGAAATTCTGAAAGAGATTAGGACACGCCTGCAATTCTTATTGGATGTAGGTCTGACCTACCTGTCGCTGAACCGCAGCTCCCAATCATTATCAGGTGGTGAAAGCCAACGAATACGATTGGCTACTCAAATCGGATCACAGCTTGTAAATGTGCTGTACATTCTGGATGAACCCAGCATTGGATTGCACCAACGGGATAACCAGCGGTTAATACACTCGCTGAAACAACTGCGTGATACAGGCAACTCGGTCATCGTAGTAGAACACGACAAAGACATGATGATGGCAGCCGATTACGTGGTGGACATGGGTCCTCATGCAGGTCGTCTGGGTGGTGAAGTGGTATTTTCAGGAACTCCCGAAGAAATGCTGAAAGCCGACACATTGACCTCGGCATACCTGAATGGAACGAAACGTATTGAAATACCCAAGAAGCTTCGTCAGGGGAACGGAGAGAAAATTATCCTGAAAGGGGCAAGAGGAAACAACCTGAAGAATATCAATGTGACCTTCCCACTCGGCAAAATGATTTGTGTTACGGGTGTCTCGGGAAGTGGTAAATCAACACTGATAAACGAGACATTACAACCCATACTCAGTCAGAGTTTCTATCATTCATTACAGGATCCATTGCCTTACGACAGTGTTCAGGGACTGGAGCATATCGACAAAGTGGTGGAAGTGGACCAATCACCTATCGGGCGTACCCCCCGTTCGAATCCTGCCACGTATACAGGTGTTTTTTCGGACATACGAAATGTATTTGTCACATTGCCGGAAGCTAAAATCAGGGGATATAAACCCGGACGGTTCTCGTTCAACACAGCTGGCGGGCGTTGTGAAGTTTGTGGCGGAAACGGGTATAAAACCATTGAAATGAATTTTCTGCCGGATGTATATGTTCCCTGCGAAAGCTGCAACGGAAAACGATACAACAAGGAAACGCTGGAAGTACGCTTTAAAGGGAAATCTATAGCCGATGTTCTGGATATGACCATCAACCAGGCAGTTGAGTTCTTTGAGAACCAACCAGCTATCCTGAATAGAATAAAGACTTTGCAGGATGTGGGACTGGGTTATATCAAACTAGGACAATCGAGCACAACTCTCTCCGGAGGAGAAAGCCAACGGGTTAAATTAGCCACAGAGCTATCAAAAAGGGATACGGGAAAAACATTGTATATCCTGGATGAACCGACTACCGGATTACATTTTGAAGATATCCGCGTACTGCTTGGGGTGTTGAACAGACTTGTAAACAAAGGGAATACCGTCATTATTATTGAACACAACATGGATGTCATAAAGACCGCCGACTATATTATTGACATTGGTCCTGAAGGAGGTGGAGCAGGTGGAAAGGTTATTTGTACCGGAACTCCGCAAGAGATTGCCAATCACCCAACCAGTGAAACAGGAAGGTTTCTGAAAATGGAGCTTGACATACCGAACGCCTGAACGGGAAAAGAAAAGAGTGGACAATACAGTGTGTAGCTCCTTTCATTTTCAGGTCAAATAAAATTAAACTATTTTTGTACTGTTTTTAAAATCGACAAATATCAAATATATGGCTGAAGGATCCAGAAAGAAAGTACTATTCATAGATAGAGATGGGACCATCATCGTCGAGCCACCGGTAACTTACCAGGTGGATACACTGGAGCAAATGGAGTTCCTGCCGGGTGTATTGCGTAACCTGTATTTCATTCGACAGAAACTGGATTTTGAATGGGCAATGGTAACCAATCAGGATGGACTTGGAACATTAATTTATCCACAGGAACATTTTGATACTGTACAGGCGAAGTTTATACAGACACTGTCAAACGAAGACATTCATTTTGATAAGATCTTTATCGACACTTCTTTTCCTCAAGACAACCTGCCAACCCGCAAACCGGGAACTGCACTTCTGACAGAATACTTTTCAGAAGAATACGACCTGGAAAATTCATTTGTGATAGGCGATCGTTACTCGGATGTTGAGCTGGCTAAAAACCTTGGGTGCAAAGCCATCTATATCAATGAAGGAACAGAGATCCTAAGAGAGAAAGACTTATTGGAATATTGTGCACTGCAAACCACAAGTTGGGACAAGATAGCCGAATTTCTCTTTGCCGGCGAACGAACTGCTACTATTAAACGAACAACAAAGGAAACCGACATACTGATAGAATTAAACCTGGATGGCTCAGGCACCTGCTCCATTGACACAGGATTGAAATTCTTCGATCATATGCTGGAACAAATAGGGAAACATTCAGGCTGCGATCTGACCATCAAAGTACAGGGTGACCTGCAGGTGGATGAACATCATACCATCGAGGATACTGCCATTGCACTTGGCGAAGCTTTTGGTACGGCTCTGGGCAATAAACGCGGTATTGAGCGTTATGGTTTCTACCTGCCCATGGACGATTGCCTATGTTCAGTAGCCCTGGATTTTGGCGGACGTGCCTGGCTGGTATATGATGTTGATTTCAAACGGGAATATGTGGGTGATTTGCCAACTGAAATGATCCTGCACTTCTTTAAGTCTTTCAGCGATGCTGCTAAAATGAACCTGAACATAAAAGCTGAAGGCGAAAATGAACATCATAAAATAGAAGGCATTTTTAAAGCGTTAGCAAAGTCTATTAAGATGGCGATAAAACGCGATATTTATAAGTTTGAACTACCGAGTACCAAAGGAATTCTTTAATTTACCAATTAATCATTTACCATTTAAATGAGAATTTATTTTCAATATATATTTCTGACTTTCTCCCTTTTCATTATTAGTGTTAACCTGAATGCCCAGCCTGTTGTTAATGAACGGCCACGTTTGGTAATTGGCATCATGGTGGATGGGTTGCAACAACGACATTTGGACTTATTATGGAATTATTTTGATCCGAACGGGTTTAAAAAGATAACCGGACAGGGAGCAAACTGTAGGAATGTTTCCTATAATCTGGTATCGGCAGGGAATGCTTCGGACATTGCCTCAGTCATGACGGGTTCAATCCCTTATTACAATGGGATTGTAGGTAATTTATTCTACAACAGAGGTGAAAGTGAAATACAATCTATTTTGCAGGACGATGACCAGATCGGCATTGGCACAAACCAAACACTATCAGCGCACAAAATGCTTTCAAGCACGATTGTGGATGAACTTATGCTGGCTTATCCTGGAAAATCGAAAAGTTATGTAGTAGCCCAGGGTGCTGAAGAAGCCATTATGCTGGGTGGACATACTGCCAAAAGTGTTGCCTGGATGGATGATGTAAACATGAAATGGGTAACTACCGGGTATTACAAGGATGGACTAAGCCACTGGGCCGATGAGATGAATGTAAACGGTACTTTTACGAATTATGCAAAAAAACAATGGGAACCTCTTTATAATATCAATACCTATTTTTCAAAACCCGGCAGGGAAGATAAAAAATCAGGATTTAGTTATGATCCCACCACAAAAAAGAACAAGGCATCATCAGCCACAATTTTTAAAAACACACCCTCAGCTAATAGCCTGGTTGCAGAGTTAGGATTAAAAATAATGAATGAAGAACAACTGGGAAGTGATATTTATCCGGATATACTGTTGCTTCAATTCAGTGTACGTACACCTTTTGAGAAAACCACCGCACTCCAGTCAGCAGAAAAGGAAGATATGTACCTGCGTCTTGACAAAGACATCCAAAGCCTGCTTCAGAAAATAGACAGCAAGGTGGGGCTTGACAAAACGTTGGTATTCATGTTTGGCAACCAGACAAGTGTTCATTCACCCAATGAACTGGGCGAGAATAAAGTGCCGGCAGGTTATTTCAATGCAGACCGCTCACTGGCATTGTTAAGCTCATACCTGATGGCTGTCTACGGGCAACAAAAATGGATTTCAGGGTACTATGGTAAGAACATCTTCCTAAACAAAGAAAAAATAGAAGAAAAGAAACTGAACTTCCGCGCAGTACAACAGTCAGTAGCTGATTTTCTGATAGATTTCGAAGGAATACAGAGTGCGATACCTTCATCATTGGTACTGAATACGGGTGGAAATATGAACAGTGAAATGGATCGAATTCGAAATTCAACGAACAAGAATTGTATGGGTGATGTCATTATCACCTTATTACCGGGATGGCTTGAAGTAGACAACAAGAATAATCCGGTGGGTGAATCAAATGCAGTTGTCTCATATGCACCATTTTATTTCTACGGTGGTCGGATAAAGCCACAAAACATCACAGCGTCCTATCAATCAACCGACATAGCACCTACCCTGGCCCGGATACTGAACATCCCGATGCCCAATGCGAATATTGGCAAGCCGATTGAAGAATTAACAAAATAATATAGTAACTCGTAACGTTTCCAATGCATTTAGTTTTGGAAATGACATATAATAAAAAATTACAATGATTTATAATTTTGATGAAATCATCGACCGCCGGAACACAGGTGCTATAAAACTGGAACGTCGTAAAGCACTCTACGGATCGGATGATGTATTGCCTCTCTGGGTTGCCGATATGGATTTCCGTACTCCTGACTTTATATTCGAAGCTATTCGTGAACGTTGCGAACACCCTATTTTAGGATATTCCATGCCTCCAAAGGAATTTTATCCTTTATTGATAACCTGGATAAAAGACCACCACCAATGGGAACTAAAACGGTCCTGGATTGGGTTTCTACCGGGAATAGTACCCGGACTTTCATTTGCTGTACAATCACTCACAGTTACAGGTGATGAAGTCATTGTGCAACCACCTGTTTATTATCCGTTTTTTCATGTAGTAACGAATAACAACCGGGTAGTAATAAACAATCCACTGAAAGAAACCAATGGGCGGTATGAAATGGATTTTGACGATTTGGAAAGTAAAATAACCTCTAAAACCAAAATGTTCATTCTTTGTAACCCTCACAATCCGGGTGGGCGTGTATGGAAAAAAGAAACATTGAAACATCTGGCGGATATTTGTACAAAGCATAATATCATAGTTGTTTCCGATGAGATTCATGCAGATATGGTTTTAGGTAATCATAAACATATCCCTTTTGCTACCACTTCTGAGTCTGCAGCTCAAATTAGCCTCACATTTATGGCTCCCAGCAAAACGTTTAATATGCCGGGACTTATCAGCTCATCCTACATTATACCGAACGAAGAATTACGAAAACAATTCGTTGACTTTCTGGAAGCATCCGAACTAATCGGGGGAAATATCTTTGCCTATGCTGCCACAGTCGCTGCTTATGAAAAAGGAGAAGAATGGCGGAAACAAATGCTCGACTATGTACAGGGGAACATTGACTATGTGGTTGATTTCCTGAAGAAGAACATTCCTCAGATCAAACCTATGATTCCTGAAGCATCTTTCTTAGTATGGCTCAACTGTGAAGAACTGGGTATGGAAACTGATGAATTATTCAATTTCTTTGCCAAAAAGGCAGGATTAGGTTTAAATAAAGGAACTACTTTCGGACAGGGCGGAGAATATCACTTACGCCTGAATGTAGCATGCTCAAGGCTGATTCTTAAAAAAGCAATGGAACAATTGTCTGTTGCTGTTAATGGGTAAACGTTCCGTGTTCTGTGTTTCGTGTTCCATGTTCTGTGTTTCGTGTTCCGTGTTTGTTGAGTAAACATGAGTAAAGTTATTACAGGTAAATATCTATTCAACTTGTTCAACTTATTCAACTCGATTAACTTATTCAACTCAATTAACCAATCAACCTCCCGATAGCTTCGGGATAACTAATCAACCAATCCACCAACCACCAATGGACGTAAAGATCGAACATACATGGAAAGCTGCACTTCAGGAAGAATTTGAGAAGGATTATTTTACCGGACTGACTGCTTTTGTACGGAATGAATACAGCACCAGGCTTACATTTCCACCTGCTTCACTTATTTTCAATGCATTTGAACAATGTCCGTTCGACAAAGTCAAGGTGGTAATTATTGGCCAGGATCCATATCACGGGGATGGGCAGGCACATGGATTATGCTTTTCTGTCAATGATGGCGTTGCATTCCCTCCTTCATTGCTCAATATCTTTAAAGAAATCGATCGTGACCTGGGAAAACAGATGCCAACAAGCGGCAATCTGACACGCTGGGCACAGCAGGGAGTATTATTGCTCAATGCCACTCTGACTGTACAGGCCCATATGGCAGGCTCCCATCAAGGAAAGGGCTGGGAGACATTTACCGATGCAGTAATACACAAATTAGCCTCCGAAAAAGACAAGTTGGTATTTATGCTCTGGGGCTCATACGCCCAAAAGAAAGGAGATTTTATTGATTCCAATAAACATCTGGTATTAAAATCAGTCCACCCTTCTCCCCTCTCTGCTTACCGGGGATTTATAGGGAACAACCACTTCTCACTTGCAAACTCCTACCTTAAAAGGAATGATATTACTGAAATAATTTGGTGAGGAGTAATAGAAACTATAATTCTTCCTGATTGGTTATTTAATATCATACTAAACACGGACTTAAAACAAAAAAAGGCTTACATTTACATGTAAACCTTTTTTTGTTTTAAGTCGGGATGACAAGATTCGAACTTGCGACCACCGGTCCCCCAGACCGGTACTCTAAACCGGGCTGAGCTACATCCCGCTCGCTTGTTAGATGATACAAAAGTAAATAAAAAAAACATTTAGCAAAAGACAATTCCTTAATTTTATTCGAAAATTTAATATGTAAATCAGTTGTTATTACATTAATGGGCTGAATAACCTTGCAAACGACTCTTTCAGTTTCTGCCTTCTTTTTCTATTTGTCCAGGCTTCAAGGCTTAACTCTTCACAATTAACAATATCTTCCATATAAAGTTCCCTTAATCTGATGGCAGTTATCGGGTCGTAAATGAAAGCATTTGCTTCGAAGTTTTGAACAAAGCTCCGTTCATCCAGGTTACATGAACCAACGATTGAAATAAAATCATCGATGACAATTGCTTTGCTATGCAAGAAGCCATTGTTGTATCTGAAAACCCTTACGCCTGCTTCCAATGCCTGCCCCAGATAACTGCTGGTACTTGCATCCGACAATCTTGAATCGGACCTTTCAGGTATCATCAACCTGACATCAACGCCACTGAGAGCTGCCATTTGCATACAGATGGCAATTACATCGGTGGGCATAAAATATGGAGATTGAATATAGACATACTTTGTAGCAATTGAAATGGCTGATGCAATTCCCTGCATAATGGCTTCCCAGTCAGAATCGGGGCCACTGTTGACCAGTTGAATCAGATTTTGTTCAAACTTTTTAGGTTCAGGAAAGTATTCCGGTCCATCTATTAATTTACGATCGACAAAAAACCAATCCACCATAAACAATAGTTGGAGTCCGTGTACTACCGATCCTTCCATTTGAACAAACGTATCACGCCATTTGCCAAGCGAATTGCCATAAATATAGCGGTCTGCAATATTCAATCCGCCTGTAAACCCGGTTATCCCATCAACAATAATCAGCTTTCGGTGATTCCGGTAATTGATCTTACTACTTCTGGATATCCGCCAGCGAAAAGGTAAAAACGGGCGGAAATAAATACCCGCTTCTTTCATCGATTTCAGGTATTTCTTTGACAGGTTAAAACTTCCCCAATAATCGTAGATTAACCTCACACGGACACCTTCACGTGATTTCTGAATAAGTAACTCACGTAGCTGATTTGATATTTTATCGTCGTCGAATATAAAAAATTCAATATGAATGTGATCCTTTGCTTTTCGTATTGCCTCAAAAACAGCTTTAAATGTACTCTCACCATCCGATAACACATCAATCTTATTAAATGCATACCCTGCAGATTCACTATTCTTATAGAGCAGCTTAACCAGGTTTAATTGATTATCACTCATGAGGGTTGTATCCAGTTTATTGATATCAAAAGAAGCAACCGGCCTGTCGATGACAGAGCGTATACTTTTTTTTGATATTATTTTTTTCTTGCGATAATCCTGTCCCAGCAACAAGTAAAAAAACATTCCTATTACCGGAATAAACAAAAGAACCATTACCCACGATAACGACTTTGCCGGATTACGATTTTCCAACAGCAATACCGAAATAGTACTGATAAGTGTATAGGCATAAAGTATAACAATGATTACTGTAATTACGTGGTTCATTTTCTAGTTGAAATAAGATTTATTTTTTATAGAACAACCATTCATGGCCCTCGAAAGACTTACGGGAGATGGGTTGATAATGCAAAACGGGTGCAGCAACACCATCGGTGATACGTTGGGGTGATACTTCAATATTGGCTTCGTCCCACAGTCCTGCTTCAATAAAACTATTTAAAATACTTGCCCCTCCTTCTATCAGGACAGAATGGATATTAAGCCCATAAATCTTATGCAGTATTGTTTTAAGGCAATCTGCATCGAAATTTATTTTCACAAACTCAATATGTGGTTTATTGGCCTGTTCCTTCTCAGTAAAAATCAGGGTAGGTATACTACCATCCATCATGTTAAAGTCATCCGGAATGCGACCCTGTCTGTCAATGGCTATACGGACAGGTGATTTTCCTGACCAGTTTCGGACAGATAACGATGGATTATCCAGCAGGACGGTATTGGCACCTACCAGGATAGCCTGATTTTCAGAACGCATTTTATGTGTCAGTTGCCGTGTTATATTGTTTGAGATAATAAGAGGAGGTTCACTGGCGTCTGTACGTTTGCGGTCTATAAAACCATCTTGAGTTTGTGCCCACTTAAGTAACACATAGGGCCGTTTTTGTTCCTGGAAAATAAAAAACCGTTTATTCAGCTCCCTGCATTCATCTTCCATTACACCAACCGTCACCTCAACACCTGCTTTTCGAAGTATCTCAACTCCCCTACCCGATACTTTCGGATTGGGGTCCAGGGTACCTATAACCACACGTGGAATTCCACTCTGTACTATCAGGTCGGCACATGGAGGCGTCTTGCCATAATACGAACAAGGCTCAAGGCTCACATACATGGTTGAACGTTTAAGCAATTCCGGATCTTTTACCGAATGAATGGCATTGGGTTCGGCATGGTCTTCCCCAAAATGACGGTGATAGCCTTCGCCAATAATAGATTTATCGCACACCAACACCGCACCAACCATGGGATTAGGGGCCACATGTCCTCCGGCAATCTCTGCCAGTTGCAGGCAGCGGGCCATATATCTCTTTCGTTCTTCCAAAACGAAGGTGGAATTGTCTGTTTCTTTATGTGTTTCAGTCATTATCTATTTTCTTTTTACTGCCTTCGGGCTGATTAAGGGGCTTTTTTATATCTTTGCATATGCAAACTGCTATACTCCACATCCAGTCAGAACTTCAGGGACTATATCCCGAGACAGAAATCAAAAGTTTCAGTTATCTCATCGTCGAGAAATTAACAGGTTTTTCACGCACTGAAGTTTACGTTAACAAAAATACACTTTTTTCTAATGAACAACATCAAGTAATTGAAAGTTTTATCGAAAAATTGAAGAATTTTGTGCCAATACAGTATATTTTGGGAGAAACGGAGTTTTACGGGCTTCCTTTTTATGTAAATGAATCCGTTTTAATTCCCCGACCTGAAACGGAAGAACTGGTTGACTGGATTCAAAAAGAGAACTACAAAAGGGCTGAATTGGACATTCTGGACATTGGTACCGGGAGTGGTTGTATTGCCATCGCCCTGAAACATGAATTTCCAAATTCAACGGTTGATGCCTTTGACATTTCAGAAAAAGCACTGGAAACAGCACAACGAAATGCTACCTTCAATAAGCTGGAAGTAAATTTTAAAGTAGTCGATATTCTGAATGCACCTGCCTTTAGCAAAAAATGGGATATCATCGTCAGCAACCCTCCCTATATTACCGAGAATGAAAAAGATACGATCTTATCCAACGTGCTGGATCATGAGCCACACCTGGCATTATTTGTTCCCGATAATGACCCGTTGCTTTTTTACAGGAAGATTGCCCTTTTTGCCCAAAAATACCTAACCCCGGCAGGGAAACTGTATTTTGAGATAAACCGCCAGTATGGTAATCAAACCCTTGAACTACTTACCGGAATGGGGTTTAGGGATGTGGAATTGCGGAAAGATATTTCCGGGAATGACAGAATGGTGAAAGCAGTAGTCCCTATGTTTGTAATATAAAATAGTGTGCAGTTAAAATTGCATAAGTCATAAGAGTATTATATTTTTGAGAAACTAAACTTAAAACATAAAACTCAGAGACTTATGCAAACACAAAGAAAA
>Ga0209748_1000048_pt1 | contig 89884 bp, 83 predicted proteins | sample BarGraIncu00421A_FD_185490 | JGI IMG/M metagenome (GOLD analysis project Ga0209748, IMG submission 185490) | Arctic peat soil microbial communities from Barrow, Alaska - Barrow Graham LP Incubations 004-21A (SPAdes) (version 2) | ecosystem: Environmental > Terrestrial > Soil > Wetlands > Peat... | reverse complement strand
CCCAGTCCCCGCGTTGTACCGAGGGAGAGGTGTTAAAAGCTATTGCAGCGGCAAAGAATGCATACCCGGCATGGTCGAATACGCCTCCCATGAAGCGGGCGCAAATCCTTTTCAAAATCAGAGATCTTATCATGCAAAATTTAGACGATCTTACCCTAAGCCTTGCTACTGAAAACGGTAAGGTATGGAATGAGGCCCAGGGTGATGTGTTAAAAGCCATCGAAGGTACAGAGCTTGCTTGTGGCATTCCAACGCTTTTAATGGGTGAATCGTTAATGAATGCGGCAAATGGTATTGATACGGTTTTGTACAAAGAATCAATCGGCGTATTTGTAGGATTAGTTCCTTTTAACTTCCCCGCAATGATTCCTTTCGGTTGGATGGCTCCTCTTTGCATTGCTTCCGGTAATACCATGGTTTTAAAAGCATCCAGTACCACGCCCATGACAGCCTATAAAATGGCTGCAATTTACAAAGAAGCTGGGGTTCCCGATGGGGTAATAAATGTAGTAACCTGTAGCAGAAACGAAGCTGAAATTTTTCTTACCCATGAAGACGTCCGGGGTATTACCTTCGTTGGTACAACCAATGTCGGTAAACATATATATTCAGTGGCGGCTGCACACGGCAAGCGGGTTCAAGCTCTTTGCGAAGCTAAAAACCATGCCCTTGTTTTAGAAGATGCTCCTCTTGAAAGAACTGCCGCCGGTATCATTAACGCCGCTTTCGGTTGTGCTGGAGAACGATGTATGGCACTTCCCGTTGTTGTCGTGCAGGAAAGCATTGCAGATAAACTGGTTGAATTATTAGTGGAGTTATGTAAAGAAACGAAAATTGGACCAGCTTATGATAAAACCTCGGATCTTGGTCCCGTTATCACAGATGATCACAAGAAGCATGTTTTAAAATGGATTGAGACCGGTTTAAAAGAAGGCGCAAAGCTTGTGTTGGATGGCAGAGACATTAAAGTTAAAGGCTGCGAAAATGGCTCCTACATTGGCCATACTATATTTGATCATGTGACTTCTGATATGACCGTCGGCCAGAAAGAAATCTTCGGACCCGTTTTATGTATCAAAAGAGTTAAGGATTTTGAAGAAGGTATTAAAATTATGAATGCAAATCCCTATGCCAACGGTTCAGTGATCTTCACACAAAATGGCTACTATGCAAGGGAATTCGCGAAGCGTACTGATGGCGGTATGGTTGGTATCAATGTTGGCATACCGGTTCCGATTGGCATATTCCCCTTCAGTGGACATAAGAATTCTTTCTTCGGCGATTTACATGCTCTTGGCAAAGATGGGGTAAAATTCTATACAGAAACTAAAAGCGTTACAACGAAATGGTTTAATCAGGAAGAAATGAAACAAAAAACTGTTTCCACTTGGGATGGTACAATCTGATAAAAGATGATCTGTTCCTCATTGTTGCAATAACAACATTGGTTACGGTTCTAGTCAAAAATAAGTATAAGGAAGGATGATGGAGTCATGGCCAATTTATTTTTGAGCCCAAGGAAAATTTTATCCGGCAAGGAAGCATTAGAGACGTCGGGTCTATATTTGAAAGAGTTAGGGAGTAAAGCATTAATTATCACCGATAACATTATGGTTAGCACAGGAAAGGTGCAGAAAGTAACAAAAGTATTGGAGGAAAACGCTATCCAGTATAAATTATGGCCTGGAATAAATAGCGAACCTACCGATGAAATGGTTTATCAGGGCATTGAATTGTATAGTGAAGCAGGCTGCGATTTTCTGATCGCCCTTGGTGGTGGAAGTCCAATTGATGCAATGAAGGCAATTGGTGCTTTGATTACAAACAAGGGGAGTCTCACAGATTATATGGGAAAAGAGTTAAAAAAAACGATTCCCAATCTAGTCGCAATACCAACAACTGCCGGAACTGGTTCCGAAGCCACTCAATTTACAATCATAACTGATACAAAAAATAATGTAAAAATGCTTTTAAAGGGGGCCGTGTTAATGCCATCATTAGCTATCGTAGATCCAGGTCTAACGATTACCTCACCAGCTACAGTTACAGCAGCTACAGGTATTGACGCTTTAACTCACGCAGTGGAAGCTTATTCATCGAGAAAAGCACAACCTTTATCAGATGTTTTTGCAATGTCGGCATGTAAACGGATTTTTGGGAATCTCAGGCAAGCATATATCAATGGTTCAGATCTAGAGGCTCGAAACCAAATGGCTTTGGCAGCATTGGAAGCTGGGATCGCATTTAACAATTCGTCCGTTACCATTGTTCATGGTATGAGCAGGCCGATAGGAGCTTTGTTTCATGTGACGCACGGAGTTTCAAATGCTATGTTACTTGGGGCATGTCTAAAATTTGCTGTAGAGGGCGAGGGTACGGAAGCAAGATTTGCTGATATTGCTAAAACGATCGGTATTTTCAAGGAAGGTATGACAGCTAAAGATGCATCCTGGGAACTTATCAAAGAAATTGATAAACTGTGCAGTGATCTCCACATTCCTACCCTGAAAGATTATGGTGTGGCAAGAGATGAATTCTTTAATAATATAGATAAAATGGCGGATGATGCTTTAATCAGTGGTAGCCCAGATAACACCAGAAGAAAACCTAATAAAGATGAAATCACAGAGATTTACAAGAGTCTTTGGATTTAGGCTATAGTTGGAAGAGCAAAACAGAAGATAATTAGGGTATTGGAAGAAAAATATTGCCCTATAAATGTGATTTAAGTCAGAATATTCAAAAAATATGGAGGAAAAATAAATGAGAATGTATGATTATTATGATTATTTAGTACCATCTGTTAACTTTTTGGGAGCAGGAGCAGTAAAAGTAGTCGGCGAAAGAGCTAAAATTCTAGGTGCAAAAAAGGCGTTAATAGTAACTGATAAGTTTCTTAGAAGTGTCCCGGATGGAGCAGTAGCCCAGGTTGAAGTTTCATTAAAAGAAGCAGGAATTAGCTATGTATTCTATGATTCAGTTGAACCGAATCCTAAAGATAGAAACGCAGTTGAAGGAGTAAAAATATTCAATGATGAAAACTGTGACATGATTATTACAGTGGGTGGCGGAAGCGCACATGACTGCGGTAAAGGCATCGGTATAATGGCAACTCATCCAGGGGAATTATTTGATTATGCAGGTATAGAAACTCTTGCAAATCCACTGCCTTCAATTATTGCTGTTAATACTACAGCTGGAACAGGCAGTGAAGTGACACGTCATTGTGTCATAACGAATAGTAAAACTAAGATTAAATTTGTAATAGTCAGTTGGAGAAACTTACCCTCAGTTTCAATCAATGACCCATTACTAATGGTTGGAAAACCAGCAGCGCTAACAGCTTCAACGGGTATGGATGCTTTGACTCATGCTATAGAAGCTTATGTTTCAAAGGATGCTAACCCTGTGACAGATGCATCTGCGATCCAAGCTATAAAATTAATATCAAACAATTTACGACAAGCAGTTGCATTAGGGGATAACTTAGTGGCTAGAGAAAATATGTGTTATGCTTCAATGCTTGCAGGAATGGCTTTCAATAATGCTAATTTAGGTTATGTACATGCCATGGCTCACCAATTAGGCGGACTTTATGATATGCCTCATGGAGTAGCAAACGCTATATTACTTCCATTCGTTGAGAAATGGAACGTTATTTCTAATCCGCAGAGATTTGCTGATATAGCAGAATTTATGGGTGAGGACATACAAGGGATTTCAGTATTGGATGCAGCTGAAAAATCGATTGATGCGATGTTCAGACTTGCAAAGGATGTTGGAATTCCAGCTGACTTAAGCTCACAAGGAGTTAAAGCAGAAGATTTCGAATACATGGCAGACTGGGCCTTAAAAGATGGTAATGCCTTTAGTAATCCGAGAAAAGGAAACAAGGAAGATATTGTTGCATTGTTTACATCGGCATTCTAGTTCTTGTTTAATAGAACTGAAAATTTAAAAGAATAGGCAAGACATCTGATAACTGCTTAGTACCTATAGAAACGATTAATGTCATCAGGGGGAAAGGCAGTATATCATCAGTCATGGTAACGAAAGAGGGATGTGATATTCAATTAGGTAATAAAAAAACTGTTTCCACTTGGGATTTCACAACCTGATCTGAATAAAATTTAAGAAGGTGGTTTTAATGTCACATTTTATGGCTGAATTTCTGGGAACGGCACTCTTGATTCTTATTGGGGACAGCACAATAGCAAACGTTTGCTTGAAAAAATCAAAGGCTTTTGGTGGTGGATGGAACGTAATAGCATTAGGCTGGGGTTTTGGACTTATGATTCCAATTTTCATTTTTGGAGGTATTAGTGGTGCTCACTTAAATCCAGCATTAACAATTTCTCTTGCTGTAATTGGATTGTTCCCATGGGCTGAGGTTCCGACTTATATCGTTGCACAATTCCTTGGTGCATTTGTTGGTGCTGTACTTGTATGGCTTGAATTCCTTCCTCATTGGGCTGAAACTGAAGATAAGACTACAAAACTTTCTGTTTTCTGCACACAACCAGCAATTAGAAACACTGTTGCTAATTTTATTTCAGAGATTATTGCAACCTTCATACTCGTATTTACAGTCCTAGCTATCATGGGTAATGAAGCTTTAGGAAATTTTGCCCCCATGCTAATTGGTTTCGTATTGATGGCAATTGGTATGGCAATGGGCGGAACTACAGGTTATGCTATTAATCCAGCAAGAGACCTTGCTCCAAGAATTGCTCACTTAGTTTTACCTATAGCAGGTAAAGGAGACTCAGATTTTGGCTATGCATGGATTCCAGTAGTTGCTCCAATAGTTGGTGCTATTATAGCCGCATTAACTTATAATACAGTATTTATTTAGTTAATATTCAAAACTTAATTATATTATCTAAATAGTTTACCATTTGTTATTGGCTACGAAAGAATAAAATAAAGACGGTGTTTTCATTATTCGAAAAATAGGCTTAGATATTTCAAGAAACAATGTTATCTGAACTTTTGGCTTAAAAGGAGTAAGTAGGCGACTAAACAAACCATCGATTTGATATCGTGGATGTTGCATGAGCATGTTTTATCTTATTAGCCATAAATTCTGAGTTTTATATAAATATCATGGACCGCTGGAAAGCAAAATTTCCAGCGGTTCATGACGTTTATCGGGAGCAGTTTAAAAAAATTCAAAATGAATAAAAAATAAAACTGTATTATACACTTTTTTACTCGTAAAAAAGTGTATAATTATAGAAAATATATAATTTTAAATTAACTATATCTTCTGAATTTGAAAGGAGTTTTACACTATGAGTCATGAAACACATGAACATGGCTGCGGTTGTGGCTGCCATGGCGAAAATATGAATCCCTATGAGGATCTGGTGCCTATTTTGGAACACTATGCAGGGGTTCCGGGAAGTCTGATTACTGTTTTACAGAAAGCCCAGGAGATTTACGGGTTTTTGTCCACTGATTTAATGCGTTATATTGCAATAGAAACAGACATCAGTATTGCAAAGGTCTATGGCGTTGCCACCTTTTATACCCAGTTTCGTTTTGAACCCATCGGAAAATATCTGGTGATGTTGTGCCAGGGAACCGCCTGTCACGTCAATGGATCAGAAAGAGTTGAGGAAGTGGTTATGGAAACCCTTAATATTCAAGAAGGCGAAACCACGAAGGATGGGTTGTTTACATTAAACAACGTTGCCTGTTTGGGATGCTGCAGTCTTTCACCGGTGATGATGGTCAATGATACAACCTATGGTCAGCTGACCCCGGATAAGGTAAAAAATATCCTGGCGGAAATTAAAGAAAAGAATCTTTCTCAGGAGGCGACAACATGAAAATAGTTATTGGAAAAGGAAGCTGCGGCATTGCGGCAGGAGCCAATATTATTCAAAGTGCCTTTGTAGAAAATCTTTCCTTAAAAGGACTGGACATTCCCATTGATACCACCGGTTGTATTGGTGCCTGTTACCTGGAACCCATTGTTGATGTTTTTGATGATAAAGGGCAGAAAGTCACCTTTGTTAATGTGACCACAGATAACGTGAAAGATATTGTTGAACAGCACATTTTAGAAAAACAGGCCCTTAAAGAATTACAGATGACAGAGGCCGACATGACAATGATCGGAAAACAGACACGGATTGTCCTTAAAAACTCAGGAATCATTGATCCTGAGCGCATCGACGATTACCTGGCTGTGGACGGCTATGTTGCCGCAAAAAAATGTCTCACCGAACTGACACCGGAAGAGATTATCGAAACCGTTAAAATCGCCGGTCTCAGAGGCCGCGGCGGCGCCGGTTTCCCAACATGGTTTAAGTGGAATGCCGCTTTTCGATCACCGGGCACTGTGAAATATATGGTCTGCAATGCCGATGAAGGCGATCCCGGGGCATTCATGGATCGAAGTGTTCTGGAAAGTGATCCACATGCCCTTATTGAAGGCATGCTCATTGCTGCAAAAGCCATTGGCGCCAATGAAGGCGTGGTTTATGTCCGTGCCGAATACCCCCTGGCCATTATTCGACTGCAGCTGGCCATTGATCAGGCAAGAGAACACGGCTATTTAGGGGAAAATATTTTTGACACCGGTTTTGATTTTGACCTGCGCATAAAAGCAGGTGCCGGAGCCTTTGTCTGCGGCGAAGAAACCGCCCTGATTGCCTCTCTGGAAGGCGAACGCGGCATGCCGCGGTTAAAACCCCCATTCCCGGCCCAGAAAGGGTACTGGAACAAACCAACCAACATCAACAACGTGGAAACCTTTGCCAACGTTCCCTGGATTTTCAGAAACGGCGGAGAAGCCTACGCTGCCATCGGAACCAGGGACAGCAAGGGAACCAAGGTCTTTGCTCTTACCGGCAAGATTGCCCATGGCGGTTTGGTGGAAATCCCAATGGGGTTGAAACTCAGGGACGTTATTTTTGAAATCGGCGGCGGCATTAAAAACAACAAAGAATTTAAAGCCGTGCAGATGGGTGGTCCTTCCGGGGGATGCGTACCCGCATCACTGCTGGATACTGAAATCGACTACGCAGGAATTACAAAAACCGGTGCCATTATGGGATCCGGCGGCATGGTCGTCATGGATGAAACCACCTGCATGGTGGATATGGCCCGTTTCTTTCTGGATTTCACCTGTAAAGAGTCCTGTGGAAAATGCACCTACTGCCGGGTTGGAACCAAACGCATGCTCGAAATCCTCACCCGTATCACCAAAGGCGAAGGGGCTTCCGGGGATATAGATCTGTTGGAAGAACTGTGCAATAAAATTAAAGAAGGTGCCATGTGCGGCCTGGGGCAAACCGCCCCAAACCCCATATTAACCACCATTAAATATTTCAGAAATGAATATGAAGATCATATTAACAATAAAAAATGCACCGCCAAAAGTTGTAAAGCCCTTTTAACCTATACCATCAGTGAAGAAAACTGTGTGGGTTGCGGAGTGTGTAAAAAGAAATGTCCGGCGAAAGCCATAGAAGGCAAAAAGAAAAAAGTGCATGAAATAAACCAGGCACTTTGTATTAAATGCGGAAAATGTTTCGCCAACTGTAAATTCGATGCAGTTTGTGTAGACTAGAAAGGAGTGGGAGAATGAAAAAATTCAAATTAAATATTGACGGTAAAGAAGTGACCGGCTTTCCGGGACAGACGATTCTGGAAATTGCCCGGGAAAATAACATCGACATCCCCACGCTTTGTTATGATGAACGACTGGAAATCTTCGGGGCGTGTCTGCTGTGTCTGGTCGAAGTGGCCGGCAGTCCGAAACTGTTCAAAGCCTGCGCCACAGAAATCGCTCCGGACATGGTTATTCAGACAAAAACCGAGCGTGTCATTGAATCCCGAAAAACAAATCTGGAGTTGCTGCTGTCCAAACATATCGGCGACTGTGTGGCCCCCTGTAAACGGGCCTGTCCGGGAACAACCGATTGCCAGGGCTATGTGGGGCTCATCGCCAACGGCGAGTTTAAAGAAGCCCTGAAACTGATAAAAGAACAGCTGCCCCTGCCGGGATGTATCGGCCGGGTCTGCCCCCATCCCTGTGAAACAGCCTGTCGACGGGCAGAAGTGGATGAACCCATTTCCATTGCCTGGCTCAAACGTTTTGCCGGAGATTTCGATTTGACCCATGAGATGTTTATACCGGAAATTAAAGAAGCCACCGGCAAATCCATTGGGATCATCGGCGGAGGCCCCGGTGGTCTCACCGCGGCTTACTATCTTATCCAATCCGGCCACGACGTGACCATTTACGAAGCCATGCCTAAAATGGGCGGCATGCTACGCTACGGAATTCCGGAATACCGTTTACCCAAAGGTATTGTGGACGAAGAAGCCGGCCTCATTGAAGAAATGGGGGTTGTCTTTAAAAACAATGTGCGCATTGGCAAAGACATCGCTTTTGAAACCATTCGTGAAAATCACGATGCGGTTTTTGTGGCTCTGGGAGCCTGGACCAGTTCGGGACTGCGGTGTGACGGCATTGATGCCAAAGGCGTCATCGGCGGCATTGAACTGCTGAAACAAGTAGCCAATAATGAACCCATTGTCCTCGGTGAAAAAGTCGCCATTGTCGGTGGCGGTAATACCGCCATGGATGCCTGTCGAACCGCCCTGCGGTTAGGCGCCAGAGAAGTCACCAATATTTACAGACGCACCATTGCCGAAATGCCCGCAGAACAGATTGAAATCACCGAAGCCCAGGAAGAAGGGGTGGTCTTTAAAAACCTGGCAAGCCCCATTGAAGTCATTAAAGGAGACGACGGACAAGTCATAAAAGTACGTCTCCAGAAAATGGAACTCGGGGAACCCGATGCCAGCGGCCGGCGCCGTCCGGTTCCCATCGAAGGGGATGAAGAAACCATCGATGTGGATACCCTGATCCTTGCCATTGGCCAGGGCATCAACCCTGACGGACTCACCGCCATGAATCTGACTAAAATGAATACCGTGGTTGCGGATGAACAAACCTTCAGAACCAATCTGGAAGGGGTATTCGCCGCCGGGGACTGCATTAATAAAGGGGCATCCATTGCCATTAAAGCCATCGGCGATTCCAAAAAAGCGGTGCCCTTTATTGAAGCCTATCTCAGAGGCGAAGACATTGCGTATCACGAGCCCTACTATGTTTCCCGGGAATTCGCAGATCCGGATTACCTGGAAAGCATTAAAAAAGATAAACGCCCGGTGATGACCCATCTGGCTCCGGATGCCCGGAAAAACAACTTTCAGGAAGTGGTTGAAGGGTATGATCCGATCCAGGCCGTGACCGAAGCCAACCGCTGTCTGGAATGCGGCTGCCAGGATTATTTTGAGTGCAAACTCATTGCCAATGCCAATGCCTATGATATTAAACCCGACCGCTTTAAAGGCGCCAATCCCGAGAAAAAAATACAGGATGACCATCCCTTTGTGATCCGGGACAACAATAAGTGCATTACCTGTGGCCTGTGTGTTCGGGTCTGTGATGAAATTGTCGGCGCCTCTGCCCTTGGTCTGGTGGACCGTGGTTTTGAAACCGAAGTCCAGCCGGCGTTAAAACAGCCTCTAGCCGAAACCGGTTGTGTCAGTTGCGGCTTATGTATCAGTGTTTGTCCTACCGGCGCCTTAAAAGAAGGCCTTATAGGAATTAAAACGGTGCCCATGAATACAACGAAAACCGAATCAACCTGCGGCTACTGTTCAGCCGGTTGTCAGACAGTCATCGAGTCCATGGGAGATACCATTATTAAGGCAATTCCCAGGTCAAATCATACCCGGTTAAACCAGGGCGTGATGTGTGGTCGGGGACGCTTTGGAACTAATCTGGTTCAGTGGGGAGATAGGCTTACCACACCTCTGATTCGAAATGAACAGGGTGAGCTTAAGGAAGTCAGCTGGTATGACGCCTTTGTCACCATTGCCAAAAAATCCCAAAGTATTGCCGCACGCTATGGTGCAGATGCTTTAAAAATGGGAATTTCACCGAAATATACCAATGAAGAAATTTTCACCATGACCGAGCTTGCCAAAGTGCTCCGGGCTGAAACCTTCAGCTTCAGCAACGTTGTAAAAGGCGAAGCCGACGTTCTGAGCGGCAACTATGCCCTTCAGGATATGGATGAACTGCTCTCTGCAGACACCATTCTCGTTTTGGGAATGCTTCCGGTGAATAACCCCATTGTTAAATTCAAATTGAGCCAGGCCTCTAAAAACGGGGCTCAAATATTTGTGATTAATCACATGGAAAGCGGTTTTAACAAGTTCAGTGATGAATTCATTACTGATTGTGATGATTTGGAATTTCTGGGTGAGATTACAAAATACATTCTGGAAAATGGGAACATCAATCCCGATGCTAACAATATTGAAAGCCTCAAGGCTTCCCTTGAAGACTTCGATATCTGCCCTGAAGCTGAATTTATCGGAGCTGGACTTGTCAAAGCGAAAAACCCGGTCATTGTTCTGGGCGATAAATATGTGACCCCGGAAGCAGCAACTTTGGCAGGTGATATGATTGGCCTGTTAGGAAAAGCTGAGAATCCGCGATCCGGTATTTTCAGAGTGGCCATTAAGAATAACAGTGTTGGCCTTAACGCATTAGGTGTTGTTAATACTAATGCTGTCCTGAAAAATGCCAAAGCATTACTCCTCTTTGGAGAAGACCCGAATGCAGACTTAAGCATTTATGAATTCCTGATGGTGCAGGATACTCATTTGACCCAGGCCTGTGCCAGAGCTGATGTTGTGTTGCCAGCACTGGCTTTCCCTGAAGTGAACGGTACCTTTGTCAATACCGAAGGACGACTTTTGAAAGTTGAAAAAGCAGTTGGAAAACCATTTGAATTGTCGAATATAGAAATGGTACAAGCCATTGCAGAAATTCTTTCCAAAGATTTGGGATCCGCTTCTTCGGGCGAGATTTTAATAGCTATTGACCAGGTTAATCCGGCTTTTAATAATGTTGGAGTTGGCAAAAACCTTAAGGTTAACTTTGCCGAAAAAATCACAGTTAATCTTAAACCTTATGTCGATGGAAGACTCTTTACCGAGATTCCCTATACCGATTACCTCATGAACGAAATACAGGACGAATTGAACAAGGTCACTAAGCAATAGAAGTATGTAAAAAACGCCACCACAAATTTTGTGATGGCGTTTTTGTATTTAAAGCTTAAAATTATCTGGCGTTTTCCAACTGGCCACGCTGGTATTTAATGGCGTAAACTGAATATACCAGGGTTTGGGTGATCCAGAGAAAAGTAATCAGCAGATAGAGATAGATACCGATGTTGATAATGATTGAAATTAACAAAGAAACCACCATGGCACTGCTATAGGCATAGTTCATGAACTGATAACATTTGTAGGCAGCTTTATAAATGACGTATTTCTCGGCTTCATCACAGCTTTCAATCCATACTTTATCGAAATTAAAATCCAATGGGTTCCCTTTTTTTTCAGGATAGAGTATCTTAGTTAGTTTGATGCTTTTGGTGATCATGAAAAGGGTGAACGAAATGTTCGCTAAAAAGATAACCAGAGCCCAAGGGGAGAAACTTGATAAGAAGCTTGTAACAGAAATCCCAAAGAAACCAAAGCTTAGAATCATATCTATAGAAATAAATGGAAGCAAAAAGTTAAGCTGACGGTCAATGCTATCAAAGAATGCTTCATCATCCTCTTTGAAGTGGGAAAGCCTTTTTTTCACAGTGAAATACATGATGATGATAATCAAAGCGGACACTCCGAGGATTACCCCTTGAATAACTAAATTGTTTTCTAGTATAAATGACTCAAGGCTTATAAAAAAGCCTGTGATCACCTCTTCACCCATGGAAAGAGTGGCGCCCAGGATGCCTCCGAAAATTCCGGAAATGATCATGATTACAAAAAACTTTGCAGTGGTATTTAATTTTTTCATAGTGTTTTCTCCTCTTTCTCTTCTTTAAATAAAAATAATGACTCGACCGTTGTATCAAAAACTTTCGCAATTTTTAAGGCCAAAACTACTGACGGAGAATAGTCCCCACGTTCAATGAGACTAATGGTTTGCCGGGAAGCTCCGACCAGCTTTCCCAGATCCGATTGATTCAGGTTATTTCGGGCACGATATTCCTTTAAATGATTTTCAAGTGCCATGAACTAATCCCCCTTCTATTTTTAGTGGAAATGATACTTGTCAATATGACAAACATTATTGTCAATTTCAGTATAACTCTGACAGGGATCGTTGTCAAGGCATAATAATAAATTTATTATGCTTTATTCAATGTTCACGAGTCAGGTCTTTTGGTATAATAATAAGATACAAACACACTGACCAAGAAGGGGAATATATGAAAAGCATACTCATTGACGGCAATAGCCTCATATATCGAACGTTTTACGCCATACATGAAATGTCCAACTCAAAGGGAATACCAACCAACGCGATTTATGGTTTTGTTAATATTTTAGTGAAAATACAAGAGGAATATAAGCCGGATTATTTGGGCGTCGCTTTTGATTTAAATGCTCCAACCTTCAGAAATCTGGCCTATGCTGATTACAAGGGCGGTCGTCATAAAATGCCTGAGGGTTTACAGGAACAATTTCCAATCCTCAAGGATCTTCTTGAAAAAATGGGGATTACCATTCTGGAAGTGGAAGGTTACGAAGCCGATGATATCATCGGAACTTTGGCCCGTATTGGTTCGGAAAAAGGCTTTGAAACCGAAATCATCACCGGTGACCGGGATGCCTTCCAACTGGTAGGACCCAAAACAAAAGTTCTATTCACAAAAAAAGGAATCTCTCAATTGGATGAGGTGGATGAAGCCTGGATAACAGAAAACTATGGCCTGACTCCTAAGGATCTCATTGATTTAAAAGCTCTCATGGGCGATAAATCCGACAATATTCCCGGGATCCCGGGAATTGGGGAAAAAACCGCACTGAAGCTTATTCAAAAATATACAAGTCTGGAAAATCTCTATGAACACATTGAGGAAGAAAAGGGTAAACAAAAAGAAAAACTCATTAATGGAAAAGAAAATGCTTTTCTAAGCCGAATGCTGGGAACAGTCGCATTGGACGTTCCCGGGTTTGAGGATTTTGAGTCCCTTGCCTTTGAACCACTTTTTAATGAAAAAAGCATTGCTCTTTTAAAAGAGCTGGAATTCAATACCCTTCTGTCAAGAATTGAGGCCACAGATATAGTTGAAACTATCCATAAGCCGGTAGAATATCAATGGGTAAAAACCATTCAGGAAATGGATGGATTAATGGATGTTTTATCAAAGGCCAAAGAGGTCACTGTCTATTATCACAAGGAAGAGGCACAAATTTATCTGGCACTGAGAGTGGCAGAAAACTATTATTACATCAATCCAAAGGGCGTGGAAGATCTCGGCTTCTTTGATAAAATAAGAGCGTTGAAAAACCTGAAAACCCTGGAATTTATAAGCCAGGACTTGAAAAATCTCATTCATATTTTCAATAAGCACGGGATTGAAGACATCAAAGATGCTTTCGATACCTATATTGCAACCTACTTGTTAAGCCCCGGGGATCAGCGCTATGATCTTAAAACGGCGGCGTACAGATACCTGAAACGGGATGTTTTTAGTGATGAAGAGCTTTTCGGAAAAGGGAAAAGTCTGGTCAACGCCAATAGTCTGGATGAAGCCCTGCTGGCAACCTATATGGTTAAAAATTGCGAGACCGTTTATGATCTCAAAGCAGTTCTGGGAAAAGAATTGGAAGAAGCAGGGATGACGACTCTTTATAATACCATTGAAATACCGCTGCTTCGTGTGATGGCTTCCATGGAAACTTTAGGCTTTACCGTTGATTTAGAACAGTTGGAAGCACTTGCAGCTGATTTTGAAAACAAGCTCAAATTATTAACCCAGGAAATTTACGATTTGGCAGGAGCCTCAGATTTTAATATTAATTCACCTAAACAATTGGGAGAAGTCCTTTTTGAAGATTTGAAATTACCGGTGATTAAAAAAACAAAAACCGGTTACTCCACGAACATTGATGTGCTGGAGCAGCTGGTGCTGTTTCATCCCATTATCCAGAAAATCATTGACTATCGAACCCTTTCTAAACTGGATTCAACCTATGGCCGGGGACTGATGCCATTTGTTGATCCGAAAACCCATCGGATATATTCAACCTTTAATCAAACCGTTGCCGCCACCGGACGGTTAAGCAGCTCCAATCCGAATCTCCAGAACATCCCCATAAAAACAGAAATGGGCCGGGAGATTCGCCGGGTCTTTGTACCATCCGATAATGATCATATTTTAGTGGATGCGGATTATAATCAAATTGAATTACGTGTTTTGGCATGTTTGTCAGGAGATGAAAATCTCATTGAAACATTTAAAAAGAATGAAGATATCCACACCAGAACCGCGTGCGAGATTTTTGATGTGCCACTGGAGAAAGTTACAAGAGAACAACGTGGACATGCAAAGGCCATAAATTTCGGACTTATTTATGGGAAACAGGCCTTTAGCTTAGGAAAAGATCTGGGAATCTCAAGAAAAGAAGCCCAGGAATATATTGATCGTTATTTTTCCCGATATCCCAAAATCCAGGCTTATTTGGCAAATGTGGTAAAAGAGGCCAAGGAAAAAGGTTATGTTACCTCTATATGGGGACGCCGGCGTTATATTCCAGAGCTGAATTCAAGAAATGCCATTCTGGTTAAGGCCGGGGAACGTATGGCTTTAAACACCCCGATACAGGGAAGTGCCGCCGATATTATTAAGCTGGCCATGCTCAGGGTTTATAACCGAATAAAAAAAGAAAATCTCAAAGCACAGCTTATTTTACAGGTCCATGATGAGCTGATCATCGATACACCGAAAGATGAACAGGCCCAGGTTGAACGGCTCATTAAGGAAGAAATGGAAAGTGTTGCTGACCTTTGTGTTTCCATGACTGTGGACGTTCACAGCGGATCATCCTGGTTTGAGTTAAAATAAGCCGTTGAAACAAAGAAAGAACAGAGAGGATTTTGTAATAGAAATGAAAGTTATTGCCTTGACCGGTGGAATCGCTTCAGGAAAATCAATGGTTACGAAGATACTTCAAAAGCGTTTTAACTATATTGTCATCGACGCCGATGAACTGGCACGAGCAGCTGTTCAAAAGGGCAGCCAGTGCCTTAAAAAAATTGCTGCAACCTTTGGCGAAAAATATTTCAGGGAAGACGGTGAGCTTAACCGGGGTTTGTTGGGGGAGCGGATTGCTGAGGATGAGGACGCCCGAAAAAAACTTAATGCCATCGTTCATCCCGAAGTAAAAAGGCTCTATGATGAACAAGTTGCAGTTTATGAAAGCAAAGGGATTCCAGCGATCTTTTTCGATTGCCCGTTGCTTTTTGAAGCAGGGCTTGAAAATACCGTTGATGAAACTATGTTGGTGGTTGCGGATGAAGAAACCCGGATCAACCGCATCATGGAAAGAGATGGGTTTCCCCGGGAATTCGCAATGAAAAAAATACAGATGCAAATGAAGGATTCCGAGAAAATTAAACGGGCGGATGTGATTATTGAAAACAATGGAACACTGGATGATCTGTTAGTCACACTGAACGGATATTTCTCAAGCCGTAAGCTCTGGGTAAAATAAATATTAAAGTTTGTAAAAAAGTCAATATATGATTGCTATTTTATCAGAGATCCTTTATAATTATCATCAGGGTTAAAAACCCAACCATTTGTGCGAGGGTGGTGGAACGGCAGACACGCAGGTTTGAGGGATCTGTTGCAGATAATGCAGTGAGGGTTCAAATCCCTTTCCTCGCACCAATAATAAAAGAAAATTCCGAATGCGTAAGCAATCGGATTTTATTATATTTATCAATGGTTTCCTTAATGATTTCGTTATCATCCAAAAAACATTTGACAAAAATAAAGAATTGCCATATGATAAAACTAATTTAATAAAAGAATAAACCGTTGAAGTGGAGATAACGGTGTTTCGTGCAGTTACAGAGAGTAAGCAAAGCTGAGAGCTTACACAACGCAGATCATCAAATGGACCACCGAGGGCGCAGTCAAAGGAAATTTTAATTTCCGAGTACTCTGCGACGTAGCGCATACGTCAGTTGCGAGGAATATGATAGTATTCTGATAAGTGTACAGAGACAAATCTCTGTAAATTAAGGTGGTACCACGGGTGAATTTAGTGCGCTCGTCCTTGACAATTTTATGTTGTCAAAGACGAGCGCTTTTTTTATTGGATTGAGTAAACAGGCAAATGAGATACGGTTCTGTTTCTTGCTGTTGGTTTATATGAAACAATTTTTCCACTCTACGTCGGACACTCTTCGAGATGTCCGCCTAAGACGTTACAAAATCGTTTATATAAACAAACAGCAAGGTATAAAGGTCTGTTTTTGTGCATTTCCAATTAACCATGAAGTGAAGAAGGGAGAAAAAATGATAAAACCAACCATTGATGAATCAAGAAAATATTGTAAGGAAAACAGGATACTGCCAATCAGCCTGGAACTGTATTCTGATATTAAAACACCAATTGAGGTGCTTAAATGTTTGAAAGCCACGAGCAAAAAATGTTTTCTTTTAGAAAGCGTTGAAGGTGGAGAAAAATGGGGGCGTTATTCTTTTTTAGGCTATGATCCTGAACTAACCGTTAAGTGTATGGACGGACAGGTCGAAATTAAAAATGGGCACAGTACTAAAATCCTGGAAGAGGATCCTCAGGCAGTTTTACGGGGAATCCTCAAAGAATGGAAAAGTCCTAAATTAGACTTCCTGCCTGTTTTTACCGGAGGCTTTGTGGGATACATATCCTATGATTTTGTTAAATATACCGAAAAAAATCTGAGGCTTGAAAATTCCAATCCTGCTGATTTTGATGATTTAAATCTCATGCTTTTTGATAAAGTCATTGCTTTTGACCACCTCAGACAGAAAATTGTGGTGATTGTAAACATTAAAACCGATGATCTGGAAAAGAATTATATTGATGGGGTTATTAAACTTAAAGAAATTGAATCCTTAATTAAAAACGGAAGCAGTACCCAAACCTTCGAAGGAAAACTCACCTCGGATTTTTCATCCCTTTTTACAAAAGAGTATTACTGCAACATGGTCGAAAAAACAAAAGAACATATTTATGAAGGGGATATTTTCCAGGCCGTGATTTCAAACCGTATAGAAGCGGATTTTCAAGGCGATTTATTGTCAACCTATCGGGTGCTCAGAACCCTGAACCCGTCTCCTTACATGTTCTATATTGATTTTGATCAAATTCAGGTTGCCGGTGCATCACCGGAAACCTTGGTTTCTCTAAAAAACGGGAAATTATCAACATTCCCCATTGCCGGCTCTTGCCCAAGAGGAGAAACACCGGCAGAAGACGATGCCTATATTAAAGAGCTTCTCGAAGATGAAAAAGAATTATCCGAACATAATATGCTGGTGGATTTGGGAAGAAACGATTTGGGAAAAATCAGTGAATTTGGTACTGTTCAGGTTGAGGGCTATCAACAGGTCCTTAAGTTTTCTCATATTTCCCATATTTGTTCAACCGTCACCGGAACCTTACAACAAGGTCTGGACCAGTTGGATGCCATTGCCGCATTACTTCCCGCCGGAACCCTGTCCGGAGCCCCTAAAAAGCGGGCTATTGAAATCATCAATGAGCTGGAAGGCGTGAAACGCGGCGTATACGGGGGAGCCGTGGGTTATATCGATTTTTCAGGAAACATGGATATGTGTATTGCCATTCGCATGGCCGTAAAAAAAGATGACAGGGTTTATGTGTCTGCCGGAGCAGGCATTGTTGCTGACAGCATTCCTGAAAATGAATTTATTGAATCCCGTAATAAAGCAAAAGCCATGTTTGAAGCATTAGAACGCGCCCAGGAGGTGGAATAATGATACTACTCATTGATAATTATGACAGCTTTGCCTACAACCTCTATCAATACGTGGGAATCATCAATCCGGATATTCAGGTCATTAAAAATGATGAAATGAGTCTTGAAGAAATCATCAACCTGGACCCCAGTCATATCATTATTTCACCGGGACCGGGACGTCCTAAGAATGCAGGGTTGTGTGAAGCCGTTATTGACCAGTTTAAAGATAAAACACCGATTCTCGGAGTTTGTCTTGGACATCAGGCCATTTGTGAAGTCTTTGGTGGGGTTATCATCTATGCCAAAACTTTAATGCATGGGAAACAAAGCGCCATTCATATTGCCAACGGCAGCCCGATCTTTCGGGGATTACCTCCTATTATTGAGGGCGCACGGTATCATTCATTAAGTGTTGAAAGGGAGTCCCTTCCGGATGATCTTCTGATTATTGCCGAGGACAACGATGGCGAGATTATGGCGGTTAAACATCGAAACTTTGATATTTACGGGGTTCAGTTTCACCCCGAATCCATATTAACCAAAAACGGTCATGAAATCATTGAAAACTTTTTAAAGATTGGGTGCGAAAAAAATGATTAAAGCAGCAATTTACGAGTTAGTGAACGGAAACGATTTGCCTCTGGAACAGACAAGAGAAGTCATGAACCAGATCATGAGCGGGGAAGCCACCAATGCTCAAATTGGGTCATTTTTAACTGCCATGCGAACCAAGGGCGAAACCATTGATGAAATCACCGCCTGTGCCATGGTCATGCGTGAAAAATGCACAAAAATTCATCCAAAAACCGATGTTCTCGACATTGTGGGAACCGGTGGGGACGAAGTATCCACCTTTAATATTTCCACCGTATCCTCCTTTGTTATCGCTGCCGGCGGGGTTCCGGTGGCAAAGCACGGAAATCGCAGTGTGTCCAGTAAATGCGGCAGTGCGGATCTATTAGAGGCATTGGGAGTTAATATTAATTTAACGGCCGAACAAAGTGCGAAAAATCTGGATGAAATCGGTATTTGCTTTATGTTTGCCCCAACCTATCACGCCTCCATGAAATATGCCGGTCCCGTGAGAAAAGAATTGGGGATTCGGACCATCTTTAATATTTTAGGACCATTGGCCAATCCTGCCGGAGCCAATATGCAGCTCCTCGGCGTTTATGACGAGAACCTGGTGGAACCTCTTGCCAATGTTCTCAACAAACTGAAAGTGAAGCGCGGCATGGTGGTTCACGGACATGATGGCCTTGATGAAATCACCCTAACCGACACCACTACCATTTGTGAGATTACCGATGGAAAAATCAACAGCTTCTTTATTACTCCGGAACAGCTGGGGTTGAAACGGTGTCAGTTATCAGACCTCATCGGCGGGGAAAAAGAAGAAAATGCGCTGATTGCTTTAGATATTTTAAATGGGAAAAAAGGACCGAAACGGGATGTGGTGGTTTTAAATTCAGCGTTTTGTTTGTATATGTCCCACAATGATATTACCCTTCGGGATTGCGTAAAAATGGCAGAGAATATTATTGACAGCGGTTTGGCAAAGAAAAAACTGGATGACTTTATTAGATTAACCAATGAGGTTGAGTCATGATCCTCGACCGGATTGTCAAGTCCACTGAAATCCGGGTGGCGCAATTAAAAAAAAGTTACCCCCTAAACATATTAAAAGAACTGGCGAAAAAATCCGAGAATCCCTTTTCTTTTGAAAAAGCCCTGAGAGTCGATGATATTGCTTTTATCTGTGAAGTGAAAAAAGCATCCCCGTCAAAAGGCCTGATTGCCAAAGATTTTCTCTATATTCAAATTGCCAAAGAATATGAAACGGCAGGGGCTAACGCCATTTCAGTTTTAACCGAGCCGGAATTTTTTCAGGGGGCCAATGCCTATCTTTCGGAGATTAAAAAAAATGTGAGCATTCCGGTGCTGAGAAAAGATTTTATTCTCGAGGAATCTCAGATTTATGAATCAAGAATTATTGGCGCAGATGCCATTCTGCTGATCTGTTCAATCTTAAGCGAGGAACAAATCAGCCACTACATTAAAATTGCCGATAAGCTTGGCATGTCCAGTTTAGTGGAAGCTCATGATGAAGCCGAGGTGGAGAAGGCCATTAACGCCGGTGCCCGGATCATTGGGGTGAATAACCGCAATCTTAAAACATTTGAGGTGGACATCGAAAACAGCGTCCGCCTTCGAAAAATGGTGCCGGCTGAAATCGTCTTTGTGTCAGAAAGTGGGATAAAAAATCAGAAAGACATCAAGATACTACGGGATAATGGAACGAACGCCGTTTTAATTGGTGAAACGCTGATGCGTAGTGGGGATAAATCCCTGGAAATCAAGAAACTGAAGGGGATTGGGCAATGATAATTGCGAAACTGCTGTGAGCTTCGCTGTCTGTTTACATGAAACAATTTTTCCACTATACGTCGTACAGTTCGTTGAACTGTTCGCCTATACGTTATAAAATTGTTTATGAAAACTGACATCAAAGCAATTTGCGTTTGTGAATTTGGCAAAGGTCTAAAGATTATTAATGATAAGAAGGTAAAAATGACTAAAATAAAAATATGCGGACTCACTCGTTTTGAAGATATTAATGCCGTTAATAGTGCCAAACCGGATTATATCGGGTTTGTGTTTGCAGAAAGTAAACGGCAGGTTGATATTGAAACCGCGAAGCGCTTAAAATCAGCACTGAATCAGGAAATTAAAGCCGTCGGTGTTTTTGTAAATCAGCCGATAGAAGAGATCATCTCTTTAGCAAATGCACGAATTATCGATATCATCCAGCTTCATGGTGACGAAGATGAAGAATATATATCCAACCTGAGAGAGGAAGTTTCACTGCCCATCATTAAGGCCATGCGTATCAGGCAAAAGAGTGATGTTAAAAAAACAAAGTCCGATTTTGCACTGTTTGACACCTATGACAAAAATCAGTATGGCGGCTCCGGGGTGAGCTTTAACTGGGAATTATTACAGGGTTATGAAGGAGACTTCTTTTTAGCCGGAGGCCTTCAGAGCGATAATATCGAAGAGGCCATAAAGACTGTCAAACCATTTTGCGTGGATATCAGCAGCGGCGTCGAAACAAACGGCATAAAGGATCAAAGAAAAATCCTTGAAATAGTAGAAAAAGTTAGGAGAATTAATTATGAGTAAAGGAAAATTTGGGGTTCATGGCGGGCAATACATTCCCGAAACACTGATGAATGCAATCATTGAACTTGAAAAAGCCTATGCGTTTTATAAAACAGATAAAGACTTTCAGGACGAGCTTACCGCTCTGTTAAACGACTATGCCGGACGACCGTCCCGACTGTATTTTGCAAAAAAAATGACCGAGGATCTGGGCGGAGCAAAGATCTATTTAAAAAGAGAAGATCTCAACCATACCGGTTCCCATAAAATCAATAACGTTCTGGGTCAGGCACTGCTGGCAAAAAGAATGGGTAAAACACGACTCATTGCCGAAACCGGCGCCGGCCAGCACGGGGTGGCCACCGCCACAGCCGCAGCCCTGATGGGTTTTGAATGCGAAATATTTATGGGCAAAGAAGATACCGATCGCCAGGCCCTGAATGTTTATCGGATGAAGCTATTAGGGGCAAAGGTTAATGTCGTAACATCGGGCACCATGACCCTCAAAGATGCAGTTAACGATACCATGCGGGAATGGACCAAACGGGTTGAAGATACCCATTACGTTTTGGGCTCGGTTATGGGTCCTCATCCTTTTCCAGAAATTGTCCGTGATTTTCAAAGCATTATCAGCAAGGAAGCACGACAGCAGATTCTTGAAAAAGAAGGAAAGTTGCCAAATGCCATTATCGCCTGTGTCGGCGGAGGCAGCAACGCCATCGGTGCTTTTTATAACTTTATTCCCGATAAAGAAGTCCGTCTCATCGGCTGTGAAGCCGCTGGCAAAGGCGTGGATACGGCCTTACACGCAGCAACCATTGCTAAAGGGAGCTTGGGTATTTTTCATGGTATGAAATCCTATTTTTGTCAGGACGAATACGGTCAGATCACCCCGGTTTATTCAATATCAGCAGGGCTTGATTACCCGGGAATCGGCCCGGAACATGCAAATTTGTATGATACAAATAGAGCGGAGTACGTGCCAATCACCGATGATGAAGCGGTTGAAGCCTTTGAGTATCTGTCCAAAACAGAAGGTATTATTCCAGCAATCGAATCGGCCCATGCCGTGGCCTATGCCATGGTTCTTGCCCCGACAATGAAAAAAGACGAAATTATTATCATTAACTTATCCGGTCGGGGGGATAAAGATGTGGCAGCCATTGCACGCTATAAGGGGGAAGATATTCATGAGTAAAATAACCGAAATTTTTAAAAACAATAAAGCATTTATCGGCTTTCTCACAGCAGGAGATCCAACCCTGGCAAAAACAGAAGAATTTATTTTAACCATGGAAAAAGCCGGGGCTGATTTAATTGAAATTGGAATTCCTTTTTCCGATCCCATTGCCGAAGGACCGGTTATTGAAAAAGCGAATATCAGGGCCTTAAGCGTTGGCACCACCACGGATAAAATATTTGATATGGTGAAACGGGTTCGCACAAAAACCGATATATCACTGGTGTTTTTAACTTATATGAATCCTGTTTTTGTTTATGGGATTAAAAAATTCTTTAAAACCTGTCAGGAAATAGGCATGAACGGCATTATTATTCCGGACCTGCCTTTTGAGGAAAAAGATGAAGTGCTGGGAATTGCAACATCCTACGGCATCGATGTAATTACCCTGATTGCACCCACATCAAAAGATCGGATCCAGATGTTGGCAGAAAATGCCACCGGATTTATTTACCTGGTTTCATCCATGGGGGTCACCGGGGTAAGAAGTGAAATCAAGACAGATATTGGTGCCATCGTTAAAGACATCAGGCAGGTATCAAAAACGCCCATTGCCGTGGGCTTTGGTATCTCCACACCGGACCAGGCAAAAGAAATCTCGAAAACTGCCGATGGAGTAATTGTCGGCAGCGCCATTGTCAGAATTATTGCAGAACACGGTGAAAATGCTGGAGATGTTCTTTTTGACTATGTGAAGTCATTGAAGGATGCCATTTTATAGTCAATGAAAAGAAATGATAGTTATATTAGTACTGATATTAACTATCATTTCTCTATGATGAATAGAAGGACCAGGAATTAAGGTTTGTCAGCACGCTGAGCACCCTGTTAATTCAGGGTGCTTTTTAAATAAAGATAGAAAAGCAGTGTAAGCTGACAAAACTGCTTTGAATTTAAAACGCTGAGGATCGGTAGTCGTGATATCTTTTTTAAGAATCATAACTTAATTGTTAGATTGCCGGGGACCGTAAATTTATTTTCAATAAGCAATCATTAATAAAGCAGAAACGTGTTATTATAGTATGAACTAGGAAACTAACACTGTTTGTAGGAGGAAGTCTTATGAAAAAATTTATTAATGACGTTGAAAATGTAGAAAATGAAATGCTGGAAGGCATGGCCTTTGCATATCCTGAGTATGTGACCCGTCTTGATGGATTTGATGTTCTGGTAAGAACTGAAAAAAAAGTTAGTAAGGTTGCCCTAGTCAGCGGTGGCGGAAGTGGTCATGAGCCAGCCCATGGCGGATATGTTGGAAAAGGAATGCTGGATGCTGCTGTTGCAGGCGCCATGTTTACATCCCCAACGCCAGACCAGGTGTTCGAAGCCATCAAAGCTGTTGATGCCGGACAAGGTGTATTATTAGTTATAAAGAACTACACCGGTGATATTATGAACTTCGAAATGGCAGAAGAACTGGCAGAAGCCGAAGGCATCAAAATTGCCAGTGTTGTTACTAATGATGACGTTGCTGTTGAAGACAGTCTTTATACCACCGGACGTCGGGGTGTCGCAGGAACTATTTTTGTTCATAAAATTGCAGGTGCAAAAGCCGAAACAGGTGCAGACCTCAAAGACGTAAAAACCGTTGCAGAGAAAGTAATTGCCAATGTAAGAACCATGGGCGTCGCCTTAGAACCATGTACTGTACCAGCTGCCGGGAAGCCGGGTTTTGAGTTATCAGATAATGAAATGGAGCTGGGCATTGGTATCCATGGCGAACCGGGAATCGAAAGAAAGCCCCTCCAAAAAGCGGATGTAATCGTTGATTATCTTATGGTCAGAATCCTAAAAGAGTTTAATCTTCAAGCAGGTGCTGAAGTGGCAGTCATGATTAACGGTGCCGGTGCCACGCCTCCAATGGAATTATATATATTAAACCGTCGCGTGCACCAGATTTTAACAGAAAAGGGCATTAGAGTATTTAAAACCTTTGTAGGGGATTATATGACATCCATTGATATGGCTGGAGCTTCCGTTACACTGTTAAAACTTGATACAGAGTTAAAGGAATTACTATTGGCAGAAGCGGACACCTTTGCTTTTAAAATGTAATACAACTTGTTAAGTGACGGATTAGAAAAAGAAACGAGGATAATTATGGCAACTAAGGCTGAGATACTGGATTTTATCAAAATATTTGGTGATAAAATGGCAGAGCATCGACAGGAATTAACAGATCTTGACCAGGTGATAGGGGATGGAGATCATGGGATTAACATGAACCGCGGATTTAATGCTGTAGGGGAAAAATTACCGACACTTGCAGATAAAAGCATTACCGAAATTTTAAAAACTGTTGGAATGACTCTGGTTTCCACTGTCGGCGGTGCAGCCGGTCCGCTTTATGGCACTGCCTTTATGAGAGCAGGGGAATCAGCAAAAAGCAAAGAAGCATTATCCGATCAGGATGTGATTCTTGCTTTCGATGAAGGTGTGGGCGGAATAAAGTTTCGCGGAAAAGCAGTACAAGGCGAGAAAACTATTTTAGACAGCATGATTCCAGCCATTGACGCGATAAAAAAAAGTATCAGAGAAGGAAAACCCATGACCGTCGCTCTAGATGAAGCTGAAAAAGCAGCATGGGAAGGTGTAGCGTACACAAAAACCATTATTGCAACGAAAGGAAGAGCGAGTTACCTGGGTGAACGAAGTATTGGTCACCAGGATCCTGGTGCAACGTCCATGGCCTATTTATTTCAAGCTGCCAAAGAAGCCGCTCAGAAATCAGGTAAATAAAGTATGGTCGGAATTGTAGTTGTTTCCCACAGCCAAAAGATTGCTGAAGGTGCTTGTGAGCTGGCATTGCAAATGGCTCCGAAAGCCAAAATAGCCGCTGCCGGTGGTACTAAGGATGGCCGCATCGGAATAGATGTTGCGAAAATATTAGCAGGAATCCAGGCAGTGCAATCTGATGAAGGCATTGTTATTTTAGTCGATATTGGCAGCGCTGTTATGAGTTCAGAAACGGCCATTGATATGATCCCGGATAACGAAAATATTGTGATTGTCGATGCGCCTTTAGTCGAAGGAACATTTTTCGGTGCGGTTGAAGCTTCCGTGGGATCACCTCTGGCTAAAGTTATTGAGGTGCTAAAAGAATCGAAAAATTACAGGAAAATATAATTTGAATGGTGAAAATCATAGGGAGAATCGAAATGAATAATGAAGAGAAACTTGATTATCTGGTTAAATCACTGACCGAAGAAAACCATGGGATTCCCGGAATAGAACTTACCGAAAATAACTTTACCAAACGAAAATTGCTTCGTGGTCTCATGAACGTCCGACTTCCAGGGAACATAGCTCCGAAATTTTTAGAAATTCAGGATGAATTTCTTTCAAATGAAACTGAAGAAAAGGGAATCATCGATGGGAATAGTCTTATCACCGTTAATAAGATGTTTCCATGTTCCGAAATTCGCAATGGGGATAGAATCGTACTGTGGCAGGGGGACATTACCCGGCTGAAAGTTGATGGGATTGTCAATGCTGCCAATAAAAGAATGCTCGGCTGTTTTACGCCCTGTCATGGTTGTATTGACAATGTCATCCATTCTGCAGCAGGGATCCAGCTTCGGGAAGAATGCAATGAACTCATGGAGAAACAAGGATTTGAGGAACCAACGGGAAAAGCAAAAATCACAAAATCCTATAATCTGCCAAGTAAAGCTGTCATCCATACTGTGGGACCAATTGTGGAAGAAGGTGTGACAAAATTAGAAGAAATCCAGCTTTGGTCATGCTATGAAGAATCTTTAAAATCAGCAATCGACCACCATCTCACAACGATTGCTTTTTGCTGTATTTCCACCGGTGAGTTCCATTTTCCAAACCAGCTGGCCGCTGAAATAGCCGTCCATACAATTGATAATTTCCTTGATTCCCACAAAGAGATAGAAAGGGTAATCATCGATGTCTTTAAAAAAACAGACTGGGACATTTACCAGAAAATATTCGAAGAATAGATGAAACTGAAAATAATTGTCCTGGGTTTAGTTATTATAATACTTGTTTTTATTCTATCTTTTATTTTATTATCTCCCGGCTTTGCCGGACTGAGAAGTGATGTGGCCCTTCAAATTCAAGGTCAAAGTTTTAAAGAAAAAAGTGTTTTCAATCAAGTAGGATTACAGTTGGATATTCCCACAGGCAAAGATGATAATAAAAACGGATGGACCAGAAATATGAAGCTCTATCATCCCGGCAATAACTTTCCTCATGATGGGGGAGCAGGTGAAATGAGTATCCTCTATAATTTTGGTAATTTTGAAAAGGGACGTTCGCTTTTTTATGATCCGAATTCGGATTACTTTAATGCCCATTATGGTGTTTATGCCATTCAACTGGAAAATGGGGTTTTTGGTTTGGAAAATGGACAATTAAACGAAGAAGCCATTACTGATATTGTAGCCTTTGATCAGTTACAACTCGTGATGGAGTCACTAGGCTGTCCACCATCAAAAAGACATTTTGATTATGAAATAACCAGCATCAAAGAAGGACCGGCAATGGCAGGTTTTTCTGACTGGATTCAAATCGATGGGTTAATTAATACCAATTCGCCACTTCATCATCAAACACAGAATCGTTTGGGCTATGTTCAGTACGGCGAGCCGCCTAAAGATTACCTTGGCGAGGATTTTCCGGTAGTCTCCATGGCAGGACGGCTTTACCTGCGCTATGATAATTTAAAAAATATAACGGTCATCTATTTTATGGTTGGAAAAACCCAGGAATTCATCGATGAAACGAGTGTTGATTATTTAATCCCAATTCAATGGAAGACCGTAGATTAAGGTGGCCCAGAACAGTGCCACCTTAATCTAATCACTAAATAAAATAATCCCTTCGATTTCGAGTTTTAATCGAATCCGAAGGGATTATTGTTTTATGATCCAAAAGTTAGTATTTATCATTCTCCATATCAGTTAAGATAATTTTTGGTTCCGATGATGGACTGGTTTTTTTTTCAGATGGTTTTGGAGCGGATGTCGTTTTCTCACTATTTTCAGAGTGTGCTTTTAATTTAAACGCACCCACCATTTCCTTAAGCATTTCAGCCTGACCGGATAGCTCTTCACCGGCTGCAGCACTTTCTTCAGCAGTAGCTGAATTGGTTTGAACGACTTGGGAAACCTGTTCGATACCCTGTGTAATTTGAGCGATTTCCGAGGCTTGATCATTGGAAGCCTGGGCAATGTTTCCGACCAAACCGGTTACTTTTTCAATTTCATTCAGCATTTCTTTCAAGCTCTCTCCAGTGTAATCGGCGATTTTTGTTCCGGTTGCCACTTTGTCAAGGGAGCCTTCAATGAGGACAGTCGTTTCTTTGACTGCTTCTGCGCTTCGTGCTGCCAGGCTTCGAACTTCTTCGGCGACGACTGCAAAGCCTTTTCCATGTTGTCCTGCCCGAGCGGCTTCCACAGCGGCATTCAGTGCCAGAATATTGGTCTGGAAGGCGATGTCGTCAATGACTTTAATGATTTTAGAAATATTTTTAGAGGAATTATTGATTTCGCCCATGGCCAGGATCATTTTTTTCATTTGATCATTGCCGATTTCGGCGCTTGCCTGAACTTTCAAGGTTAGTTCATTGGCCTGGTTGGCGTTTATTGCATTACGCTTCGTTTCCGCAGCAACCTCTTCGATAGAGGCAGTGAGTTGCTCTATGGCACTGGCTTGTTCAGTTGTGCCCTGGGCCAGTGCCTGTCCACCGTCAGATATTTGTCTGGAACCAGATTCGACTTGTCCCGATGCATTGTCAATTTCAGACATGACTTCGCTTAAATTGGTGGTGATGCCGTTGATGGCCAGCTTAATATTCACAAAATCGCCGTGATAGTAAGATACAATTTCCTGACTGAGATCCCCATTACCGACTTGTTCCAACGTGCTTGTGATTTCGTCCACATAACGTTTGAGGAATTTGATGGTTCGATTCATATCATCTTTAATTTTACCATGATGTCCTTTGAAGTCGCCTTCCATGATAGTGTTTAAGTTGCCCTTGGACAGTTCTTTTAATGCTCCGGAGGCTGCTTTTATGGGTTCAATCACAACATCAAGGGTTTGGTTGAAGCCTCCAATGACCTTGGCATATTCGCCAGGGAATTTACTGGCATCTCCGCGATGATTCAAATCACCTTCAACAGCGATCCGTGTCATTTCGTCAGCTTCGTCAACCAATGATTGAATATTTTCAATCATCTGTACCAGGCTCGGGGTAAAATTGTCCTCATCGCTAGTCTTTCCGAGACTTTTCAATTCTTCATAATCGCTTAAATTTCCGTTGGAAACATTGTTGACAATGGTGAGAATATTGGTGAGTTTCTCTTGCATATCATTAACCGATTTGGCGAGTTCACCGAATACACCTAAATAGTTGCCTTCCATTTTTTCGTCAAAATTGTTGATGTCCAATTGATGCAGAACGGTTTTGGTTTCGGTTAAGGCTCCTAAACCATCGATACAGGTATTAATATTGTCCTTAAGCACATTAAAATCACCTTGGTAGTTGAGTGAGAGCCGCGGTGGTACTTTACCCATTCCAATTCTTTCGATGGCCTTCACTGCAACCTTTAAGGGCTTAACAAATGAAGTGATAACAGCGTTTAATTCAACAATAAAATTTTTGAATAATCCAGGGTATCCTTCCGTATTTCCCCTAAAACTAAAGTCACCATTCAAGGCTGCAGTTTCGGTTTCTCTCATGCCATCGTAAAGCTTATTCATTTCTTTAACCAGGGCAATAAAGGAGTAGGAAAAGACATCCTTATCCGATTGGGGTTTAATTTTTACAGTGAAATCGCCTTGAGATAAATGCTGAATCGCCTGGGCCTGAATTTTTCTGTTTTCAACCATCAGCTTAAACGATTTCATTAGATTCCCAAGTTCATCATTGGTTGTTATCTCAGGTAACTCAATATCTAAATCTCCAAGCACTAATTTGTCTAATGTATTCTGCAGTGCGTGAATTGGTTTGGCCATACTTTTTGATACGAATTTGGCGACAACTCCGCCGATTAACAGAATAATTAGCATAGCAATCAGCATAATAGTTATCGATGCTCCTAAGTTAATCGAGATGATTCCTAAAGGTATTACGACAAGCCCAAGAATTACAATGATAAATACAAATAATCTGTTGGAAAACCCCATTTTAAAGTGTTTCGTTAAAAGTTTGCCTCTCAGTTCATTCACAGCATTCCCTTTTGTCTGACTTCTTTTCATTTTTTCCCCTCTCAAATTGTAATTTCATTCCTTTATGTAAATTAATGTTTGGGGTATTCTGAATTTTCACACCTAATTGATAATTGGATACCCGTAACTTTAATATCGTCATATTCTGATATAACTTTAGGAAGATATTGTTCTATGATGGAAAAAAATGAAAGTGCACAAAGTTAACGATACGGATGATTATGGATGCCTCACAACACCAATAAATAGAGTTGATCCAGTTTGGTTTTCCTGAATGACAAACATAAATGGGCGGTTACAGTTAAACATTTTGGGCTCATCGCTTGGGACACTGGTAACACCCATGGTAATGACGGTAACTGCTGCCGCTTCGGTTCCCTTTTCATCGACAATGATTGAGGCGTTTTGAAACAAATCGCTGATGTATACATTCCCGTTAGCAGATTCAATCATATTTGAAAAATCAGCCTCATCCGGTGAAAAGGATGTTTTCATACCGGATGAAGAGAGTGGATCTTTAAGGTCATTGCTCACCTCGTATTTAAATTTCGGGAAATCCAGGATTAATGGTGATGAACTCTGTTTTGCATTTTCTATTTTTGCGGCAATTTCATCAAAAGAAGCGGTATTAATAAATGTTTCAATATTTTCTTTTGGCAGGAGAATGTACATGGTACTCCCCCCATAGTAAGGCAACCCGGCAATTTGACTGGATTCATCTTCATAGTATTCAAAACTATTCTCCTGCTGCATCATATCCACATCAACCGATTCAGTTTCGCTGAAAGAAAAAGGCTTCTTTGTTGTTTGAGAGTCATCAAATGCTTTAATCCAGGTACCTTTAAAATAAACAGTATTCATGAGATAAGCAATGGTGCTCGGATTGATTTCAGAAAGTGTGTTTTTCAAGAGATGATTTGTCTTTTCTTCCACCCAAAGATTGATTTGATCCACGGTTTTCGGGTCAGAGAAATCTGTTTTGTAGACTTCAGCGTCATAAGATGTTTTTAGTGTGTCAACAAAATCCTGCTTTGGAATGATGTCATCTTTAAACCAAAAGGAATTTGCAATATTGAGAGTAAAGGGTGGTGGCGTTTCATCTTCACCCTTTGTTTCGGCTGAAGAAATTTGGTTGAAATAATTCAGCAGGGTGTTAAATCGGCTGTTTAAGCCTGGATCCGAGTCCGCCATGGCAGTTAAAATGCCTTCCTTTGTCTGGCCTTCAGCGCCGTTTTGCACCATGGCCAGGGCAACAGAAAGACTAATAGGGGACATAAGGACATTATTTTCCGGGGAGTTCTTAAGCATGCCTTTCATCAGATTGTATCCGGTCTGATTTGAACCCTTAATGCTCAATGCAACAGCATCATTCATAACGACATCAGAAACAGTTTTGTCTTGAGTTTCAAATTTGGTTGTTGGATTAACTAATCCTTTAGAAACACTGTCTGGCAGCAGACCGCAACCGCTAAACAACAGAGTACAAAATAATAAAGTTGTAAATGTTTTAAGTTTCATCCAAACCACCCTTTTTTTGTTTAATTATACCTTTTCAGATGCTGTTTTGTCAAAAAAAAACAAGGTATCGATTTTAAAAATCTATACCTTGTCAGAAATTAAACTTATCTTAATCTAAAGCGACACTGATTTCCAGCTTAATGCCGTCTACATCAAATTCAGCACAAATAATCTCATCTTTATTCATGCTTAACTCGATATCCTCACCGTACATAAGGGTAGGAACAGATATATCCACAGTGATTCCTTCATTTGAAAAATTTATTCCCGCATTGGCAGTCAGCATATTGGACAATTCAGAAAGCGCACTTTTTGCCATGTCATCCAATTCTTCTACCGGCATGCCCATCATCATAATCGAAGCTATTTTTTTTGCGCCTTCTTTACTAGTGGAATAAACCACGTTACCTTTTTTATCTCCAACGATTCCCAGGGTGATAACGACTCCGCTGGCAACAATCTTTTTCCTCTTAGTAGTCAGTCCATTTTGGGTTACACATTCAAAACCCAGCTGTGGCAAAACGTCAGTTACAGCGTCAATAAAGGGTTTAATCATTTTCAGTGCCATTCATTACCTACCTTTTGAAAACCGGCATTCATAAAAACTTCTCCTAAATTTGTTTTTATCTTATACGATTTACTTAGAATATCCCCGATGGATATAGTAATATCATTTCCGCGAAAAACCGTTGGCGGAGAGACTCTAAGACCAAATGACTGATTTAATCCATTAAGCAGAGAACAGGCATTGCCTGCAACGACATTGGTAAACTCGCTTAAAAATGCGATTGCATTGTCAATTGATTGATCTTCATCCTGTAATATTTTTCTTGTCATATTCAGTGAAGTATCATCTGACATGTCAATGATGCATCTGCCGTTGTGTCTTCCAATGATGCCAATCGTCACTGAGATTCCCGAAGATTTCCTGGTGGCCGTGGAGTTAATCGGATTGTCCTCAATCACTATTTCGCCACCGATTTCTCTTTTTAAGAAACTGAATATTGATTCCTTAAAAGCTTCTTCATAATTATCAGTTAAGATTTTATACAGTTCGTCTCCTTCAAACAATCGTTGGATTGATGCATTAAGTTCGTTTTGATTCACTGGCTTTTGCAAATATGCTTTTATTCCAACATCTTTTGCTTTTTTAATAATTTCTTCATCCATCATTGAACTGATCGCCAGGATCTTTGCATCTTTAACATGTTTTAAAATCTCTCTTGAACATTCTATCCCGTCACCATCCGGCAAGGTCATATCCATGGTAATCAAATCGAAGGTATTGCCCTTGGCTTGTTCGATTGCATCACCCATTGTCAGTGCCGTAGCCACAACATCAAGACCACTTTTTACCAACATGTTTTTTAAAACTGCAATTGAAAAAGTAGAATCATCGACAATCATTACTTTTAAACTTCCCATAATTTCTCCCCTTTGAAATAATAGACTTAAAATTTTACATGCTTTATTCTATTTCTGAAAAGGGGTGTACGTCAAGTTATATTTACCGGATATCTCTGTGAGATCTCCATTTAGATGTCCAGGTAAAATGGTTTCTTCTTGAAAACTATATGATTCTATAGCAAAATGATTTAAGAGTAGAAGACGTTTTTAAGGAAGGAATAACAACAATGATCTCTTTAGTAGAGTTAACCCTTGAATTATCAAGATTTCTCTGAAATTGCAAAAATAATTAAATTTCATCATGTTGATTGGGATGGAAATAAATGAAGGATTGCTGGCCACAAGGACTTTTAAAACTCAAGGATTTTTCCGCCATCTGTTTCGATGGCCGTGTAACTCCCCGTATCTTTTATCACCTGGCGATATTATTATATCATTCATTAAGAGTGAGCATTTTATTAAAAAATCTTCTATTGACGTACTTTCTGTAGTAAAATGAAAGCGGCACTAACAGTCAAAAGAAGTGGTGCTATCAAAACTCAATCAATACAATTGATTTTTGGATGTGCATAGAAAAAGAGGAGAAGAAAAAGATATGACAATAACTTTATCGGATTTTATCAATGGTATCATGAATAATCCGGCGCTATTGATAATTGTAGTATTGACACTTGGGGTCATTCTAGTAAACGGTTGGACCGATGCACCAAATGCCATTGCTACCTGTGTATCCACACGGTCTCTAGCGCCCAGGAAAGCAATTATCATGGCGGCCATCTTTAATTTCCTGGGTGTTTTTGTAATGACTTCCATTAATGCAAAAGTTGCCCAAACCATAGCAAATATGGTTAATTTCAGCGGTAACCCAGATGATGCGATTATCGCCTTGTGTGCTGCTCTTTTTGCCATTGTGCTGTGGGCAACCGCCGCATGGTATTTCGGGATTCCCACTAGTGAAAGTCACGCGTTAATTGCTGGATTATCCGGAGCTGCGATTGCTCTGCAAGGTGGTATTGGCGGAATCAATGGAGCAGAATGGATCAAGGTTATTTATGGTTTGTTTACTTCCACCATTTTGGGCTTTGGATTTGGTTTCCTGGTTGTCAAAGCAGTGATGCGTATTTGTAAAAAAATGTCTCGGCAACAAACGACAAATTTTTTCAAAAAAGGGCAAGTCGGTGCAGGAGCTGCCATGGCATTTATGCACGGCGCTCAGGATGGCCAGAAATTCATGGGGATCTTCATGCTTGGAATTTTCCTGGCTCAAGGTAATGCAAATGCAACAAATTTTGTTATTCCAGTTTGGATGATGATCTTGTGTTCCCTGGTCATGGCTTTAGGAACGTCTATTGGGGGCATGAAAATCATTAAAACCGTTGGAATGGATATGGTTAAGCTGGAATCCTTCCAGGGATTCAGCGCTGATGTTGCAGCTTCAGTCTGTTTACTGCTGTCGTCTATTTGGGGGTTACCGGTAAGTACCACACATACGAAAACAACGGCCATTATGGGAGTAGGCGCGGCGAAACGCTTTTCCTCTGTTAACTGGTCAACCGTAAATAGTATGGTTTTGGCTTGGGTACTGACGTTTCCGGGATGTGGATTAATTGGTTTTCTAATGGCCTGGATTTTTGTGAGAATTTTCTAAGAAGGAGTTTACTATGTCAAAAAAAATGAAAACAAAAAGGTATAACTATTATAAGGAATTCATCAGTGTTTCCAATTTAATTGTGGAAGCATCGCATTTCCTGAATGAAATTATGAATGACTATGATGTCAATGATTTAGAACAAAAGCTGATACAATTGCATAAAATCGAACGCAATGCCGATGAACAAAAATATGAGATGATGAACAATCTGTATCGAGATTTTCTTCCTCCCATTGAACGGGATGATATTATTGATCTGGCAAATGCCCTCGATACAATCATCGATTTAATTGAAGATATTTTAATATACATTGATATGTATCAAGTTCCGGCGATTACAGCCGAAATGCTTGAATTTACGGAATTGATTGAAAAATGCGCTGAAAAGCTTCAGGAAGCAATCAAAGACCTGAAAAATTTCAAGAAACCAAAAGCCCTTCATGAAGCAATTATTTTGATTAATCGTTATGAAAATCTTGGAGATGATTTATATACGAAATCAGTTAAAAAACTCTTTGTCGCAAGAAAAGATGCTCTTGATACCATAGCATTAATACGAATTTATGATTACTTTGAGAAAAGCTGTGATTCGTTTGAGGAAGCGGCAGATATTATCTCAAGCATCATCCTCAAAAATTCTTAGCGTTGATCAAATAATTTACCCCATTATTATAGCCTTTTACCTGGTGATATTTGTTCGTTCCAGTGTAAAAAAAATATTCCGTCTTAAGGTGATCTGGAAAGAAAGAGAAATTCGACTAGAAAAATAATAGAGAAAGGCGGTATCAAGCATTTACGATGGATACAATTTTAATTGTAGAAGATAACAGGGATGTGAATCTCATGCTGGCAGAAGCATTAACCGATGCAGGCTATGAGACAAAATCCATATACACAGGAACAGATGGCATCCGAGAAATCAAAAGTCATTCCTACGACCTGATTTTGCTGGATATAATGCTTCCCTATAAAAGCGGGGATGAAATTCTCAAAGAAGTCCGGTCATTTTCGGATGTGCCGGTGATCATTATTTCCGCAAAGGAACTGGTTGGCACAAAAATTGACCTTTTGAAAATAGGCGCCGATGATTATATCACCAAGCCCTTTGACCTTGGAGAAGTGGTGGCCCGGGTGGGATCCAATTTACGGCGTTTTCATAAACAGATTCAGGAAACCAGGACTTTCAGTTATAAGGATTTAGCCTTGGATGACAGTACAAAGCGGGTGGCTATCAGTGACGCTGAAGTCGAGTTAACCGCCAAAGAATATTTAATTCTGGAGCTTCTCTTAGAACACCCGGGTAAGGTTTTTACCAAGGCGAATCTCTATGAAACCGTCTGGGAGGAAGACTACCTAGGGGATGATAATGCGGTAAAAACCCATATGAGCAATCTGCGCAGCAAACTGAAGAAGGCCAATCCTCATGAAGACTATATCGAAACCGTTTGGGGATTGGGCTATCGGCTGTATAAGGCTTGAATTGTCTGTACAACTGCACACCAATAGCAGATAATGTGAGGTGTCGTTGTACAAAAAAAGGTTCTTTGAATTGAATTATCTCTTTCTTGACTTATTCTTCGTCCACCTTAACCTTTTCTAAACCTTTTAATCCTAAACTAAAGTCATCGATAATTGCGAAAGTAATCCAATCCCTGTTGTCGGTTTATATAAAACAATTTTTCCACTCTACGTCGGACACTCTTCGAGATGTCCGCCTAAGACGTTACAAAATCGTTTATATAAACCGACAACAAGGTCTAAAGGTTTTTGTTTGTGGATTTCGCAGTTATCACTAAAGTCAGGAAAGGATTGGTGAACAAAATGAATGATCGCGTATTAAAAACAAACAATCTCACAAAAACCTATAAAGGCACGGATGCACTGCATAATGTGTCGATCTCCCTGGAGTCTGGAAAAATATATGGACTGATCGGCCAGAATGGCGCCGGAAAAACCACGTTAATGCGGTTGATCGCAGGACTTAGCTTCCCCAAAAGTGGCAACATTGAGCTTTTCGGTCATACCGGGGAAAAAGCTTTGCAGACTGAACGAAAACGACTGGGGTCCATAATTGAGTATCCCGGGATGACTCCTAACATGACTGCCAGGGAAAATCTCAAATTTCACAGAATGATGCAAGGAATCCCCAATCAGGAAGTTGAGGATGAACTCCTGGTTTTGGTGGGGCTCGGTGATACCGGGAAGAAAAAAGCGAAAAACTTTTCACTTGGCATGAAGCAGCGCTTGGGCATTGCCACAGCTCTGCTGGGGAATCCAGAATTGCTGATTTTGGATGAACCCATCAACGGCCTTGATCCCATCGGTGTGGTTGAAATCCGTAATCTCCTGAAAAAATTATGTGATGAACGACAAATGACCATTTTAATTTCCAGCCATAATTTGCCGGAGCTGTATCAAACCGCAACCGATTATATCATCATCCATAAAGGGGAAATTAAACAGACCCTCACCCTGGAACAGCTTGAAGAAAACTGCAAACACCATATTCTTATCAGTTGTGACCAGCCTGAAAAACTCACCAGTATTTTGGAAATGGCACTGAATACCACTAATTATAAGGTAATGCCGGATCAGTCGGTAAAACTTTATGATTATCTGGATGATAAAGCCCTGGTAGCACGATTGATTTTTGAAAACGGTATTATCGTAACGAATTTTTCAATTGAAGGGGATACCCTTGAAAACTACTTTATATCAGTGGTAGGAGGTGACAGTCATGCTTAATCTCATACGCGCCGATTTATTTAAGCTGTTCAAATCCATGTCCATTAAGATTCTGTTTGGCATCACCTGCCTTTGCGCTTTCACATTGACAGTTATGGCCTATTTAATACCCCGGGGAGGAATTGATGCCGGAATGACGGGCATCGGTTTTATGTTCTCGGATATTAATATCATCAGCATCCTTGGTGCGGTGCTTGCAGGGACTTTCATCTGTGGCGATTTCGACAACAAAACCATCCATGACGCCATTGCCTCAGGTTCCAGCCGAATGGCGGTTATTGTCAGTAAAGCGATTGTATTTTTCTGTGGTATTGCCTTTCTTTTACTGCCCTATGCTCTGGCCACTGTATTTGCGCTGGGGTCCGGTTTCGAGTTTGGAATGGACGCGGTGGCATTGGGATTTCTCAATTTCCTTACCAGGGGATCCGGTAACGCCATACAGGTATCCGAGCTTTTAAAACTGTTCGCGGTGATACTGACCCTGGTGATTGTATATACATCCCAACTCAGTGTTTGTGTGCCCCTTGCCTTTGTGCTCAAGAAGCCGGTTTTGGTAGTTGCCATTTATTACGCCATGACCATTCTCAGTGCCCAGCTCATCGCATTAAGTGCAAGCTCAGAAGCCCTTGATTTTATTTTATCCAAAACGCCATTTGGGGGAGACTACATCTTTTTAACCATGAATTCGGGCACGGTTGACATTGTTGCCGCAATTTTTGGCAGTCTGGTATTTATGATGGTCATGCTTGCCATTACCTATGGGGCCTTTAGAAAAGCAGAAATTAAGTAACAGAAAGGTTGGTGAAAGGGTTGACCATTATTCTTGGTGTGATCTTATTTTTTCTCGCTTTGTATCTTATTTATCTTCAATATCAGCTACACAGCCTGAACCGCCAGCTTCATAAGCGTTTGGTTGAAAAAACCAGACAGCCGCTGTCCCTGGAACTCATTAACCCGGAACTCAGCCGGCTTGCCGCCAATATGAATAAAAGTCTGAAAGCCGAAGAAACCCTTCGGCTTAATGGCATTCGAGAAGAAAAACAGTTTAAGGAAATGATTGCCAATATATCCCATGATCTGCGAACGCCTCTCACTGCCATTAAGGGCTATCAGCAGCTCATGGAAAAAGGGGAATTAACCAATGATCAACGACGAAAACTTCACACTGCGCAAAAACACGCAGATGAGCTGGGAAACCGGATTCAACATTTCTTTGAATATTCCTATTTGTTAAATGCAGAGTCTGAACCTACAATCGAAGGTTTTAATCTAACAAACCTTGTGGCAGAATGCCTGGCAGAGTCTGTTGCTGTTTTTGAAGAAAACAATCTGTCGGTATGCTTTGAAGAAGGGCCATCGGTTTTCGCTTTTGGTGATCAAGAAATGACCACCCGGATTGTGCAAAATCTCATAAGGAACTGCACAGCACATTCGGTAGGGGATATTAAGGTTCGGATTAGTAGCGAAGACTTTGCGGTGATCTCATTTAAAAACCCTGTGAAAAATCCACAGGTAATCGATGTTAATCGGCTGTTTGACCGATTTTATACCGCAGACAAGGCTCGGGGAGAAACCACTGGCCTGGGACTTTCCATTGTTAAATCCCTTGCCGAAAAAATGAACGGCCATACAAAAGCGGATTTACAAAAGTGTGAGCTTGAAATTCGGATTGAACTGCCGCTATGTGAAAGACCTTAATGATAAACAAAGACGTGGGGATATTTTCCCACGTCTTTGTTTAAGTATCTAAGATGGACGATTTCTATTGGATATATATATTGGATATGGATCAATTATCAGTTCAAACAAGACAAACGAAACGTCCCCGCGTCTGAGTCTTCTATCCTTCCTGGGGGGCTGTTTGTTTCCATTTACAGACATGTTCTTCAATGATATCAATCATTATGAACAAGACAAACCCGACTAAACTAATAATAATAATGCCCAGGTACATGTTCATGTAATCCATTCTGCTCCATGCGTCTAAAATATAAAATCCCATACCATATTGGGTGCCATAAGCCTCGGTAAAAAACAGAATCGACAATGCCGTTCCAACGGATACCCTTAAATTGGTCAGAAGTTCAGGTAAAATCGCTGGCAGCGTCACATTTAGAAACCGTTGGGTTTTTGAACCACCTAAACTCGTGATCATGTCATAGGTTTCATGAGAAATATTTTGCACCGAATCCCGGGTGACGACAATGACCTGAAAAACTAAAATAAGCACAATCAGGATGATTTTGGAACCATTGCCCAGGCCGAATATCAGCATTAGAATTGGCAGAAAAACCGTTTTCGGGGTGGGGTAGGTTAAATAGACAACGGGTCCGAGCACCTTGGTCCACTGACCGGAATTGGCCATCAGCAGTCCAATGGCAATACCAATAATCAGTGCAATAATGATACCGCTTGTTACCCGATAAAGGCTGGCTAGGATGTGCATTCCTATTTCCTGATTGAGTATATCACCCATATGAGCGTAGACTTGAAGGGGTGTCGGCAACACGGATTTATTCCAGAGTACTGCCACCAGATACCAGATCAAGTTGATCAATCCGAATCCCTGGAGAAACATGACCAATCTTTTTTTTGATTTCATAGGGTCCATCCTTTTTTGATAATGCCCCTGATATACGAGGACAATTTCAGGTGCTCCGTATTTTCACGTATATTCTCGGTATTAAAAAGAGGGTTATCAATAATTTCGACAATTGTTCCGGGACAGTCGGACATAATAATAAGCTTTTTACCCATGAAAATGGCTTCTTCAATGCTGTGGGTAACAAATAGAGTGGTCAGCTTTTTTTTGTTCCATAATTGTATGAATAATTCCTGGGCTTCTTCCCGGGTAAGTGAATCCAAGGATGAAAAGGGTTCATCCATCAGTAACAGTTGGGGATTCATAATAAATGCCCGGGCAATCGCTACTCTTTGCTTTTGTCCGCCACTCAGGTCCTTTGGAAATCGATGTTTAAGATCCGATATATTCAGGTGTTCCAGTATATAATCGATTTGTTCCTGGGTTTGGGTATTGATCTTTATGCCTTTTATTTTAAGAGACAGTAGATAGTTTTGTTCCACGTTTTTCCAGGGGAGAAGTCCAAAGTGCTGGGGGATATATCCAATCGCCTGTTCCCTGGGATATAAGGGAACATCGTTTAACAAGACCTGCCCTTCGTAATTTTGAATGACACCGCTAAGAACACTCAGCAACGTGGATTTTCCGCAGCCGGATGGCCCGATGATAGCGTAGATTTCGCCTTGTTGAATCGTCAAATCGATGGGGCCCAGGGCATGGATGCTTTCATCTGCTTTTTTGTAGGTAACCGCAAGTTGTTTTATGACTAACATCATTCACCTTCTTCTATTGCTGCATAACGAGATCTTTCGGGGTCAGCTTTTTATCAACTAACTGGTTTGCGTTTACCCAGTCAATGGCGTCCTGGAGTTCACTATCTGGTGGAAGTCCGCTTTTTTCAAAGGCAGGTAAAACGATCTGACCTTTCATCTCTGCGGGATATCCAATTGTATCAATAACGATGTTTTCATATGACGCTATCGGATTTGTGTTTGTAAAATCAATGGCGGCATCATAGGCCTTAAAAAAATGATTGATTTCTTCTTTTTTATTAGTGATAGCTTCCTGGGAGAAGGCAATGATCGAGGGGTAAAGTCCCATTTCACTGGCTTTACCAAGGACCACACCGCCGTCTTTTATTGCCAGAGAAGCAAAAGGTTCAGGTAAAAGCGCCAAGTCAACTTTATTATTCGTCAGCATTTCAACCCGGGCCGGAATGGCAGGAATCGCTGTTTTGACAATACTCCCTGTATCTATGTTATTTGCTTCAAGCATTTTATCCAGGGTATATTCGATAACCGTATTTTCAGATATGGCCACTGTTTTGCCACTGATATCCTTCATTGATGTAATGCCTGAATCTTTTCCGGCAATAAGCAGATGATCACAGGTTGTGGAACTTGCAATTTTAATATCAAAACCAGCATTCTGGTAAAGGCAAATAGCCACTTGATCGCCGATAATGCCGTCTAAATTTCCGGATTGATAGGCTGCATCCCTGTCTTTGGCACTTTTAAATATTTCATATTTGACCTGTACCTTTTCTTTCTCAAAAAGGCCTTGTTGTTCAGCTAATATAATCGGAATAGCATCCGCCGAAGCCATTAGGCCAATGGTCAGTGTCTTTTGCCCAGCTGCTTCTTTGCCGCATCCTGCCAGCGAAACCATAAGTACCAGCACTAAACCTATAACTGTTAATTTTTTCATCAGTTATCCTTCCATTTTTCAAAAAGTGTGTTCTCAATCAGGAGATTATCAAGGATCTTGCCGACAACAAAATCCACCAGTGATTCGATGGTCTCCGGCATATGGTAAAATCCTGGCATTGCCGGGATTATTCGCACGCCTAAACGTGCGAGCTTTAACATATTTTCAAGATGTATGGCATTAAATGGGGTTTCTCTTGGTACGATAACCAATTTCCGATTCTCTTTAAGGGCTACATCCGCAACCCGTGTTAAAAGGTTTTTCGAATGCCCCTGGCTGATTTCTGCTAGAGTTCCCATGGAACAGGGCAAAATAATAACGGCATCATAGGAATAAGATCCACTGGCTACCCCAGAAAATAGATTGTCGATATCTTCCAGTTTAATATGGGCATATTCTTTTTTTAGATCTTCAACCCATTTGTCCAGTTCGATGCCGGTTTCAAATTTCATGACTTTTTTACCATTTGCAGTACAGATAATGTTCAGTTCATAGCCTTTTTCCAATAATACTTCAATGATTCGTTTTGCATAGATGCTGCCGCTGGCACCGGTTATGCCAATAATTATTCTTTTCAAGGGAAACTTCCTTTCAAATCATTATGAATGACAATACACTTGACATCTAGTTCACAAGTCTATCTATCCAATAACGCTTTTTACTATATTAAAGCATCGAGCACACCAAAAATCAAAAAAGTCACACTGATGAGCTGGTTTATACTATAGGATGCGATGTTCACATGGGTTAGCTTTTCAGGTTTGACCATGCGGTGCTCGATAATAAATAGAATGGCGATGATTCCCAACCCAATATAATAGATCCACCCCAGGGCCGGTGTTAACAACCCGACAAAGATAAGGAATATCATTGCTCCCAGGTGAAATAGTCCGGCAATACGAAGGGCATTTTTTACGCCAAAAGTAACGGGGATTGAATGCAGGCCATGATTAACATCGTATTCATAGTCCTGAGAACCATAGATAATATCAAATCCAGCGACCCAAAGGGTATTCGCAGCTCCCATAAATAAAGGAATCCAGGAGATGCTTCCAGTAACCGCGATCCATGCTCCAACCGGAGCCATTGCCGTTGTGACACCTAAAAATAAATGACAAAGAAAGGTGAATCGTTTTGTGTATGAATAGAATACGAGAAAAAACAATGCCACCGGAGATAGTATCAAACATAAAGGGTTAAGCATTGCCGCTGCTACCACCATCAGTATAAAGCAACCAATGGACAAAACAATCGCTTCGCTTTTTTTGACTAGACCCTGGGGGATTTGCCGTGTCGCCGTGCGGGGGTTTTTCTTGTCAATCTCTGCATCGATGACGCGATTGATGGCATTGGCTCCGGTTCTGGCTCCCATAAAAGCAACTAAAATCCAAAAGGCTGTTTCCGGCGCGATGTTCCCGTTACCTGCAATTAACATGGATATGAGGGCAAAGGAAAGGGAAAAAATGGTGTGCGAAAACATAACGAGATTCCCGTAGTCCTTAATTTTATGAAGGACCTTAGAAAAACTGTTAATCAAGACCATATTCGGACCACCTTTTAGACACACGGTCTTTAATCTCCTGGGTCATTTCAATATCATCAGGCCAGTCCCTGGTATGTCCTTCGCTTTTCCATTTTCGGGTTGCGTCAATACCCATTCTATGCCCATAGTGGGGAAGATTCGACGCATGGTCCAGGGCATCCAGAGGGCCCTCGGATATTACCACATCGCTTTTGGCATCAATGTTATTAAATACTTTCCAGGCGACGGTGCTCAGGTCACAGGGCTTAATTTCTTCATCCACGACAATAATCATTTTGGTATACATCATTTGCCCCATGCCCCATAAGCTGTTCATGATCTTCTTGCCATGTCCCGGATACCTTTTTTTAATCGAAACAATGACACAGTTATGAAAAACACCTTCCAAGGGAAAGTTGATTTCCACAATTTCCGGCAACTGCATTTTTATTAGCGGCAGAAAAATGCGTTCGGTTGCTTTACCCATATAACAGTCTTCCATCGGTGGCTTTCCAACCACTGTTGCCGGAAAAATAGGCTGTTTCTTGTGGGTGATACAGGTTACATGAAAAACAGGGTAATAATCCGCAAGGGAATAATAACCGGTGTGGTCGCCAAAGGGACCTTCAAGACGAAGATCCTCATTTACATCCACATATCCCTCTAAAATAAATTCAGCATCCGCAGGGACATAGATATCATTGGTTATGGACTTAACCATTTTAACCGGCATTTTCCGTAAAAACCCTGCAAACATCATCTCATCAATCATTTTAGGAAGTGGCGCCGTTGCTGCGTAGGTAATCGCCGGATCACAACCCAAGGCAACGGAAACCGGCATTACGCCGCCAAGCTCTTTATAGTCATCATAAATTTCTCTGCCATCCTTGTGCCAATGCCAATGCATGCCGGTGCTGTTTTTATCATATACCTGCATACGATACATGCCCATATTTTGAATGCCGCTTTTGGGATCCTTTGTGATCACGATGGGCAAAGTAAAGAACTTCCCGGCGTCATCCGGCCAACATTTTAAAACCGGTAATTTGGACAAATCAGGTTCATAATTGATCACCTGTTGGCAAGCCCCTTTTACAGGAAGCTTAATGGGTATGATACATGCCATCCGGGTTAATCTCGGCAGAGACTTAACCGTCTTCATCAGTCCCAGATAATTTGTCATGTCAATAAACTCTTCAATGCTGTTTCCAATGTCATCAAGTTTTTCAACACCTAGGGCCATACTCATACGTTCATAGGTTCCCATGGCATTGATGAGCACTGGAAATTCTGATCCTTTAACCTTTTCAAAAAGCAAGGCCGGACCATAATTCTTGCTTACTCTATCGGTTATTTCCGTAATTTCAAGTTCAGCATCTACTTCAGTGGGGATTCTTTTTAATAAATGATTTTTTTCTAATTCATGAATAAAATCCGATAAATCTTTAAAGGCCATGCAAAGCTCCAATCCTAAGACTCATTTAGTTCAATAGACATATAATTCTAACTCAATTATAGACGTAATCTCAGGCTTTTGCAACGGCGCCATTACTATTCGAAAATCATTTCTGCTCAGCAAAATAATGAGCGACAGCATAATTAAATGAATTTATAAAAAACGAAATTGCCTTTTTGCTTATATCCGCCCTGGAGTTTACGGCATGAAAGGCATGATAACACCCTTCATACATTTCAAAATCAACTGGAACACCGGCTTTTCTTAAATTGACAACATATTGAATCGTTTCATCCCTAAATGGTTCTAAGTCACCAATAAAAGTAGCGGTTGGCGGAAGGTTGCTGTAATCTGTTGCCCTGGCAGGAGCCGCATAGGCAGGCACATCCTTCCCATACAATTCACCAAGATATAATTTCCAGGCCCATCTATTTGAATCAGAGTTCCAAATAGGGGCATTATTGTCTTTTGCCGATTCACTAATCATTCGATCGTCTATCATCGGATATAATGGCATCTGAAAAGCAATATTTACTTCTCCCTTATCTCTTGCATAGAGAGTCAGAGCAGCAGTTAATCCGCCTCCGGAACTATCTCCTCCGACCATGAGCTGATTTTCTCTGATACCCAGTTCTTTCGCATTGATTTTCATCCATAGAAGAGCTTCATAACAGTCTTCCAGCGCGGCCGGATAGGGTTCATCAATGGATACACGATAATCGGGAGCGACGATAACACAATTACTTTCCTGAATTAATTTTTTATACATGACTTCATCTTGTTCCGGAACTCCGAATGCATAACCGCCACCATGAATCCAAAGTACTCCGGGAACGTCTTGTTTTGGATTAAGGGGCTTGTATATGCGAATACGCAATTTAGATTCATCTTTCTTACGAGGAATCAACTTTTCACTGCTTTTTAGTTCCTTGATGTTTTTTCCGGCAAAGAATTTATTTAATATTTTTTGATTTCTCTGGGCATTTTTGAGAAATTCTGTTTCACTGGATGCGTGGATTATGAGGTCCATAAGTTTACCTGTAAGTCTCAATTGCTTATCAATCATTTTATTTGTTACTTTCATTTTTACTTATTCCTTTTATCAAATTGTTTCAACCGATAAAGTTACTAACCCTATTGTATGAGAATGAGCAAAAAGAAACAAGTGCAATTTGAAATTTCATGATCTTTCCCATAGAATATTTCATTCAGCAGAAAATGAAAAAAATTAAAGGTTTCCTTTCATAGTTGAATCAATACTGCAAAATACTATAATTAATGCATCGGATACTCAATAAACATAAATGGTTTGACGAAAATAATCAAATTCATTGCATATGAATAAAAACAAGAGTAAAATTCTTTTAGAGAGCAAACGTTTAAAAATATTATGGAAATAGTAAAGAGTGCCTTTGCTGTTTTATGAAAATAAAAATATTTGGAGGATAAACATATGACTGCAACCGGTGAATTATTGGATATGGCTGAGATTGACATGACAGAAGAAAGTGGTCAACCAGTCAAAGATGGAGAATATGGCTTATTTAACGATATGAACAACGCCATCGATGCGGCTTATATTGCCCAAAAAAAATACATGAAACAACCCATGGCCTTCAGAAGTAGACTGATCAGTGCGATGAGAGCCGAAATGCTTAAAAAAGAAAACATGGAAGTGATTTGCCAAATGGCTGTGGAAGAAACAGGTATGGGTAATTACGCCCATAAACTTCTCAAACATGAACTGGTAACCACAAAAACACCGGGTATCGAGGATCTTGTATCGGAAGTGTTTACCGGAGATCATGGATTAACCTTAATCGAGCATGCACCCTTTGGTGTGATCGGTGCGGTTTCCCCATCGACAAACCCCAGCGAAACCGTGATCTGCAACGCCATCGGCATGCTGGCTGCCGGGAATACCGTTGTTTTCGCACCACATCCCAGTGCAAAAAATACCAGTGCGCTCACAATTAAACTTTTAAACAAAGCCATTCTGGAAGCCGGTGGACCGGAAAACTTAATTGTTACCACCGCCAGCCCGACCATTGAAAGTGCAAATATTATGTTTACCAGTGATAAAATCACGATGTTATGCGCCACCGGCGGCCCCGGAGTTGTAAAAACCGTCTTAAAAAGCGGAAAAAAAGCCATCGGAGCCGGTGCAGGGAATCCGCCGGTTCTGGTTGATGAAACAGCAGATATTGAAAAAGCGGCAAAAGATATTATCGATGGTTGTTGCTTTGATAATAACCTTCCCTGTATTGCTGAAAAAGAAGTGGTGGTTGTCGAACAGGTTGCCGATGATCTTGTAGCGAACATGAAAAAAAATGGTGCCTACGAATTAACCGATGCGGCAAAAATAAGGGAGTTGGAAGAGCTGGTTATTCCCGGGGGCAGACTCAGTCGTGATTATGTGGGAAGAGATGCAAAAACAATTTTAAAAGGCATTGGCATTGACGCAGATCCAGCAGTCCGGGTTATCATTATGGAAACAACTAAAGATCATACCTTTGCTGTTGAAGAACTGATGATGCCGGTTTTACCCATTATCCGGGTTAAAAATATTGCCGAAGGGATTGACGTTGCTGTGGATTTAGAACGGGGTAATCGACATACCGCGATTATGCACTCGACAAATGTGAATAACCTGAACGAAATGGCAAAGAGAGTGCAAACCACAATTTTTGTTAAAAACGGCCCTTCCTATGCCGGAATCGGTGTAGGCGGCGAAGGTTATACAACCTTTACGATTGCCGGACCAACCGGCGAAGGTCTTACATCCGCCAGGACCTTTACCCGAAAAAGAAGATGTGTATTGGTAAACCAACTTTAAGAAGCCCTTCACTTTTATGTTGAATTGCATAGGAGCATTTCTTCTGATATTTCATCATCAATATTATTTGAAAACCATTGGGTAAACATCAAAATAACATCTGAAATCCAGGGTTATCTGATATGAGATATAAAAAAAGAGCGTTCAAGACGCTCTTTTAATCATTAATCTTCTGACAATAATTTTTCCAGAATAACCAGATGTCCTTTCCTAGATAAAACGATTCATGAAATTCGCAAGGATTTGTCGCTGGTTGCTTCTTGAACCTGACATTTCTTTTTATAGGGTGAATGCTTCATCTTAAACTCCGATGCAAGGTTAAGGGTGTCCAATTCCTCCACACAGGCAATGGGTCCATTGTGCAGCTTCAAAGACTGGTAAAGGTTATTGGCGGCAAGACAATCGGAAAGAGCTCGGTGGGCATTGGTATTTTGAATGGCACATTTTTCACACAGGGTCAAAAGCTTAAGGTTTTCCACGGAACTTTGTTGCTTTATTAACAACTCCCGGATATCTATGAAATCATTGCTTAAATGATGCAAAAGAAAGGCCTCACACTGATCATATAAAAAATTGATATCAAAATTAACATTATGACCAATTATTACAGTGTCTCCCGTAAAAGAAACGAAAGAATCCAATACAGCCCCAATCGGATTGGCATCAGCAAGCATATTATTGGAGAGGCCTGTCAGATTTGAAATATAAGGATTAATGGGGTTCATTGGTCTGACCAATGACTGGAAGATGGAAGTAATTTTATTATCACGTACTTTTACAGCCCCAATTTCAATGATTTCATTGTTTTTAGGGTTAAATCCCGTTGTTTCAATAGCAATAATGACATAATTATCAGGAAATTCGATAAGGCTTTTACCTTTGTGTTCTCTGATTTTTTTAATAGTATCCATAAATAATTCTCCTCACTGCAAACTTTACATTTTCACCCGAATTGTTATTCAAAATCCAATGCTATGGTTTATTTATAACCAATTTCATTATATTTATTCATCATGTTGGATTATTTTTATTAAATTTGAAAAATTTTCAGTTTCCGGCTTTGTCACAAAACAAAAAACCAATGACCAAAATTTTTTGTTTATATGGAACTGTGAACCCCTCCCGGGGGCAATGGAAGAAGAAGCTAGTTTTCATAAGAATATTGAAATTTTCTGGAATAATATTATTCGTTAGTTTGATGACACCTTTTATTATCTCTATTCCTGCCAGATTATAGTTGCCTCAATGAAAATGTTTAATCGAGGAGGAACGGTTGCATAGGCGGCCATTGGGACTCCCAGACTTTTGGGATCATTTCCTTTAGCATTTCGGGCGGCATTAATGCAGCCATATTTCCACGATCCTCTGATTCAAGGTTGTACAAGATAAATGGTACTGGATTACCTTTTCTGGTATAATAAAAATAGGCGAATTTTATATGTGATGAGGTGAAAAAGTGTTTAACAATGATTATATTATGCGGGCAATTGAAGATCTATCTTACATGTTGGCAAAAGTAATTTTCAATAAAGATGTTACAGCAAATGAAATTATTGATGAACAGGGGAATTTTTCAGAAAGTAATTTCTTATATCATCAACTATTGAAAAAAGTTGACGAAGGAAAAATCAATGAAGCGGAAAACCTTTTATTTGAAAGTGTAGGGAACAACCCAAGTCCGGAATATTTAAAGGTTGCCATTGATTTTTATACGGGACTGGAAAAGTTAAGTGATGCCTACTTAATTAGCTGCGAATTTCCCAGAGAAGAAATATTGGATGGATTAAATTCCATCAATGCCATTTATAAATCAAAGGAATAAGAGAGGATGGATGCAATGGAAGTAATCGATTGGCTTTTAGCAAGCGGCCCCTATGTTGAGTATGCCACACGAAAAAATGTTTTAAAACAAGATGCGACTGAATTGTTGGATTTAAGAAAAGCGGTATTGTCAGATCCCAGGGTGCAGAAATACCTGAGCGATGTAGCGGATTTCAATGGGACTCTTGTGACTAACCATAAAAATCCGGACCTTCCCATTCACAAACTTCTTTTTCTCATGGATATCGGATTGGACAGCGAGGTGCAGTCTATTGATACGGCTATTCGTAAGATTCTTGGAAATAAAGATGAAAATGGTTTGTATAAAAGCATGACCAATGTGTCCAAACACTTCGGCGGTACCGGGGAAGATACCCTTGCCTGGGCTTTCTGCGATGCCCCTCTGATGCTGCTTGCCTTATTGCGGGCAGAGGTTTCATATGAAGATCATGTGAAACAAGGAGTGGATTATCTGGTTCAATTCCAGCGGGAAAACGGATTCCCATGTGGAGTTTCTAAAGAACTGGGTAAATTCAGAGGTCCTGGGAGAAAGAGTGACCCCTGTCCCTATGTTAATCTCATCATGCTTAAACTATTTTTGATGATTCCGGAATATGCTGAATCGGAAAACGTCCGAGTTTCCATCAATACACTGCTTGATCAATGGGAAAATAGCAGAGAATCCCATCCTTATATGTTTTTCATGGGAACGGATTTCAGAAAGCTGAAAGCACCGGCCATCTGGTATGATCTGGTCAATGTTATCGATTGTTTAAGCCAGTATCCATTTGTGTTAAAAGATCCGCGCTTTCAGGAAATGATTGATATTATGGAAGCCAAGGCAAATCCGGAAAAACAGTTTACGCCAGAGTCCGTCTATCTCAAATGCAAAGCCTGGGATTTTGGACAGAAAAAACAGCCATCACCATGGTTGACGCATGTCTGCCTGCAGATACTTTCCCGGGCAGGCCGATTCAGCGGTTTTACCCTGTAAAAAATATCTTGTAGAGCCTAAAAGATGCAAACATGAATTTTGGATTTTCAAACTGTTACGATCTTGTTAAAGATATTAAAAAGCATATCCATTTTTGGATTTGTATTTAAATCAAAAGCTGAAAAAATGAAATTTGTCGATGAAAACTGGAAATAAGAAAATAAGGAGGGCAATTCAATGATAGTTGTTACAACTGAAAACATTAGTGGTTATAAAGTAAAAGAAGTAAAGGGTCAGGTTTTTGGGCTAATTGTAAGGAGTCGAGGAATAGGAGGAAACATAGTTGCTGGTTTAAGAAGTCTTGTGGGGGGAGAAATTCATGAATATACAGCAATGCTTGAAGATGCTCGTAAACAAGCAATTGACCGTCTGGTTTTAAATGCTACTGAAATGGGAGCAAATGCAATTGTGATGATGAGATTTGATTCCAGTGAAATGGGGCAATCGATGAGCGAAGTCGTAGCCTATGGGACTGCAGTTATAATTGAAAAGAATTAGTTATTATGTTCACAGTGATAGTTTTATATATTATTTATGTATGTATTGTTATTTTTGCGGTAATATCCTTATCGATTTGTGATAAGAGGTATATAAAAAATCATGGAGTAAATGTTCCTATGGGATTCGAGAAAACAGAAGAGGTAACAGTAGATCCGAATAATGGTAAAAGGTTCAGGGTTTATTATAATCCTAATACCGGAGAGAGATTTTATCATGAGGAGCATATTGATGGGTAAATTTTTTCTTGATTTTAATGAAAAACGAAGATTGAAAAAATCTTGACTACGGCCCCTGATAAACCTATGGCTTTTCAGGGGCCTCAAATAAAGACATTGAGAGCTTCGTTAATGGAGCGCCTCAATTTGATGATATTACAATGGTCGCCTTTAAAATCGAAATTTAGCTTCTCAAGTTTTAATACATTCTACTTTTTCAGCAATCTGCATTCCTTTAAAAAAGCACTTTATAGGAACCTCATAGAATATCGGTTTTTTAAATAGCATAAAATGGTTTGGTCGATCTAGTCATTCAAATACTTCACTTGATTTCTGCCATCAGATTTAGCATGGTACAGAGCTTTATCTGCAACTTTGACGAGATCTTCATAGGTGGAATAAACATTCGGAATCATGCACGAAACTCCGGTGCTGACAGTGACATAATTTTTCACTAAAGATCCACTGTGAGGAATGTCAAGATCCTCTATGCTTTTTAGCAGCATGTGCGCAATTTCCATGGCCTCTTCTTTCATGGTCTCAGACAAAAGAATGATAAATTCTTCGCCACCGTAGCGGACTGCCATATCAGTTGAACGGGATAAAGAAGTTTTAAGTGTTTCTGAGATCTTAATGAGACATTCATCACCTGCCATATGACCATACTGATCATTGTAATTTTTAAAATAATCGACATCAATAAAAAGCAAAGCCATTGGTCTTTGGTGCCTTAAGCATCGAAGCCACTCCAGCTCTATGGTTTCATTATATTTTCGTCGGTTCCATAAACCTGTCAACGGATCTCTAAGTGAAAGTTTTTGAAGATCCTGATTATTTTTTTCCAATTCAAGGTTTTGCTGTTCAACTTTCTTATTTGATGCGGTTAGAGCTTTTGTCCGCTGGAATACCAGCTCATCCAGATTATTGTTCATTTCAGTTAGTTTTTCACCCATCATGGTTTTGTATTCCAAAGATTCCGAGAAGTGTTTTGCCAGCAATAATGAATAAAGAACTGCGAAGATAAGTTGTCCGGTAGAACTGTTACTATCTCCTTGAAAGATCATTTTTAAAAGGGGCGGCCAACTATCATTGATCCAAACGCTTAGGGTGATAATATCGATGATACTGGTCAATATTAAAGCCAGACCACCCAATATAATAAGCCAACTATCTTTTTCCCTATTTTTTGCTATCATCACAAGCCTGGGTGATAGATAGATAATCAGAAAGATCGTCCAGATCTGATAAATGGGGTTGATGACTGAAAATATTCTTGTTGGGGTAAGAAGCACTAGCAAAGCATAGGCTACCGCAATAAATTGAGTTAGTTTGATGATGCGAGGATGGAAATACCCAGGTAAAATCGACCTGAAAAACATTAGGATCAATGGCACCCCCAAATAGAATGTCAGTGTCTGTATTTTATAGGCAATTTCAAAGTCAAAGTTGGGGAAAAGACTGGCAAAGAAAGTTTCACCAATCAGTAAGGTTCTGATCGCCACCAGGATGCAGAATAGTCCAAAGTACAGCGGGGCAGGATCCTTTTTTCTAAAGAAAAACAAAGCAAGATGATAGATGCCCATCATCATCAATGCACCGAAAAGAAAAAGCTCATAGGCAATGCCGTTAGTGCGCAATCCAAGGATTTGAGCTTCCCCTCCAAGCTGTATGCTATTGAGCAGCCCTCCGCTGGGGCGATAAAAATTGGACATCTGAATGACGATCTCATTCTCACCTTGTTGAGCTTGAAAAGAGGCAACTTGCGGCAAATATTGAGGAACCATTGACTCTCGGCCATTTCCCACTTTTCCGGCAGTGGCAATCAATTCTCCATTGACCCAAAGCTTATAAGCTGTGCGTACTTTAGGAATCTTTAGAGCCAGGATTTCATTTTCAGAGCTTATAAACTTTAATCGATAGGTCGCATAGCCATCTCCGGAAATAATCGCTTCATTTGAACTGTATTTATCCCATGAGGATGGGAAATTTACGTAGCTGCTCATGATTCCCTGTTCCAATTCCCCGGGTTCCAGGAGCTGATTCCAGAAAAATTCCCATTCTCCGTCTAAAGAAATCACTTCATTTTCCAAATTGAATTGACTCAAATCAATAAGACCATTTTTAGCCTCTTGTTGCGGTTCCGAATTTTGATTGGAGCATCCTCCCAAAAAGGGCAGCATAAGTATGATGATGAGCAGTATTGTTCGTTTGTTCATGAAGGCTTCCTTTCGACGATTAAAATAAATGAATACTGTTTTTTTATCCTGAGTGATGGATTTTTGGCTTTATCAAAGCCAGGTGGAAATGTGCTTTTTTACGCCTTCACCATTAGAAGATATTTTGTTTTGTTTTCACATTTATGTTAATTTCTATCTATAACAATAGAGGAGATAGTTTCGAATATTACGCTAGTTTCATTATACAATATGAATATCGCTCCGTCCAGTTGAAATTTTAGGGGAATTAAATTTTGATATGAGACGACACCCAGACCTCAGCAATAAAATGCTGTGGCTTTTTATGTTACGAAGACGTTTAAGGGCAGTAATTAGATGAGGGGCGAATAATTCACATATGTGCTTGCTAAAACAATTTTGGTTAAGATACAATAATAAATAATCAAAAGAAATACGAATAATACTTTTATAGAATGAAAAAATGGGTATAATTAAACCAGGGGTTTTCCAGGGGAGATAAAAAGATTGGTTGGAAAGACAGATGATCGCCTAAAATTAAAGAATGATGGGCAAATAAATGAAAAAAGAAAAAATTGCTATAATAGAGGAAAAAATTAAGAGCGCTTTTAAAAGTCGCTACATCATTTTAAAGATGCTGGGTAACGGAGGAATGGGATGCGTTTTTCACGTTCGAAGCAATGTCATAGAAACAGATGAGTATGCCTTAAAAGTATTGGATAAAGAAGCCTACGGGAACAAGATGGACTTTATGAGGGAATCGGAAGTAATGAAGAGCCTAGATCATCCAGGTATACCCAAAATTATAGACGTGACCCAGGATGAATCCTATGTATATATGGTTCAGGAATATATACGAGGCGAACCTTTAAGTGTGATCATCCGAAAATGCGGAAAAATAAGCGAAGAGTACATTAAAGTTTGGATGAAAAGTATTGCTTCAACCCTCAATTATCTGCACAAACAGGGTCTAATCCATCGCGATATCAAGCCGGATAATATTATGCTGACCCATGATTGTGAGATAAAAATCATAGACTTCGGATTAGCCCGTAAAAAAAATGAAATTGATGAAGCGGATAAAAAAGTTTTTGGCACGCTATCGTACACAGCGCCAGAACGTTTTACTAAAAAGGTGGGCACGGTTCAAACAGATATTTATGGATTCGGAGCGACCATGTATTATGTGACAACTGGTACCAAACCGGAAAATATGAAGAGTAATGCAATGGACAGCTTTAAGATTATGGAGAAAAACTTAAAAGAAACAACATCATACCAGATCTATAACATACTGACAAAATCCCTTGCCGTTAATCCATACAAGCGCTCCGTCAGTTTCGAACAGATATTGTCGGATTTATCAAAAAAAGAAAATTTAAATAGGAATGAACAAATTGATGAATTAAAAGAACAGTCTATTGTTGTGTTTTTAATACTGGCAGCTCTGTTTTTAACAGGATTATTGTTTATTTAAATAGAGTACAAAGATGTGGAGGAGAAAATGAATGATAAAAGCAAGGACACGATGATACATGAATCACCGGAGCTGGTGCTCATGTATCATGGTAAGATTTACGAATTAAACAAAACGCCCTTCATTATTGGGCGGGATCCCAATTTAAGCGATTTTTGTATCGATAGCAAGACAGTCAGCCGAAGCCATATTAGATTAACGCAAACCGAAGGAAGATGGTATTTGGAGGATTTGCATTCAAGTTCAGGGACTATATTAAATGGCATTAAAATAGATCTATCAAGAAAGTATGAAATAGTGCCAAATGATTGCGTAGAATTATCTGATGTGAGTTTTGACGTTTTTTCAGTCAATAATCAACAGACCGCGAAAACCAAAGAAGATGAATTAAACAGGAATGTGAAGCAGTCTCATTCGGATAAAAGCACAACCCGGAAAGAGGTGGAAATCAAAACTGAAAAACAAATGGAAAAAATTGATGGAAATCGGAGTTCGAAAAATCTCAAACCAGGGAAGGGACCAATCTTTGGAAAACAAATTAAAAAGGATGATTCCCCTCGGGAACTGAATCACTTTAAGGCAACGATTAAACAGTTCCTGAACGAAAATAATCTTGATCAAAAAGGAATCAGCCGATTGAAAAAAATAATTGAGTTGGCGCATCACTTGCCGAAAGACGAATTATTGATAAAAAACTCGGTGCAAGCGATAGTGGACGATTATTTGAAAAAATCAACACCAGTTGCCAGAACAGTCCAAAACGAAGAGAATTCAAAAATAGAGGGTCGAAAGGTTCCTGCCGACCATAGTCAGAATCGACATACAGTTGTTGAAAACGAAAATGGACACCATCAAAAATATAAACTCTCTGATGTAAACGGTTCCACATCGAAGCCGATCAAGAATAAATTAAATCAGAATAGGGATGGAACAACTACCGGACTGGTATTCCATCCTGTAAAAGTTGAGGGTGACTGGATAGAAATACCAGTTTCTAAAATCCCCTTTACCATCGGCAAAGGACCGGAAAATGTTGATTTTGTTTTGCATGCTGCGGGTATTAGCCGATCCCATTGTTTGGTTAGCTTTCATGATGGCTTTTACCATATTTCTGATCTTGGTTCAACAAATGGCATGTCTTTAAATGAGAAACCTTTGAAATCAAATAAAAACTATAGAATAAAAAATGGAGATAGTGTCAGTTTCGGAGTCAATCAATTCTATCTTGAAGTTCCATAAAAAAACCGAATTCATATTTATTAAGCAATGGTAGCATAGATACAATGAGATTAAGTTTAATTTAAACATTTGAAAGGGGTTAAAATGAAATCAGAAGACGAAAAAAACAATGAAGTTGAAAAAGAATTAGCTGAGGCCCAGGCAGAGGAAAAAACTGAAGCTTTGGCAGACGAAGAAACCGAAGCCCAGTTGGAGGATACGAGTGATGATCTGACAGAAGAGAAAACAGAAGCACTAGGGGAAGAGAAAACAGAAAACGTGGCAGAAGAAACGGAATCTTTGGTAGAGGAAGAAACGGAATCTTTGGCGGAGGAAGAAACGGAATCTTTGGCGGAGGAAGAAACGGAATCTTTGGCGGAGGAAGAAACGGAAGCTTTGGCGGAGGAAGAAACGGAAGCTTTGGCGGAGGAAGAAACGGAAGCTTTGATGGCGGAGGATACCGAGGCTTTACTTGAGGAAAAAACCGAAGCACTGGTGGAAATGCACAATGAACCATATATCATTGAAAATACAGAGTCACTGATTTTTAAGCAACAAAAAAAATTCAAATATAAAAAACCATTCATAATCATCGGTTCAATCATTCTGGGGTTAGTTTTAATAGGTGGTGGGGTTGCCGGTTATTCTAACTATCAGAAAACGACTGCAATCAATACTGGCTTGAAAAATGGAGAAGCGTTGCTGACCCAGGCTAATTACGAAGGCGCAATGACAGCATTTCAAGAAGTAGGTACGGTTGATGCTGCCAATGCCGATGCGATTTTTGGAAAAGCCAAAGCCTATGCCGGCTTAGGCGATTATGGCAATGCCAAGACATACTTTGAAGACACATTAAAAAGAGTGACAGATCTTGAAAAATTAAAACCGGTGTATAATGCTTACATCAATTCCCAAGTTAAAGCGAATGTAGGCGAAGAAGCCATATTTACACTTTTGGATAGGGCGGCAAAAGAAACCGGAGATGAGGGATTTATTAAGCAAAAAGGTGAGTATATGGTAAAAATACCATCATTTAACTTGAATCCGGGAACCTATCAAGGTGTGCAGGCAGTGGATATTATCAAAGGAGAACCCACGGATAAAATCTATTTCACCACAGATGGGTCCCAACCAACCACCACATCCCCAGAATACTCGTCCATTATTCAATTAGCACCAGGAGAAATGACGGTTAAAGCAATAGAAGTTGGTGCAAATGGATTTCCCAGTAAAACAATAGAGGGGAAATACATTATTTCAGCAAGCAGTGAATCAATTTTGGAAAATAATATTTCGGGTTCATGGTCGTATCATTCAGGTTCTTCATTTTATCAATATTACTTTAACAACGGTCACTTATCATATTCCTATTCTTACGTAAATGGAAGCAAGACAACATCTACAGGGAATTATCAAATTGTGGGGTGCAACCCAAGCGGTACCATTGCAACACTCTCTGTTTTCAATATGACCGGCTATTCACTGGCGAGTACAATAAATATCAACTGCGAGCCTTTGGGTGATAATATGATTTCAATTAATTCCATGGGTTATACATACAGCCCCTGATATTGGAAAATTTTCAGGTTCTGATGAAAAAAAGGGAATGTACAATGGAACGGCAAGGAATTCCCAATAAATCCAAAGTGAATTATGGATGACAATAAAAGGTGAATGGAGAAACTGAATGCGTATTAAAAACCGAAAAAGATTCTATATAATGATCGGCCTCCTGTGTGTGGTGATCTTTCTTTTGTTGGTTGTTTCTTTCGGAATGATTTGGACCGCATTTTCAAACAATTCTTCGGCCCAGTCAGACAGCAGCACGGTGAGCAATGGTTCAGTTCAGGGAAATAGAACCCAGGAAACATCAACATCGGATCCAACTGAAGTAACTGATCAATCGGATACGATGGTTTTGGTCAATAAGAGTACCAGTCTGGATAAAAACTATGTGTCCTCGGATTTGGTCTGGGTTGATTTACGCGGTGTTCGAGAAACTCAACTGCGACAGGAAGCAGCTGATGCATTAAAAAATCTCTTTAAGGAGGCCGATTCAAAGGCGATCACATTGTATTGCTGTTCAGGTTATCGGTCCTATGAAACCCAACAGGAATTGTATCAGGAAAATGTTAAGACCTATGGACAAAAACAGGCGGATCTGGTGAGTGCAAAACCGGGACAAAGTGAACATCAAACAGGCCTGGCAATGGATGTTACTGCTGAATCAGTCAATTTAGACCTTGATGAAAGTTTTGGAGAAACGACAGAAGGACAATTTGTGAAAAACAATGCCTATAAGTATGGGTTTATCATACGATACCAGGAAGATAAAACTGCGATTACGGGGTACGCCTATGAACCCTGGCATCTGCGATATGTTGGTAAAGATGCAGCGACAACAATATATGAAAAAGACATCACCCTGGAAGAGTATTTGAAAAACTAATCAGATTAACAGGAGGCGAGGAGACATGACACTATATATCCTGGCTGGAATAGCCATATTTACCATTTATATTCTGATGCTTTTTCCAGGCAGGATGCCGAAAGAGGTAGATGATCAGCTTTGGACAAGTTATTATGCACATCGGGGACTTCATGAAAAGGATAAGTCGATTCCTGAAAATTCCATGATAGCCTTTACAAAAGCGGTGAATGCCGGTTATGGCATTGAGATGGATTTAAATCTTACAGCAGATGGAAAAATCATTGTATTTCACGATGACAGTCTGCTGCGTCTGTGTGGGGTGGATAAATTAATAGCAGATTGTACCTATGAAGAACTGTCAGGGTATCATCTCGAGAATACCGAGGAAAAAATTCCCTTGTTTGAAGAAGTTCTCAGAATGGTGGATGGACAAGTCCCATTGATTGTGGAACTTAAAAATTCAAAAAATCTAAAAGAACTGTGTTCAAAGACAGCTGAAATGCTTGATGATTATGAAGGGTTGTACTGTGTGGAATCCTTTCAGCCTTTAATCGTCAGGTGGTTTTATAAAAATCGGCCTGATGTGGTTCGGGGACAGATTTCAGTAGGACGTAAAAGCCTTAAGGAAATTGATGTAAAATTGTGGCAGTGGCTTTTAATCATTTCATTTGGCACGAATTTTATAACAAGACCACATTTCATGGCGTTTTGCCATGGAGATGCCCGGCGAAAACTGGGCCTCAGCCTGTTTCATTTATTAACAGGCAGGCTGGTAGGATGGACCGTCCAGGATACCGATGATATTGAGTATTGCATGAAGAAATTTGACGTGATTATCTTTGAATATTTTGAGCCGGAAACAAAAACTGCTGATCAAAGATAGTGGCCATGCAGTTGTCTATAAAAAATCAAGAATAACTGAATTTGATTTATGTATTTAGCTTTCCCAAACCTAGGTTTGGGAAATATTTTTGATTCATATTCTTCTGAATGAAAACCAGTTAACATTTAGCAGGCTTATATTTGATTAATTCCAGAAATTCAGAATCTGAGCAAATACCCAAAGCGAAGCACACCTTCGGCTGAATTCTGTTTCAGATTGGCGATTTATTCAGGGTTTTGACCTTAAGTTTAAATCTTTAATACAGATTTTGCCGGATATATTGATATGTTTATGCTTTTTATGGCATAATAGTATATGAAAAATAAATGACTATACAATTGATAGCCAGAGAAAATTTATAAATTGGAAATTTCAAAGAGGAGAACAAAATGGGAAAAACAATTGCTGAAAAAATATTTGATGCACATCAGGTAGACGAGCCGTTTCCAGACACACATGTTTTGAAACTGGACCGGGTTTTCTGCCATGAAATCACCACCCCAATTGCCATCACAGATCTGATGGCACGGGGCATGGACCGGATATTCGATCCCACAAAAATCAAGGCCGTGATCGACCATGTGACACCGGCCAAGGACTCAAAAACCGCTGAACAGGGAAAAATCCTCAGGGATTGGGCGAAACGAAACGGCATTAAAGACTTTTTTGATATTGGAAAAAACGGCGTCTGTCATGCCATCTTTCCGGAAAAAGGATTTGTCAGACCGGGATTCACCATTATCATGGGGGACTCTCACACCTGTACTCATGGCGCCTTCGGTGCCTTTGCCGCAGGCATTGGGACAACCGACCTGGAAGTGGGGATTCTTAAGGGTGTCTGTGCCTTCCATTTTCCCAAAACCATCAAGATTGTTTTAAACGGCAAATTAAAACCCGGGGTATACGCCAAGGATTTGATTCTGTTTATTATTAAGGAGCTGACCGTAAACGGCGCAACCAATATGGTCATTGAGTTTACCGGCCCCGTGGTCGATGCCATGTCCATGGAATCCCGAATGACCCTTTCCAACATGGCCATTGAAGCCGGCGGCACCTCCGGCATCTGCTACCCGGATATGACCACGGTAGACTATCTGTGGGAATTTATCAAGGATGAGTTTGCCACCAAAGAGGACGCCCTGAAAGATTATTCGAAATGGACTTCCGATGCCGATGCCGAATACGAGCGGATCTGTGAATACGATGTTTCAGATCTGGAACCGATGGTGACGGTTGGTTACAAACCCGATCAGGTTAAGACCGTCAAGGAAATGTCAGGAACCAGAGTGGACCAGATTTACATCGGCAGCTGCACCAACGGACGGATTGAAGATTTGCGAATCGCTGCCAGCGTCTTAAAGGGCAAGAAAATCAGCGCGAATGTTCGGGCCATTGTGAGCCCGGCAACTCCGGCGATTTATTCCATGGCTCTGAAAGAAGGGTTAATTGAAATATTCCATGAAGCCGGTTTCTGTGTCACTAATCCCACCTGCGGCGCCTGTCTGGGCATGAGCAACGGTGTCCTTGCCAAAGGGGAAGTCTGTGCATCTACCACAAACCGAAATTTCAACGGCAGAATGGGTAAAGGCGGCATGGTTCATCTGATGAGCCCGGCAACCGCAGCGGCAACAGCAATTACAGGAACAATAACAAATTCCGATTTATATCAAGCATAGGAGCTGAAGTAGAAATGAAAACATTTAGTGGAAAAGTATTATTTTTAGACAGAAGCGATATCAATACCGATGAAATCATTCCGGCAAAATATCTGACGGAAATTACCAAAGAGGCATTAAAGCCTAATTTGTTGGAGGATTTGGTTCTGACCGGCTTCAGTAAGGAAGATACCCGGGATAAAGCAGTGATTGTCACCCGGGAAAACTTTGGATGCGGTTCTTCCAGAGAACATGCACCCTGGGCACTGGAAGTTAACGGGATCAACGTGGTGCTGGCAGAAAGTTTCGCACGGATTTTCAGACAGAATATGTACAATTGCGGCATGTTTGCCATTGAGCTGCCCAAAGAGACCATCGATGCTCTTTTTGCAAATTATGCAGGAAAAGATGTAACCATGGAAATTGATGTGGATGGTAATACAGTTATCATAAATGCGGATGGCAAAACCGAAACCATTGACTTCAAAGTCGGGGCGTTTGATAAAACCCTGGTTAAAGAAGGCGGCTGGGTCGGATACGCAGAGATGAATTACTAAAACAATCAGGCATTAATTAATTATTAAGTATAAAATAATAATGAGCAGTGAAGAGAATAACAATACCGGTGTAATGAAAGCATCGACAATTAATGGAGGCGAATATGAATAATATATTATCGATGAAGGAGATCGTCAAAACTTATTATAAAGGTGACGAAGATCTTGAGATGATTAAACATATAAATTTTTTAGTGGACGAAATAGAGAAGGTGTCAGAATGAAATATATATCTTTTGTCGTCCCCTGTTATAATTCAGCAGATTATATGGATCGCTGCATTGAGTCACTGCTGTGTGCCGGAGATGATATGGAAATCATCATCATCAATGATGGCTCAATAGACAAAACGCGTGAAATAGCCGAAGCGTATAGCGTAAAGTATCCGGGCATCATCAGGGTCATCAACAAAGAAAACGGTGGTCATGGTTCCGGTGTGAATGTGGGACTGGAACAGGCAACCGGGGTTTATTTCAAGGTTGTGGATTCCGATGACTGGTTGGACCGACAGGCGTTGGACCAATTGATGTTCACCATTAGAAATTTCTGTATGAAGAAACAGATTAACCATGAGATCGTCATTCCCGATTTGTTCATCTGTAATTATGTTTATGACCATTTGTATGAAGAAACGAGACATGATATCTCTTACAAGAATGTATTGAATGCGGAAAAAATATGTGAATGGCAGGATATTGGCTATTTTAGGGTATCTCAGTACTTTGTCATGCATTCTCAAATCTTCCGAACGGCGATTTTAAGGGAAAGTGGCGTAAAACTTCCAGAACATACTTTCTATGTCGACAATATTTTCGCCTACCAACCATTACCCTATGTAGAGCACCTATACTATATGGATATTGATCTTTATCATTATTTCATTGGCAGGGAGGACCAGTCCGTGAATGAAGACATCATGCTCAGCCGGATCGATCAGCAAATCCGGATCACGAAACGAATGCTGACCTGTGTGGATTTGCATGCTGTGAAAAAGAAAGAACCGAGACTTGCGGCGTATATGTATCGATATCTATCAATTATAATGACCATCACCAATATTTTATTGTTGATGATTAATTCTGAAGAATCCATGCTGCTAAAAAACAAATTGTGGAGCGAGATCAAAACACTAGATAAACGTCTTTATCGAAAACTGAAATACACATCAATGAGTGGACTGACCAATATGCCCGGTTCCATTGGTCGAAAACTGTCAATTTCCGGATATCGTGTTGCCCAAAAGATCTATAAATTCAATTGATGCTACCAGCATTGGAAAGGAGGTGTGAATGGCTATAAAAGTAAACAAAAAGCTGCTTTATTTGCTCTTTTTCCTGTTCGTCATGGGGCTGACGATTTATACAATACTGCAGGGCAATGACATTGGGGAGATCCTGATTGCCATTTCCAGTATGAATGTCGGTTATCTGTTCCTCGCCATGTTGGCGGCTCTGATTTTTGTTGTCCTCGAGGCTATAATCATTTGGTATTTAATGCATGGTCTTGGTGAAACAAACAGCATGCTTCGATGCACTGCTTATTCTTTTATCGGCTATTTTTATTCATCTATCACGCCTTCCGCCCTGGGTGGACAGCCAATGCAGCTCTATTATATGAGAAAAGATGGAAACTCCTTATCGAATAGTTCCGTGATATTAATGATATTGGCACTGTTCAGCAAACTGGTGCTTTCTCTTATCGGCATTGCGCTGTTGGTCTTTTGGTATGCTCCGTTGGTTTACTATCTCAAGGGCTTCATGGCTTTATATTATCTGGGGTTGGCACTCAATATCATATCCGTTGCCATTCTGCTTGCCGCCATGTTCATTCCGGGGATTGTCCGAAAAATTGCTCAATCGATTGATGGATTTCTGATTAGAGTCCATATCCTTAAATTATCGAAGGAACGCCAGCTGAAAATCGAAAACTTTATTGAAGGTTACCATAGTGCCGTCAATTTTTTAATGCTGAACAAAAAAAAAATTCTGGTTGTTTTCATCTTAACGTTTCTACAGCGAAACTGTCTGTATATTCTCACTTACTTTGTATACCGGGGATTTTCCCTGAGTGGGACTTCTATGGTCACCATTGTACTGCTTCAGGCGGCGATTTATGTGGCAGTGGAAATGATGCCCCTGCCCGGGGCTCAAGGCATTACAGAATTGATGTACTACACCGTATTCCAGGGTGTATTCACAAGCGCTTTGTTAACACCATCACTTTTGGTTACCCGGGGGTTGGACTTCTATTTCCTGGTGATCATCAGTTTGATTGTCGTCATTGCCAAGTCGTTTCTGTTGAAAAAAGATGCAATATCAATATAAATAGAAAAAAAACAAATAATCAAGAAGGACGATAGATTGCAAGGCCACCATCTCATATTATGGATTATTTCCTTGCAAAACTTATTATAAGAGGAAAAATTAAATGAAAGTCAACTACCTCATCGTCGGCGCAGGTTTGGCGGGGCTGACCTTTGCCAATCTGCTGGCACAAAATAAAAACAATAAAATCCTTATTGTCGAAAAGCGGCAACATATCGGCGGCAATGCCTATGATAGCTACAATGCGAACCATATCCTGATTCACAACTATGGCCCCCACATCTTTCATACCAATAATCAGAAGGTTTGGGATTACTTAAGTCAATTCACAGAATGGCGGGATTATCAGCATCGCGTCTTAAGCTTTGTGGATGGACTTTTTATTCCTATGCCCATCACGCTGGAGACCATTAATCAGCTTTATAACATCAATCTTTCCCAGTTTGAGATGGCGGACTTCATTGAAAGACGGAGGGAAAAGATGAAGGAGATTAAAAGCAGTGAGGATGTGGCCTTAAGCAATGCCGGTAGGGATATCTATGAAAAATTCTTTATGAATTACACCACTAAACAATGGGGCGTGCCACCGAGTGAACTAGACCCGGCGGTGATATCCAGGATCCCTTTCCGGTTCAACCGGGACACACGGTATTTCACGGATCGTTATCAAGGCATTCCCAAAACGGGATATACTAAAATGTGTGAACAGATGATCGCCCGCCCTAACATCAAGCTGATGCTCAACACTGATTATAAAGAAGTGAAGGATACGATTGACTTTGACAAGATGATCTATACTGGCCCAATTGATTATTTTTATGATCATCAATTCGGTAAACTAAAATATAGAAGCGTCCGTTTTGAAATGGAAGACCATGATTGCGAATCTTTTCAGGACGCGGCGGTAGTTAATTATCCCAACGATTATGATTTCACTCGGATTACAGAATACAAAAAAATAACGGGACAGCGGCACCTGAAAACCACTGTCATGAAAGAATTTCCCTGCGATGGGGAAGAACCTTTTTATCCATTCCCGACAAAGGATTGGCAGGAACGCTATTTGATGTACAAAGCGAAAGCCGATACTGAAGAAAACGTTATTTTTGCCGGCCGGCTCGCGGAGTATCGCTATTACAATATGGACGTCGTTGTTGCCCGGGCCATGGGAGTTTTTGAATCAATGCCGTTTTAAAAAAGCGGCTGGGTCGGCTACGCAGAGATCAATTATTGAAACAAGCAGGCATTAATTAATAAGCATAAAATAATAATGAGGATTGCAGAACTTTGGGTTTGCAGTTCTTTTTTTGCGTTGTGCCAGGGGGAGGCGTGGGTATGACGAAACGTCCCTCATGTCTTTAGAAGCTTTGTTACTTTTATTTTTTGAGTTGTTTTCAAAATATTGGGTATATATATAAACGTATTGATTTATTGCATTTATACTAAATATAAATGATTTAAATAATAGTGAACGAGGAGATTTTATGCAAATTGTTATGGTACATGGGTATTTCTTAAAGGGAACTGGCAGCAACCTTTTTGTTGAAAATATCTGTCGAGAGTTATGCAAAATGGGTCATCAGGTGACATTGTTCTGCCAGGAAAATGATCCGGACAAATTTGATTTTGTTGAAAAAGCATTCGAGTTTAATGGTGAAAACAGCAAAATCCGGATGATCTATCATAAAGAAACACCGTATTTGGGTAAATGCAAACTGTACCGACCGAACCTCAACGGGTTTTTGCCGGTATATGTGTATGATGAATACGAAGGGTATGAAGTGAAAACGTTTACCACGTGTACCCAAGAAGAAATTGAGTCTTATATTGAATACAACCGCCAGGCGATTAATACAGCCCTGGGGAATACCCATACCGGTATGGTTTGGACAAACCATACCATTATGCAGTCAGTTTATGTGGCAAGAAGCCTTTTGGGTCAAAGTCATTGTCAGCATGTCATGACGGTTCATGGCAGCTGCTTGAATTTTTCTATCAGACATAGTCACCTGATCCAGCGTTACGCCTGGGAAGCAATTGAAAACGCCGATGTCATCGCCTTTGTGAGTCGTTTTTCAAAAAATGAGTTTTTAGAGTTTTTCAACAATGACATCAGGATCAACGAAAAATCGATTGCAATATCGGGAGGCGTTGATCTGGAGAAATTCATGACCCTAAAGGACAGCGGCGAAAAAGAACAGGTGATCAATGCCCTTGTGGCTGAGCTGGAAACCGCAGAGAAGCGGCTGAAAAACAACCCGGATTCGGGTAACAGCATCTGGAAAACGGATAAGGATATTATCAGCAAGCTGAAAACCATTGATTTTAGGAATGAAAAGATTATTCTGTACTACGGAAAATATTTATGGACAAAAGGCGTTCAGCTGCTGATTGCGGCAGCACCGCTGATAATGAAGAAACATCAGGACGTCCGGTTTATTCTTGTCGGGTTTGGTTCCTCCCGGGCATACTTTGAAGCAATGATTGATGCATTGAATAAAGGGGAGGAAGAAACCTATCTTAATCTGATCACACACCCAGAGACATACGATAAAGAAATTGATCCCAATTCAGCTCAATTCTTTTCTTCTTTGGCAGTAAAATTGCAGGATGAGGATTTTGCCGGGGATTATTTTTCAGCGGCTAAGGGAAAAATTGGATCAGCCTTTGTTTTTACAGGCTTTTTAGGACACAATCATTTAAAGAGCCTGATCGCCTGTTCAGAAATAACCGTGGCACCCTCAATCTTTCCGGAAGCATTCGGTCTGGTGGCAGCGGAGGCCCTTTCATCAGGGGTTATTCCGGTACAAACCAATCACAGCGGTTTTGCCGAGGTTATTAAACTGTATGTGGATGAATTCTGCGATATTTTCGATAAATATAAATTAAATAAATTATTCCTAAATGAAAATCTCGTTCTTAACATGGCCGGCAATATTTCCGTTCTGCTGGATTATTACGGCAGGATGAATAATAACCAAAGGCAGGCGATCAGAGAACGCGCCCGCAGGGTCAGCGTCGAAAACTATTCATGGGAATCGGTGGTGAATAATTACCTGAGGCTTTACCAGGAAAGGAAATAATCTTATGCGCATACTTATTACCAACACAGGCCCCTGGGGAACCGGAAGCGGTACCGTGGCCGATGGCGTGATGACAGAGTTGAAACGAAGAGGACATGAGGTGATGGCTTTTTTCCCGGATAGCGGATTTCCCGGAAATGGCTATGAAAAATATTATGGGGATAAAGAAAGCTACCACATCGTAAAATTCCCAATCATCCATAATGGGGTTGCTTTGTATACATTCCCACTGATTATTGAAGACCCCAATCCTAGAAATTATACAGACGCCTGGACCTTTAAAGATTTAACCGCAGCAGAACTGGAAGCCTATCTCAGTTATATGAAAGAAGAGCTTGAAAAAGTCATCCGTGATTTTAAACCAGACGTGATTGAATGCCAGCATATTTGGGCATTGGATCATCTGATTCACCAGATGGATCATAAATATATCTGTGTTGCCCATCACAGCGATCAGCTGGGCTTTTTATATGATAAACGGATGCAGAATATTACGATTCAGTCGGCCAAAAAAGCGGCGTATATTTTTGCAATTTCAGACTATGTCAAAGAGGAAGTCCTCAGTTTATATGATGTTGATCCCAAACAGGTCATTGTTACCGGGAATGGCTACGATCAGGCCATATTCCGGCCAAATAAAAAATTAAATCGCCAAACGGTGCTGACCGAACTGGGATATCCGAATTTAGAGAATTACCCGATCATTACCTTTTGCGGGAAAATTTCAAAAACAAAAGGGATCGATGTGCTGCTTGAGGCAAATAAGGTTATTCAGGAAAAAACCAAGGCATATATTCTCATCATGGGCAGCGGCAATCTTGATACCTTAGGTAAAAGCGAACGCGAAAAACTGCACATGGAGAATGTGCTGATCCTCGGTCAGCGTTCCCAGCGCGAGTTGGCGATGTTACATAATATCGCTAAATTAAGCGTGCTCCCGTCCCGTACCGAAGGTTTTGGCATCGCTGCCCTGGAAGCGATGGGGTGTAAAAAACCCGTTGTGGTCACCCGGGTGGGAGGGTTGCCATCCTTTGCGGTGGGAAAAATTGTTGAACGGGAAAATGCCAAAGATCTGGCAAAAGGGATTCTGGAAATTCTGAACATGGATGAGTTGGCATATCATAACATTTGCCAACAAGCATTGCGGACTGCAAAAGAATACTCATGGGAAAATATCGTAAACATCCGCATGAAGTATTATAATAAAGAGGCTGCCAATCATCAATTAACCGCAGCGCATTGCAGATAATGTTGGATTTCAAAAAAGAATGAGCCAAGAGCGACAATAGTGCTTTATTTTTATGGCTTATTCGTGGTAATATTAAAGCATTCTTAGATTCAAAAGATAAATAAAATTTCATATAGTGAAGGTGAATCACAACAATGAGGAAAAAGATTATTGTGGTCGTTATCGTAATCAGTCTTGCTGCAGTTGGTTTTATGGGTTACCAAATATTTACAAGAATGACGGACAATCAGCTATCCATGTACACCGATGCGGATTCCATTCAATATATGGGTAAAGTTGATTCTGAATACTTCTATGTCTACAGAAATAACACCTGGCAAAAGGTGTTTATTAAAGGTGTTAACATTGGGGCAGGCGTACCCGGCAATTTTCCGGGAGAATTTGGCGCAACAAAAGCGGATTACCTACGCTGGTTCAAATACATTGGCGATATGAATGCCAATACCATCAGGGTTTATACCATTTTAAAGCCTGATTTTTACAATGCCCTTTTAGAGTACAATCAAAGTACACAGAATCCGCTGTATTTAATTCAGGGGGTATGGATCAATGAGGAAGCCATTGCCACCTATCACGATGCCTATAACCCGATAATCAGGGATACGTTTAAAAGTGACATTGAAACAACCATTGATGTATTGCACGGAAATAAAATCATCAAAAAAGCGACCGGTCATGCCTCCGGCATATACGAAGCCGATGTTTCCCAATATGTGATCGGTTATATTCTGGGAATTGAGTGGGACCCTGAGTTAGTTGTCACCACGAATACCAATAATCCGGGAAACACAAATTACGACGGAACCTATCTGTACAGTGCCGATGCGTCACCCTTTGAAAATTTCCTGGGTGAATCCGGAGATGCGTGCATCACCTATGAAACGGATCATTATAAAATGCAAAAAACGGTCAGTTTTGCAAATTGGCCCACAACCGATATGCTGAGTCACCCCAACGAACCATTGGTAAATGAAGATCTGGTGACTGTAAATGCCGAACATATCAAGAAAAAAGATACCTTTAAACCCGGTCTGTTTGCTTCCTATCATATTTACCCCTACTATCCGGATTTTATGAATTATCAGAAAGAGTATAACACTTATAAGGATGCCAATGACAATGTGGATACCTATAGCGCCTATTTAAATGATTTAATAAAACAACACACCATGCCGGTACTAGTGGCGGAGTTCGGCATACCGGCTGGACGGGGTAAGGCTCATAACAATGTCTACATGGGTTTTAATCAGGGCAATGTAACCGAAACCCAGCAGGGCGAGATGGATGCCTTTATGCTCAAGGATATCTATGATGCCGGCTATGCCGGGGGATTGGTTTTCGCATTCCAGGATGAGTGGTTTAAACGAACCTGGAACACCATGGACCTGGATCTGCCGGAACGAAGACCTTATTGGAATAATCAACAAACCAATGAACAGCACTTTGGATTAATGGCCTTCGATTCAGGCGAAACAGAAACCGTCTGCAACGTCAATGGCGATCCGACAGAATGGGAAGGCACTGCACCAATCAACACCAACAACGGAAACGAGTTCTATGTGAAATCTGACGAAGCCTACGTCTATTTCATGGTGAAGACCTCCGATTATAATTTTGATACCGATACCCTGGTTATTCCCGTGGACACCCTGAAAAATCAGGGAAATACCAGTAATAACGGCGTGAATTTTGCCCAGGCGGCTGATTTTTTAATATCAATCAACGGGAAGGACAACTCACGGATCATGGTCGATGCCTACTATGACAGTTTTCAGCAAATCTATGGGAGACAACTCAATTTGATTCCCCAAAATCCCGATTTCACGATCAACAACAGCGGTAATTTTGGACCCATGTATTTATGCCTGAACAAGGGGATCTATTTACCCGAAGATCAGATTAGCATCCCCTTTGATCAGTATGAAACCGGAAAACTGGCCTACGGCGACGGCAATCCGGCGGGCAGTGATTTTAATTCCCTGGCGGATTTTTGCGTCAAAGATAATATCCTGGAAATCAGAATACCCTGGCAGCTCCTGAATTTCATGGATCCATCAACAAAAATGGTCATGAATGATCTGCACAGCAATGGCATCCAACCCGTTAAAACCGACGGCATTTATGCCGGCGTCGGGATTCTGGGTAAGACCGATGCGAACCTTTCGATGAATTTTTATACCTGGCAGGATTGGGATGTTCCGGTGTATCATGAACGCCTGAAACCATCCTATTACATTTTAAAAGATGCATTTAATCAATACCAATAAGGAGGCTGGCAATGAAGATACAAACAAAGATTAGTATTCTGGTTCTGATCCTCGTCATTATCGTTGGGGCTCCCTTTTTATATTGGTTTGTCCAGCCCGCGAAAGCCATGGATGTTGTCATCATTGACAAAACCGTGCCGGACACCACCTATCGGGAACACAAAGGATTTATGTGGATCCTGAATAACCTGAAGATTACCAATGGAAATTCAGATAAAGCCTTTAAATATGAAGAGGATTATTACGGCCTTTCACCTTTGGGCAACGCAAAATATACCATCAAAGAGGTACCGGAAGATATCGGGAAACCGGATTTGATTTATTTAACCGATACCTACGGGGTATATACGGATGACTTGTACAAGAACAATGATCAGGGGAATCGGTCAGGTATGATATATGGCGGGACCCAGGAAAAAGAAGTAACCAGTATCCGGAATGCACTGGATCATAACGTGATTATCGGAGAATTCAATATTTTGGCCAGCCCTACCGATAGTCAGGCAAGAGCAGGCCTGGAAACTATTTTTGGAATAAAATGGAATAAGTGGATTGGTCGATATTTTTCCAATCTTTCAAAAGACAACGTTGAAATCCCCGTCTGGATGAAAGAAAATTATGCCATGCAATATGGGAAAAAGTGGGACCTTACCGGAGCCGGGATTATTATGGTCAATGCCGACGATACCATCATTGTTTTAAGAAATGATGTTGAACTTGGAAAAGGACTGAATACCATCAATTTTTCAGACAATGGCGAAAATGAATTTCAAATAAAAAACAATACACACTATTATTATTGGTTTGAGATAACAAGCGCCGACAAAGATACCGAGGTTCTTGCCAATTATAAACTGGACGTGACGGACGCCGGACAAAAAATATTGAACCAATATGATCTCCCCAGCGAGTTTCCCGCAATTGCGAGAACAACAGGACCCTATACCAGTTATTACTTTGCCGGGGATTTTGCCGACAGTAAGTCAACGCCCAGTATCTATAATATGTCCGGTTTGCCGTTTTTAAATCGGATTACAACCCTTGATGAAGACTCCAACCAGAATTACTTCTATTGGAATGTCTATGATCCGCTGATCGAAAAAATTATCAGTACAATAAATTAGGATGGTGAAAAAATATGTTTTCAAATAATATTCAGTCTTTCATTATCCTGACCATCTATGTATTAATCATTGCAAATGTGCTGCTTCTTTTTGCGATCTACTATGAAATCATAAAAGACACGCTTAAAAGAAAACACTATGATAAGGTATCCTTTTTATTGAAACCGGAAATAACCGGATACATCGAAAATGAAGGGCAGAAAGCAGATGTTGAAAAATCATTAACCAGTCATTATTTTAAAATGGTAGCCATTGATACTATGATCGATTATTCTGAAACGAATCATGTGAATCTCAGTGAAAAATTTGAAAAACTTAATTTTGTAAACTTGCTGATTAAGAAATTAGAAAAAGAAACAGATATTGTTTATCTGAGAAAACTGGCTTTAATGCGATCAGAACAGGCTTATGATATCCTAATGAATTTTTCTCGGTCAGAAGATTTGGACATCAGCTATATGAGTTTTTTTGGATTATCACTGATTGAAACTCAAAGGGATAAAAAAGAAGCAGCCATCAGTCAGTTGATCAGCTCCAATATTTTAAGGGATCGAATCATTGAGATTCTGAGGCAGTTTGATCTTGAGTTTGAAGAATTGCTCGGTCTTTTGGAAAAAGAGGAATCGGTCAAAGGAAAAGTTATTTTTATTAAAGCCATGATGAACAAAGATGAAATAAAGAGAGAAGATTATTCGGATCTTCTGGAAAAATTCCTGGATCAGCATCGGGAAGTCAAAATAGCGGCAATTCAGGCATTAAGCAATAGTCAGAACGAAAAATATGTCAGTGAGCTGACAAAAATATATGAAAATGAAGAAAACTGGCAAGTTAGAGTTGCCGTGGCAAAAGGCCTTAGCAATTTTAAATTCGATTGTGTCAAGGATGTGCTGCTGAAAATGACCAAAGACAGTGAGTGGTGGGTGCGCTACAATGCCATTAAATCCATCGTAGCGATGGGTGAAGATGGCTTGTACAGTCTCATCGACTTGTCGCTTGATTCCAGTGATGAAAAAATTTCGGATTTGGCCTATTATTTTTTAAATGCCAATCAGGATGTTTATAATACGGTAAAGAATATTGAGGTGTGAATAAATGAATATAATAGTAAACGGCATTGCAATTTACAGTCAAATCATTTTTGTTTATTTTTTTGGCATCAGTTTATTTTATGTCTTTCTCATACTCATATCCTCGGGAAAATTAACGGAATTTATTAAGCTCATTAATAATGATGTTACCATCATCAGCAATTATACGAAACCGATTTCTGTGGTTGTTCCTGCCTACAATGAAGCGGAAACGATTATCGATAATATCATTTCGCTTTTGGATCTGAATTATCCCGAATTTGAAATCATTGTTATCAATGACGGTTCCACTGACAATACCCTGGAGAAAACCATTGACTACTTCAACCTGAGAAAAATAGATGTAGAAATAAATATGCAAGTTGAGTGTAAAGAGATAAGAGGGGTTTACGGATCCTTTGTCATCCCAAATCTTGTTATAGTGGATAAATTAAATGGCGGGAAAGCAGATGCTTTAAACGCCGGTATCAATTTATCCCGATACCCCCTTTTCTGCGGAATTGACGCGGATTGCATCATCGAAAAAAATGCTTTATTGAGAATTGTAAAGCCATTTCTTATCCATGAAGAAACCATTGCAGTCGGGGGAATCATTCGTATTGCCAATGGATGCACCATCCGAGAGGGTAAATTGCTGGAAGCTAAACTACCCCGATCAGCCATCGTCAGATTTCAGATCATTGAATATTTCAGAGCCTTTTTAACAAGTCGTATTGGCTGGGAACGAATCAATGCACTGCTCATCATATCCGGAGCCTTCGGGGTTTTTACCAAGGCGGCAGCGGTTAACGTCGGCGGTTACAGTACCACCATCGGGGAAGATATGGAACTCACCCTGAAAATGCACGAATATTACCGAAAAAACAAACTGAAATATAAAATTGATTTTGCATCGGATGCGGTGTGCTGGACCCAGGCACCAGACACCCTGAAAGGGCTTAAATCTCAGCGGATCCGATGGCATCGCGGTCTGACCGAATCGCTTATACGACATAAAAAAATGATGTTTAACCCAAAATACGGGACAGTGGGAATGCTATCCATGCCGTATTTCTTTTTAGTGGAAATGATCGGTCCTGTCATTGAGACATTTGGTTATCTCCTGTTTACCATTGCGATCATAACCGGGAGTGTTTCAAAATTCTTCATCTTTGTCTTTTTGATGGCTTATCTCTTTGGAATATTATTTTCGCTTTCAGGGATATTATTCGAAGAATTTTCATACAAGCGATACAGTGGGTTTAAAGAAATTTCGAAGCTCATTCTTTACAGCTTTTTAGAACAATTTGGTTATCGGCAACTGACGGTATGGTGGCGCGTCGAATCCTTTTTTAATTTTAAAAAAGGCAGCAAGAATTGGGGTACCATACAAAGAAATGCATTTTCAAAGAAGGAGAAATAGTATGAATTTACAAGAATATTTTTTAGAACTTGCGGACATTGAAGCGCTCAGTGAAGAAATGTTTGAAAATTTTTCAAAATCATGCAGTGAAAAATTAAAACCGGTTGTTCTTGCTTTGGCAAAAGAAGAGGCAAAGCATCTGGAATTAATGGTTGAGCTCTCCGGAGATGACCGCTATAAAGAAAAAAAAATGAATGAAGAGATTGCATTGGTTTTAAAGCAACAGATTGATCATATAAAAATTAATGGGGAAAAATTGGATATGAACTGTGAAAAAGATTTTTTCCAATTTGCTTTGCAAATCGAAAAAAATTCCATCAATATCTATACAGCGCAATTAAGCGCATTTGAAAATGATTCCAATGCATTGATAATGTTTGAAACCATTATCAAAGAAGAGCGAAAGCATATGTTATACATATTGGATCGGCTCTATAAACTTAGATGAAAAGGGTGTTGCTGTTTATTATCGGTTTAACGGTACTCGGACTGACTGGTTGTAATGTAAATAATGAGAATTTGATGATTAAAGGTTTTAATCACCCGACTGGCATCTATTTCCATCAGGAAAAAATCAATGCCGGCATCGAAATCTTCAATCCGACGAAAAACGAAAAGGAAGTATGGATCGAAATGAGGCTTTATAGCAGTTCGGGAAATCAGATTGATTCAATCATCGAAAACAAAACAATACTCCCTGGAAAAGATGAAAATTTCTCTCTGGAGTGGCTCATTCCCGACGATTTAATCAGTGGCACCTATAAAACAGAACTCATTGTATGGGACAAATCCCCTGAAAATACCGGGGCTCAACGAATTGCGGAAAGCAGGGATGACAAAGGATTTTCAGCCTTTAAGACCCAGGATAATTTTGATAACCTGGATGGAAATGTCTGGCTGGTTTCAGACAGCAGTCTTGGCAGAAGTGAATTAAAAAGTGAAAATGTATCCGTCAGTAACGGTGAATTAAGTATTGAAATACCTGGAAATTCCTTGAATGGGGGAGAAATCTATACAAAGGAACTAAAGGACTATGGCGCCTTTGAAACAAGAATGAAACTTCCGAATGCACCATCCTCAATCACCGGGTTTTTCTTATACAAGGAACCGGACTATTTTTATGAAATTGACATTGAAGTCTATAATCAGCCGGATGGAACCCTGCTGCTCACAACCTATTCAGATGGTGAAAAAAAGAATATCTATGCGGGAAATCTGGGCTTTGATCCGACAAAAGAATTCCATGACTATCGGATTGAATACGATGAAAATCAGGTTTCGTTTTACATCGACAGTGTTTTTATCAAAAGCTGGTCGGATGGTTTCCCGAAAGAAGGGATGTATCTGATGATCAACAGTTGGTTTCCCAAATGGCTGGATGGGGTGAGCTCTAAAAAAAATCAAACCTTGACAGTAGACTGGGTCAGGTATTAATGAGAGCACAAAAGAACCGAACCGTCCCTTCATGCCCTGCGTTTTAGCGAATCCCGGATGATTTTTCATCAGCCGTCATGCCATTGACTATTTTTTCTGCTGTAATCGGAAGTTCACGTATCTGAACATGCATGCCGTTGTAGACAGCATTTGCAATGGCCGGGGGAGGCGTGCTGATGACAAGTTCTCCGATTGATTTAGCGCCAAACGGCCCGGTTGGTTCATAGCTGCTTTCAAAATCCACCTGAATATCACCAACATCAAGACGGGTGGGAATTTTATACTGCATCAGTGAATTGCTGGCATTTCGCCCGTCTTCAGTATACACAATATCTTCATACAGCGCCATGCCAATGCCCTGGGCAATCCCCCCTTCGGTCTGAACCCGGGCAAGATTGGGATTAATGACAGTACCGCAGTCGACAACAGCCACATAACGAATCAGATCAACAGCTCCGGTTTCTTTGTCAATTTCAACCTCTGCCATGCCGACGATAAAGGGAGGAGGGGATACCGGTGAGGAGAAAGACGCGGTTGTAAAAAGAGGCGTATTATTCCCGCACATGGCTTGGTTCCCCAGAGCCTTTAATGAAATGGATGCATCGGTATTTATTAAATAAACCCGATCACCGTCAAAATCAACCGCAGCAATGTTATCGTCTAATCTTTTCGCCCCTTCCTGTTTAATCTTCTCAATCAGTTTTTCACATGTTTTCACAACCGCCATCCCGGTGACATAGGTGGTGCTTGAAGCATAAGAACCAGTGTCATAGGGCGAAAAATCCGTATCCACGCCACTCACAATAATGTCATCAACCGAGCAGTTCAGACAATCGGCGGCTATTTGGGCAAGGATGGTATCACAGCCGGTTCCCATATCAGCGGCTCCGATGGCCATGCTGTAAAAACCGTCATCGTTGACTTTAATGGATACCGCCGCCGTATCAACCCCGGCAATACCGGAACCCTGCATGGCCATGGCAACTCCCAGGCTTCGAACTTTTCCGTTTCCCAGATCAATACAGGGATATTTTTCATCCCAGCCCATCATTTCTTTTGCTTTCTTCATACAACGGCTTAAAGCGCAGCTGCTCAGGGTCTCCCCAAAATAGGCGGGCATGACATCACCTTTGTCCACCATGTTGATTTCCCGAATCCGCACCGGGTCCATGTTCATTTTTGCCGCCAGTTCATTCACCGCGGATTCCAGGGCAAAAATACCCTGGGTGGCCCCGTAACCCCGGTATGCCCCGGAGGACATTTTGTTGGTATAGACCACATCATATCCGAAGCGGTAGGCCTGGGCTTTCCCATAAAGAGGAATGGACTTGTGACCGGTTAAAACCACGGTGGTCGGGCCATGCTCCCCATAGGCACCGGTGTTGGAAAGAACCTGCATATCAATCCCTTTGATGATGCCAGCTTCATCGGCCCCCAATCTCACAGTGACTTCCATTTCGTGTCTGGGTGAGGAAGCTATCTGACTTTCCTGACGGGTATAAATAATCATGGCCGGCTTTCCGGTTTTCAAGGTGACAAGGGCCGGATAGATTTCGGAAATCACTGTCTGTTTTGATCCGAACCCCCCGCCGATTCTTGGCTTGATCACCCTGATCTGAGATTTAGGCAGATCCAGGGCATTGGATAGGATCCGCCGGGCATGGAAGGGGATCTGGGTGGAGCTGACGCAGGTCAGTCGGCCAAAGGCATCCTGATAGGTGAAGGTTCGGAAGGTCTCCATCGTCACCTGCTGATTGGCCTTGGTGTGATAGGTCTGTTCAATGGTCCAGGCACAGTCTCGGATGATCGCATCGGCATCTCCATAGCGGTCTTCACCATGGGCGCAGAGATTCCGTTTTTGGTCGGCGCCTACATTAACCAGACTTTTCCAGCTTTCTTCCGGATGAATGATGACCTTATTGTCCAAAGCTTTTCTGAAATCAAGAACCGGCTCCAGCACCTCATAGTCCACCTTGATCCGTTTCAGCGCTTTTTCAACCACCTTCTCGTTTTCCCCGGCGACAATGGCAACCGCATCCCCAATAAAACGCAGGGTTTCATCAAGAATGAGCCGGTCGTAGGGGCTGGGTTCGGGAAAGGTCTGTCCTGCCAGAGTGAAGCGTTTATCCGGCACATCTTTGTAGGTCAGAACACAGGCAATCCCGGGAATTTTCAGAGCAGGCTGTGTATTGATTGCCCTGATCCGGGCGTGGGCATGGGGGCTTCGCAGCACCTTGACAACCAGACAATCCTTTGGAGCGATATCCTGGGTATAAACCGGCTTCCCGGTTACCAGGGCCATGGCATCTTTTTTTCGGATGGGCTTATTAACGGATTGATTGACTCGCTTCATTTCTCTGTGCTCCCTTCGGATTGAGATGGTGAGTGAAATCGACATTCAGAAAAATACTGTTTAATACCCCGAAGCTGACTCATATAGCCGGTACAACGGCAGAGATTCCCCGCTAAATACTCTTTGATTTCTTCATCGGATGGATGGTCAAGTTCTTTTTTCATGGCGAGAATGCTGATGACGAGTCCGGGACTGCAGAAACCGCATTGGTCGGCACCCTGGTCGGCTAAAAATGCTCCCAATTCTGAGGCTTCTTCCTGGAGACCCTCCAGAGTGACCACATGTTTCCCATCCACCCGTGCGGCCAGGGTTGAACAGGATAACACCGGCTTATCCTCCACAAGGACAGTACAAAGACCGCAATTTGAGGTCTCACAGCCACCCTTGACACTGTAACACTGGTTATCCCTGAGAAAATCAAGGAGCAGCATGTCGTCCGCAATCTCCTGTTTCAGTTCTTTATCATTTAAATATAAATGGATGATCATATTCAGCCCTTCTTTCGATTTGTTTATAACAGCTCTTTAATCCCCCGTTTAATATAGACCGCGGCAAGATGTCTCCGATAGTCTTCGCTTCCGCGCATGTTGCTGCCGTAATTAAACTGATCTGCCGCCCAGTTTGAGAAATCAATAATATCTTCTTCCAAGGAATTTTTATTGAGGGTACAGCCGGGTTTTACCAGCAGCCGTGCTTTCGCAGGCCGAGCCCCGACGGCAATATAAAAACAATCATCTTTTTTGGAGACTGCCACTGTAATTAACGGGAAATCTGTTTTTGAAAGCCGCTGGGACTGATAGGACAGCCGCCGCTGATCTTTTTTGATATGAATGCGGAGCAGAATATCATTGTCATATTTCAATTCCGCAAATTCTGTCAAGGGCATGATCCCGGCTTTGTAAAGCTCCACGGTGGTATTAAGGGCCATGAAACAGGTCAGTACATCCGAAAAACCGTAGCGTCCGTAAATGCTTCCGCCAACCGTGGCGCCATTGCGAAACTGGACTCCGATGATATGATGGACCGCTTCCCGAATGCCGCCCTTAAATGCCTGGTTTAGCCCTGCGTGGAGCTCCAAATCCCGGAGGGTGCACATACACCCGATTGAAAATGCATCGCCCGTTTCTTCGATCTGGTCCAAGCCCAGCTTGGAGAGGTCAATGGCGTTCTGAAAACTGCGATTTCCCATTTTAAGCCACATGAACCCTCCAAGGACAACATTCGATCGTTTTTGATTGAGCTCATATGCTTCGGTCAAACTGTTTACTTTGACAATTTTATTAATGTTTGCCATGATATCACCCCCAAATTCATATTGATGCCAAGAATCATGTATTTTCATTTTATACCCAGAAACAACTGAAAATAATCAGCAGCATTAATGGAATTTGTTGTATACCTTTAATGATTGTCCATAGTAATTAAGAAAGGTGCTTTTTTTTAGGTTTTGATTTAATTTAGTGGCAACTTTGCATTAGAACCATTATAATGTAAGTAGGAACTATCATTTATTTTTTCAAATTACTTTAGAGAGGTTATAGATGAAAATATTTAGAATTATACTTATTGGGGTTGTTGTTTTTGTAATATTATCGACAGTTGGAGTTTTTGCAGTCGATAAATACAATACCTCAGGGACAATGGCAATTTCAAAACCGACACAGACACAGACATCGACTGTATCAAATCCACCCGTTGTGAAAAAAACCGATGCTACTACATCAGCAACGGTTACGAAGTAATCATACAGTAAAATGAAAGGATGTGATTAGTCGTCATTCGTTATCATTTTACTGCTAAAAAATATTTTTTTGGGTATGAAGTAATAAGGAAGGATTAATGTGCGTTGAAACAGTGAACGATCGTTGGGATGGTAGCGTTGTGCAGTTAGAACATAAAAGAACCGTCCCCATTGTGATATTTGTCGCGGAGGCAAAAAAATGATATGGAGGTGAAGAAAATGTTTGATGATCCCAAAGGTCCGATTGAACATTATTCATGGGGAAAATTCATCATTTCAGGGGAGGAACACTCCGAAAATGATGATTCAAGGAAAGGAAAAGGCAAGGACATCATGATGATCGGAGAAAAAGTCAAAAGATGGAAGGAACGAAAAGGGCACGTACTTGACACATCAATGGTTGAAAGTGTCCTCGGCAAGAACATCAGGATTCTGGTGATCGGCAACGGCGCATACGGCGCGTTAACAGTCCCTGACGAAGTCATCCGCTACCTGCATGAAAATGGTATTGAAAAGGTGATTATCGAAAAGACGCCGGAGGCATCCAGAAAATACAATGAAATCTATCGTGCCGGTAAAAAAGTGGCACTCCTGGCACATGGGACGTGCTGAAATGGTGAAAATAAAGAACGGTCGCGATTGTAAATCAACAATCGCGACCGTGTTTTTTTTGCAGTTTTTTAATCTTTCCTTAGCTGCAATTTAATGATACAATATTTCCATTAAATACGATTACATCGATATTACTGAGTGGATAATCAATGAAATCAAACTATGAATTTTTAAGCGGTCATTTTCCGGAACTGGCCATGATGGGAAGTCTGGCAGAAGACTACCTCTATACCGACGGGAACTCCTGTATCATCAAGCTGGGTCTCTTCGGGGAAACCATCGTCAATCTGATGATGGAGCTTGACGATGTCCAACCGCCGATAGTGGAGAACACCCACGCCAACCGGATCAAAACGCTAAAAAAGAAGGTTTGATTTTTCCGGAAATTGACGACATTTTCTACGCCCTGCGTAAAGCCCGAAACAAAGCTGTCCACCAAGGCTATGATTCCTATGATGATGCGGTGATCCTGCTGGAAATGGCCTACAACCTAGGAGTCTGGTTTATGCAGGTCTACGGTGATTTTGCCTATGAACCCGAATCCGTCGGTTTCATGCTGAAAAAACAACAACCACTTGACGGTACCATCTTATATACGAAAAAAACAAAGGCTCAATTAAAACAACAGAAAAAACAGGAAGCGGCCGAAAAAGAAATACAGAGACAAGAACTGGAAGAAAAAGAAGCCATTATAGCGGCTCTTCAAAAAAACGCGGTTCGGCATTTTGCCATCACCCCAGCCACAATCCAGCAGCGCGTGAAACAATTGTATAAAATATAATAAGAATACAGTATTTTAGATAGGAGAGCAGCGTTATGTTATTTAAAGAATTTGGAAATAAAAATAATAAAGCAATCATTCTTATACATGGTTATGGCATATCCTGGAGAATGTGGAAACCTCAAATAGATGTTTTCAGTAAAGATTATTTTGTTATTGTACCGGTATTGGATGGTCATAATACAGAAAATAATTCGACGTTTACTACGGTTGAAAAAGCTGCAGCTGATATAATCGATTATGTTATACAAATATATGGGAAACACGTATTCGCAATTTGCGGAGCATCTCTTGGAGCTACAATTGTGGTAGACATACTTGCACAAAATCGACTTGAAGTTGATAAGGCAATTGTTGATGCAGGGCCTATCGTTCCAATGAATAAATTCTTGTTGGATTTGTCTGTGAATTATAGAATAAGGCAAGCTCATAGCATGAAAAAAGGAAGCCGACTTTTGAAGTATATTTTACGACGAACCTTTTATCCCCAGGAAATGGTTGATGAAGTTTTTAGAATTGGTGCAAACATGACAGATGAAAGCTGCAGAAATGCACACTTATCTGTTTTTAGATATTCACTTCCAAATTCAATTGCTGACACAAAAACAGATATAGCATATTGGTATGGTTCCAAGGAGGCCTGGCTTGGAAAAAAATACGCAAAATGTATTTTATCAATAGTACCCAGTGTTAAGATCAAGGTTTTCAAAGGATTTGACCATGGGGAATTGTGTATAGGAAATCCGGATTTATATATTAAAGAAGTGACTGAATTTTTAAATTCATAACCTCCCAGCGTACCATTCACCCACAGCGTAAAATGCTGTGGGATTTTTTTTGCTTTAAAATGAAGGCTTTGATGTGAAAACCGCCACCCAAATAAAAGATAAGATCAAAAATCTGCCTGGTATTTTTTTGCTCTAAAATATCGTATTAACCAGAGAATAAAAAGAGCTAAAAGAGTTATTGACTAAGACAATAAAAGAGGATACAATAGTTTAAATGAGTCAATAAAAACAAATGAAGGGGAGAAAATGATAGGTCTTGAGTACATTCTGAGCCTTTATAATCTGCAGCATGTGGAACTTGCGCAAATATTGGGCATCCGGAAACAAAACATCAATCTATGGGTTAAACAAAAACAAAAAATTCCTAAAAAATATCTCCCCATACTTGAAAATTTATTCGGAGTGGCCGGTGACACTTTTGGCCATGAACTCACAGAAATAGAAAAGCTGGAGATCCAAAAGGAAAAGCTGAAAAAGGATCTCAAACCCGTCATCAAACGACATGAGGAACAGTTCGCAGTCGGTGAAACCAACGAACTCATTAAAGTCCCTGTTTATGACAGGGAAGAGATGAATACCATTGAGCGGGACATAGAAAAAGCCAGGCTTGTATCCCGGTTCAAAGAAGCCCTGGATGTGGTGGACCGCAACCCCTATATGGACACCTGCAGGCTCATGGTTGAGCTCCTGGAAAAAGTCCAGCAGGAACCGGTTTTGCAAAAGACGGTTGAGGCACTGGCCCACTACTATGAAATACTCCCGGATTGGGTAAACAGCCAACCGGAACAGGACGGCTTTGAAGCAGAAATATTTGAAGTATTTGACGACAATAATTATTAAACCAACGGAGGCAGATTAATGGAAAACACAGGACACATCGGATTTGAAGAAACACTTTGGAAAGCCGCAGACAAGCTCAGAGGCAGTATGGACGCCAGCGAATATAAGCATGTGGTCTTAGGACTTATTTTCCTGAAATATATATCGGACAAATTCGAAACCAAGTACAACGAACTCATGGCTGAAGGGGAAGGCTTTGAGGAAGACCGGGATGAATACGAATCCGAGAACATCTTCTGGGTACCCAAAGAAGCGCGGTGGACCTTTATCATGGATAATGCCAAGGATACCAAGGTTGGTCAATACGTCGATGACGCCATGATCCTCATTGAAAAAGAAAACACCTCCTTAAAAGGCGTACTGGATAAACGCTATGCACGGCCGGAAATCGACAAACGGCGTTTGGGAGAACTCATCGATTTGATTTCCACCATTAAAATGCATGATAACGGCGAAAAAGATTTACTGGGACGGGTCTACGAATACTTCCTGGGACAGTTTGCCAGTATGGAGGGCAAAGGCGGCGGGGAATTCTACACCCCCACCAGCATTGTTAGAACCCTGGTCGATATGATCGAACCCTACCAGGGCAGAGTCTATGACCCCTGTTGCGGTTCCGGAGGTATGTTTGTCCAAAGCGAAAAGTTTGTGGAGGACCATCAGGGTAAAATCGAAAACCTGTCCATTTACGGCCAGGAAATGATTTTATTATGTAATTGCTTAATGTAGTCATTTCAGTTATTAAAAGAAAGAAAAAGCTTGGAATAAAGCCATAAATAGAATAAGTAATCGATAAAAAGACTTAATATATATTTATATGATTAAAAATTAAGAAATTATGAAAATCAAACAGATTATTATTAATTATGTAAAAGGCATTTAATAAAATGGAACAAGTAAAAAGCTACAAGTCTTTTAGTGTTTCACTAAAGTGTGTAGTAGTATCCTCGTGCCATAACTTTTAAGTATCCGTTCATTCCCGTTATGTTTTAATCCTGAATTCCCGGATTTTTATAACGAGGGTTTCAAAACCCCATAAATACTCACATTTTTTGATGGCCTCGTTATAAATAATTATAACGATGAAATTTTAAAATAAGCTGTAAGTCTTTATTTATAAGGCTTTGACGGTTCCTCGTTATAATTTTCCGGGAATGCAAGTTTAATCTTGATGAAATTTATGACATATGGTGATGATGACGGCCGCTAATGCCAAGATTGGACCGGAGATACGCGGATCGTAATACGAGCCATTGACCGGAAACAGTTGCCAGGTAACGTTAAACGTCATGTGGAAGAGAGTCACGGCGAAGACGCTCTTGCCGGTGTTATTATAAGGGTACCGGCAGCAAAACGCGGAAATTATACGCTAAGGATTAAAACTAATCAAAGATACTAACGTATCTTTAACAATTGCAACTATCTTGTGCCTGTAAACATATCCCCAAGCTGATTTATCAGTAAATAAAACGTTATATATGTTCAATACATTTACTTTGAATTATTTACCTTATAAATTCACTTATGAAATGGCTTGAAACTGTATCTCAATATATTAAAATAATTAGGAATAGTCTGGAGCTTAGAGTATATTTTCCGCTAAAAGATGCCTGCACCCCTTTTAAGGATTAATGGCGTGGCTATTGAGAGTTTACCTTCGGACAAAGAAGCCTCGGTCAAAAAGATCACTAATGTTGAAGATACATGGCACATGATGATTCAGAATCGCGCCCTGATCGACCTGTCAGACAATGAGGTCACCCATATAATCGAAAATCTCGATTTGTCGAAATATCTGACGTTACTCCACGACGGTTTTGAGAAAAACTGGCGAAACGTCCTGCCAAACACAATCGATATCAAAGTCAATCACGACGAAGTTTTGAACGATTGAAATATCATAGACTAAATAATCAAACATTCTGTTGATGGAAAAAACAGAAAAAAATGGATGCGTTATTTCTAAAAAAAAAAGACAATAACCATCACAGTTATTGTCTTTTTTCACAGGTCTTTATTCTATTCATTTTACTCAGCGATTTGGTTCCTGGTTTCCTGATAACACCGGGTTGTTTCGGTACAATTGATTGGCTTCTTTCAATTGCTCATTTAACACAGCGATTTGCGAAAGGTATGCTGATATTTGCACATCCTTTTCCGCGATTTGCGCATCTTTTGTCGCCAATTGTTCGGCTAAAATAGTTAACGTCCGGCTTACATCAGTTTGCTCATCGTTATTCAAGTTTAACACCACCTTTTTCCTTTAATTATATGTTAATTAAGGATTTTGTCAATCAATTTATTTTACTCAGCCCGTTAGATTTTGGCGGTTGATGATCATTAACAGCAAATTATTAAAAACAAAAGACTAAAAAAATATAATGAGATGAGATAAAATAATGGAAATTTTTTCAAAACGATTGACCCAACTATGTAACCTGCATTCCCGGAAACACGTAACGAGGAATTTTGAAAACCCTTTATACTAAAGGCTTAGAGGGACTTTTCAATGTTATTTTGCCTCGTTATGTTAAAATCGCATAACGAGGCAAGTATCCCTGATTGATGCGGGTTACAGGCATTCTCGTTACGTTAATCCGGGAAGGCAGGATCTATAGAATAGGTCCCTTCACAGTCGTTTACGACATAGTCATGGTCTACTACGTGCCATACAAAAGTTTTATTTCCATTAAGAGTTAAGTTAGAAATATAATTTGCTGGCTCGCTTTTTTGAGAAGAATAATCAAGCTCCCACTCGCTACCAACTAACATCTTTTCGTTGTTTTTTGTAATTATATTTGTAGTTAAATTAATATTTAAAGGTGTTTTACTACTTTTTCATTATTCTCGTAGCGTTGATTATGGGCTTTCGCTCGCCAGCGGGGGTAATATCCTGGCTTGCCAAGGCCGGTATACTCATGTTGTTTACACTGGCCTTGACATGGATCGCAGCGATTGCGGATTGTCCGCAAAATCGATAGACGGCGCAAGCGCCTTTTCCTACTTTAAAAATAATTTACCAGTGTCAAAACTATTAAGTTATGAACGTCTAGAAAACGCCAAAATTGAGTTAAATAAGCCATTTGCACAAGATGACGAACTAAAGTCCGTCTCTTGCGCTTAAAGGAGTTAAATAATCTTCTCAGCATGGAAAAAACAAAGCATCCCGAAGAAAATGATATTGATATCGAAGAAGAAAGCAAAGAACCGGAAAATATTAACAACAAAGAAGCAAACGATGCATGGGAAATGGAAGCTTAAATTGGACTTTCTATGAATATTAATGCAGAAAGAGACTATCTGAATGATGACTATGAACAAGGCCGGGAACAGGAAAATTGACACTAAAACAATAATTTGAGAAATACGGGGTGCAGTGATGGGGAACATTGCTGCACCCCTGTTTTGTTATGGAAAAAATTAATTAAATCATGAGGGTGGGGGACAACGTTAGACCACTGTAAAAAGAAGCGTAGTGTGGTAGAGCTTAAACGTAAAATCTATTCGGCGTTCCAATAGGCTGTTATATTGGAGATTAGAATGTTCAGGAGTTAATGTTCGTCAGAACTTTTTAGTCTAATTTTTATTAATAGCTTGACAATAATGAAAAGCGGGTATAATATAATCATATGCTTATATAAGCATATGATTATATTATTAGTATTACCCGAGAATTGGAAAGGAGCCGATGATGAAGCAATTAATTAATATGTTTAAAATCCTGTCAGATGAAACGAGACTACGAATTATAATTCTTCTTGCTCAAAAAGAATTATGTGTGTGTGAAATCAGTTCTATTTTAGAAGTTCCTCAACCCAATGTATCAAAAAACCTAACAAAGTTAAAAGATCTAAATTTGGTTACTTCAGTAAGAAAAGAAAAATTTGTTTTTTATAAGTTAAAGAAGGAAAATAAAATTTTGATGCAGATCATAAATGATATTTTTGACAATTTTGAAGATTACCCACAGCTTATTATAGACCAGACCAGAAATGTCGACAATCAAAAATTGTTGGATCTATGCTGTAATCATCATACGATTCAATTATAAAATTTATTAAAAAAGTTAGGAGATGATCTCATGTTCGTATTTGCATGGTTAAATGACCAATTGCTGAAAATGGAGTGGCTCAGCTATTTAGTCACGCAACTGGTTCAAAATGTATTTGGCCTCAACACCCAGGATCGACTGGGAGGGAGTATTCAGTTTTTCATATATGATGTGATTAAAATATTCATACTGCTATCCGTATTAATTTTTATTATTTCTTATATACAAAGCTTTTTCCCACCGGAACGAACCCGGAAAATATTGGGAGGATTCAATGGAATTTCAGCGAATATATTAGGGGCTTTACTGGGAACCATCACACCTTTTTGTTCCTGTTCCTCCATCCCGCTTTTTATCGGGTTTACCAGTGCGGGATTGCCCATTGGCGTTACCTTTTCATTTCTGATTTCATCACCCCTTGTTGATCTGGCTTCGGTAATTTTGCTCGCCAGCATCTTTAACTGGCAAATCGCCATTGCCTATGTTGTTGTAGGTCTGATACTGGCTGTGGTTGGCGGCACAATCATCGGTAAATCAAAGCTTGAAGATTACGTGGAACCCTTTGTGTACAGCAATAAGATGATAGAGACGGATCAGGAAACCTTGACAACTGGTGATCGCATAGGCTTTGCAAAAGACCAAGTCTGGGAGATTGTCAGAAAAGTTTGGCTGTATGTTTTGATCGGGGTTGGGATTGGGGCAATCATCCACAATTGGATACCTGAAAAGGCATCTGACGGTGCTAGGCACAACTTAAGTTATTGAACTTAACTTATGAGATATCACGTTTCGCCAAGGTTTCCGCGAATCCGTCAGGCTAGAAGAAATCAGAGAACCTGAATACGTGCTGACTCCGGGACGTTATGGTGGAGTGAGTTCTAATTTTGAAGGAGTAAAAGCAGATTATAGATTTCAAAAAAAGAATATCAATAAAGAGAAGAGGTCATACTCATGGAAATTATAATTCGCGAATATATGGATTCAGATATTGAAATGATGACGGATATTTGGAATGAAGTGGTTTTGGATGGGGTTGCTTTTCCACAGATTGAGTTGTTAACGGTTGTAACAGCCAAAGAATTTTTTGGTTTGCAAAGTTTTACAGGGGTTGCGGTTGCAAACGAAAAGGTATTTGGGCTGTATATTCTGCACCCCAATAATGTTGGGCGCTGCGGTCATATTGCCAACGCAAGTTATGGGGTTATATCGACTGCCCGAGGCATGCATATTGGTGAAAAACTAGTTTGTCATTGCTTGGAACAAGGGAAAAACATCGGTTTTCAGCTTCTGCAATTCAACGCAGTCGTCAGAACGAATTTCTGTGCCATTCATTTATATGAAAAGCTTGATTTTGTACGGCTCGGTGTAATACCCAAAGGGTTTCTGATGAAAGACGGATCCTATGAGGACACTATTCTTTTTTACCATACATTATGAAAAATAAGTCTTATTATGTATATATATTTAGTGCAATAATTGGTTTTTTAGCATTTGCATTTAGCATTAAATATGCAGAATTTGAGCCATTATTGATTATCGTTGGTATTGGTAGCGCGACAGGAATGACGTATTGCGTTACAAAGTTAGTTAATTTCCATATTAGAAATGAAGATATTCCAATATTGGCAAAAGCTAGCTTTGGAACGAGTATGTCTAGTAAACCTGAACAGTTATCGACTGAAGAATGGATCTCATTTTTTGAGATTGTGATATAATTAAATTTTAAAAGATTTTGGATAAAATATGGTAAAAGGAGTTTATATGATTAAGATTATTGTGTCAGATCTTGATGGGACATTACTAAACAGCAAAAAAGAATTACCTAAAAGATTTCCAGAGCTAATTAAAGCGTTAAATCGTGAAGGAATACGATTTGTTCCAGCAAGTGGAAGAGCAGTGCATACCCTTAAAGTTCAATTTTCCGAATATTTTCATGATATTGGATTGATTTGTGAAAATGGGAATGTGGTGTTAGATTGTGGTGAGATGATCTACCATGCGACAATTGAAAAAAAAGAACTTAAAGAATTACTAGGGCGGATTGAAAAAATTGATGAATTACGTCCGGCTTTATGCGGTATCCATGCGACTTACATAATGGATCGGTTACCTGCTTTTGAAGCACAGGTTAGACGCTTTTTTTATAATACAGTAATCGTAGAAAATTTCAAGGAAGTAATTAATCAGGAAGAAATCTGTAAAATATCAAGTGTTGATGGGATTAACCCTTTGACAAATGCTTGTCCAAAACTTTTTTCGATCACCGATCATTATGATCTTATTCCTTCAGGGGAAAACTGGATTGACATTGTTAAGAAAGGTGAAAACAAAGGAAAAGCATTGCAGATGTTGATGGCAAACTTTGGAGCAAAACCTGAGGAGACAATGGCATTTGGTGACTTTCTTAACGATCTGCCCCTCATGGAAGTTTGTGAACATACTTTTGCGATGAAAAATGCTCATCCAGATTTAAAAGCAGTTGCCAAAAATATCACAAGTAAAACAAATGAAGAAGAGGGTGTGATTGATACAATTATTGAGGTGCTTAACTTAAAGTTATAAATAAACAAAATTGCGTGAATTCGTAGGAGGTAGCATCTATTTTTAGGAGACCTGTGCCTGACACCAACATATATGAATATGGGAAAGCGACCAACTGAGAACAATAAGACTTGTCCGATCTGCCATATTCAGGGTGAATCGGTTGGCAAAGTAACTGTTGAACACCTGGTTACAGATCCTAATCGTGTGGCTGTAGTGGGAGATCATTATAGAATCTGTATTAACGTCTGACGGTGCCAGGCAGTGCGGCCGAGCCAGGTCGTATCATATAGAGGGTGCGAATCCCGCCGGGTAAGGTAGACCAACCACCCGTAGTTAGCCTTGGAGCTTATCGGGTAACTGATAAGTTTAAGCGTAGGCAAACAAGGTAGTAGGCTGAAAGCTGAAAAGCTGAAGTGATTGAGCCTCGAAATACCGAAAATAGGAAGGCAGATGCCGTTGTCAGAGCAGAATGCAATATTGCGATCGACGTTTGGTAAGAAGGTCGCAGCTTCCTCGGGGTCGTAGAACTCAGCATGCTATACAAAGGTATGATACGGGAACTCGGGAGACCCTAATTGCTCTTCAGACAGAGGTCTGGAGTACGTGTAACAAGCGATAATAAAGTAAGGAAGCGGAAGGCTTTAGGGAGTCGGATTGTAGCGTAGTACTGATGATACAGGGTAATGCCTGAGGAGGAAAGGCTGCAACATACTATAGCCCTTGAAAAGGAAACATTACCTACACATGGAGGTAGAAAGTAAATGGAAACGAAATTAACAAGGATAGCACAAATAGCTAAAGAAAGACCAAAAGAGAGAATTACATCACTTGCCGGATTAATAAACAAAGAAAGCTTGATGGAAAGTCATCAAAAGATGCGCGGGAAAAAGGCTGCAGGAGTAGATCAATTAACCAAAGCAGAGTACGATAAGGACTTAGAATCCAACATCGAGTCGCTTTTGGATAGGATGAAAAAGCAGGCATATAAACCGCAACCAGTAAAACGGGTATATATACCAAAAGCTGGGTCTGATAAAATGCGACCATTGGGAATACCCGCATATGAGGATAAGCTGGTGCAAAATGTATTAAGCAATATTTTAAATGCGGTATTCGAGGGAGACTTTCTGGACTGTTCATTTGGATTTAGACCCAACAGGGGATGTCACGATGCGCTGAAAGCAGTAAATGAGATCATTCAAGGAAGAAAAATCAGTTACGTAGTCGACGCGGACATTAAAGTTATCACCAGTTAGAAATTATCACCAGTAAAGAATTAATGAACTCCATACTCCTTTGGTTTTGATCATTTTTTGCTAAAATAACTTGGGGTAATCACAGGGCACCTTTATA
>Ga0209748_1000045_pt1 | contig 93468 bp, 77 predicted proteins | sample BarGraIncu00421A_FD_185490 | JGI IMG/M metagenome (GOLD analysis project Ga0209748, IMG submission 185490) | Arctic peat soil microbial communities from Barrow, Alaska - Barrow Graham LP Incubations 004-21A (SPAdes) (version 2) | ecosystem: Environmental > Terrestrial > Soil > Wetlands > Peat... | reverse complement strand
AATGTTTTTATAGTTATTTTATGTTTTAATTGAAAATAATTCATTTTTATTCGATTTTTCTTGAAATAGATGGTTATAAATATAGGGCGCTGCCCATATCCCAGTTACTTTGACTTCGTCGAGCTCATAACAATGAATCGCACCATTTCCGTTTTGCCTGCGCACCCTCATCCATTAAATTAAGTTAGATCATTATAGTTTTTGGATTTATAATGGCCTCAGAGAATTTTGGGAATAGCGACTGTTTTGAAGCTTGCTGAGAGGGCCTGCTGTAAGCAATACTGTTTGAGGAGGACGAAGGACGACGAGTTGTATTGCGCGGGCAAGCTGAAAAACAGGAGCCCCAAAATTCTCTGCAGCCTTTCCGCCAGCTGGCGGATTTGGTTACTTTCTTTTTATCAAGAAAAAGAAAGTAACATATATTTGAGATAACGTTCCATTTAGTTAGCTCCCCTTTGGGGCCGGGGGTCGAAACAACCACAATATCTTCCCCACCCTGTGTGGATAATAGAACAACACCTTCAAGGTGCTGTCACATTTATAACGGTTCTTCATAAAACTTAAAGGAGGAAGCAGATCTCCTAAAACATAGAGGAACTTACGATGTAATCCCGGAATATCTTTTATGATTTTTCGATAGAAAACTGACTTGTCAATGGGCGGGTTATCCTTGGGACTGCTGAGAAAGAAAATAAACTTATTTATCGCATCGGGATTATACCATTTATCAATAAAATTGTTTATAAACCACGGAAAGATAACTCCCCAGAAATCTCTTAACGGTTCCAGGTGCATGGCATGGACCTCAGTCAAACCGGCCCGGGAAGCCAATATAAGGAGATCATTATTTATTATCTCATCAGGGTGTTTTTCGATCAGAACAATAAGGTCGGGATATAATCTGAGTTGCGATTCATTGTTCATCTCACAACTTTATAGCTGCTGTCATACAACATTCCGGTCAGTTCATTTTCTGTTCCTCCGAAAAGCTCATGATGTATCTCAACAGATGTCCCGTTTTTAATAAGTGACGGAAGGTGCTTTCCATAATAGGTCATAATCAGTTCATGAAAAATCGATTTTACCGGAAGCGACACATATCCGGAACTGATAAGTAGCTTCCTGGCTTTGACACATTCCTCCCTGTCTATCAGGATATCTACATCGGTCATCTGGCGGAGTCCGATGTTGCCATAAACAGAATTTTCAAGGGCAAGTCCTTTCAGTAGAATAGTTTTGATATTCTCTTATTCAATAACCTGAGAACCTCACCCATTGATTCAGTGTTAAAAGCATTCCGGATGAGGCTTTTCATCAATGTTCCCCTGAGAAACAAAACTACTCCCTCAGGTATTACGGAAAGCAGGTGGTGTCTTTCAAGATTATGCCAGGCCAGTGCAGCCACTCCATGAACATTGGCAAGCGTGCTGAAATAGTTCCAGTCACGGACAATTCCCGTAAGAGAACCGATCTTTTTTAAATGTTCATCGCTGAATTCGAGGCGGCATAACTCCAGCAGAAGTCTCTCTTCATCCCTTATCTTTACTTCAGTTTTCATTTGTTGAACCTGCTGCTCTGTTTGGTAAACATCGAGAAATATATTCCGCCTCTCTTCATCAACTCATCATGCGTACCTGTTTCAGCGATTGATCCCTTATCGAGGACAATTATCCTGTCGGCCAGACTGACATTCGTAAAACGATGACTGATGAGAATTGATGTGCGGCCTTTAACTATCTCCCTGAAGTGGCTGAAGATATCATATTCGGTATCAGCATCGAGGGCGCTTGATGGCTCATCGAGAATCAGTATCGGGGCATCCCTGAACAGAGCTCGTGCAAGGGCAATCTTCTGCCACTCTCCCCAGCTAAGCTCGCGACTATCGTCAAACAGGTTCCCGATAACTGTTTCATAACCATCGGGAAGATTGTTAATTAATTCATGAACACCCGTAATTGAGGCTGATGCTTTGATCCTACTATCCGGGTTTTTTTCATCAATATTCCCCATCCTGATATTCTCCCCGGCTGAAAGATTGTAAAGCATAAAATCCTGAAAAACAACTGAAAAAAGTTTTCGGTACTCTTCAGGATCGAAGTGCCTGATATCGCTTCCATCATATTTTACATTTCCTGAGTCGGCATCGTATAACCTGCACAGGAGTCTGACAAGAGTGCTTTTTCCGGCACCATTCGGTCCCACAAGTGCAATTATCTCTCCTTTTTTTATTTCAAATGAGACATTACTGATAGTCCTGAAATTATTTCCCGGATAAGTGAAGCAGAGATTGTCTGCTACTATTTTATTCTTTAGAGTTGTGCAGGAAACTTCTGGGTCAACAGTTATAACATTCTCTTTCAGATTGAGGAATTCAAAAGTGTCCCCTATGAAAAGACTATCCTCGTAAAGCCCTGCCAGTGAACCAAACAGATCTTTAAAATATATCATTCCCTGTCTGAAAGCGAGCAGGAACATAGCCATCTGACCGAGGGATAGTTTTCCGCCTATTGTTTGATGTGCGATAAACAACAGGGTTACTAAAAGAGCCGATGCTTTAAAAAGGTTAGATATAAGTTCGATCAGTGTTCTTCTTCGGATGATATTGATCTCTTCCTCTTTTTGTTTAAGGAACGACTTTTTAAAAAGGCCCGTGAAATAATTTCCCAGTCCGAAGAGTCTTAGTTCTCTTGAAGGTCTGTCACCTGTAAGGAGCCAGTTGAAATATGCAGATTTTCTAGCCTCAGGGGTCTGTTGCCTCTGAAAATTATAGAGGATACCGGCGTAATGAAGTCGTAACCATATACCCGGAATATTTGCGACAAGAAGCAGTACAGCAAGTGTCCAGTGAAGAGTAAAGATAAGTCCTGTCATTAACAACAAGGATAGAGATCCTCTCAGCAGGGAAACCAGGTTATTCAGGATGCTGTTCGGGCGCCAGGGGGCCTCCCTCGATGCCCGGGTAAGACAATTAAAATATTCGGGGTTCTCAAAATTAATCAGGTCGAGCTTTACAGCTTTCGAATGCAGTAATCCATACATGTAAACCTCAAGCTTGAGAGATTGTTTTTTACGGACGTAGTTACTGAAATCAGATGAGGCCTCATCGAGAAACCAGATTATCACAACTGCTGTTATGGGTACCAGCACATTTATTACCGGAGTTCCGGTGCCAGCGGTAGCCGCTTTCGTTATATCATCAACAACCACTTTCAGAAGCCAGATAAGTACCAGTGGAAAGATGCTCCGCAGAACCGACATTACAATATTAGTAAAGGTCCACCCCGGTGAACTACTCCAGACAAGTTTTAATGATTCTCTGAATAGATTTAATTTTTCATTCATTCAACTTATTCTTCTTTTCATTAAATGTTATAAACCACCCCGTCCCCGCTTAGGCGGGGAGTACCCCGAAGGGGGGAGATGGTTAGTCTTAAAAACATTTCAATTATTGAATAAACTATTTACCTTCTTCCACAGAATTATCCCTATCACCCTTATCCTGTTGACAAAGTAATTTGGTTTTTTGTTAATCGTGATATCAGCCAGAACTGTGTTTTCCCCGGTAGTTTCCGCGCGTATAATTCTTCCGGCTATTCTATCGATTTTTACCGGATTATCGGCATATGCATTACTATCTCCCCGTGCAATATAGCTGACAGAACCATTTTTATTTATTATTTTAGAAAGACGGTGGACAATAAGTCCGCTCTCTCTTTTTATTGAAATTATCTCACCCTCATGTGGTAATCCCCTGACATTTAACGGTTCGATAAGTATCAGTGAACCGGGTTTAATACAGGGATACATACTGTAACCATGAGCTTTTATTCTTATAGTCTTTCCTTCGGAGAGAAGAGTGAGCCCGACATTTTTAACAATCGCCTGATTGTTAGGCCGGTTATTCATTTTCGAGGATAATATCAATTACACTTCTGTCGGGTCTGAAGAAAAGCTTTGATGTTGGAATCGTCCCGCACATAATTGAAATAGAACCCAGCAGACGTGCAATTATGTCGGGCCCCCAGTTATGCTGGATACAGTTAGCCATAACCTGGGTCACTGCGTTGGCTCCTTTTAACGGGACCAGCATATTTTCAAGGCCATGATCAATAATGAAAATTTTGTTAAGGACCGATTCGCGGGGTTCATCATTATTATAAACCGGTGTGTTAAACATTTTGTAACCGCTACTGGTATTTCTTAGAATAAGCCTGTCATCATGGATTATCCTGGCTCCGGAATTCTCCCAAAGCTTTGCCACTGTTGATTTACCTTTTCCTGATACTCCGCTGAAGATATAGCCATGCCCGGCAATATTAACTCCCGATGCATGTATCATAATATCTCCATTAATAACAGTGAGATAATAAAGTATCAGTCCGTCAAGCGGATACTCAAAGGGATCAGTCTCATCGTAGGAGCCATAAATCCAGAGGTCCCATTCCATTGAGGTAAGCGAAAATTTCAATACTGCATTTTTTTCTGAAGAGGATAATGGGAAGATTGTCCAGATATAGAGTTCGGAACGATATTTCCATACACTCCAGAAATTTGTTTCATTGTTGAACTGGATGCCATTTATCTCTTCGATATACGGAGCGCGGAATACCCTTTCGGCTCCTTTTGGAAGATTAAAAGGTTCTGAGTGAACGCGAATAAGGATATCCGATCCATTATTCTGATTAATATTTCTGAGAAATCGCGCCGAAGGTTTAAGCTCCGGCCCTGACGCCGATGCTTCAAACCCTATATTATACCCTGCAATATTTAAATTGTAATTCTTCATAATTTTAAACGTCTCCTCCGCCTTGTTTTTTGTCCCCCGCTCTTGTTTTCTTACCCTCATTATTTCAATCCATCCTGATTTCCCTTTGTGTTACTTTGAGTCGTACTTTGTGATCCTTTGTGGTTGAATAAATTAGCTTTTACCACAAAGGTACACAAAGGGTTGCACGAAGGTTCACAAAGGACGTATTCAACAAACCCGCTGAGGGTGAAAAATACAAAATTACATAATTAATGGATAATAAGATATTTACTCATATTTTCAATAAAAGAATAAACATCTGACTCAGCGTTTTGTTTATCGATATCATAAACAGTTGTTAATGCAACGATTATTTCTTCAACACTTCTTTTCCCGTCAATCTGTTCCCATATAAAAGCACCTGTCTCATTTAATGTATAAACGCTGTTCATGTCTGCTATGTTGTTGGTGATTGGAACAAGAACATATTCGTTCCCGGTTTTCCTGGTAACGATTGATGAGGAATGAGAAAGAATTGATTTCAAACCAGCCATTGTATTCCAATTATAAACCAAATGTATTAAAATTTATGGTTCCTTTTTGTACCTTCGCAAAAACTGAAATATGAGTAAGAAGGGAAGGGCCAACAAGAGTTCCAATAATTCAAGGGAAACGCTTACCGAACAGATACTTGCAACACTGACCAAAAACCCCGAACAGGGGTTCAATTATAAGCAGATCGCGATACGTCTTAATGTCACTGATACCCCCGGAAAGCAGATTATATCGGATCTGCTTAGAGCGCTCACCAAACAAGGCAGCCTGCAGGAAGTATCTCATGGTAAATACAAAGTAAAGGTAACCCGTGGTTATATAACAGGCACCGTTGATATGACAAGGATGGGCTATGGATTCATCTCAACCGATGATCTTGAAGACGATGTATTTGTCACCGCTAAAAACCTGAAAACGGCTCTTCATGGTGATAAAGTTAAAGTATGGCTTTATGCAAAGAGAAAGGGGGCACGTCCGGAAGGCGAGGTTGTAGAGATCATTGAGAGGTGGCGGACCTCCTTTGTCGGCACTGTGGAGATCATGCCCAATTTTGCATTTCTTATTCCCGATAACAAAAACATGCCCTTCGACTTGTATATTCCATCATCAAAACTAAATGGTGCATTGCAGGGACAGAAGGCAGTCGCCAGAGTGACTGACTGGGATCCCAATTCAAAAAATCCTGTAGCAGAAATCATTAATGTTCTGGGCTATCCGGGTCTGCATGAAACAGAGATGCATGCCATCCTTGCTGAATTTGAACTGCCTTATAGTTTTACAGAAGAGGTTGAGAACGATGCAGAAAAGATCCCGGGTGAGATAACTGAAAATGATATTAAGGCTCGTCGTGATTTCAGGCAGGTGCCGACATTTACAGTCGATCCGGTCGACGCTAAAGACTATGATGACGCCCTGTCGCTGAAACAGCTCGAAAATGGAAACTGGGAAGTCGGGATTCATATTGCAGATGTGACCCATTATGTTAAAACCGGCTCTTTAGTAGAAGAGGAAGCAAAGCAGCGGGCGACATCCATTTACCTTGTTGACAGGGTAGTAGCGATGCTTCCTGAAAGACTTTCAAATAATATTTGCTCACTCAGACCTGGTGAAGATAAGCTTACCTATTCGGCAGTCTTTGAATTGAATGATAAATCGGAAGTAATTAATGAATGGTTTGGAAGGACAATTATTAATTCCAATAAAAGGTTCTCTTACAATGAAGCGCAGATGGTAATTGATACAGGTGAGGGAGATATGAAAGACCAGGTCGCTATACTTCACCGGCTTGCTCAGCAACTGCGAACAAAAAGATTTGCTTCAGGAGCTTTTGCCTTTGAGAAGATAGAAGTGAGGTTTGAACTTGATGAAGCAGGAAAGCCGCTCGGGATAAAATTCCGCGAAATGGGCACAGCTAACCAGCTTATTGAAGAGTTCATGCTGCTGGCGAATAAGCATGTTGCAGAATATGTCGGGAAAAAGCTCAGGGGAAAAACTTTTGTATACCGTATTCACGATAAACCTGATCCTGAGAAGATAAGCAATTTCAGCCATTTTATTACCCGGTTCGGTTATAAACTTATTGAGGATGATAAAACGTCGCTTCCAAAAGCAATGAACAAGTTACTAAACTCAGTAGCCGGGAAAAAGGAGCAGAATATTATTGAAACGCTTGCTCTGCGTTCGATGGCAAAAGCAATCTATTCAACAGACAATATAGGTCATTACGGACTCTCTTTTAAATATTACACCCACTTCACTTCACCAATACGTCGTTATCCCGACATGATGGTGCACAGGCTTTTATCTGCTTATCTTTCTGAAGAAAATCCGGGCAGCAAGGAGAAGTATGAAAAGCTGTGTAACCATTCATCAAAAATGGAAAGGCTTGCTGCAGAGGCTGAAAGGGCATCTGTCAAATACAAACAGGTTGAGTATATGAGTGACAAAACCGGGAAGGTATTTGAAGGAGTTATCTCAGGAGTTACAGAATGGGGTATTTATGTGGAGATAGTTGAAAATCAGTGTGAAGGGATGATCCATATCCGGGAACTTGCCGATGATTTCTATGAATATGATGAGGAGAACTACTGCATAAAAGGACGTTCAACGGGCAAAATCTACACTCTTGGCGATCGTATTAATATTGAGGTTGTAAAGGCCGATCTTCAGAAAAAGCAGCTCGATTACAGACTGGCTTGATCTTTCTCAATCACCTTCAGCAATTCTACCACCGCATCTTTTTCAGATATGTTTTTTCGAACCGCTACGGTGCCCCTATAGATGTGAACCTTACCATAGGCTGCTCCGACATATCCATAATCGGCCCCTGCCATTTCTCCCGGACCATTTACAATACATCCCATAACAGCTATTTTCAATCCTTTAAGATGCCCGGTGGCCTCCCTGACGTTTTTAACCACTTCCTGAAGATTGAATTTGGTGCGTCCGCATGTAGGGCACGACAAATACAAAGTTCTTGTGATGCGGGTTTCAGTGCATTGAAGGATGGAAAAGGCCAGAGCAGTAATATCCCTGAAATCAACTTTCCCATTATTGGTGACGGAAATACCGGCAACTCTTCTGTCTATAACATAACGACCGAGAAGTAAGGAAGCTTTTATCTGAAGGTCCTCCGGACTATTTTCATTAAATACTGGATTCAGTATAATATTATGATTCAGTTTGTTATCCTCAAGAGCGTTTAGAAAGAGATCAGACGCATACAGCTCTTTTTCAGGATTGAAAGTGAAAATTACAAGCGTAGTAGCAGGATCGGGTTTCTTGAGGTATTCAATGTTGAAATGAGAACCTGTCAGCAATACATTTAATTTCTCAGATCTGAAATTACTTTCATGAAAAGTCTCCGGAGAGAATAAAGGGAATAATCTGTCGGTTTCTCTTTTATCATACCAGAGTTTGTAAGGGAGTACCAGTGAAACGTCTTCCGGGATTTTTTCAGGACAATTTTTAACTATAATAAGATCGGCAGAACCGTCGGTTCTTTTTATCTCACCGGTCATTTTATCCACACTGAATCCTGCTTCCTTATACACGGCTTCATCTAAACGGGGGAATGATGTCATATTTGAAATTACCAGAGGGCCGTTTATTCTTATAAGGATTTCCGGCTTTGAAGATGGGCTCTTAAAGCTAAGAGGTTTATCCGGAGCTGTATGGGATATCCCTCTGGGATAGAAAGCTGTAACCTTTTTTGCAACGGGAATCTCTTTTTCCGGATCTTCTGATAAAGAGACGCGTATTGTATCTCCGATTCCTTCTGCAAGAAGTGCTCCTATTCCGGCAGCCGATCTTATCCTCCCGTCTTCGCCTTCCCCGGCTTCAGTTACACCCAGATGAAGAGGATAAGATAAATCTTCGCTCTGCATCATGTAAACAAGCATCCGTGTGGCTTCGGTCATTACAGCTGTGTCGGATGATTTCATTGATAGTACAAGATTGCTGAAGTTCTCTGCCCTGAAGATCGTGATAAACTCCAGAGCTGAAAAAACCATTCCTTTCGGGGTGTTTCCAAAACGGGTCATAATCCGGTCGGAGAGGGAACCATGATTTATTCCGACACGGATGACTGTTTTATTCTCGCGGCAGATATTTATCAGCGGGAGCAGTTTGGTGTGGATCCTCTCAAGTTCCTCGTTATTTTCCTTTTCAGTAAGCTCATGTTTTTCAAAGAAGGCTCTTTTATCAGCATAGTTGCCGGGATTGATCCTCACCTTTTCAACAAGCCGGGCGGCTGTTTCAGCTGCAAGAGGATTAAAATGAATATCTGCTATCAGTGGTGTGTTGAAGCCGGCTTTTCGTAACTCTTTTTTTATTGAGGCCAGGTTCTCCGCCTCCTTTATGCCCTGTGCTGTGAGCCTCACATAATCGGCTCCCGCTTCAATTATCCTGATACATTGTGCTACAGATGCTTTTGTATTGAGTGTATCAGTGTTTGTCATCGACTGGATACGGATAGGGTAATCACCACCGAGAGGGGTGGAGCCAATATTAACGACTGAGGACTTATAGAAAAACCCCCTGTGGTCCCCCTGGGAGGGGGACAAATCTGTCTTTGCCGGTTTGTCTTTCATCTGGTAGACCCCCTGTGGTCCCCCTGGAAGGGGGACAAATTTTGGGAAATATATAAGATTATCTTATTAATTGCTGAATTGATTTCAGTTTCAACTTTCACATTAGACATCCGTATAATGTGATAACCATTAAGTTTTAGAATGTTATCACGTTTTGAATCGTGTTTTTTGTTTTCGAGAAGTGAGTGCATTTCTCCATCAACTTCAATAATTAGTTTAAGGTCGTGACAATAAAAATCTACTATATAATCATAAAGTGGCTGTTGTCTTCGGAACTTATACCCATTTATTTGTCTTGATCTCAGCCTCGACCAAAGAATAATTTCTGCCCGGGTCATATTATTCCTTAATACCCTGGCTCTTTTTACCAATTCCTTGTTCCCAAAATAACCCATTAACGATAACATAATTAAACATCGTAAATTCATCCCCCCTCAGGGGGGATCATAGGGGGGACTAAGTCCCGTCGTCAATTTATCTCAAGTATTCATCCTCCCTCAGGGGGGATCATATCTCCCAGTCTGCTCCATCTTTGTTGTCCCGCAAAGTAATCCCGATCTTATTCAATTCATTCCTAATCGTATCAGAAGTTTTAAAGTCTTTATTATTTTTAGCTGTTTGTCTCAGATCAATAATGATCTTCATCAGCTCCCCGGTCAGTTTCGCATCACCTATCCCGGTTGTTTCATCCTTTAACCCGAGGATCTCAAAAACAAAAATGAAGAAAAGCTCTTTTAATGAATCAAGTCCTGGTGCATCTATTTTCTCGCTGCCATCAATTACTGAATTGATGAATCTCACGCCATCAAACAGATGAGATAATAAAACAGGACTATTAAAGTCGTCATCAAGAGCCTCATAACATTTTTCCTTAAGTTTATTGATATCGAATGCTGATTGGTCTGATGGTTTAAGTTTATTGAGAGACTCTATAGCTTTCATCAGCTTCAGAAATCCTTTTTCAGCAGCCAGGAGGGCTTCGTTGGAGAAATCTACGGTGCTGCGGTAATGAGCCTGCAGGATAAAAAACCGTATAGTCATAGGGGAATATGCCTGCTCTAATGAGGGATGATCTCCGCTGAAAAACTGATCAAGAGTAATAAAATTACCAAGTGAACGGGCCATCTTCTGACCATTGATTGTGATCATATTATTATGCATCCAGTAATGGACCGATTCTTTACCCAGGGCAGCAGTTGATTGTGCTATCTCACATTCATGGTGAGGAAACTGGAGATCCATTCCTCCTCCATGAATATCAAACTCTTCACCAAGATATTTGATACTCATTGCTGAACATTCCAGGTGCCAGCCGGGGAAACCATCGCTCCATGGAGAGGGCCACCTCATAAGATGCTCCGGGCTGGCCTTTTTCCAGAGGGCAAAATCAAATGGACTTCGTTTTTCTTCCTGCCCTTCGATATCGCGGGTATTACTGATGAGTTCGTCTAAAACTCTGCCTGACAATTTCCCATATCTGTATTTCTGATTATATTTTAATAGATCGAAATAAACGGAGCCATTAGATTCGTAAGCATAGCCGTTTTTAATAAGGATCTTAATGAGTTCAATCTGTTCTATGATATGGCCGGTGGCTCTTGGCTCAATTGAAGGTGGGAGAGTGTTAAGCTGATCCATGTTTCTATGGTAGATGTTCACATATTTCTGAACAACTTCCATTGGTTCGAGCTGTTCCTGCCTGGCTTTCTTTTCAATACGGTCCTCTCCTTCTCCAAGGGTCTCATTTTCAAGATGTCCGACATCAGTAATGTTACGTACATAGCGCACCTTATATCCGAGATGTGTCAGATAACGGAACAGCAAGTCAAAGGTAATTGCCGGACGTGCATGTCCGAGATGAGTATCGCTGTATACAGTTGGGCCGCAAACATACAGACCGACAAATGGTGGGTGATATGGTTTAAAAAGCTCTTTCTTCTTTGAAAGGCTGTTATAGATGAATAGATTGTTCTGCATTATTTAAGTGTTTGGTATGACAAAAGTAAGGTAATTTTTAGTTTTTTTAACCCCTTACCCTGCTCTTGCCCTGGTTTTTGCCCCCCTTCCCCCCTAAAGGGGGGCTAAAATCTGCTTTATTTAAAGTAACTCATTTAATTACAACAGAATTTCCAATTGCCCGTAGGGCATATAGTATTGTAGAAGCGATCATGGATAATTTTATTTTACCCTGTAGGGGTTTAAGAAAAAATTTAAGAATCAAATGTTAATCCCCTACGGGGAATTTGATTATCTCGTTTACCTTTTTTCTACAATACTAAAACCGCTACGCGGTAAATATATTCTTTCACACTCATAATGAGGTACCTGGAGGAAAATAATAGAGGTGTAATTTTGCTTAACATCAGAGTATTAACCCCCTAGGGGGGAAGGGGGGCAAAAAACAGGCAGAGAAAGAACCCTTTAGGAGGGAAGGGGGGTAAAAAACAGGCAGAGAAAGAGCCCTTTAGGGGGGTAAGGAGGCAAAAAGGGGAGAAATGAACATAATAAATTTGTATTTCCAAAATTCCTTTTTAACTTTGACCCCACAAATCAAATATTCCTTTCTTTTCAGGGTGTTTGATTTTTATTAAGAAGGGTGGAGAGATTAGGCTCTGCGAAACCCTGGCAACCAAGCCTGAAATTCAGGAGAACGGTGCCAAAACCTAATCCCGGAAAGCCGGGAGATGATAAAAATGTAACACTGATACCATGAATTCGATTCATTTGACACACAACAACTTTATCATGCCGCTCATGCCTATGTGCATGTGCCGGTAAAAGCTTTGATTTGTATCCAGTCATTTTCTTAGTTAACAACCGGAGGTCGTGGTGAGATATTTCTATCTGACAGTCCGGTATTTATAAAATTTAAAATTAAATAAAATGGAAACCAGAAAAATAAAATTTGAAACATTGCAGGTACATGCAGGACATCAGCCCGATAAAGAAACATTTTCAAGAGCCGTACCTATCTACCAGACATCATCTTATGTATTTAAAAATGCAAAGCATGCTGCAGATCTTTTCGATCTGGCTGAATGGGGGAATATTTATACACGTATTAATAACCCTACAACAGATGTTTTCGAAAAAAGAGTAGCAGCCCTTGAAGGAGGAGTTGCTTCTCTGGCTGTTTCATCGGGACATGCAGCGCAGTTCATTGCTCTTACAACGATATTGAAGAATGGGGAGAACTTTATCACTTCCCCGTTTCTTTATGGAGGGAGCCACAATCAGTTCAAGGTTACATTTGCCAACTTTGGAATTAAAGCAAGATTCGCAAAAGATCTTAATCCGGCCTCATTCGAAAAACTCATAGATTCCAACACCAAAGCTATCTATGTAGAAACGATAGGTAATCCCGGCTTTGAGATTCCTGATTTTAAAGCATTTTCAAAACTTGCAGTAAAGCATGGCCTGCCACTGGTTGTCGACAATACATTTGGAGCATGCGGTTATCTGTGCCGTCCTATCGAACATGGTGCCAATATAATTGTAGAATCGGCAACGAAATGGATCGGTGGACATGGCACAAGTATAGGAGGAGTAATTACTGATGCAGGCAATTTCAACTGGAGCAATGGGAACTTTCCCGTATTTACAGAACCTGCTGAAGGTTATCACGGAAAAATATTTGGTGAAATTTTTTCACAGACTTCACCGTCAGGAAACATTGCTTTTATAGTCAAAGCACGTGTTGAAGGCTTAAGGGACCTTGGTCCGGCTATTAGTCCTTTCAACTCTTTTCTTCTTCTTCAGGGACTTGAGACGCTTTCTCTAAGGATGGAACGTCATATTCAGAATACGCTTGCCCTTGCAAAATGGCTTAAGGCACATCCCGGCGTTGAGAAGGTAAATTATCCGGGCCTGCCTGAAAGTCCTTATCATGAACTTGCAAAAAAATATCTTCCAAAAGGAGCAGGTGGTGTTCTGAGTTTTATCCTGAAGGCCAGGAAATCAAAAGCTGTGAAACTGGTTGAACATTTTGAGCTGGTGAGTCACCTCGCAAATGTGGGAGATGCCAAGACACTGATAATTCAACCTTCTGCAACAACTCACTCACAACTATCTGCTAAAGAGCAGCTTGCTGTGGGGATCGATCCTGGACTTTTCAGGGTCTCGGTAGGGATAGAGCATATAGATGATATTATTAACGATTTTGAACAGGCATTCAAACAGGTATTATAGAAATGACACAGGAAAAACTAAGAATTGGTTTATTCGGCTACGGATGCGTGGGGCAGGGATTGCATGATGTTCTGAATAGCAGCAAAGGATTCAAAGCCGATATTGTGAAGATTTGCGTTAAGGACCGTACAAAAAAGCGAAGGATCCCTATGACAAATTTCACTTTTGATAAAAATGATATACTGAATGATTCTTCCATCAATCTTGTTGTTGAGTTAATTGATGATGCCGATGAAGCATTCAAAATAGTTACAACTGCAATGCAAAACGGGAAAAACGTTGTGACTGCCAATAAGATGATGGTTGCAAAACATTTTAAAGAGCTGGTTGATATGCAATCGAAATACAAAGTATCGCTTCTTTATGAAGCCTCGGCCGGTGCAAGTATTCCGATTATCAGAAACCTCGAGGAGTATTACGATAATGAGCTGCTATACTCTTTACGGGGAATACTGAACGGAACAACAAATTATATCCTGACAAAAATGCATAATGAGGGATTGCCATATGCTGAGGCTTTGAGTGAGGCCCAGGAAAGAGGTTTTGCTGAATCGGATCCTACTCTTGATGTTGAAGGGTGGGATGCGAAGTATAAACTTTGCATAATTACCGGTCATGCCTACGGCTTGTTTCTTGAACCGGAACAGGTTTTCCATTATGGGATCAACACCATATCAAAATTTGATATCCAGTATGCAAAAGAAAAGGGATTTAAGATTAAGCTGGTACCATATGTAGGCAAGACAAATGAAAACACGATAACCAGCTTCGTCCTTCCACGTTTCATATCATCCGACAAGTATCTCTATAATGTTGATAATGAATATAACGGAGTAATAACGGAGGCTGCGTTTGCCGATAAACAATTCTTCAGCGGAAAGGGAGCCGGAGGTCATGCAACAGGTAGCGCAGTACTTTCGGATATCTCCGCCAACTCATATGGTTACAGGTATGAGTATAAAAAGTTCCGGCAGGGAACCGTTTCAAAATACACCCGAGATCACAAACTCGAGGTGTACTTAAGGTACAACGACGAAAAGGATAAGGAATTATTTGGATTTGAAGAAGTGTCGGAATACTTTAGCGGAAGATTTTATAAGTATGTAATCGGAGTTGTAAATCTTGAGAGACTTTACACTTTAAGGGAACAACTTCGCCGCATGGATGTTTTTATAGTGAATACAGGAAGAAAAATAATCACATTATGAAATATTCTCTGGAACAGCTGATTCAACATAAGATACTCATCCTCGATGGTGCAATGGGAACAATGATCCAGAAACACAAGCTTCAGGAAAGTGATTATTGTGGAGAAAGGTTTAAGGAACATCCTATGCTGCAGAAGGGAAATAATGATCTCTTGTCCATTACAAAACCCGAGATAATAAAGGGTATTCACAGAGAATATCTCGAAGCCGGGGCAGATATAATTACTACAAATACTTTTAATTCCAACCGGATATCCATGTCCGATTATGGAATGGAAAGTGAGGTTTATAATTTGAACCTTCATTCGGCACATCTGGCTGTTGAAGCAATCACCGAATTTGAAAATTCAAGTGAACCGGAAGAACATTACATAGCCGGAACGCTGGGCCCGACAAATCGTACTGCTTCCATGTCGTCGGATGTAGACGACCCTGGAGCAAGAGCTATATCTTTTGATGAACTGGCAGAGGCCTATTCCGAGCAGGCCCGCGGGCTCATTGACGGTGGCGTACATATCCTTCTTATTGAAACAATTTTTGATGTTCTGAACTGCAAGGCTGCATTGTTTGCAATTGATTCGGTATTTGAAGAAAAAGGAATAATCCTGCCGGTGATGGTATCGGGTACCATCACTGATGCCAGCGGAAGGACCCTGACCGGTCAGACGCTTGAAGCATTTATGGTATCGGTTTCACATTTTCCACTCTTTAGTATAGGATTGAACTGTGCCCTTGGAGCTGAGCAATTACGCCCATTTGTTGAGGAATTATCGTCAAAGACAGGTTTTTATGTTTCGGCTCATCCTAATGCAGGTCTGCCAAATCAATTTGGAGAATATGATCAGTCAGCCTCTTTTATGGCCTCAATAGCAGAGGATTTTATGAGAGAAGGATGGGTGAACATTATCGGAGGATGTTGCGGGACAACTCCTCAGCACATTCAGAAAATAGCAGAAGCTTCAAAACTATATAAACCAAGGGTAAGACCTGATATTAAAAAATATACCCGGCTAAGCGGCCTTGAAGTACTGACAATTACACCTGAGACCAACTTTGTAAATATAGGTGAACGCACCAATGTTTCAGGCTCTATAAAATTTGCCAGGCTGATAAGGGAGGAAAAATATGATGAGGCTCTGGCTGTTGCCCGAAGCCAGGTTGACGGAGGAGCTCAGGTAATCGATATCTGTATGGATGAGGCTATGCTTGATTCGGAGAAGGCAATGGTGAAGTTTGTAAATCTTATCATGGCTGAACCCGATATCTCAAAGCTTCCGCTTATGATTGATTCTTCCCGCTGGAATACTATTGAATCAGCTCTTAAATGCATTCAGGGGAAATCGGTAGTAAACTCAATAAGCCTTAAAGAGGGGGAGAAGATTTTTCTGGAGCATGCCCGGAAAGTAAGAAAATACGGGGCAGCTGCCGTCGTTATGCTATTTGATGAGAAGGGTCAGGCTGATACGCTGGAAAAAAGGATCAGAGTTGCTGAAAGATGCTATCATCTCCTCATCGACAACCTGGCATTTCCTCCGGAAGATATTATTTTCGATCCCAATGTACTTGCAATTGCAACCGGGATTGAAGAACATAATAACTATGCCGTTGATTATATTAAAACAACGGAATGGATCAAACAGAACCTTCCCTTTGCAAGGGTGAGTGGCGGAATAAGTAACCTTTCTTTTTCATTCCGCGGTACCGATAAGGTTCGTGAAGCAATGCACTCGGTTTTCCTGTTCCATGCTATTAACGCCGGACTTGATATGGGGATTGTTAATCCCGGTATGTTGCAGGTGTACACAGAAATACAACCTGATCTTCTTCATCTTGTCGAAGATGTTGTACTTAACCGGAGAAAAGATTCTACGGAAAGGCTTGTGAAATTTGCTGAAGGTATTAAGAATGAGGGGAAAAAGGAGGAAGTGGAAGATGCATGGCGTCAGCTTCCGGTCATTGAGCGCATCAAACATTCACTTATCAGGGGTTTAGATGAATTTATTGACCAGGATGTAGAAGAGGCACGATCTCTCTTCAGCAGATCAATTGAATTAATTGAAGGCCCGCTTATGGGAGGGATGAACGAGGTTGGTGATCTTTTCGGATCGGGGAAGATGTTCCTTCCCCAGGTTGTAAAAAGTGCAAGAGTTATGAAAAAGGCTGTGGCGAAACTTGCACCGTATATAGAGAAAGAGAGCCTGGGTGAGGAGAAAAAAACTGCAAGGAAGGTCTTGCTGGCAACTGTCAAAGGAGATGTTCATGATATCGGGAAGAATATAGTTGGTGTTGTACTGTCATGCAATAACTATGAGATAATTGACCTCGGCGTAATGGTACCCGCCGAAAAGATTATTGACACTGCCATATCAGAGAAAGTTGATATCATAGGTCTCAGTGGATTAATAACCCCTTCTCTTGAAGAAATGGTTCATGTAGCTTCTGAAATGGAACGGAGAAAAATCACCCTTCCTCTGCTTATAGGAGGGGCGACAACTTCAGAGATACATGCTGCTGTAAAGGTTGCTCCTGCATATTCAGGAACAGTTATTCATGTTAAGGATGCATCCAAGGCAGCCGGGGTCATTTCATCTTTGCTTCCGAAAGATAACAGCGCATATGTGTCGTCTGTTAAAGCAAGGTATAAAAAGATGAGGGAAGACCACAATTCCCGTCTGGTTGAGAGGACTTTGCTTTCAATAACCGATGCAAGGGCCAATAAATATATTACTGACTGGCAGACCATTAAGCTTTTCGAACCGGAAAAACCCGGACTTCATATTTTGCACGATATAGATCTGAATGATCTTGCAGGTTACATCGATTGGACCTTCTTTTTCTTTGCATGGAAATTATCGGGTAAATACCCGGCAATTTTCAGTGATCCTGTGAAAGGCGTTGAGGCGAAGAAATTATTTGACGATGCACAGATGTATCTGAAGAAAGTGGTTGATGAGAAGCTTCTGACGGCAAAAGCTGTTTTTGGATTATTTCCTGCGGTTTCGGACGGGGATGATGTAAAAGTTTTTTCCGGAAAAAGTAAAAAGAAGCCAAATTCTGTTTTCAGGTTTTTAAGGAACCAGGAGCCGAAAGAAAAAGGGGTACCGAATCTCTCTCTTTCCGATTATATTGCTCCTGAAAGTTCGGGATTAACTGATAACATAGGGGCCTTCGTTGTTACAGCGGCTATTGATAATGAGGCGTTTGCAATATATAAAGAGGATGACTATGCCACAATAATGATCAGGATCCTGAGCGACCGTCTTGCTGAGGCCGCGGCTGAATGGCTTCACGAAAAAATCAGGAAAGAATACTGGGGTTATGCGAAGCGCGAGAATTTGCCGGTTGATGAATTGCTGAAACTGAAATACAAAGGTATAAGACCTGCTCCCGGTTACCCCGCTTGTCCTGATCATACTGAAAAACAGGTTATCTTTGATCTTCTGGCAGCAGAAAAGGCGATAGGTGCCCGACTCACTGAAAACTTTGCTATGGTACCGCCGGCATCGGTAAGCGGATATCTTTTTTCACATCCCGGATCAACCTATTTTAATATCGGGAAGATTGCCCCTGATCAGTTGAAAGATTATGCAAAAAGGAAGAATTTTACTAATGAGGAGGCTGCAAAATGGCTCTCTCCAAATCTATGATATCACTCAGAAATGACTGTAAAAGAAAAGATTAATAACGCAAAAGGACCATTATTCACATTTGAACTCCTTCCACCTCTTAAAGGGCATAGCATCGAAAGAACCTATGCAGCTATAGACAGGCTTATGGAGTACGAACCTGCCTATATTAACTTCACATCTCACAGGAATGAAACCATATTAAGGGAACGTCCTGATGGCCTTCTTGAGAAGAGGGTGGTCCGTCTTCGTCCCGGAACATTTGCTCTTGCTGCTGCTGTAAAGTATAAGTACAATATTCTTGTGGTACCCCATGTTCTTTGCGGGGGCTTCACAAAGGAAGAAACAGAGAACGTACTAATTGAGATGAGGTTCCTGGGTATTGATGATGTTCTTGCATTAAGAGGTGATCCGCAGAAAGGAAGCCGCACATTCATTCCGGAGAAGAATGGTCATGCACATACGGTTGAACTTATTCAGCAGATTGTTGACATGAATAAGGGTAAATATCTTGAAGATAATCTTGAAAATGCCGATCCCACCAATTTTTGTATAGGAGTGGCAGGTTATCCTGAGAAACACTTTGAAGCGGCCAACAGGCTCATAGATATGGAGAATCTGAAACGAAAGGTTGATTCAGGCGCCAGTTATATCGTAACCCAGATGTTTTTTGATAGTAATAAGTTCTGCCGGTTCAGGGATGAGTGCAGAAAGATAGGTATAAAAGTTCCGATAATACCGGGCATTAAACCGATCTCTGCCCTGAACGATATTAAATTACTTCCTCAGACATTTCATATTGATCTGCCTAATGATCTTTTCTCGGCAGTACAAAAATGCAAAAACGACTGTGAGGCACGGGAAGTGGGCATAGATTGGGCTATTTTGCAGTCGAAAGAACTAATTAAACTGGGAGTGCCCGGGTTGCATTATTACACTCTGGGGCGGTCAGATAATATCGCCAGGATAGTTAAGGCATCTTTCTAAATCAACCACCTCCCCCCTGCGGCGTACTCCCCGCCTAAGCGGGGCCGGGGTGGTTAAAGCCGTCTTATTATAATTTAAACGCCTTCTTTATCTTATCCACATAATCCAGTTTTTCCCATGCGAAGAATTCGACTTTTTTCTGGTATGACTTTTTACCGTTTTCGGTAAGGGTTTTTGGCTTGTTTCCGGGTACCTCATAATAAACTTCAACATTCTTTGAATAGCTGTCGCGTCCGAAATGCCCGTACGATGCTGTTGGGAGGAATACCGGATTCTTAAGGCCAAATCGCTGGACGATTGAATATGGCCGCATATCGAAGAGCTTGTTGATTGTCAGTGCAATCTCTCCATCGTGTAAAATATTGTCTTTCTTATCTTTTACCTTTGCAGTACCGTATGTATTTACGTACAGCCCGACTGGTTGAGCCACGCCAATTGCATAAGCTACCTGTATCAATGCCTGGTCGCAGACGTCGGCAGCCACCAGGTTCTTTGCAATATGCCGTGCCGCATAAGCAGCCGATCTGTCAACTTTTGAAGAATCCTTACCTGAAAAAGCACCACCTCCATGAGCACCATGTCCGCCATAAGTATCAACAATGATTTTTCGGCCTGTTAGTCCGGTGTCTCCGTGAGGTCCTCCAATAACAAATTTACCTGTCGGATTGACAAGAAGTTTAAAATCGCTGTTAAACAGTTTTTGAATTCTGGCAGGAAGTGTTTTTTTAACTCTTGGAATAAGGATCTTCTCAAGATCTTCCCCTATCTTCTTTTGCATGGCTTTTTCAGCTGCCAGTTCAGCTTTATGTGATTTGTCTTTTGGAAGAACAAATTCGTCATGCTGGGTACTAATAACAATTGTGTCGATGCGAAGGGGTCTGTTATTGTCATCATATTCTACCGTAACCTGCGATTTACTGTCGGGTCTGAGATATTTCATCAGTTTACCTTCATGTCGTACCGCTGCCAGTTCCTGCAGAAGCCGGTGAGCCAGTTCAATGGTTAATGGCATATAATTATCCATTTCACGGCAGGCATACCCAAACATCATTCCCTGATCGCCTGCTCCCTGTTCTTCGGGCTTATCCCTTACCACACCCTGATTTATATCGCTCGACTGTTCGTGAATTGTTGAAATAACTCCACAGGAGTCGCAATCGAAACGGTATTCAGCTTTTGTATATCCGATGTTACGGATTACACCTCTTGCAATCTCCTGGTGATCGACCCAGCCAGTAGTGCGGACTTCACCTCCACAAACAACAAGTCCGGTTGTTACAAATGTTTCACAGGCAACCTTTGATTCAGGGTCCCAGCGAAGAAACTCATCCAGTAAAGAATCTGATATCTGATCGGCTACCTTATCGGGGTGGCCTTCTGAAACTGATTCGGAAGTAAATAAATATCCCATACTTATACTATTAATTAATTTTAAAACTAAATACAGTAAGATTGGTTGATTGTAAAATGGGAATTATCCGCGGTTTAGCATTTTTTTTCCTGTGGTTGCAATCAGCACAAATCTGTCCACTATTCTATTATGGTACAAAGCAAGTAAAAAAAATCAGAAAACCAAAATTATTAACCGTTTGTAAGCTGCCTGAAGACATCTTCAAGATTACTCTCCTGTTTTGTCAGAGACAGGACTGTAAGATTATTTTTTACTGCAAATTTGAATATAGAGGGCCTGATATCTTCTTCCCCTTCGGCTTCGATAATCCATATATTGTTCTGGTTTTTTTTCACATTCTTTACATTAGTTATTTCAGCCAGTGAAGAATCAGGCGTATCCTTATCGAACTCAACCTTTATTATTTGTTTAGGGTGCTTAATAGTGGAATATATTTTACTCTTCAATTCATCAGCTACAATTACACCATTATCAATTATTATTACCCTGTCGCAAATTGCCTCAACCTCTTGCATAATATGTGTCGAAAGCATTACAGTCTTTTCTTTTCCTGCCTCTTTGATCAGATTGCGTATCTCAACGATCTGATTCGGATCGAGACCTGTGGTCGCCTCATCGAGTATCAGTACTGAAGGATTGTGAATAAGAGCCTGGGCCAGTCCGACCCTTTGTCTGTAACCTTTTGAGAGTGATCCGATCTTTTTTTTCTGTTCAGATACAAGTCCGGTTAATTCAATTATATTATCGATCTGCTTTTTCTTTGATGAACCTGCATTATAAATTGAAGCTACGAAACCCAGATATTCCCTGATATACATTTCCGGATATAGAGGGTTATTCTCGGGAAGATAACCGATTTGCTTTTTGACTTCAGGATTTTCATCTTCAACTGCAAGACCATTAACAGTTATCTTTCCCGATGATGCAGGGATGAACCCGGTAATAATCTTCATCATTGTGGACTTGCCGGCGCCATTTGGGCCAAGAAATCCTACTATTTCACCGGTCTTTACTTCGAACGAGACATTATCGAGAGCTTTCTGTTCGCCATAAAATTTTGTAACACCATGAACTGCAATGGACATACTGAAGATATTTTTTTTTCATTATCTCCTGTAAAGATAATGTACAGCGAACTTCTTATGATCCCCAGCCACCCATAAATTGTCCTACACTGGCAAACGATGCTATAGGATTCACACAACAGACAGGTATTCTGGAACTGTTTGCTATAATTTGTTGTTCGGAAGCTCCTACTATATAATCAGCAAAAGTAATATTCTTGGTAGTCACGATTAGGATCAGATCGGCATTGATCTTCTGCGCAAAATCAATAGTTTGTTCTGCAATATTACCTTTTGGCATATCGTGTATCTCGTAATCTATATTATTTTGTATGAGGTATTTGATAGCAAAATTTAAATTAATCTTTGTCTTTTTCAATATGTTCTTATCGAGGCTTACTGAAACAAGCATATGAACCTTGGACTCAAAATATTTCCCCATAAAAATTGCCATTTTAATCTTCTCCTTATTTTCACCCCTGAAATCGACAGGGAAGACAATATTGTGATATCTCTCCTGATCGGCGGGTGGATCCTGCACGACAATAAAAGGGATCTTTGATTTAACGATAACTTTTAACGCCCAGCTTCCTGTAAGCTTTTGCATCCCTTTCATCCCATGCGTACCCATAACTACAAGACTGGCTTCCTTCTCATTCGCATAATCAGCAATTGCGGAGAAAATACTTCCTTTAGAAATATGATAAATGATAGGGATATTATATTTTATCCCGTTTTCTTCAACCAAAAGTTTCAGATGTTTGGTTTTTTCTGCATAGGCTTTCGCACTTATGCCGGTTTCTACAATGTGCAAAAGACATATATCACTGCCTACCATGCGGCCAATCTTAACTGCATGGGCCAAGGCATGTCCGGCGACATGAGAAAAATCCCATGGTACAATTATAAGTTTCTTATGTTCTTCCATAGCTTCTGATTTTTTTCAATTATATATCCAAAGTTATTCAGATTTTGCCAATATTCAAATCAATATGTTATTGTGGACTGTATTTGCATGAGAAATCTCGAAATCGAATAATTATTTATATTAATAACTATTATTATAGGGTAATTATTATTGAATACGGTCAATTAAATGGGAAAAGAAGACTCCTTTGCACAAAAATAGTGCCATAAAGAATAAAATGCGATCCAATCTGCCTTAGCGGTCAACATTTTATTATTTTTGCAAATCTGTTTTTTGATATTAAATGAATATGATGAAAAGGACTAAAATAAAAAAATTGTTATCAAACCCGGTGATAGGTTCAGAGGTCCTGGTAAAAGGATGGGTAAGAACCAAACGAGGAAACAAAAACATACTCTTTATTGCTCTGAATGACGGATCGACAATAAATAATATCCAGGTCGTTGTGGAGGTCTCATCATTTGATGAAAATCTTCTTAAAGACATTACAACAGGGGCCTGTGTGGCTGTGACGGGTAAACTGATCGAGTCGCAGGGACAGGGTCAGAATATCGAAATAAGCGCTGCTGCCATTGAACTTTATGGAAAAAGTGATGCTGAGACGTATCCTCTTCAGAAGAAAGGACATTCGATGGAATTTCTCAGAGAGAACGCTCATCTCCGTTTTAGAACCAATACTTTTGGCGCTGTCTTCAGAATAAGGCATGCGATGGCTTTCGCTATTCACAAGTATTTTAATGACAAAGGATTCTTTTATCTTCATACCCCAATAATTACCGGAAGCGATGCTGAAGGAGCCGGGGAGATGTTCCAGGTTACAACGATGGATCTGAAGAATATGCCACGCAATGAAGACGGTTCCATAGATTATAGTAACGATTTCTTCGCGAAAGAGACAAATCTTACGGTTTCCGGCCAGCTCGAAGGAGAACTTGGTGCACTTTCTTTGGGTGATATTTATACATTCGGCCCAACCTTCAGAGCAGAAAACTCAAACACACCAAGGCATCTTGCCGAGTTCTGGATGATTGAACCGGAAATGGCATTCTACGACCTGACTGATAATATGGATCTTGCAGAAGAGTTTGTTAAATACCTTATCAGATATGCTCTTGATAACTGCCTTGAAGACCTTGAATTTCTTAACAGTATGATTGACAAGGCACTTCTTGAAAGACTAAAATTTGTCCTTGATAATGAGTTTGTAAGAATAACATATACCGAAGCAGTTTCAATTCTCACATCTTCAGGGAAAAAATGGGAATATCAGGTTGGCTGGGGCCGCGACCTGCAGGCTGAACATGAAAGATATCTGGTTGAAGAACACTTTAAGAGGCCTGTGATCCTGACCGATTATCCGAAAGAGATAAAAGCCTTTTATATGAAACAGAATGACGATGGTAAAACCGTCAGAGCAATGGATGTACTGTTCCCCGGAATAGGTGAAATAATCGGAGGATCTCAGAGAGAAGAACAATATGACAGGTTGCTTAACCGTATTAGAGAATTGAAATTAAAGGAAAAGGATTTCTGGTGGTACCTCGAAACAAGAAAATTCGGTTCAGCACCACACAGCGGGTTTGGTCTGGGGTTTGAACGGCTGATATTGTTTGTTACTGGAATGTCTAACATCCGCGATGTGATACCATTCCCAAGAACACCAAAGAATGCTGAGTTTTAAAAGATCTTTTTCTCCGACATATTTTTGAAAAGAAGAAGATGTTAAAGCAAAGGTTACAGCAGAAGTTGCTTCAGAAGCTTTCACCGCAGCAGATCCAGATGATCAAACTGCTGGAGGTTCCTACTTTGCAGATAGAACAGCGTATAAAAAAAGAACTCGAGGATAATCCGGCTCTCGAGGAAGGCACGGAGGAAGAAGAGATTCCTTCGGAAGCTGAAGAAGAGCAGTTCGAGGAGAAGGATAAGGATGAAGAGGAATTCACACTCGACGATTATATTGAAGAGGATGAGATTCCTGAGTATCGTCTTCAGGCAAAAAACTACAGTAAAGATGAAGAAAAAAGAACTGAGATACCTTTTTCAGTAGGATTTTCATTTCACGAGCATCTCGAATCACAACTGGGACTAAGGGATCTTACCGATAAACAGAAAATTCTTGGAGAATACATCCTTGGGAATATCGATGAAGACGGATATCTGAGAAGAGAACTGATAAACATAGTTGATGATCTTGCTTTTCTTCAGAATGTTGAAACTACAGAAAGTGAACTCGAAAAGGTTCTTAATATAATTCAGGATCTTGAACCGGCAGGCGTCGGAGCGAGAACTCTCAGGGAATGCCTGTTGCTTCAGCTGGAAAAACGCGACAAATCGTTACCATCCATGAAGCTTGCACATGCGATTCTCGATTTACATTTTGATGAATTCACAAAAAGACATTACGATAAAATCATAACACGACTCGGTATCACGGAAAAAGAACTTAAAATCGCAATTGAAGAGATACTGAGACTTAATCCCAAACCAGGCGGCGTATACAGCGATCCGTACAATAAAACATCTCAACCAATAATCCCTGATTTTATTCTGGAGCTCTCAGAAGATGGATTCGACCTTCATCTTAATTCAAGAAATCAACCTGAACTCAGATTAAGTTCTGCATATAACGAGATGCTTCATTCCTACAGTAAAGACAAAAGTCAGAAAAAAGAGATGAAAGAGGCTGTTATGTTCGTGAAGCAGAAAATCGATTCGGCCCGATGGTTCATAGATGCTATCAAACAGCGACAGAACACCCTGCTTCTTACAATGAATGCTATTCTTGAATACCAGCAGGAATACTTCATTGACGGAGATGAGACAAAACTAAAACCGATGATCCTCAAAGATGTTGCTGAAATGACAGGACTTGACATTTCGACCGTATCAAGGGTTGCCAACAGTAAATTTGTACAGACACATTTTGGGATATTCCCTCTGAAGTTTTTCTTTTCAGAAGGACTTCAGACAGATAGCGGAGAAGAAGTATCAACTAGAGAGATAAAACGGATATTGCAGGATTGTATCGAAAATGAACAAAAACGCAAACCATTGACAGATGAGAGTCTCACAGATATCCTCCAGGAAAAAGGGTATCAGATCGCCCGCCGGACAGTGGCAAAATACCGTGAACAACTTAATATTCCGGTTGCAAGACTCAGGAGGGAAATTTAATTTGCAAGAGACTATATTCAGGATTTGTTGAATATGAAAATAAAAGTCAAATCTTTCCTTTGTGTTACTTTGTGTCTTCCTTTGTGCTCTTTGTGGTTAATTGAATTATTTTTTACCACAAAGGTACACGAAGGATTGCACGAAGGCTCACAAAGGATTGATTAACATTGAGAGAATTGTGTTAGTATACTAAAAGAAATATTGTTAATGTATTAAAATTATTAGTTCTGAATGACAAACGACCCTAAAGATTTCTTTAATACTCTGGCAAAAATAATTACAGTTGTTTTTCATCCGTTGCTGATGCCTGTCTATGGAATGGCAATCATTTTATCAGCACCAACTCTGTATGGATATCTGCCTTTTACAGTAAAGAAATTAATAATTCTTATTATGCTGGTAAATAATGTATTATTACCTCTTTCATTATTGCCTTTTTTCATTCATATGAACATTATCAGCTCGTGGACAATCAGTGAAAGGAAAGAACGGAATATTCCGCTTGCAATAACAACTTTACTCTATTGTACTACTTCATTTATATTTTTCAGGTTCCCCGTTCCTGTCTTTCTGAAATCATTTATTTATGCTTCAGCTTTTCTCTCCCTGATGGTTACATTGATCAATTTCAGGTGGAAGATATCACTTCATTCCGTTGGTGCGGGTGCCCTTATAGCCCTCGTTATAATTCTTTCTTTAAAAATGTATACACCGTTAATATGGTATCTGATTTCATCCGTAATTGCCGGAGGATTGGTCCTTTCTTTAAGGTTGAAGCTTAATTATCATAACCCTTATCAGGTGTGGTTCGGGTTTTTTACAGGATTTGTCGGATTAACCCTTATTATGATGTTTTTCTAACAGCTCTTCTAATGCTTTAGTTAACAGGATGCTGCTTTGTGCGATTATTCCGACAGGCCAAAGTGGTTTATCTGAAATGAGGGGAATTCCTGCTTTCAATTCAAGCTGTGAAATGGTATAAAACCACCCCTTTTCTGAGAGGTATTCAGCAAGGTATTCCTGTTCTGTCTGACCCGGAGTAGGAATAAGCAATGCCGTGCAATTCAGACTTACGAGCTCCATAATTGTAGTGTAACCCGACCGGGAGATAATGAAATCGCTGCCAGTTAAAATATTTTTCATCCGGGGAGCAGGAAGGTGATTATAAAAGGTAATGTTCCCGTTCTTCAAAATTCCGTCACCATTTCCCGGTTTACCCTCAAGCATAACTGTCATAGGTTCTTTGTCTTTTAACAGAGCTGTGAGCTTCTTTTTAAGAATATCCCTTTGCGGTTCCGGCCCTGAAAGAATTACTGTATTATGAGGAAATTCCACTAGATTCTCATTCACGGATTGGTCAGAAAGAACAAATCTCGATAAAATCCCTATATACCTCAAATTATCAGGGAGTTTTATGTTATGTGATAACCTGCCTGAAAGATTCAGATCACCTGGTAAATCGGGAATAAAACAGAGTGAATACTTTTTAATAATTATCCTGTGTATTAATATACCCAGCGGTTCCAGGAATCTCATGGGCTCAGGAAAAGGGATCAAAGGCATATGAGTCACATATACCGAAGTGATTTTCCTGTTCCATAATCCGAACCGGTTATCGCTGATAATAATATCAATAGCATGTTTCCTGATTATTCTTTTTAATCTGTGGTGCTCCACGATTATATGATACAGCAGCAAAGGAATTTTAAAAAGCAGATACAGGTATTGAGGAAGGAACCGGGAATACCCGGGTTTAAATCCCGGAAAGTTTATAACTGCCAATCCGGGCAATTCGTTCCGGAATAGTGATAAATGTTCTTCTCCGGAACCAATAATAATATTGTTATTCATCTCCCGTAATTTCCTTGCCATAGGGATCATCCGGGCGGCATGACCTAATCCCCATTCAAGAGGACAGATAAGTATATTTAAGGCTTTATTCAATCTTAACCCGAAACCTGTGTTCTGATACCCATCGATTCTACCAATTCAGCTATTCCCTTCAGATCTTTAACCGGTACTTTAATCAGTTGTCCTTCTGCAGGAGTATCCCTGGAGATGGTATAGATCATCACTTCCGAAGGTTTTATTTTTTCTATCGCTTTGAGCCATGCATTAATTTCTGCAGGAGTTGTATTATCTATTATTTTTCCGTTGTATTTCCCGCGCAGAAAGAGTGTCTGAATGATAACCTTACCATTTAATTCAGAGAGTCTATTGATAAGTTCTTCAACATTAAAATCAACTCTTGGCTGGTTATGTATTTTAATTGTGGCCTCAAATGCAGAGTCGAGTTTAAGGATATTCATATCGACTTTTAATAAAGCAGCATTTACAAGTGGATTTCCCAACGTTGTGGCATTTGACAGTACTGCGATTTTAGTCTCAGGAAAGTATTTATCTCTTAACGAAATACTGTCATCGATTATACCTGGAAAATCGTGATGAAGAGTGGGTTCTCCGTTACCGGCATATGTTATTACATCGATTGCCCGGCTCTTTTTTTTCAATTCTTTAAGTTTGCGTTCAAGAGCGATATAAACTTCTTCGCGGCCGGGAAGATGGTTGACAGCTTTTTCAATATCACTTGTCCAGCCACATTCGCAGTAAATACAATTGAAATTGCAGACTTTTTTTTTGGTGGGCAATAGATTTATTCCAAGTGAAACACCCAGTCGCCGGCTTTTAACCGGTCCGAATATTATCTCATCAAAAAGAAATGTGGCCATTTTCTCTTCTTTTTACCGGGTTCAAAATTAGTAATATTTGAAGAATACCTTTGTGTGCCTTCGTGAAATCCTTTGAGTCCTTTGTGTTTTAAAACAATTATTAAATCAATCGGGTTACAAAACTCTCAGGAAGCAACTTCATGTTTACCAGGTCAACATTTCGTAGAAGCAGAAGTCCTGGATTTTTACCGGGTTCTATCTTTCCGTACCGATCCTCTTCTCCCAGGGCCCTGGCACCGTTTGACGTAGCCCAGAATATGAGATCTTCAATTGAGATTTCCGGAAAGTTAAACTGGAGTGTTTTAAGCTCTTCAAGAATACTCAGATTTTTATTTGAGGCAAGGCTGTCGCTTCCGATTACAATCTCACAACCTTCTTCAATTAGCATATTTACGGGAGGAAGTTCACCTTCAATATAAGTATTTGAATTTGGACAAAGGCACCAGAACAGATTCTTCCTCTCTTTTATTTTTCTTACTGTGTTTCTGTCCGCAAAAGTATTATGTACGAGGATCAGATTTCCGGATTTCGTTATCTCATGAAGAACAGCATCAGAATGACTTTTAACAGTTTCCAGTCTTGAAGGGATCAATCCCGAAAGCTTGTATGAGGATATCAAAGGGCCGGAATGATATTCAAGAAAGGTAACTTCTCCGGCATTCTCCATAAAATGAATGGAAGTTATCCTGTTAGTTAAACTTTTATTTTTAAGAAGCCGGAAAAGAGTCAACGACATTGAATATACTGAGTGGGGAACAAGTGAAAACATAAGATCCATTTTCTCAGCTGTATCGGCTACTTTTATTATCTCATCCATTCGTCTTCCGGCTTTTTCCGGATCGAGACCAAAGACCTCAAGAAGGTTTATATACCTGATCGTGCTCTCTTTTTTAATGTTGAATGAATCTGATGTGTTACATATATCTGCGCATAAAACTATTCCTTCTTTGCACATATTGTTATCAGCAACATTCATGGAAGAAACTGTATTCTCTTTGTCATTATCCCTGGTACCTCTGATCTTTTCAATAAAACCACCCAGCCCTTCCCCTTCAGAGATATAACCTTTCATGTGCGAAAGTTCGAGATGACAATGACAGTTGACAAAACCGGGAATTATAATGCCATTATAAAATTCAGTGGAATGCTTTTCTTTCAGATCTCCTGCAGTATCTTCAATACTTATAATTGTTCCATCATCTTCAGTGGTTATCACTGCTCTTTTAAGCGGAAGGCCGGAGTTTGTAATAATGTACTGGGCGGCCAAGCGTTTCATACAATTGCTGAGCTAAATGTTAATGAGATATTCTCAATTTTAACATGTTTCTCCAGACTTAAAGAAGGATTATCAAAATCATAGAGCCAGCCTCTTAAGTGATAAGTTTTCCTCTCCCGAACAGGTACTGTCAGGATGTATGTATGAGGTCTGCCATCTTTTATATAATGTACTGTTTTAATATATCGCCTTTTCCCGGTTTTTAAGCTATCAGGGTTGCATGAATATAAAGTTAGTCCTGGTTTGGAAGACTGGTCGTCAGGAAAAAGGGAGACAGTAAATGTAAGTGAATAAACGCCTGTTCTGTTAATGTTTATATCAAACATTGTAGAGTCGTTGCCTGAAAGATCAGGAAATGAATAAAAATCTTTCCCTGGCCAGAGATTGTCAAAATGTGATTTTTCAATAATATATTCTTTCTCGACCCGCGATTCAGTCTCGCTTAATATTCCAAGGACCTGATCGTATATCTTGCTTAAATTTTTGGAATTTTCAATAAAATAGTACTTCATCGTTCTGTCCATGGCTTCTTTAGAATACCCATGTTTTTCAATAATAAGACGATAATTATTTAATGAGTCAATAGAAGAATACCGGCTGCTTATTTTTGGAAGAAACAGTAGTCCGTCAGCAATCTGGATATCAGTTAAAATAGAAAGAAGCTCTTTTTCAGGTATCAGATTCTTTTTATCCAGTTTATTCTTCTTTCCGGAACAGGATCCGTTCATTAAAGAAATAATGATCAATATGAGAAAAGCAAACCTGGTCATATTGTTTTTTTATAAAGGATCTTTCTCATTTAACTTTTGTATAGGAGGTTATTAGCAAATATAATATTTGATTTTCAAACGTTCTTATTAAGGTATTTTTTTGTAAGAAACCTGACAGGATACCATGCAGCCCAGTAACCGATTAAAAGGACAGTTCCCGGAACAATAATAAAATCTTTAATCTTTAATACAACCGGGTATGAATCCATTATAAGAGACTCACTATGAAGTTTTACAAGTCCATAAGTTTGTTGAAGCCAGCAGATAAAAAAGCCAAGAATTATGCCTGAAAATGCCCCTATTATTGAAATAAGCCATCCTTCAAATATGAAAATCTTTCGGATCAGATTATTATCTGCTCCCAGGCTCTTAAGTATTTCAATATCGCGCTCTTTTTCTATTATCAGCATAGTAAGCGAACCTATGATATTGAACGATGCAATGATAAGGATGAGGGTAAGGATGAAGAAGATGGCCAGCCTTTCGGATCGCATAACCTTATAAAAGATTGCCTGTTGCTCATTGTGGTTCTGGACAACAAAATCCTTTCCGAAGATTTTTTTAATATCTTTCTGTACGGCCCGGGGATCAGCATTATTAGAGAATTTGATCTCGATAGTACTTACACCTTTCTCAGTTTCAGTCAGTTCTCTTGCAAAATCAAGTGGAATATATACATATTTTGAATCGTATTCTTTTTCAACCTCAAAAATACCGGAAGGAAAAATGAACTTATGATTTAATGAATTTTCGGCATTGATGTTGATACTTCCTGTTTTCTTTGGGTATATTATTTCTAATGGAGTGATGAAGCTTACCCTTATCCCAAGATGTGTGGCGACTCCTAATCCGGGAACAGCATATGGACGACCTTTTTTGTTTTTCAGTACGAATTCACCCTCCCACATGGAACTGTCGATATTTGAAACCATAGCATAATTGTCATCTATTCCTTTAATTGTGGCAATATATTGTCTGGAACCGTATTTCAGGAGTGCATTGTCTTCAATAGTCAGGGAATAACAGGACAGCCCTTCAACTTTTGCGAGAAGTTTCAGACGTGTGGTGTCAGGAATAAATGTTTTACCTGCAGCAGCAGTAATTTTAATATCGGGATCAAAGGTATTAAAGATAACACTCACCATTCTTTCAAGTCCGTTAAAAACGGAGAGAATAATTATAAGTGCCATTGTGCCAACCGCAACTCCTGCGACTGAGACTGCCGAAATAATATTGATTGCATTCCGCGACTTTTTTGCGAAGAGGTACCTTTTTGCTATGTATAGAGAGAGTTTCACTTTTCCAGCCTTCTTGCGGTAACCAGTAACCCGGTTCCGGATTTATGAATTAAACAGAGATCAAAAATGTTAAGAATTATTGAAACCGGGAAAAAAATCAAATAGTAAAAAGGGAGTAGAATAAAAAAGAGATATGAAATGTTAAGCATTTTGATGGGATATTTCATCGACAGTTGCCATGAGATATTCCCGGGTTTTCCGTACGTGTAGTTAGCTTCAATTTTTCTGAAACCTGCCTGAGAAAGTTTTTCTGTTATGTCTTTAATACTGTATCCGTCTCTTACGTGTTCATCGATGAAAGATTCTTCTTTGTCGTTGTGTACATCGGAGCCTCCTTTGTCTGAGGGAGTAGATATCAGCAATATACCATTGGTTTTCAGCGATTTGTAGAAATTCTTAAAAACCACTTCATCTTCTTCGATGTGCTCCATTACATCAACTGACAGAATGATGTCATAATTATAAATGTCAGTTAATGTTGTCAGATCAAAAGTCTGGAATAATACCCGGTCTGATAAACCGGTTTTTTCAAAAAAACGGTTGCAATCATCTACCTGTTCATTGTTGATATCAATAGCTTTAATCTTCCACCGGCTGTTCATTTTGCTCATCCTCCACGTATACTGACCAAAACCTGAACCGGCATCAAGAACCGATGCTTCAGCAGGGAATTGTCTTACAATTTTTCGCAAAGCTTTTTTGACATGCCAGGTACGGAGCAGAAGAAGGTCAAGAAAAAAGTAGAGAATCTTTCTCATAAACAAAGACCCAGCGAAGAACCTGCCTAACAATCTTTTAATAGGTTCGTACTGCATATATATCAGGATTTCAGCAACTTGTCTATTTTATCGATATAGTCAAGACTATCATCAATGTGGAAGGCGATATCAGGTACAATCCTGAGCTGAGATCTGACTTTTTGTCCAAGATCAAATCTGATCTTTGATGTATGCTCCTCTATTGAATGAAAAATATCATCCTGGTTTGTAGCCGGGAAGATACTTATATAGACTTTTGCAAAAGAGAGATCGGGACTGACTCTGACCCTAGTGATTGATACTAATTTACCATGGGCGAATTCATTTCCCCTTTTAAGAAAGATGTCGGCCAGTTCTTTCTGAATTAAGCGTGATACTTTTTTCTGTCTTGTCGATTCCATGGCCAGTTTTATTTTAATCGGGCAAAGGTAATAAAAAAGGCACAAAGGCACAATGGCACAAAGGCACAATGGCAAATCCATAAAACCGTTGTACCGCTGTACCGTAATACCGTTGTGTCGTTGCGCCTTTTTTATTAGCTTTGCGATGAATTTTATCACAGAATGAAATGGACACAGTTGTTAGTGGTATAAGATCGACAGGAAATCTGCATCTGGGAAATTATTTCGGAGCAATAAAGAACTTTCTTAAAATGCAGAAAGAGAATAACTGTTATTTCTTCATAGCAGATTATCATGCACTTACAACTCATCCCAAACCTGAGGACCTTCATGGAAATATCAAGCAGGTCCTGGCAGAATATCTGGCATGCGGTATTGACCCGGAAATTGCAACTGTCTTCATTCAGAGTGATGTACCGGAAGTCTCTGAACTATATCTTTTGCTAAACATGAACGCCTATGTAGGTGAACTTGAAAGGACTACATCATTCAAGGAGAAAATCAGGAAACAACCTGATAATATTAATGCGGCACTGTTAACCTATCCGGTACTGATGGCTGCAGACATTATAATTCATAAAGCAAATAAAGTACCCGTAGGGAAAGATCAGGAGCAACACCTTGAAATGACAAGGAGATTTGCCAGACGGTTTAATATGATGTACGAGGTTAACTATTTCCCTGAACCTGATGCCTATAACTTTGGACAGCAGCTTGTTAAAATACCAGGTCTTGATGGTACCGGTAAAATGGGTAAAAGTGAAGGGAACGGGGTATTTCTTTCAGATACTCCTCAGGAGATAAAGAAAAAAGTTATGAGAGCAGTAACAGATACCGGCCCTACAGCACCCGGTCAGGAACCATCAGAGCCGGTTAAGAACCTGTTTACCATTATGAATGTCGTTTCAGAACAGGAGACGGTAAAGTATTTCACTGAAAAGTATTCGTCATGCGAAATCCGGTATGGAGATATGAAAAAGCAGCTTGCCGAGGATATAATAAAATTTACCGAGCCAATCAGGCTAAGGATCAATGATATTCTCTCGGATAAAAAATATCTTTTAAAGGTTGTTACTGACGGTGCAGAAAAGGCCAGGGCAAGCGCTTCAAAAACAGTTAAGGAAGTAAGAGAAATAATAGGATACAGAACATTTTAATTCAAAAAATAAAAGCCAGGGTTTTAGCCTGGCTGCCCTGATCGATCAGGGATATGATTGAGATTGCCTGTGTAATATCAATTATTCAAATTACGTGCCAAAAATGGGAAAAAGGATCGCAATTTTATTGGTGATACTTCTGATTTCAGGTCTTGCCGTAATTGGATATTTTCTCCAGCAGGGTAGAAGGGATTTATTTACAGATCCTTATAAGGCAATTTCCCCGGATGCCTGTCTCGTTATTGAGACAGTTGACCTTAAAAGTTTCATGAATTCTCTTACAACCGGAAGAGGATTATTCGGAGAAATAGGGAAAGTCAGGGAGCTCAACAGATTTAACCAGGATCTGAAATATCTTGCTGATCAGCTTAATAAAGAAAACTTTAAGAAGCTATTTAATGAGGGTTCTGCGATCATATCATTAAAGGTTGATAACAGAGGGATAATAATGCCCATGATATCAAAACCTGTTCCTGGTGAAATACGATCGCGGCATATAAAAGATATGCTGAGCTCTTCAGGAATTAAGGGTGTTGCCGAGATAAAGTTAAACGGGAATTCACTAATAGAGATTCCCTTTATGGCAGAGAACCTGAAAGATACAGCTTATATTTCACTAAAGTCAGGATTAATGGTATGCAGTTGTTCGAAAGAGCTGGTTGAAGCTGCCGGTATTCAGATTGAGAAGGGGACCGATATCAGAAACGTACCAGGCTTTTCAAGAGTACTACTGGCATCAGGAAAAAATGTGGATAAAATTTTTATAGTTTTTCATAACCTGCCCGACCTGCTTAAACCGCTTTTAACAGCAGGCAGAAAAAAGTTTTCAGCAAAGATCGCAAGGCTGGCAGGAACTGCAGAAGGGGATATTTATATCAGTGAAGATGGCCTTGTTCTCAGTGGTTATACTGAAAGTCTCGATTCATCTGAATTGCTCTACAAATATAAGTCGCTTCCACCCAGGGAATTTCACACTTATAAGATTCTTCCTTCATCAACTGTGCTTTTTGAAACACTGGTTCTTCCTTCATTAAAGTTAAACAGTAAATCCGACAGTTCCGTTTCAAAAGAAGCCATAGATCTTGCGGGCAAGATCAGACAATATACAGGTGAGGAAATAACACGTGCCATTATTGATATAAAAGGGAAACCTGTAAGTGATAATACTTTGATTATTTATGAATTAAATAACCGTGTTCAGGCAGAACAGCTTTTTCTTGATGAACCTGGTGCAAAAAATGAAATCCTTTACTTTGAACCTGATGACCAGGTCAAAATTCCTGTTTACCGTACTTCTTTCAAGGGTCTGATCAGAGTTCTGCTACCGGGATTCGCCCCTGATTTTAATGAAATGTATTTCACCTTTTACGATAGTTACATGATTGCAGGTAACTCTTATGCTACAGTTTGCAGATTACTTTATGACAATCTACTTAACAAAACTCTTGTAAATGACCTTCTTTACCGCGATTTCGTAAACACCCTGCCAAGTCGTGCCGGTTATTTCTTCTTTTGCATTCCATCGCATATTACAGATTATCTGGCAGGATTTTTTAATGAAGATATTATAAATGCTCTGAAATCGAATAGAAATTCCCTAAACAAAATTCAAGCGGCAGGTTACAAGTTTGCATCCAGTAATGGCATGATTTATAATAGTCTGTCTGTAAAATTTAAGGAAGAGGCCAGGGAAGAGTCGACCACCGAATGGGAGACATTGCTCGACACCACAGCAAGCATAAAACCATTCTTCTTTACCAATCATATAACAGGAGCAAAAGAGATTTTCATCCAGGATATGAAGAACAACACATATCTGATAAATGTTGCCGGTCGGGTTCTGTGGAAAGTACCACTGAACGAGCGGATTATCGGTACTGTTTATATGGTTGACTATTTCCGGAACGGGAAGTATCAGTTATTATTTTCAGGAAAAAACTATATTCATCTGCTCGACAGAAATGGAAACTATGTCGAGAGATATCCTGTTAAACTCAGATCGCCGGCAACGAACTCCATGACAATGTTTGATTATGATAATAACTTGAATTACAGGTTATTTGTAGCCGGGGAAGATAAAATGATATATTCATACGATAAAACCGGCAATGTAGTAAAAGGATGGAAACCTTTCAGAACCACTGGTTTAGTAAAGACGGAGATAAGTTATTTCAGGGTTTCCGGGAAAGATTTCATTGTAGCTGAAGATGAAAGCTCTGTTTATTTTCTTGACCGTACAGGTAATAAAAGGATAAATCTGAAAGAACCGGTTACTAAAGCTGTCGGATCGGCAATGAGATTGAATCCGGGATCGGAACCTTCAGTAGTATGCTCATCTCCTGACGGGACTATTCAATATATCTATTTCGATGGCAACGTAAAAAAATTCAGTCTGAAGAACTTTTCAGCCGATCATTCTTTCGATTTTTTTGACGTAGATGGTGATGGTTTTGGTGAATATATTTTTATTGATAAAGGTATATTGTATCTTTATAACCATAACAAATCGGAGATTTTTACCAGGGAATTTGGTTCAGATGATCTGGGCGGGCCGACTAATTTTATCTTTTCAGCAACTGACAGAAAAATCGGAGTGTTTGATATAAATAAGAATCTTATATATCTGATAGGTAAGAACGGTAAAACGATGAATGGATTCCCTCTCAGAGGAGCATCTATGTTCTCAATTGGGAAATTATCGGACAAGAGTGGTTGGCATCTTATTGTTGGAGGTACAGACAGGTTCCTTTACAATTATAAAATTGACTCGGAAATTAAATGAGAAAGAAAATGATAAAGAAATTTTTCCTGTTAATTGCTATGATCGTGGTTCTTTCAGTCACAGGTTGCGTAAAAGAAACCTACAACATGAATATGCTTTCAAAGAAGGCACATCTTTCGCCCACTATGGCCATATCTGCAATAAGCGGCGATATTTCACTGAGTGACATTGTAAAAACAAATGATACTGTTGTATTCGATCAGAACAAATTAGTTATTCTCGTTTTCAAAAAGGACTCTGTTATCGATTTGAAGCTGACCGATTTTTCGAAGGGGACAATCCAGCGTACCGCGACATTTGGACCGAGCACCTTTGACCTTGATATCGCTGATGTATTAAAGCACCTCTCGGGAACGATCAAGTTCTTAAGCCCTTCTATAAAATTTAATTATACAAATTCTTTTCCCGATCCAATAAAAATAAATTTAAAAGTGTCAGGAAAGAGGGACGCCAATACTGTTACTCTTAATCTGGATCCATTTACCCTCTCCAAACCAAATATTCCGGTTCAGCAGGAAATTTCTGATTTGATTGTCATAGATAATATAAACAACCCCAACTCCAACTTGCCGGCTCTTGTCTCACTCCCTCCGGAGATGATCAATTATTCCGGAACTGTCGTTATGACTACTACTACAAAAAGTAATTCACCCGGTGATTTTATTTTAGGCCCCAACCGTCTCCTGGGATCCCTGGAAGTTGATGTGCCAATGGATCTGCAATTGACAAACCTGCAGCTTGCCGATACTGTCGATAATTTTATTAAAAGTGATAACAGCCAGACAGATGATCCTTTGAAACCAGAAAACTTTCAACTTTTGCGTATCAATGTCTCGGCAAAAAATGGCTTCCCTCTCGGGGTTTCTCTGAAAATGTGCCTTTATAATTCAGCGACTGCTGATACTTCGAACACAATAAAAGCAAAAGACATTCTTAAACCAGCTCCTGTCACTAATGGGAAAGCCTCAGGTGTAACTGAATCTACCACCAGCATTGAATTTACCAAAAAGTTTTTCAGCTCAGTAAATAAAGCAGATAAGATAATTTTCTGGTTTACTCTTAACACAACTGGAAACGGAGCTCAGGAAGTTAAAATCTATTCTGATTACAGAATTAATTTCAAAGCTTCCCTGGTTGTTAAACCGGATATAAATCTATAGTGATTATATTTATAAGCTAGTTATATGATGGTGAAAATTAAATATATTCTGATGATAATATTGGCAGTTTTCGTTGCCGATGCATCAGCTCAGAACAGCCAGGTATTGTACTATATGAATATACCTCAGAATCATCTGGCAAATCCGGCATTAAGGCCATCCAATTCAGTTTATATAGGATTACCGGGATTGTCGGGTATCAATCTGAATGTAAACAACAATTTTGTGAACTTCTCGGATATATTCCTGAAGGGTCAGCCAAAAGATTCAATAATATCATTTCTTCATCCCGGCTATGATGTTGAAAAATTCCTTGCTAAGATAAAGGACAAGAATTTCTTTGAGCCTGAGATTACTGTTCCACTATTTGGAGTTGGATTTTCAGTTGGCAGGGACGGCTATGTTTTTCTTGATATAAATGAACGGATAGAGGGAAATATTGTACTGCCGGAAGATCTTTTCAGACTAGCATTAAAAGGGAATGAAGAATTCGTTGGAAGCAAAATAGATCTGTCCTCATTGAGAGCCGGTATGAAATATTACCGTGAGTTTGGAATTGGTTATTCAAGAAATTTTACGGATAAATTAAGAATAGGTATAAAAGGAAAACTTTTATTTGGAATATCAGATGCCTCACTTGATAATAAATCATTAGGTATAACTGTGAATGATGATTACAGTCATACCTTCGATGCCAACCTCGCTGTTAACATGAGTGGCCCGGTAACTGTTTATGAAAATTCAAAACATAATATCGACAGTATTGTATTTGATGACAGCAGGCTTAATACATCAGGTGGGAGGGTTGACTTTTTATCCGGGAAAAAGAATATGGGTCTTGGTCTGGATATCGGGGCCACATATGATATTACTGACAGGATAGTTGTTTCGGCAGCCATTACTGATCTGGGATTTATCACATGGAAGAAGGATGTTGTCAATTTAAAGGCCAATAACCAGTTTAAATTCAGCGGCTTAAATATGCTGGATTTTTTCAATGGCACAAAAACTATTGATGAACTGGGAAAAGATTATTTGGATTCTCTTAAAAACGCATTCGTTGTCTCCAACTCAAAAGCCGCCTTTACTACTTACCTGCCATTCGGTATTTCATTTGGAGCCAGCTATAATGTTACAAAGCAATTTTCTGTGGGCCTGTTGTCGTATACCAGGGTAATAGATAAACAGTTACGCGAAGCTCTGACATTATCGGCAAATATCAATCTTGGTAATGCATTATCAACCAGCTTCAGTTATACGGCAGCCAATCACCAGTATGACAATTTTGGTGCAGGGCTCGCATTCAGAGCTGGGATCGTTCAGTTTTATCTTATTAGCGACAGAATTCCTGTAATGTGGAATAAAATTAAGGATAAAAACAGCTCAGTCGTTGTTCCGGCAAACTGGAATACAGTTAACTTAAGATTAGGGATGAACCTGGTTTTTGGGAACAGGAACAAGGAAAAAAGTGACAAACCAATGATTCTGATCGAATAAAAGTGTTTAGTATACACAAAGTAACACAAAGGGAAGAAAAAAATATTAAATCTATGATTCTGATTCGTTATCTTTTAATATGCATAATTGGTTACCTGATAGTGAGATCTTTTGTAAAGTTCAGGGAACAAGAGAAATTTTCCGAAGGCAAACGGGGGGAAGTTAAAAAAGATAATGACACAGCAAAAAAAGTTTCGAAGGAAATAGGTGAATATGTTGATTACGAAGAGATTAAGAAATAAAATCTCACAATTATTTACCGCTGTCTCTTAGTTTTTTAGCAAGAGAATTTGCAAAAACAAAATCATTGAGTATTTCGCAGTCTGAATTGAGTATTTCGTTTTTATTCCCTTCCCAGCATTTTACCCCTTCGCTTATAAAAATGATTTTTTCCCCGATCTCCATAACAGAGTTCATGTCGTGAGTATTAACAATCGTTGTCATTGAATATTCTTCTGTGAGTTCTTTGATGAGAGCGTCTATCAGGATAGCCGTAATAGGGTCAAGCCCTGAGTTGGGTTCATCACAAAAGAGATATTTTGGATTTAAAGCAATTGCTCTTGCAATAGCAACTCTTTTCTTCATCCCTCCAGATAATTCGGAGGGGAATAAATGATTGGCATTGATGATATCAACCCTGTTGAGACAAAAATTTACCCGTTCTATTTTTTCCTCCGGAGTTTTATCGGTGAACATATCAAGCGGGAAAAGGACATTCTGTTCAACTGTTAATGAATCGAACAGTGCACTTCCCTGGAATAGCATTCCCATTTGGCTGCGAATCACTTTTTTACCGGCAAAATTGAGTTTGTTAAATAATGTATCCTCATACCAGATCTCTCCGCTTTCGATCTCATGCAGTCCGACAATGGATTTAAGAAGGACAGTTTTTCCCGATCCGCTTCTGCCTATTATCAGGTTAGTCTTGCCTGTTTCGAATGTCACTGAGATATTCTCGAGTACCGCTTTCCCATTGAAAGACTTATTCAGGTTTAAAACTCTAATCATGACAGGAGAAGTTGAGTCAAAATGACATTGAAGAGCAAGATTATTACACTGCTGTAAACGACAGCTTTGGTGCTTGCCCGTCCTACTTCAAGCGAACCGCCATTAACGTAGTATCCCTGAAAGGCTGAAACACTTGTTATTATAAATGCAAAGAATAATGTTTTTATCAATGAATATACAATATAGTAAGGTATGAATGCATATTGAATTCCATAAATGAAATTCTCTGAAGTCATTACACCTGAAAAGGTACCGGCCACCCACCCTCCAAAGATCCCGACAATTATTGCGATAATTGTAAGTATAGGATTAAAAAGAAGGGTTGCGACTATTTTTGGGAGTATAAGGTAAGAAGCCGAATTGACTCCCATTATCTCAAGGGCATCTATTTGTTCAGTAACCCTCATTGTTCCGATTTCAGCCGCAATATTAGAACCCACTTTTCCTGCAAGGATGAGAGCAGCAATCGTGGAAGAGAACTCAAGGATCATCGAATCGCGGCAACCGAGACCAATAAGATATTTAGGATATATTGGATTTTCTGTATTATACGCAGTTTGAAGAGTAATAACTGCTCCCATGAAAAAGGAGATAATGGCAATAATACCAACCGAAGTAAATCCCAGATTTACTAACTCATTTATGGTTTGCTTGTAATAGAGAACAGGTTTTTCAGGTTTTGAAAATACCTTCTTAAGAAGCAGGAAATAGAGCCCGAGTTGTGTAAAGAATTTAATCATACTATTAAGTTTACGCTTCAAAATTACTAATATTTATGGTATTTCTGTTAATTAGGTTTTTGAAACCTGAATGCATAATTAATTATATATTTGCATTAATTTTTATAAAAATTATATCCTATGGACAACAGATATGTTATAATAATGGCAGGAGGTGTAGGTAGCCGTTTCTGGCCTCTGAGCCGTCGCGAAAAGCCAAAACAGTTTCTGGATATTATAGGATCGGGAGAGACCCTGATTCAGCAGACATACAGACGATTTAAAAGTACTTGTCCGGTGGAAAATATTTTTGTGGTCACAAATGCCGATCATAAAGACCTTGTAATTGAACAATTGGGTATTGATCCGTCGCGTGTACTTGGAGAACCTTTTCGTCGAAATACAGCTCCTTGTCTGGCCTATGGGACATTCAGGATTTTTAAAGAAAACCCTGATGCTATTATTGCTGTCACTCCTGCGGATCATCTGATTGTTAAAGAAGAAAAATTTAGTGATGTACTACAGAGTTGCTTCAGCTTTGCAGAAGGGAATGATGCATTGATTACACTCGGAATAAAACCCGACCGGCCCGAAACGGGATATGGTTATATACAGGCCGATAATAAGAAACCTTTCAAAGGTTATGGGAATCTTATGAAGGTTAAGACATTTACCGAGAAACCGGATATTGATCTTGCGAAAGTCTTTTTGGAAAGTGGAGATTTTTACTGGAACTCCGGGATCTTTATTTGGAATATTAAATCTATCCTTTCAGCATTTGAGAAACACATGCCGGATATGTATACCGTTTTTGACGAAGGAAGAGGAATATTCGGAACAAAACAGGAGGAGAGTTTTATTGGGAAGATATATGCTGAATGCAGAAGCATTTCAATTGATTATGGAATTATGGAAAAGGCTGATAATGTATATGTCATGTGTACTGACATCGGCTGGTCCGATCTTGGAACCTGGAGTTCACTTTATGAACACGCGTCTGTAGATAAAGAGGGAAACTCATTAGTGAGGGGAGATATATTCTCCTATGACAATGAAGGTAATATTTTCAATATTTCTCCGGGGAAAATAGCTGTTCTGCAGGGCCTCAAAGACTATATTGTTGTTGATTCGGATGACGTTCTTCTGATAGTCAAAAAAGAGGAAGAACAGAATATCAAGCAATATCTTGATGATGTAAAGAACTCGACGAAGGAGAAGTTCTTATAACCATAAATAAAAACAAGCTGTCGCATAGTTGGAAGAATTAATCTAAGTTATGTTTAGAACCCTGCTAAACAGGATCTCCACGATAAGAACTGATATTTGATCAAAAGAAAAAGGCTACCTTTTTGAGATAGCCTTCCTTTCTTATTTGAGTATTTTAATATTCCCACAAATCGTGTTCAAAATTGAAAAGTTCATTTTTAATTCGTTCTGCTTCAAACAGAGATGATTTACCTATCTGATATTCTGCAATTCTCCTGTCGTTGTAAACATTAGATTCTCCAACAATAACACTTCCGAATCTGCGTTGCATCATTAAATCGTCGAAAGACATTCTCTGAGCATCGTTGTTACTCGAATAAGCCTCATGTTTTGCAAGAGCATCTCTCACCTCGTCATATTTGATCCAGAATAACCCTATCTTTTTTGCTCTTCCAACCTGCTCATCAAAACCCATATATATAGGTTGAATAGCTATAATTCTGACATCGAGTTTCGAAAGTTTCTTGTCAAAATACCATTCTTCATAGAGCAGCAGTTCTTTTACTTCATCGGGTTTTGCTTCCTGTTTTACCGTGTCTTCTCTTGTTGCTCCGGCAGCATTTAGCTGTACAGTAACAACCTTTTTCACAGCTCCTAATTTTACCTCGATATCATCATAGGTCGTATTTACTTTCATATTCTGCGGATCATAAGCCTGAAGATGACCTGCTTTAATCTCATCGAGAATTACATTTATGAAGCTTTGTCTTCCATCGAGAGTTGGAGTTGTCGGATAATATAGCGACTGATTCATCTTCTCACGCAGATCGATCAGACGGTATATTTTTTTAGACCATATGACATCAGCCTCTCTCAGAAACGGGTAATTTATTTTGTTCGCATCCGGAATCGATTTCTGGTAAATATCTCCAAAACTCTGGGCATTTATAATGCCTGTGAGCAAGAGGGCGATAGATCCAAAAAGAATTTTCTTATTCATGATGGTATTTATTTTGATACTAGTTTATCTTTAATACTATGGCGTTCAGGTCTCTTGTTTTATTATCGGGACCAAGCGCTTTAATATCTTTAATCATGAGGTTTTTACCTCTTGTGAGTCCATTCAGTGCCTGTTTTTGTTTCGGAGTGAGATTACTGCTTGAACAGGTTTCCTCAATATCCATTCCTTTATCGGTATAAAAAATTGTAAACCCGGTAACAGTGTAATTGAGCTCAAAATCGAAATCAGGCATTATGGCAAAGACACCCTGTTGGGCAAGGGCATCAGCTCTGGAAATACTACCTGTACTTTTCCCGCCAAATATCGCAACCGGGTCCGGTATACGTTTTACCCTGAAATCATATGGAGCATACTGGACAGTTTTTCCATTTATATCTGCCGTTACAATTACCTGAACATTCTGTCCTACTGCATTTGGTTTTACAGCCCAGGCGCCTTTGAAATTTTCACCTTTGGAGTTTTTAACTTTTTCAGTTGAGAATGTGCCGTTTACCACTCTAATTTTTAACTTATCAGGACTGATACCCGGTACAGATACGTCAATGGGGTTCGGAATACCCATGTACATAACGTTCATTGCTGTGGGCGATACGATGACATTGGGTTCTCCAACAACATACGCAGCGTCGAACGGGTAGCTTTTAATTGAGCCGTCAGGAGCTTTTAGTGCGATTATCCCACCCCATTTTCTTGGGCCTACTGCAGTAGCACGAACCTTATAGATTCCCTTACCTGCTTCATCACGTGGAAGTTTGGTATCGCCTACGGTATATTCCGGAAACTGGGTTGTATCTGTGGCAGAAATAAATACCCGTGCTTCATAATCGCTTCCCACTGTAACATAATTTGAACTTACAGGGATAACGGTTGCACCCAGCTTGGTAAACTTAAATGAAGATGCATCAATCTGGGAATAGAGGTAATTAAGGACTTCAGTTTCCCCGTTTCTGACACTGACCTGGTATTCTGACAGGATGCAAATTACAGCAACGAGGGGTAAAGTCTGAAAGTTAAGATTCTCCCATCGTTCTTTTACACCATCTGCGTTAATTGCGTCATCGGTGTTAAGGCTTTTCTTCAGTGCCTCTTCTGCAGTTGGATTTTTGCCATCGAGAGTGGTAATAAGAAACTGGCGGTATTCTGCGAGCAGAGCCTTCAGGTCGTTGGCTTTTCCGTTTTCATTAGCTCCGATCAGAACTTCAGAAGGAACATTGGTATCGTCAATTCTTTTAACTTCTTCAATAATAACTTCATTTCCTTTAATAGCTGGAGTTTCGGGGTCTCTTTCAGCTTTTTTGATAATCTCTATTTTAAGACCCTGTATAAAGTTGAATGCTTCCTCAGCTCTTTCTTTTACCTGGTATGCAGCTGTTTTGTATTTGCCGGCTTTTGCGGGGTTTTCAGATGCCGCCCTGTCGAATTCTTTATAAATGACGTCGTTTTTGAGGGTGTAGTTTGCTATTGTCTGAGTAAGACCCTTATCAACTTTCTTGAATGCTTCAACAGCTTCTTTTGATACGTTAAGTGCAAGCATGGCGGTAAGCACCAGGTACATCATACCGATCATCTTTTGCCGCGGAGATAGCTTTTCGTGAGCCATTTTGTTGTTAGTTTAGTTAGATAAAAGAAGCCACGTTATTTAACATTCATTGCAGCGAGCATGTTTCCATAAACATTGTTCAATGCCGACAGATTGTCGTTGAGTTTTGTTATCTGATCGCGGTACTTTTTAGTATCTCCGGCTGATTCTGAAAGATCTTTCATAATACCCTGGATTCCCTTGTAAAGTGAATCAGATTCTTTCAGATGATCGTTTGCCCCCTTACGCTGTAGTTCATAGACTGCATTAAGAGCCGACAGGTTTTTATTAAGTGATTCGAGCTGTTGCTGATATGATTTTCCACCTACTTCAATAACCGATAATGAATCAGCCATCTTACCGTAAGCAGAACCTGTTTCGTTAATTAATTTTGTTGTTGACTGGTATGAATCTGATAGTTTACCAAGTGAATCATTCGCAGAATTAATTGTATTCATATACTTTGCAGAAGCTGCTGAAACATCTCCCATGACTGTTATATTAGAAGTTGATTCGCTAAGCTTTTTCATACCTACTCCAAGTTTCTGGAACAGATCAGGTGATATTTCTGCTTTCTCGAGCATCTCATCAAATTTAGCAAGTGCAACGGCTCCCGAACCTCCACCGTAACCTCCGCTTCCGCCGGAAATGCCACCTTGATATTTTCCTCCACGAGAAGCTATTTCAGGTGTTTCATCTTCAGGAATTCCGGCCAGCTCTGGATAAACAAGTGACCAGTCAACCTCTTCATGCAGAGGTTCAAAAGCTGAAAAGAAGAAAATTACTGCTTCGGTAAGTAGACCAATAGTAAGCATAGTTCCTGCCAGTGGCCAGTGTTGTATTTTAAACAGTGCACCAATAATAACTACTGAAGCACCTAAACCATATAGTTTAGCGATGAAATTTTTCCATCCGCTGCTTTGTACTAATTCTGCTAGGCTCATATTACCTGATTATTTTAGGGTTATTTCTTATTATTTAATTTACACCAATATAAGATCTTACGTTACGGAATCCGACATATGATTTTGTAGAGTCCTGATATTCATAATCTCTTGAACTGGTCTGGAGGAAATATGCTATGTCTTTCCACGATCCGCCACGGATTACTTTCCTTTTCATAACTGGCGGATCCTGAGGTTTGGCGTTGTATTCATAGTTTGGCTGAAGATCGTGCTGGAATATGTAAGATGAAGGCGAGTAAGCGCAGCATGTCCATTCAGCAACGTTTCCTGACATATCATATAGTCCGAATTCGTTTGGTTCATATGATCCTACTTTTCCTGCATATACATTTCCATCGTCGATATAATTACCTCGTAATGGTTTGAAGTTGGCAAGGAAGCAACCTTTGTAGTTACGGGTATATGGTCCGCCCCATGGATACATTGAAAGATCAAGTCCACCTCTGGCAGCATATTCCCATTCTGTTTCGAGAGGTAACCTGTACTCGTGTACATCGGCTACTCCGTTCTTTCTGAGAGCTGTGTTCATGAAGTTGGTTCTCCATACGCTGAAAGCAGTTGCCTGTACCCAGGAAACTCCAACAACAGGATAGTCATCAAAAGAAGGATGCCAGAAATACAGAGAAGCCTGAGGATCGTTGAATGAATAAGTAAAGTCTCTTATCCAGCAAAGGGTATCGGGATAAATATTAATGATGTTATGTTTGATAAAAGATGAACGGTCTTTTACATCTGTACGGGTACCGTCAAGATTTGTAACCTGACCTTCATATTTACCGGTATTATTTGCGTAATCGTATTTGTATGATGATTTTGCAGCCTGCTGATAGTCAACCCAGAAGTAGGAATAATTCAATTTTCTGACATCAACCTGTTTTTTCCCGTTGAATCTTTCTTCAGGAGGATAATACATTTCTTCGAGTGTAGCTTTTGTTGTCTCTTCTCTTGGATCTATCTTTTCTTCCCAGTTAATCACATTTGGTTCAATAACGTTTTCCTCTTTATCAACCATAAAATATTGTCTGTCGGGAACACTTGCGTTTCCAAGTTTTGTTCTAAGAATTGAATCACGAACGTAATACACAAACTGACGATATTTGTTATTGGTGATCTCGGTCTGATCCATCCAGAAAGCATCAACAGTAACTGATTTTGATATGCTGTTCATAGCAAATACGGCGTCCTGATCACTCGGTCCCATCATAAAATTCCCAGCAGGAATAAATGCCATTTCAAAGGGTTCGGGTTCAAAGAACTTTTTCCGCCCTTGAACGCCAGTCAACTCTCCGTTATTTGAAGAGCCACAACCAGTTAACAGGACTATCAATATTAGAGCAGATAGGGTTACCTTTTTCATAATACTATAGAATTTTATATTGCAAGTAAGTTATTTTTTTTCAATAATCATAAAAATCTGATACTTTTATATTTCATCGGGCTTTTGCCCAGGCTCAGGTCGAAGCAATAATTAATCATAAATTCATGTGTCCCGGTGCTGTTTTTTCTCACGTCAGAAATTGTAAAATCGTAAGAATAACCCAGCCTGATTCCATTAAATAGTTCAAGGCCGATGATACCTATAAATGCATCTCCGGCTCTGTAAGAAACGCCGCCCCATACTTTTTTATTGTATCTGATCAATGAAGTTACAGCAACCTGAACCACCTTCCCGTCGCTAAATGCAAAAAAAGAAGGCAATAACTCAAGGGCCGGATCCGGTAATTGTAAATTATAACCGCCGGTCAGATAGTAATGTCTGCTGATATAGGGTTCTCCTTTGCTGAATTTTATTTTAGGCTGATTGATATGTGTTACGGAAAGAGAAGCGTAATATTTCTCGGCTTTATAGTAAAGTCCAAGACCTGCATCAAATGCAACATAACTCTCTTTGCTTTCAGGTATCAGAGGATCGCCGGAAACCGGTGTGTGAGCATCTCCTGAAGGAATCTCCCACTTGGGAGTAAGTGTTTTATTCAACATACCCAGACTTAATCCGATGCCGAGTTTCCCTGTTCCCAGGTCCATAAGATATGAGTAAGATCCGGAAAGGTTTATGTCCTTATCAAAGCCTACATTATCGCTTTCAACTAACAACCCTACACCGCTCTTTATGCTGAAAAGCGAAACAGGTGCACTGATATTAAAAACGGTAGTTGATGGAGCACCTTTAAATCCGACCCATTGCTGCCGGTTCAGAGCAGTAGCACATATCATTCCTGAAGTACCGGCTATACCCGGATTATAAGTCAGCATGTTGAACATATATTGACTCGACAATGGATCTTGTTGGGATAGAACCGGCTGTAGTAACAGTACTAAAAAAAGAAATGCAATATTTAGTCTTTTCATCTCTTTATTTGCAGATACGATGCACATTGATTGAATGAGTAAAATAAATAAAAATCTAGGTCGTATACAAATTTAGCGGTATTTATTTAAAATTTATAAATACCTGTTTAACGAGTAAAATAAGATTTTGTTTTATTTTAATCTTTCAGCTGCCTGTACCCATCTGTCGGGTAGCTCATTACGGTTGGCTTTCAGATAATCTTCATGTGAGCAGGCAACATAAAGTGTCTGATCATTTTCAGAAGGTAGTTCAATCCACCACCTGTCAGTCAGAATACTTTTTATAAAAATCAGATCATCAACGAGATCAGTGACCCTGACATGGAACTTGATAAATCTCCCGGAATCGCTTTTACTTAAAGCTGGTGTCTCGTATTGTTTTTGTGAAAAACCTTCAAGGAAAAACCATAGTATCTGGGCTGCCAGACCTGAAGTCTGGTTGCGGACATCAAAATCGGGATTGACCTCAAACAGACCAAATACTGTAAGTTTATCAGAGATTCCGGCATATCGTGAAAGAAGACAAATCTCTTCTCCATAAAAACCATTCGCGGATGGGCTGATTGTTCCCGGCGCATCTGACTGTCTTACAGCCGAAATATCAAATATTGTAACATCGGAATCTCTGAACAGGGGTTCTGTAAGATGGATTGCCTGCCTTACATCTCCTATTCTTATAAGTTCGGATCTTCGTTTCAGAAAGCGGTTTATTATCTGTTGATCATTAAGATAGGTTTGATAACCTATATTGATATAGTGGGAGAAATTACTCTTGTGATTATTAATTATGGAATTTAAATAATTGAAAGAATCAGGAGCTTTCCTTTCATTGCTGTAATCGATCCGCGGATCAACAGCTGTCAGAGTATATCCGGTTTTATACTGAGATATAGCTTTGTCAATTGCTGGAATAAGCGCACTGCTGCCTCCGATAATAACAGGGAACACTTTCTCATGAATTAGTAATGACAAAACATCTGTAAGCCCGGCAATAGTATCGTTGAATGTAACACCCTGTTTCATGTTGCCGAGATCAATTATTTTAGATCTTCCTGGAATTTTTGCAAGTCTGTATAATTGTTCCCGTATCATATCAGGTCCCTTTAATGAACCGGCATTAGGCGAGTTACGGCCCTCGGGTACTCCGAACATCGCAATCTTGTACTTACTGATATCTTTAATTGGTGCGCTGTCAGTATGAACGGTGATATTATGCGGAAAGCCGGTCTGCCCCGATATGTGTTCAAAATCGGGGCCTTCGATGCTTACAGGATTGAAATAATCATTCAGGTTTACCATGGTATATTTCAAGAACTTTTTTTGGTTTTATCACTGTTGCCGATAATCTTAATGCAATCCTCTTTGGTAAGTTTTTCTGCATCTGTACCTTTAGGGAGTCTGTAGTTTTGTTTATCTTTAACAAGATAAGGTCCATACCTTCCATTCAGGAGCATAATTTCGCCAAAGTCTTTAAGGACTTTCTTTTTATCACTTTCATTCTTTTCAAGGATTATCTCGACAGCTCTTTCAAATGTCACAGTATAAGGGTCATCAACGCCCTTTTTTAAAGAAAAGAATTTACTTTTAAACCTTATATACGGACCAAATTTGCCGATGCCGACTACCATATCCCCTGCGTCATACTCACCCAGGGATCGGGGAAGACGGAAGAGGTTAAGAGCCTCATCCATGGTAATTGTCTCAAGCAACTGGTTTTTCGACAGACTTGCAAACCTTGGCTTTTCTTCGTTTCCGGAATCGCCTATCTGTGCAACCGGGCCAAATCTTCCCATCCTCACTGTAACAGGTTCACCGGTTTCAGGATGATTTCCAAGAAGCCTTACCCCGTTTTTTCTCTCTTTCTTCTCAAGTGTGCTGGTTATAGTTTTATGAAAGGGTATATAGAATTTTTCAATCATCCCGGTCCATTTTATATTACCGAGAGCTATCTCATCGAATTGTTCTTCTACTTCTGCAGTAAAATGATAATCAACGATTTCAGAGAAGTTTTCAATAAGAAAATCATTTACTATCATTCCAATATCCTGAGGAAAGAGTTTTGATTTCTCTTTTCCGGTAATTTCTGTTTTAGCTGAATTTGCTATCTTACCATTCAGGAGGGTAATGATTTTTATCTGACGTTTTTCTCCCGGTCTGTCTTCACGCGAAACATAACCACGATTCTGAATTGTTGATATGGTCGGAGCATAAGTTGACGGCCGTCCGATACCCAGTTCCTCAAGTTTTTTGACCAGACTGGCTTCAGTATATCGGGGAGGAGGCAAAGTGTATTTTTGGGTTGCTGTAATATTGTCATACGACAAGGGCATCCCTTTGGTTACCGGAGGGATAACATATCTGTCTTCATCTGTGTTTTCCATATCAGACGATTCAGCATAAACTCTGAGAAAACCGTCGAACTTAATAACTTCACCGTTAGCCTGAAAAGTAACAGGGGAGTTGTTCATGTCAATTGAAATAGATGTCTTCTCAACCTGGGCATCTGCCATCTGAGAAGCAACTGTTCTTTTCCAGATCAGTTCATAAAGTTTTTTCTCATTCTGGCTGCCTGCTGTTGTAGGATTGTCGAGATAAGCGGGCCGGATAGCCTCATGTGCTTCCTGTGCCCCCTTTGATTTAGTCTTAAACTGACGGGTCTTTGAATATTTTTCGCCAAACCCGGAAATGATCACCTCTCTCGACTTAACAAGCGCCAGGTTCGAAAGATTTGTCGAATCGGTTCTCATATAAGTTATTTTCCCTGCTTCATAAAGTTTCTGTGCTACAGCCATCGTCTGGGCAACAGAAAATCCAAGCTTCCTGTACGCTTCCTGCTGAAGGGTGGAAGTGGTGAACGGAGGAGCCGGCGACCGTGTTCCCGGTTTTATGCTTATACTGGCTATTGAATATTTTGATTCATTACATAACTCTAAAAATTTCAGTGCCTCTTTTTCTCCCGGGAACCGTTTGGAAGCTTCTGCCCTGAGAGTGGAATTCTCTCCTTTAGCTGAATCGATCCGGAATATTGCTGTAACTCTGAATGCAGATTCCGTTTCAAAAGAGATAATCTCCCTTTCCCTCTCTACTATCAGACGGACAGCTAACGACTGAACCCTGCCCGCAGAAAGAGATGGCTGTACCTTTTTCCAGAGCACAGGTGATATTTCAAAACCGACCAGTCTGTCGAGAATCCGCCGGGCCTGCTGTGAATTAACAAGGTTCATATCAACCTGCCGGGGATTATCAATAGCATTTGAGATTGCTTCTTTGGTTATTTCGTGAAATACGATTCTCTTTGTTGTTAACAAATCGAGTTTCAAAACACTTGCAAGATGCCACGCAATTGCCTCTCCTTCACGATCCTCATCAGAAGCAATCCATATATTTTTTGAATCTGCAGCAGCTTTGCGTAACTCGCTGACGACTTTTGCCTTTTCCTTTGGCACCTCATAATCGGGTGCAAAATTATTTTTAACATCTATGCCCAGATTCTTTTTGGACAAATCTCTGATATGTCCAAAACTCGACACAACACGGAAATCTTTTCCCAGGAACTTCTCAATAGTTTTTGCTTTTGCAGGCGACTCAACAATTACAAGATTTTCGATCATTACAGCAGATATTTATTCTTTTTATCAGACGACAAAGTAAATCAATTAGGTACCAAACTTCAAAATAAACCGTTAAGATTCTTTATTATTTACTATTTTTGGACCAAACTTACTATTTAAATGAAGGGCAATACAAGCAACAAAAAATACCTGATCTGGTTCTGGGCGCTGTTTATTTTTCCATTCGTTTTTGTAATAGCATTATTCATACTTATTTCAAAGGAAAAGCTTGGACCCATGCCTTCTTTCGGAGAGCTTGAAAACCCCGAATATTATCTGGCAGCAGAGGTTATTTCCGAAGACGGAGTGCTGCTGGGGAAAATCAGCATTGAGAACCGGACATGGACTGAGTACAAAGATTTATCACACTATCTTACAGATGCACTTGTAGCTACGGAAGATATCCGTTATAACAGACATTCCGGTATAGATATCCGCGGACTTGGCAGGGCAGCGATCCGAACTGTCATCCTGGGTCAGAGCACAGGTGGCGGGAGCACAATAACACAACAGCTGGCAAAACAACTTTATCCAAGAGACACTTCCAGAAATTCCACACTTATGAGGAAGATAAAGCTGGGTGTTTCAAAGTTCAAAGAGTGGCAGACTGCAGTTAAGCTGGAGCGGAGTTATACCAAAGAAGAGATTATAACAATGTATCTCAACAAGTTCGATTTCAGTTACAATGCAATTGGAATAAGGTCAGCTGCGAAAGTCTACTTTAATACGACGCCCGACTCACTCAATCTTCAGCAGGCAGCTGTTCTGATCGGAATGCTTAAAGCTTCAACGAGGTATAACCCGGTAAGGAACTATGATCTTATGCTTCAGAGACGAAACATTGTAATTTCTCAAATGGCAAAATATGGTTATTTGAAAGCTACTGTTGCTGATTCGGTAATGAAATTGCCGATTGAGGTCGTTTTCAGGGTAGAAGATCATAACACGGGTCTGGCAACTTATCTCAGGCAATATTTAACAAACTTAATGAGAAAGCCTGAACCGGATAGAAATAAATATGTCCAGCAATTATCGTATGATGATGCATTATGGGAATGGCAAAATAATCCGCTTTACGGCTGGTGCAACAAGAATAAAAAGCCTGACGGAGCCGGTTATGATGTTTACAGGGATGGACTAAAAATCTACACGACCATTAATTCGCGAATGCAGAAATACGCAGAAGAAGCATTAGCCGAACATCTTTCCAAAGAGGTACAGCCAGACTTTTATAAACGGGCAAAAAGATTTAAGAATCCTCCCTATTCCGACGATCTTAAGAAAGAGGAAGTTGAGGAATTAATAATGGTTTCGTTAAAACAAAGTGACAGATATTATATTATGCGTGCAAGAGGTATTTCTGAAGATTCTATCATGCTGGCGTTTAATACTCCTGTTAATATGAGAGTCTTTTCATGGAAAGGCGACAGGGACACAATAATGACACCTCTCGATTCTATTCGATATTATAAATATTTTATCCGTTCGGCATTTTTAGTGGAGAATCCGCATAATGGCTATGTTCAAGCTTATGTCGGGGGTATTGATTTCAGATATTTTAAATACGATGCGGTTACTACTCAAAAAAAACAGGTTGGAAGTACAATTAAACCATTTCTTTATACCGTTGCAATGCAAAACGGTTATTCCCCTTGCCAGGAAGTGGAGGATATTCCATATAAATTCGATCTCCCGGGTGATTCTGTTCCATGGTCTCCAAGAAGTACCGGACCGCCGGAATATCATGGCAAGATTGTGACGCTGGCATGGGGCCTCGCACATTCTGAAAACTATATATCTGCCTGGCTGATGAAACAGTTTAAACCGAATGCAGTAACCGACCTTATGCACAAGATGGGCGTCAGAAGTTTTATTGATCCAGTGCCTTCTATATTTTTAGGTACGTCCGATATAAAACTTGAAGAGATGGTCGGAGCTTATGGTACTTTTGCCAATTTTGGGGTGTATACACGGCCAATGTATGTTACGCGCATTGAGGATAAGAATGGAAATACAATTTCAAGGTTCACATCAAAAGTTGAAGAAGTTTTAAGTGAAGATCAGGCATATCTGATGTTAAATCTTCTTCAGGGGGTTGTTCAGTTCGGTACGGGGAACAATTTAAGAAGGGAACCTTATAAACTGTATAACCAGATCGGAGGTAAAACAGGAACGACCCAGAATCATTCAAATGGATGGTTTATGGGGGTCACACCAAATCTGGTTGGCGGAGTATGGTGCGGGTGGGAGGACCAGGCGATCCATTTTGAAACGTTGGGAGAAGGATCCGGGGCAAATATGGCCCTTCCTATCTTGGCTAAATTTCTGAAAAAGCTCTATGCAGATCCTCAGTTAGGAATTATGGAGGCCGATGAATTTGAGCGTCCGTCGAATTTTAATATGGAACTCAATTGCGAAAAGCTGAAAAGAACTAATTCACGTGGAAATAATTCAAGAAGGGAAAGGTATTAAATGCTCTGTGCCTTTAACTGAACAGCGATCGCACAAGGTTCTCGATTTTCCCGACATGTATCACTTCTATGTCCAATCCTTTCACAGATATGTTTCTGTGATATTTCGAAATATATATTTTATTAAATCCCATTTTTGATGCTTCACGGATACGCTGTTCAATACGTGAAACGGGTCGTATTTCTCCCGACAATCCTGTTTCACCTGAAAAGCATATCTCACGGCCTATCGGAATATCAAGATTTGAAGAGAGAACAGAACTTATTATTGCGAGATCAATTGCCGGGTCATTTACTTTAATACCTCCTGCAATATTCAGGAAGACATCTTTAACACCTAATTTAAAGCCAGCTCTTTTCTCGAGAACGGCAAGCAGCATATTCAGCCTCCTTATATCGAAACCGGTTGAGCTTCGTTGCGGAGTTCCGTAAACAGCGCTGCTGACAAGGGCCTGTGTCTCTATGAGAAATGGTCTCAGCCCGTCAACTGTAGCGGCAATTGAGATGCCACTCAGGGCTTCATCGTGCTGGTTGATAAACATTTCAGAAGGATTGTCAACTTCCCTTAAACCGGTCTCAACCATTTCGAAGATACCTAGTTCAGCCGTTGAACCAAACCTGTTTTTAACTGAACGTAGGATCCTGTAAACGAAATTATTATCTCCTTCAAAATAGAGAACCACATCAACTATATGTTCAAGAACTTTCGGACCTGCGAGTGTTCCATCCTTGGTAATATGGCCGATAAGGAAAACCGGTACTCCTGTTATTTTTGAATATTTGAGAAGTTGTGCAGCACATTCCCTCACCTGTGTTACGGAACCAGCTGAAGACTCAAGCATAGCATTGCTGATTGTCTGGATTGAGTCAATTATGATTAATCCGGGTTTAATATTTTCAGAATGTGCAAGTATGCTTTCAAGATCAGTCTCACAAAGAATATAACACTGAGGATTGGAGTTCTTCATCCTTCTTGCCCTGAGGCTTATCTGCTCTTCGCTCTCTTCCCCTGAAACGTAGAGGATCTTTTTGTCTTTAAGGGCTAGAGCAAGTTGCAGGGCAAGGGTTGACTTTCCAACACCCGGTTCTCCACCCAGAAGTATAAGTGATCCCGCGACAATTCCGCCGCCGAGTATCCTGTCGAGTTCTGAGATACCGGTCTTTTGACGGTCATGTTCATCAGCCTTAATGTTATCGAGAAGTTCTGGTTTCCTTTTTTCTTGATTCATAATGAAAGAAACCTCACGTGCGGAAGCAGGAGCAATTATCTCTTCATGGTAGGTATTCCACTCTTTGCATGAAGGGCATCTGCCGATCCACTTGGGCGATTCGACCCCGCAGTTCTGGCAAACAAATACTGTTTTGCTTTTTGCCATAATCGTTTACCCGGTTATTTTCCCGGTGATTTCTTCTTTCCGGTCTTTCCTGAATATAACAAAGAAAGATATTGTTCCGATGATTGCCACAAAGATCAATTGCGATTCATGAGCCAGTAATGCATATGCCAGTCCGTCTTCCTTTGGTATTCCAAAAACTATGAGAAGCCCCTGTGAAATAATAAAATGGAAAGCGCCCAGACCGCTTTGCACGGGTGCTGACATTGCAAGGCCTCCGATTACAAGAAGAAAGATACCGTCGCCAAAAGTCAAATGGGAGGTGCTTTTAAGGGAGAAGACCACAACCCATGTCATCAGGGCATAGTTGATCCAGATGAATATTGTGTGGAAAATAAATTCCCATTTTCTTTTAAGGTTAGTGATTGTCTTTAGTCCGTTTATTATTCCTCTGGCAAGGTCAAACATCTTTGAAAAAAAATGGATCTTACGAAGACTTTTTTTGTACCTGATAGCCAGAAACAGAGAAATTATTCCAAGTACAAAAAGTATCACCCCAATGATCCAGATATTTCCAAATACTGAAACAATTTTCTGCTGGATTGGTATAAGAATACTTTCTTTGAGAAACAAACCTATCTGGTCACCGCTTGTAAATATCAGGATTATCATTATTAGAAGAAGGGAGAGAAAGTCTATGGTACGCTCAACAACAACAGTTCCTATAAGCTGATCGACCGGAATTTTTTCCTTTTTGCCCAATGCCACACAGCGGGTTATCTCTCCTATTCTCGGTAACGCCAGATTTGCAAGGTAACCGGTCATCAAAGCATAAAATGCATTTCTGGTTGAAGGATAGAAGCCGAGAGGATTTACCAGAAGAACCCATCTCCGGGCCCGGCTTACAAATGCAAATATTCCGAAGATTATCGACAGCAGGAGCCAGTAGTAGTTTGCTTCCTTTAATTCTGCTCCAAGTTTGGTAAAATTAACGTTTCGGAACGCAAACCACAACAGTAAGATTCCAACAGCAAAAAAAGCCAGGAATTTCAGAGTTTGTATTGTACCTTTTCTCAAAGTCAGATTAGTTTATTGGTTTTTGTATCGGGGAAAATAATTACAGGTTTGAATGATTTTGCTTCCTGAAAATCCAGAAAGGCGAACGACATTATTATAATTACGTCCCCGACAATAACCTTTCTGGCAGCGGCACCATTCACGCAGATATCTCCTGAACTGCGGACACCTTTTATTACATATGTTTCAAGACGTTCACCATTATTTAAATTCAAGACATGGACTTTTTCGTTTTCGATGAGGTTTGCAGCATCCATTAAATCCTCATCAATTGTTATACTTCCAATGTACTGAAGATTTGCTCCGGTAATTGTAACCTTATGAATTTTTGATTTGATTACTTCAATTAACATGATTTGATATCTTGTTCATCTAAATTAAAACGCAAAGGTAATTAACCTTTTGATTCAGACCAACCCAATTTCAATATTATCTATCAGCCGTATTTTACCGGCTTTCACTGCAATGCATCCAAAATACCGGTTGCTTTTTTTCATTTGTATTTTTTTTCTTAAAGGGATCAGTTCCGTATCATCCACAATCTCAAAATATTCAACATTAAATCCCTGAATACTTTTTATACTGTTTTCAACATATGATTTTATTTCAGGGATATCGTATTTTTTTATCATTTCAGATGCTGTGGAGATGGTTTTAAAGATTATGTCTGCATGCATCCTGATTTCGGGATCGAGAAGCCTGTTTCTGCTGCTCATAGCCAATCCGTCATTTTCACGGATGATAGGATTGCCAATTATTTTCACTTTGTTCCCTGTCTGTTTTACCAGAGCTTTAATAACGGCAACCTGCTGAAAGTCCTTTAGTCCAAAAATGGCAATATTGGGTTTTACTATTTCGAAAAGTCTGCTTACAACCTGTGCGACACCATTAAAATGACCCGGGCGGTGAAGGGCTTCCATTACGTTGTCAAGGTTCCCAAAATGAAACTCTCTCTTATCTTTTTCAGGGTAAATTTCTTTATTATCCGGAGTAAATACCAGATCATTTTCCCTCAGGACTTTCTTAAGGAGTTCCAGATCGCTGTCAGGTGTTCTTGGATAATTCTTCAGATCATTTTTATCATTGAATTGTGTCGGGTTGACAAAGATACTTACAACAACCAGGGGACATTGCAGCAAAGCGCTTTCCACGAGTGACAGATGGCCTTCGTGAAGAGCTCCCATTGTTGGTACCAAGCCTACAGGAGCATGCTGCATCTTTTTTAACCGGGATTGCAGTTCAATTACCGTAGTTATTACCTTCACTATTTAAAATTTTATCTTCCTACAAAGGTAATCACAAAGAAACAAAGCACCAACCTGCTTTTATCCTGAAAGAAAAAAGTCACATCGTCAGCGTGGACTACTCTTATCTTTATGAATATCCGCATTTTTATTATATTATAAAATTTTACTATCTTTGCACCTTAAATCGAAATGGTATATCCGGGAGGTAAATGGAAAGCAGGAAGGTATTATTCATTTCACAAGAGATCACTCCATACTTAGGTGAGACAAAATTGTCGAAGATCGGAAGATTTCTGCCCCAGGGCATTCAGGAAAGGGGGAAAGAAATCCGGACTTTCATGCCGAGGTATGGTTGTATAAATGAAAGAAGGAATCAGCTTCATGAAGTGATACGGCTCTCAGGGATGAATCTTATTATCGACGACACCGATCATCCTCTCATAATAAAAGTCGCTTCAATACAATCGGCCCGGATGCAGGTCTATTTTATTGATAATGACGATTATTTCCAGAGAAAGCATATTATCAGCGACGCTGCGGGGAGGGAATTTGATGATAATGATGAACGGGCATTGTTTTTTGCCCGTGGTGTAATTGAAACGGTAAAGAAACTGAGATGGGCACCTGATATTGTGCATTGTCATGGATGGATGTCAGCCCTTGTACCTGTATATCTGAGGAGTATTTACAATGATGATCCGCTCTTTCACAATTATAAAATAATCTATTCCATTTACAATAATGATTTTAAAACTCCGTTTAGATCAACATTCGCCGATAAACTGCGATTCGACGGAATAGACGGGGAAAACCTGAAAATGGTTAAGAATCCCGATTTTGTTAATGTATCAAAATTGGCTATCAAATATTCTGACGGGATCATTATCGGAAGTGAGGAGATAAACGAGGAGTTGAAAAAATACCTGATAACTGTTAACAAACCGGTTCTCGAATTTAAGGATGAGAATGAATATATTGATGCCTATAATGATTTTTATGACAAGATATTATAACATTTCCCAACATTCCCGCAGATTTGTTTCTGTCTCTAAAAATTTCTTTAAAATATTCCGGCTTACACTCTTTGCACTGATAGTTTTTTTTGCCAGTTCGTGCGAGAAAGGGGTATTGAATATGGGATCCGGTCTTCTTCCTGAAAGTGATTTCATTGGTGTGAACTCTATTGATACATTAAGTGTTTTCTCATATACAATGTACAAAAGTTCGATCCGGTCTGATAATCCTGCTATTTCTTACCTTGGACAGGTCTTTGATCCCTATTTCGGAACAACTACTGCGGAATTTGTGACTCAGCTCAGATTAACAGCTAGATGGGTCAACCAACCGTTTACCATAGATTCTGTCAAGATGTTTCTGCAGCTGTTAAGTACAAAGGGAAGAACAGATGTAATTCATACCTTAAAGCTTTCGGAAATTTCGGATTTGATTTCTCCTGATTCAACATATTATTCGAACACACCGGTACATACTACAGGCTATGTGCTTAACAATATCGAGCTGCCGGTTCTTAAAGCCGATACTATAAATGATGTTGTTTTGAAATTGCCTGTCGAATTCGGCAATTATCTTACTCGCGACACTTCAAAATTATTTTACAGTGCGAACAATATTCACTATTCACCAGACTTTCCCGATTTCAGATCTTATTTCAGAGGACTTTACTTTCAGATGGAACCCAGTTCAGATCCTGTGCTGGTTTCACTATATCTTGAACCACCTAATATAAACAGTACGGCACATCCAGCAACTCAAAACGCTTTAGTATTATATTTTCATGATAATAATAATGTTAATCAACAATTCGAATTACTTTTGGATGCTAAGATAAGAAATGCAGCATTTAGCAGATTCTCACATGATTATTTAACAGCTGATCCGGATAAAAGGATTAAACATATTAATGATGGTTACAGGGACACACTCTCATATCTTCAGTCTCTGAATGGAGTATATACTAAAATAGTTCTGCCCGGTCTCGCAAAGATAAAAAATGATGCCTCTATTGGTAAAATTGCAATAAACAGAGCCAAGTTGATTGTTCCTGTGGTTATTAATGGTAATCAATTCACTGGTACTAACATACCACCCAGACTGGTGCTCAAATATCAAACTGCAGGCGGATCGAGTTTTGTTGTTCCCGACTGGAATATAGAACCGAGCTACCAGACTTTCTTTGACGGTAAGGTCGATACAATAGCCAAAGTATATAATTTTAACATACCTGCTTTTGTGCAGGCATATCTCGATGATGCCACAAATAATGTTGAACCGGAGTTGGGTTTATATGAGGAGGGAGGAACAAATAATGTTATCCTTAAAGCGAATAAAAACAAGACCCCGGTTAAGTTTGAATTTACCTACACCAAGTTCTAGATTTTGTGAACCCAAAGCAGTACTTTCGTACTGAAATTCTAAATTTTTTCAATATGTGCGGAATTATTGGTTATATCGGATCAAAACCTGCCAAGGAAATAATAATTAATGGTCTGAAGAGGCTTGAGTATCGCGGATATGATTCCGCTGGTATGGCACTAGTTAACGGAGAGACCAGGATATTTAAATGCGCCGGCAGGGTCAAAGACCTTGAGGAGATTGTTAATAAATCCAGCTTTAATGGTACAACCGGAATGGGGCATACAAGGTGGGCTACACACGGTGAACCTAATGAATTGAATGCCCATCCGCAGGCTTCCTATAAAGGTAATTTCATAGTTGTTCATAATGGAATTATTGAGAACTATGCCAGTCTAAAAAAGCATCTTGAGAGCAGGGGTGTACAATTTACCAGCCAGACCGATACTGAAGTTCTTGCCAATCTAATTGAGCACATGTACCTGGAGGGTGATCTCACTGCCGAACAGGCAATTACGCTGGCACTTAACAGGGTAGTAGGGACTTACGGACTGGTGATAATCTGCACAAAGGAGCTTGACAGGCTGTTTGCCGCCAAGAAGGGAAGCCCTCTTGTTATAGGTGTGGGAGACGGCGAGAACTTTATTGCTTCAGATGCAACGCCAATTGTTGAGTATACTCAGAGGGTTATCTATCTGAATGATGACGATATAGCAGTTATTAAAAAAGATGAACTGATTCTCAAATCAATAAGAACTGAGAAGATCCAGCCGGAAGTTAAAGAGATTGATCTTAAGATAGGAGAGATTGACAAAGAGGGTTTTGCTCATTTTATGCTGAAGGAAATTTTTGAGCAGCCACGTGCAATTCATGATACTTTCAGAGGAAGAGTATTACCTGATTTTTCGGGGGTGATGCTTGGCGGACTTCATGACGTTCTTGAAGCCATGACACAGTCGGAAAAAATTATAATAATCGCCTGCGGCACTTCATGGCATGCAGGATTGCTTGGGGAATATATTTTTGAAGAGTACACAAGGATTCCGGTAGAAGTGGAATACGCATCCGAATTTCGATATAGAAATCCGATTATAAATAAAGGCGATATAGTAATCGCTATAAGCCAGAGCGGAGAAACAGCAGATACTCTTGCTGCTGTAAAACTGGCCAGGGAGAAGGGGGCAAAAGTCATCGGGATTTGCAATGTTGTCGGGAGCAGTATTCCACGAGAGACTGATGCAGGTGTATATACTCATGCCGGTCCGGAGATTGGTGTTGCATCTACAAAAGCATTCACGACACAAGTTACAGTTCTGGCAATGATGGCATTTGAAATCGGACATAAAAAGGGAATTCTTTCCGACGCCTTTTACAAAGAATTGATAACAGAACTGGCATCAATACCTGTGAAGATTGAAAATGCTCTTAAGGTAAATGATCAGGCTCTTGAACTGGCAAAAATTTTCCAGAATACACACAACGCCCTTTACCTGGGAAGAGGATATCTATTTCCGGTTGCACTTGAAGGAGCACTAAAACTTAAGGAGATTTCGTATATCCACGCTGAAGGTTATCCTGCTGCTGAAATGAAACATGGTCCGATTGCGCTTATAGATGAGAATATGCCTGTAGTTGTTGTTGCAACAAAGGATGACACTTATGAGAAGATCATAAGTAACATTCAGGAGATTAAAGCCAGAAAAGGAAAGGTAATTGCAATTGTCACAGAAGGTGATATGATAATCAGCAAAATGGCAGACCATGTTCTCGAAGTTCCTGAAACACTTCCTGTTTTTTCCGGTTTGCTTGCGGTTATTCCGCTTCAGTTATTTTCATACCATATTGCTGTGTTAAGAGGGTGTAATGTGGATCAGCCCAGGAACCTCGCAAAGTCCGTAACTGTCGAATAAGAAACCTTAAAATGTTCCGAGATGAGCTTGAACGAAAATTTCAGGAACATAACCGGGCCTGAGACTGCCATCCTTAAATTGAATGGCTGTAGCTGTGATGACTGGAGCAGAGTAAGAGTCAAAGAAGGTTTTGACCCCTCACGTTGTGTAAATGTTATTTTTTCAGGCGACATCACCCTCGGAGTTTTCAGTGAACCCTTTACTGATGAATCTGGTATTAGCATCCCAAGCGGAATTCTGAACGCCAGACTGCATAATTGTATTATCGGATCAAATGTTATAATCAATAATATTGGCGATTATATTGCAAATTATAATATTGAAGATAAGGTAGTTATAAAAAACTGTGGGAAAATACGTACAGAAGGTATCTCGACTTTTGGCAACGGAACCTCAGTTAATGTACTTAATGAAACCGGCGGTAGAGCAGTCAAAATGTGGGACAGGCTTTCGGCACACGAGGCATATATTATTGCTCTTTACCGTCACCGTTGCTATGCTGTAAGAATAATTGAGAAGATGGTTGACGATTATTCTTTATCACATTCTTCAGCAACAGGAACCATCGGCCTAAACTCCAGAATTTTCAATTGCAGCAATATCCGAAATGTAAAATTCGGCCCTTTCAGTCATATTGAGGGCGCAATGACGCTCAACGAAGGATCGGTAAACAGTTCTGCGGCAGATCCTGTTTTTATTGGACCTGGCGTGATTATGGAACATTTCATCGTCTGTTCTGGATCGGTAGTAACGGAGTCAACTCTGGTTGATAAGTGTTTTATTGGGCAGAGCTGCGTGCTGGCAAAACACTATTCTGCAGAAAACTCTCTGTTCTTTGCAAATTGTGGAGGATATCACGGAGAAGCATGTTCAATATTTGCAGGACCATATACGGTTACACATCACAAATCAACCCTTCTTATTGCCGGAATCTTTTCATTTATGAATGCAGGCAGCGGTTCAAACCAGAGTAACCATATGTATAAGCTGGGCCCTATTCACCAGGGAATAATGGAACGGGGTTCCAAAACCACCAGTGACTCATATCTTCTATGGCCTGCCCGTATTGGTCCATATACACTGATAATGGGCCGTCACTATAAGAATCTTGATACTTCCTCACTCCCTTTTTCATATCTCATTGAGAGTAATGATGAAAGTATACTTGTTCCGGGAATTAATCTGAGAAGTGTCGGTACGATAAGAGATGCACAGAAATGGCCCGTCCGTGACAAAAGAAAAGATACTACCAGGATAGATCAGGTAAATTTTAATCTTCTCAGCCCTTATACAATCCGAAAGATGTTCGAAGGCAGGGAGATTTTGCGAAAGCTCAGGACAGAGTTTCCTCCCGGAACTTCTTCATTTACTTATAACAGCATGAAAATAACAGGAACATCTCTTGATCGCGGCATTGAACTCTATCAGACCGGCATCAATAAGTTCCTTGGTAACTCATTAATAAAACGGCTTGAAAAAAGGCAATTTAAAACCAATGAGGAGCTACAGCGCCGTCTTGAGCCCGATCAGCAGCAGGGAAGAGGAGAATGGGTTGATCTTGCAGGATTGATAGCGCCAAAAAATGAGATTGAAAAACTCTTAAATGATGTTGAATCAGGCAAGGTTGGTTCTGTGGAAGAACTTGCAAAATCGTTTCTTGAATTGCATAATTCATACTACGATTGGGAATGGACATGGGTCTGCGAAAGGATAGAGGAAGAGACCGGAATATCCGTTAATAGAATGACCGCTGACAATGTTGTCAGCATAGTTGAAAAATGGAAAAAGAGTGTTATTGATCTGGATAATCTTCTTTATGAGGATGCAAGGAAGGAATTTACTCTTTCATCAATGACCGGTTTTGGTATTGATGGTGGGGATGAAGTTAAAAAGCTCGATTTTGAGCAGGTAAGGGGAGAGTTTGAATCTAATAGTGTTGTTGCAGCAATACAGGAGCATATCGAACAGAAAAAAGCTTTAGGAGATGAGTTGATAAAACGCATGAAAAAGATCCTGTGATTATGGTTGTTATCTGCCTGAGTACATAAGGTCATAATATTTACCATAAGCTCCTGACAGTACATTTTCGAGCCATCTGGTATTTGAAAGATACCATTCAACCGTTTTTTCAAGACCTTTCTCAAACTCAGGTATCGGAGACCATCCCAGCTCTTCATGTAATTTTGTAGAATCAATTGCATATCTCAGATCATGCCCGGGTCTGTCTTTTACAAAAGTTATAAGTTTTTCTGAAGTTCCTGCACTACGGTTAAGTTTCTTATCCATAATCCTGCAGAGAAGCAGTATCAGATCGAGGTTTTTCCATTCATTATTACCTCCGATATTATAAGTATCACCAACCTTTCCGCCATGATAGATAAGATCTATTGCAGAAGCATGATCTTCAACATATAACCAGTCGCGGATATTCTCTCCTTTACCGTAAACAGGGATAGGCTTATTATTTTTTATATTATTAATTGCAAGAGGTATGAGCTTTTCGGGGAACTGGTTTGGTCCGTAGTTATTTGAGCAATTAGAGATCACTGTTGGAACTCCGAAAGTATGGTTATAGGCTCTGACCATGTGGTCGGAGCTTGCTTTCGATGCTGAATACGGACTTTTAGGATCGTAGGCAGTCTCCTCAGTGAAGAGACCCTCTTTTCCAAGTGAACCATAAACTTCATCGGTCGAAATATGATAGAATAGTTTTCCTTCGAATGAGTTTTTCCAGTTATTAAGAGCAGCATTAAGCAGATTAACAGTTCCAACGATATTGGTAAAAACAAATTCGTCAGGACCGGTTATAGAACGGTCGACATGCGATTCGGCTGCAAGATGTATTACTCCATCAAAATTGTACTTTTTGAAAAGATCAAGAACTGATTGTTTTTCAACTATATCAGTTTTTTCAAACTTATAATTCTTTTCTTTTTCGATATCAGCAAGATTCTCCAGGTTACCTGCATAGGTAAGCTTATCTGCATTAACAATCAGGTAACCGGGATACTTGCCAACAAATCTTCTGACGACATGTGAACCGATAAATCCTGCACCGCCGGTTATTAATATTGTTTTCAAAATTATGACATTTTATTCCTTATGTTTTTTTCCCAATCCCAAGCTGTTTTCATCGCCTCATCGAGTGAACTTAAAGTTCTCCAGCCCAATTCCGTATTTGCAAGTGAAGGATCGGCCCATATCTTTTCAATATCTCCTGCCCTTCTTCCAACAATTTTGTATTTCAATTTAATTCCAGAAACACGTTCGAATGATTTTATCGCTTCGAGAACTGAGACACCGTTACCCGTACCAAGGTTAAAGACTTCATAATTTTTTTTGATTCTCCCTTCAATCAACCTTTTGATAGCAACAACATGTGCTTTTGCAAGATCGACAACATGAAGGTAATCCCTTATACATGATCCGTCGGGAGTGTTATAATCATCTCCGAAAACTTTGAGTTCATCTCTTAATCCGTAACCTGTCTGTGTTATAAATGGCACAAGATTTTCCGGGACACCTCTCGGCAATTCACCAATAAGAGCCGATGGATGTGCACCTATAGGATTAAAGTATCTTAATGAAATTGCTTTAGTGTTTTTGTCAGCGACGGTCATATCCCTTATAATTGATTCCCCGATTTGTTTTGTATTACCATATGGGGAGGTGGCCGGTTGTAATGGAGAGTTCTCATTTACGGGAAGCTTTTCCGGTTGTCCATAGACCGTACAGGAGGATGAAAATACCAGGTCGTGGATACCATAGTGTTTCATCACGTCGAGAAGATTAACTAATGATAACAGGTTATTACGGTAATACTCCAGCGGCTTAATAACCGACTCACCCACAGCTTTATATGCGGCAAAGTGGATGACAGCAGAAATATCCCTGTGTTTCTGAATGAATCTGTCGAGTTTTTCCTGATCGCAAAGGTCGAGCACTTCCAGAAGAGGTTTAACTCCGGTTATCTTCTGAATGTTCTCAACCACATCTGCTTCAGAGTTGTACAGGTTGTCAATTATTACGACATCGAATCCTTCTTCAATAAGTTCAACAGCTGTGTGAGAACCGATATAACCAGTTCCTCCTGTCACCAAGATTTTCTTTTTCATTTACAGGCTCCAGTATGTATGATTTTTTATCTTTCCCCGAAGAACTCCTTTTACGTCAACAACTATTCCATCCTTCTTTAGTAAGGGAGTAAAAAACGATTCATCTAACTTTAAATATGCTTTATGACTAACTGCCAGTATTATAGCATCGTATTCTCCTGAAGGTTTTTCTTTAAGATCAATCTGATATTCTTCTTTAACCTCATGTTTCCCGGCTCCCGGATCGATAACATCAACTGAGATTCCGAAATCGTTAAGCTCATTAACAATATCCATAACCTTTGAATTACGGATATCCGTAACATCTTCTTTAAAGGTAATTCCCATAATCAGTACGCGGGCCCCCTTAAGATTCTTACCTCCAGCTACTATTTTTTTGACGGTCTCTTTACCTATATATCCACCCATACTATCGTTAATAGACCTTCCCGAATCAATCATCTGCGGGTGATATCCCAGGGCTTTTGCCTTGAATGAGAGATAATATGGATCGACACCAATACAATGTCCTCCTACCAGACCCGGGTAAAATTTAAGGAAGTTCCATTTTGTCCCGGCTGCCTCGAGTACTTCATATGTATTGACACCCAGCCTGTTAAAAATAATCGACAGTTCATTCATAAACGCGATGTTAATATCACGCTGGGTATTTTCAATGATTTTTGCAGACTCTGCAACCTTAATTGAGCTAGCCCTGTGAACACCTGCTTTAATTATAAGTTCGTATACTTTTGCTATGTTTTCAGCAGATTCAGCATCACAACCGCTTGTTACTTTTACAATTTTGGTCAGAGTATGATTAAAGTCTCCCGGATTTATTCTTTCGGGGGAGAACCCAATTTTAAAGTCAGTTCCGCATTTTAATTCAGAATACCTCTCCAGTACGGGAATACAATCGTCCTCTGTACATCCGGGGTATACAGTTGATTCGTAAACAACATAATCGCCCTTTTTTAAAATTCTGCCAACTGTTTCAGATGCTTTAAGAACAGGTGTAAGGTCAGGAAGATTTGTTTTAGTGGTAGGAGTCGGGACTGCGATGATATGAAATGATGCCGTTTTTAATTCTGAAGGATCGCTGGTAAGAACAATATCAGTATTCTTAAATGCTTCAAAAGTGAGTTCGTTACTGGGATCGATACCCTTTTTCATCAGGGCAACCCTATCGGGTTTGATGTCAAAACCAACAACTTTGATCTGTTTCGCAAATTCAAGAGCGATTGGCAGGCCTACATAACCAAGGCCTATGACTGAAAGTTTTGTCTCTTTTTTAATAAGTTTACTATACATGTCCATAAGATTATGTCGTTTTTAGAATTGGATGATAGTTTCCTTTAAGTCCGACAGGTTTTGAATTTCTGATTGTATAAGCAGTCTCGACAGACTCGCGTGCTTCTTCCAGTCCGAATCCCCTTCCGGCGAGAATTTCTTTATATGTCACCGTATGCAGGTCGGCAAATCCATCACTGAATTCTATCTCTTCGCCATCTACTGTGATGGACCTGTAGGTTCTCTGACCGGATGCTTTAACTGTATCGGGAATATCACTATAATCGAGGCTCAGGAACCACCTTACCCGCGCATTTTCAAGCTCGAGATATCCTGCAGCTTTATGTGGTTCAAGGAGATGAACAATATTCTTCTTTGTATTGCCAAAGATCCAGCTTAGCATATCGAAAAAATGAATACCAATATTAGTTGCTACTCCTCCTGATTTCTGAATATCTCCTTTCCATGATATTGAATACCAGTTTCCCCGGCTGGTTACATATGTCATATCAATATCATAAATTTTATCTTTAGGGCCACTCCTGATTTCTTTTTTCAATTCTAATATTTTTGGATGAAGACGAAGTTGAAGAACGGTATAGATTCTACGACCGGTCTCTTTTTCGATCTCCTGCAATGCATCGATATTCCATGGATTGAGAACAATGGGTTTTTCACAGATTGCTTCAGCCTGATGACGCAATGCAAAACGTATATGAGAATCGTGAAGGTAATTCGGAGAGCAGATACTTACATAGTCAATTTTAGTTCCTGTTCGTTTAAGTTTATCGAAATGCCTGTCAAACCGTTCAAACTCCACAAAAAAATCACTTTCAGGAAAATAACTATCTATACGGCCGACACTGTCAAACCTGTCAAGACTGGCAAGAAGGTTGTTGCCTGTTTCCTTTATTGCATGAAGATGCCTCACGGCTATATACCCTGCAACACCTATTATCCCGAAGTTTTTTGGAGATTCAGTCATTCTGATATGCTAAAAGCGACATAAAAATACTAAAATATTTTAGAAACTTTGCCATTCTCAATCTTGTATCTCTCACCACTTTCCGGACAGGAGGCAAATCCGGCATTGTCAAAAACAAGTTTATGGCCATATTCACTCATCCAGCCTGTCTGCCTGGCAGGATTACCAACAACCAGAGCATATGGTTTAACATCTTTTGTAACAACTGCACCTGCCCCGATAAATGAATAGGTACCGATTTTATTTCCACAAACAATCGTAGAGTTGGCTCCTATTGAGGCACCCTTTTCAACGATAGTTGTGAAGTAGCTGTCTTTTCGGATAATTGCGCTTCGGGGATTGATAACATTTGTAAATACCATTGATGGCCCAAGAAATACATCATCTTCACAAATAACTCCGGTATAGAGTGAGACATTATTCTGGACTTTGACATTTTTCCCCAGTTTTACGCCAGGTGAGATAACAACATTCTGTCCGATATTACATTTTTCACCAATTTCCGAACCTGTCATAACATGACTGAAGTGCCAGATTTTTGTTCCTTTTCCAATTTTACAGCCATCATCTATAACGGCTGTTTCGTGGGCGAAATATTCCTTCTCCATTTTGATTATTTATTGAAGAACTCTAATACATTCAGTATAATGTAATCAAGCTGATCCTGCTCCATATCCGGATGCATAGGTAAAGATAATACCTCCTTACATAATGAAGTCGTTACAGGGAAATCATTCTCTTTATATCCCAGGTAACTGTAAGCTTCCTGCATATGAAGGGGGCCGGGGTAATAAACCATAGAAGGGATATTCTTTGACTCAAGAAATTTTTTGAGCTCATCTCTTTTCCCGTTTTTTACCTTGATCGTGTATTGATGAAATATGTGTGCAGAATAATTTACTCTTTCCGGAACGGTTATTGAACAACATCCTGCAAACGCTTGGTCGTACTTATATGCTACTGCCTTTCGTGCGGCATTGAATTTCGAGAGATGTATAAGCTTTACTCTGAGGATAGCGGCCTGAATTGTATCCAATCTTGAATTAATACCAATATCACCGTAATGATATCTGACTTTCATTCCATGGTTTGCAATGCTTCTCAGTTTCCTGGCATAATCATCATCGTTTGTATAAAGTGCACCTCCGTCACCGTAGCACCCCAGGTTTTTTGATGGGAAAAACGATGTTGTTCCGATATGCCCTATCGTTCCTGCCTTTTTAGAGGTTCCATTTTTAAAAAGATAATCTGTCCCGGTTGCCTGTGCAGCATCTTCAATAACAAAAAGATTATGCTTATTTGCAAGCTCCAGGAGGCTTTCCATATAGGCACACTGGCCAAATAAATGAACCGGAACAATAGCTTTTGTTCGTGGTGTGATAGATTTTCTGACAGCTTCGACCGAGATGTTAAAACTGCCGGGTTCAGGATCTGCAAGAACCAGTTTGAGGCCAAGCAATGCAACAACTTCAACAGTAGCTATAAAAGTAAAATTTGTAGTGATCACCTCATCACCGGGTTTCAGACCCAGAACCATCATAGCCAGTTGAAGTGCATCAGTTCCATTAGCACATGAAACAACATGTTTTACACCCATGTATTCCTGAAGCTCTTCTTCAAATAACTTAACATCAGGTCCTTTAATAAATGCTGTGGATAAAAGAACAGATTTTATAGCATTATCAATTTCCGATCCGATATTCTCGTACTGGGCTCCAAGGTCGACCATTTGTATCTCTCTCATCTCATGACAAAAATTGGAATAGCGAAGATAATATTTTTTATTGAACTACCCATTGGTAGGTTAAGGCCACGCCATGGCGTGGCCCTACTGTGTTAATTATCAAACAGACCTCCTGATCCAATTTTTTATTGTTTATAACTTTTATTTCTTAAATTTGTATTAATTAAAAGAATATTTCGAAGTGGATGTAACAGCTTTTATCAGGGAATTATTATTCAGTCACGATTGTGTTATTGTACCCGGTTTTGGTGGGTTCGTAGGAAATTATTCTCCTGCCAGAATTGACAGAAGTACAGATACATTTTATCCTCCTGTAAAGCAGATCTCTTTTAACAGGAACCTGAATCATAATGATGGTCTTCTGGTAGGCAGAATTTCCAGCTCTTCCAGGATGAATTATGGTGACGCCAGGAATCTGGTTGATGAATTTGTATCAGAAATCCGAAGAAAACTTGAAAAGGGAGAAAAGGTCGTTTTTGATAACATCGGAAGCTTTATAAACAACCATGAAGGCAATGTTCAGTTTGAGCCTGATAAGAATGTAAATTATCATCTTGATGCTTATGGACTTGAATCTTTTCAGTGTTTGCCTCTTGAAGGTTATGATGTAAGAAAAAGAATCATCAGGTCTGCAGAAAAAGATCCTGTAAGAAAGGCATCGATAAGAAAAATACTCTGGAGGGCAGCAATCATCGTTCCTCTTTTATCTCTTATGGTTGGGGTTTCGTTAAAAACTGAGATCTTTAAGGCAAAGATAGAAACGACAACAATGAATCCGCTTGTAACAGCTGAATTTGAAAATAATAGAAAAGCTGTGGACGAGGGTATTTCTATTGAAAAGCCAAAGATTGAAGAAAAAGCCAAACCGATCACTGATGAGACTACTGCTCCGGAACTTATTGTCCCTGTAGCTGCGGATATATATACCTATTATATTATAACCGGTAGTTTCAAATCAGAAGAAAATGCTGTTTCACAGGTAAATATCTTGAAAGAAGAAGGCTTTGTACCTGAGATAGTAACTGCAGGTAATGGTTTTTATCGCGTTTGTGCCATTACATGCAAAGATCAGAATACAGCTCTTACAAAAAAAGATAGCATCGCAAAGAACTTCCCCGGGACCTGGATTTCCAGAAAAAAATAGTAAAAGGTATTCAAAATCAGACCGTCTCCTCAGAGCCGGTTTTTTAATACTGTCCAAACGTACAGAAACAGATGTTATAATTAAGCTGATTGTTAAATAGGATAAACTAATGAAGCATGAAAAAAACGAATAAACACCTGGTCTTTTGTTTATTTATTATTTGTGTGCAATTCTTTACCTGTAATAATAAGGTATATTCACAAGAAAAGCGATATGTTTTTTTTGATTGGTTTGAATATCAGGGGAATGATCCGGTTTTTAATGCTTTTAAGCCTTCACCTGATCAGTACCTGAATCCTGTACTGGCAGGGTTTTATCCCGATCCGAGTATTTGCAGGGTTGGGAATGATTATTACCTGGTCAATTCAAGTTTTTCATACTATCCGGGCATACCGATATTTCATAGCAACGATCTGGTACACTGGGAGCAACTCGGTTATGTCCTGAACAGGCCATCGCAGCTTAATCTTGATAAATTGAAGATTTCTGAAGGCATCTTTGCACCAACTATCCGATATAATAATGGTACTTTTTATGTTGTTTGCACTGTAGTGAACGGGATTGGAAATTTTTATGTTACATCAAAAAACCCTACAGGACCCTGGTCTGATCCGGTTCTGCTTCCTGAAATTGATGGTATTGATCCTTCCTTCTTTTTTGATAGCAACGGGAAGGCCTATGTGTTAAACAATGGTTCCCCTGAAGGAAATATAGCATTATACCCGGGTCACAGGGCAATATGGATTCAGGAATTTGATATTGAAACAGGAAAGTTAGCCGGGCCAAGGAAAATCATTGTTAACGGCGGTACGGATATCTCAAAAAAACCTATCTGGATCGAAGGTCCGCATATCATTCAAACTCAAGGGTATTATTATTTAATAGCAGCAGAAGGAGGAACTGAGATAAATCATTCTGAAGTTGTCTTCAGATCCGGATCTGTATGGGGACCTTATGAAGTATTTCCGGGAAATCCAATCCTTACACAGCGAGACCTGAATCCTGAACGAATAAACCCTGTGACTTGTACGGGTCACGCAGATTTTGTTCAAACACAGAACGGGGAATGGTGGGCGGTATTTTTAGGGTGCAGACCGTATGGAAAGAATTATTTCAATACCGGCAGGGAAACATTTATGCTGCCCGTTTCGTGGAACAACGGATGGTCGGTCATCACAAATCGTGCTGAAAAAATTTCATACCTGGTGCAGAAACCGAAATTGCCTGCACCACAAAGATCCGGTTTACCTACCACCGGGAATTTCATATGGAGGGACGATTTTATAGATTCGACTCTGAACCTGAACTGGAATTTTATTCGTACACCACGTAAAAAGTGGTATAGCCTAATAAGTAATCCCGGCTTCTTTAGAATGGAATTGCAGCCAGTATCAATTGCTTCATTTGAAAATCCTGGTTTTATCGGAAGGAGGCAGCAACATTCTGTTTTCTCAGCAGTAACTGCGGTAAGGTTTAAAACGCTCAACCTGAATGAAACAGCCGGGTTAATTGCTTTTCAGAATGAGACAAACTACCTGTATCTGGGATTGAAAAAAGAGAATGACAAATATGCTGTTTTTGTTGAAAGAGCAGGCAATGATAGTAATTCAGGAAAGTCTCTCATTATCGCATCTGATGAATTGTCAACAATGGAGCCGTCTGAAATGATATATCTTAAAATTGAAGGAAGTTCAGGGAAATATAGCTTCTATTATGCTCTTAAGAAAGACAAATGGTCACTTATAAAGCAGGATGTTAATGCAACCAATCTGAGTACTGAAGTTGCAGGAGGATTTGTTGGTGCATATATAGGCTTATACGCATCATCTGATCATCGATAAGAGTATTTCCTGAATCAAAGAACGATTTTATAAGAAAGAGCAGCCATATACAGGCTGCTATTTTATCATACTACCGTTACTCACTTTTTCAGAAGGAGCAACCATTACAAGTTTACCATTTTTATCTTCTGCCATAAGGATCATTCCTTTCGATTCAATTCCTTTGATCTTCCGTGGTTCAAGATTCGCTACAATAGATATCTGTTTACCAATAATGGTTTCAGGCTCGTAGTATTCAGCAATACCTGAAACTATAGTCCTGATATCGATGCCGGTATCAATCCTGAGTTTAAGAAGTTTGGTAGTTTTAGGGACTTTTTCAGCTTCAAGAATAGTTGCGGTTCTTATATCAATTTTGGAAAAATCATCAAAAACTATCGGATCTTTTCCGGGAGTAGTTTTTGCGCCGGCAGCCTCATTTGCTTTTTTTGTTGCAAGAAGCTTATCTATCTGCCGGGTGATCTCTTCATCTTCAATCTTTTCAAATAGCAATCCGGGCCTGTTAATCACATGGCCAGGTTTAAGCAGATCTGATTTACCGGCATCGTTCCATTTCAGCTCATTTAAATTGATCCAGCCCCGTAATTTTTCCATAGAGAACGGTAAAAATGGTTCGCATACAATTGTCAGATTTACAGTTATCTGCAAAGCTATATTCATAATTGTTTTTACACGTTCCGGGTTGGTTTTTATAACTTTCCATGGTTCTGCATCGGCAAGATACTTATTACCAAGTCGTGCCAGATTCATGGCCTCCTTAAGAGCCTCGCGGAAACGGAATGATTCAAGACTAATTTCAACATTTTCCTTAATGCGAATTATCTCATTCAAAACAGCATCATCATTTGAATCAGTTACGCCTCTTTCAGGTACTTTCCCTTCATAATAATTATTTGTAAGTACGAGAGTCCGGTTGACAAAGTTGCCAAGAATAGCTACAAGTTCGTTATTATTTCGTGCCTGAAAATCTTTCCAGGTGAAATCATTATCTTTTGTCTCCGGTGCATTGGCACAAAGCGAATAGCGCAGAACATCCTGTTTCCCGGGAAAATCTTCAAGGTATTCGTGAAGCCATACTGCCCAGTTCCTTGAAGTTGATATTTTGTCGTTTTCGAGATTCAGAAATTCGTTGGCAGGAACATTTTCAGGGAGGATATAACTGCCCTCTGCTTTAAGCATAGCTGGAAAGATTATACAATGAAACACAATATTGTCTTTACCGATAAAATGAACCATTTTTGTCTCCTTGTCCTTCCAGTATTTTTCCCAGTCGGCAGTAAGCTCTTTTGTAGCAGATATATAACCGATAGGGGCATCGAACCAGACATACAGAACTTTCCCTTTTGCACCCTCAACAGGAACGGGTATTCCCCAGTCGAGATCGCGGCTCACTGCCCTGGGCTTCAATCCCTGATCGAGCCATGATTTGCACTGTCCATACACATTTACTTTCCACTCTTTATGATCATCGAGAATCCATTTTTTAAGCCATGGTTCGTACTTGTCAAGAGGGAGATACCAGTGAAGTGTATCGCGTAAAACCGGTTTACTGCCACTGACTGTTGAGTGCGGATTTATGAGTTCGTTTGGGCTGAGCGAGGTTCCGCATTTTTCACACTGGTCTCCGTAAGCGTTCTCATTTCCGCAATGAGGGCAGGTTCCCATAATATACCTGTCGGCAAGGAAACATCCTGCCTCCTCATCATAATATTGTTCAGATATTTTTTCAGTGAATTCACCTTTTTCATAGAGCGTTCTGAAAAATCCCGATGCAGTTTCGAAATGGGTTTTATTTGATGTACGAGAATAGATATCGAAAGCAATTCCAAAATCCTCAAATGCTTTTTTATTCATTGTATGATATCTGTCAACTATCTCCTTGGGCGAAACACCTTCTTTTCGGGCCTTGAGAGTAATAGGCACTCCATGTTCGTCAGATCCGCAAATAGAAATCACGTCCATCCCTTTCATTCTCAGATACCTGGTATAAATATCGGATGGTACATAAACCCCTGCCAGATGACCGATATGTATCGGGCCATTAGCATAGGGAAGTGCTGAAGTGACAAGATATCTTTTGAATTTCTTCATGAGACTGGTAATGATTTGTTAGCTTTTTTTTTAAAATCGAACAAAGATAATAAATATTGAGATGTATTTATCCTTAGCGCATTAGCGTCTTTGTTGCGTTTTTCTGATAATCAGAAGGCTGATATAAGTAGATCGAGATCTTTAGATATGATTCCGAATTTCTGACCCAAGGTTTCATTTGTTAGCATCCCATTATATAAATATGCACCGTTACGCACACCCCGATCATTTTTCAGCAATTGGGTAATTCCCCCTGCATCAGCCATACTTTGAAGCAGTGGAGTAAAAATATTACTAAGAGCAATAGATGCTGTTCGTGCTACACGCGACGGAAGATTCCATGCCGAAAAATGAACTACCCCATGTTTCTCGTAAACAGGATCTTTCATTGCCCGACATTCAGTTGTTTCAATACAACCACCACGGTCAATACTCAGGTCGATAATTACAGCTCCTTTTTTCATATTCCGTACCATGTCTTCTGTTACGTAATACCAGGGCCTGAGATCTTCGAGTTCAATAGCGCCGATAAGCACGTCGGCTGACTTAAGTGCTTTCTTTAATACCTGGGGATGAAATACGGAGGTCTGAAGACGTTGTCCGAGCAGATTCTGAAACCTTCGTAGCCGGGGGAGGGAATTGTCGAATATTTTAACAGTTGAGCCAAGTCCTATAGCTGCTCTGGCAGCATATTCACCGGCAGTATTAGCACCTAAAATGATAACTTCTGTTGGAGTTACACCTGTAATTCCTCCAAGCATTACACCCTTGCCACCATGCATATTACTAAGATATTCCGAAGCAATCAGTAGAGAAGTAATTCCTGCAATTTCGCTCATTGATTCCACTACAGGCATATCTCCGTTACCATTCCGGATCTTTTCAAACGCAATAGCCGTCACTTTTTTTCTTATGAGTTTTCCAAGGGTTTCTTCGCTCAGCTTAAGAACATTAAGGTACGATAAAACCAATTGATTACCTTTAAGATATTCCGTCTCTTTCTCAGAAAACGGGGCAACCTTAATTACAGCATCGGCACTGTAAACTCTTGCAGGGGAGTCACTTATTATAGCTCCGTTCTCACTGTAATCCTTATCAGTATAATTGGCTCCGAGTCCTGCACCTTTCTGAACAATCACCTCATTATCGCTTTCAACGAGCAGACTAACTGCCTCAGGAGTCAGCGCCACTCTTTTTTCATCATCTTTTTTGTCGCTGGGAATACCAATTGAAATTCTGCAGTTCTTAACAGCAGTCTCCAAGTGTTCCTCTTTTGGCATGAATACAATATTTTCAAAACTGACTTTTCCGCTCTTACCTTTTTCATTCATCATTTGGAGGTAGATATTTCTTCAAAGGTAAATAATTTGGAATAGAGAGCAAAATCAGATATTATTTTGATATTGAAAGGATTCTCTGTTCATTTTTATCGACTGAAATTCTGACAATCACGGTCTCAGGGGGGAGTATTTCTTCTATAAGTTCAGGCCATTCCATAAAGCAGTATGAATCGCCGGTAAGGTATTCCTCGACACCAAAATCATACACCTCTTCCTGTTTTTTTATTCTGTAGAAATCGATATGATAGAGTGCTTCTCCTCCTGAGGTCCGGTATTCATTGACCAGAGTAAATGTAGGGCTGCTGATTATGTCGATGGCGCCAAGTACTTCACATATTGCTTTGATAATTGTTGTTTTGCCTGCACCCATTGAGCCGTAAAAGGCAAATATTTTCTTTTCTCCACAATGTTTCAGAAGTTGTTTTGCAGCTGCAATCAAATGTCTTTTATCTTTTATCAGTATTTTCATATACGGTTATTAAACAGGTTCCAGACATGCAACCGGTATCATAATTTCCTGCATCGAAATCCCCCCATGCTGAAAGGTGTCCTTGTAATAGCCTGCATAATAGTTATAATTGTTCTGATAAACGAGAAAGTCCTGGTTAAGAGCAAAGATGTATCTTGAACTTAAATTGGTCTTAGGCAGCATAGCTTTTTCCGGATTAGTCAACTCAAAAACTTTCTTTGGGTCATAATCAAGGTTTCTGCCCATTTTATATCTGAGATTGGATGACGTTTTCCTGTCCCCTATTATTTTAATTGGATTCTGTACTCTTATAGTACCGTGGTCCGTACTGAAAATGACCCTGACAGGAAATGAAGCAAGTGTTTTGAGCAGTTCGAACAACGAAGAATGCATAAACCAGGAACGGGTCAGACTCCTGTAGGCAGGCTCATCATTAGCAAGGTCGCGGATCATACTTATCTCGGTTCTTGCATGAGAAAGCATATCTACAAAGTTGAAAACAAGGATATTGATGTCATTTTCAAGCATCGATCTTACTTTTTCATTTACCTTTTTACCTTCAAGGCTGCTGCTGATTTTATTATACGACCATTTGTATTTCAGCCCTTTACGAGTCAACTGGTTTTTAAATAACTCTTCTTCAAAATTGTTTTTACCTTCCTCCTCATCATCATTTATCCATAGTTCAGGCATAAGTTCTGCAATTGAAGAAGGCATCAATCCCGCGAATATGGAATTCCTGCCGAATTGTGTAGCAGTTGGCAAAATACTGAAATACAAATCCTCGTCAATAATCCTGTACATCCCCGATAGTTCAGCTGAAATTGTCTTCCACTGGTCATACCTCATGTTATCGATAAGGATAAAGAACAGGGGTCTGTTTTGTTTTACATTCGGGAAAATTTTTTGTGAAAAGAGGGCAGGCGAAAGCAAAGGTTTAGAAGAGTTTTCAGGTTTTAGCCAATTGAGATAATTACAAATCATGAATTTAGAAAAGGAATTATTTGCTTCGTTTTGCTGAAGTTTAAGAATCTCAGTCATCCCGGGATCGGTTGATTTTTCAAGTTCAGATTCCCAGAATACAATTTTTTTATATAGCTCCGTCCAGTCGGTATATGTTGAAGCAGATGAGATCATATTGCTTATCCGGCTGAATTCCTGTCTGTAATCAGTTGTTGTCTTTTCTGTTACCAGCCGGCGCTGATCAAGGATTTTTTTTATAGCCAGGAGTACCTGTTTAGGCTTGACTGGCTTAATCAGATAATCGGCGATTTCTGATCCTATGGCGGCTTCCATTATATCTTCCTCATCACTTTTAGTGATCATCACCACAGGGATATCAGTCCGTACCTCTTTTATTAACTTTAATGTTTCAATGCCGCTCAAGCCAGGCATATTTTCGTCGAGAAAAATAAGATCATACCTGTTTTGCCTGACAAGGTCAACTGCATCGTTACCATTTGAGCAGGTATCAATCTCATAGCCTTTTTCTTCAAGGAAAAAAATGTGAGGTTTCAGTGCCTCAACCTCGTCATCAGTCCAGAGAATTTTTATTTTCCTCATTTTAAATAATTTTCCTTAAAGAAGAGCTGATAGCGCCCTGGATTCTTATCATCCTTAAGTACCTTAAGGTTGTCATTGCTTATTATAAAGGTCATCATCCTGGCACCAGTCGGATTCCTCACAAACTTTTCAGTTTTAAAAGCATTGTAATAATCCATAGCCTGTGCAATATCCGGAAACCCGGAAACAGTTATAAGTATAAATTTATTTTCAACAAGTGATCCTTCGGTCTTGAAATTCTTATTTGTAAAATTATCAATATTATAGCTGATTACATCAAACGATGCCTGATTCAGGTTAAATGCCGGGTCAGAAATTATCAATGCGAAAACATGATTCCCTTTTGTATCTGCAGTATAGATTTCAGTTGCAATTTTCTTATCTTCCTCTACTTTTAGTTCAGGAATTTTCTGGTTAAGGTATTCAATTAAATCTGCTGCCTTTTTACTTTCCGCAGTTTCCGGCCATGTTTTAATAATATTACTAAGTTCCTCCTTAAAAGCTCTTTCATCACTTATCCTGGCAACAGAATAGGCACGGAGCAGAAGAAATTTAGGGGAGAGCTGATCTTTGGGATATTTTTTCAATGCATCGTCGCAGATAGAAATTGCATTGTTAAATTTTTCATTATTATAAGCGCTATAAGCATCATCATAAATTTTTTCAGCCATTTTCTTTTCAGCCATTTTTTTCTCGTAATAAGCAGGGTCTGACAAAATTCTGGCAAACTCACTTTCGGGATACTTTTGCAGTAATCGTTCCCTGTAAGTTTCGGCCTTAGGATTATTCCCTGCCTTGTTCACATTATAGAGGTTATATAGTGTTTCAGGGACAAGATCACTCGCAGGAAAACGACTGATCAGCGACTCAAATGTTTCTGTAGCTTTTGTCTGGTCAGGAATTCTTTCGGCATAAGCTTTGCCTGCATTAAACAGGGCCAGGGTTATTTTGTCGTTGGAAATAACTTTTAAAGAGTCAGTCAAAGGAAGATTCTTCAGATAGAATTGAGGCTTTTTATAATTGAGTTGAGCTGCTGACGTGTCAGAGACATTCTGTGAAACCTCATTGGGATTATTTGAAACCTGCGAAATATTAACTCTTGTTTTGTTAGATCTTCTCCAATTATCTTCAAACTTCCGGTCACCCCAACGTTTACGGAATTCAGTACGGCCAAAAGTTAAAGCAGCCTGATTATAGAAGTACCATTTGCCCTCCTGATCAATATTCCCCTGAAAACGCCTTTCATTTTCATAATATTGACCGAGATTAAATCTATCGGTATTAGCAGCGGTTTTTCCTTCACTTTCATCTTTAGCTATCTTGGCGATTATTGACGATATCAGTGCATTTCTTTCAGGTTCAGGCATTAGTGCCACGCGTTGAAGGCTATCTTCACGCTGAATTATAGTCAATTGGGAGACCAGAGCATTCAGACTTTGCGATTTATTTTTTATTGCAAGGTAATCGGGATATTTCTGGTCAAGAAAAAAGACTGCGCTATCATAATAAGTTCCTGCCTTCATATAATCGGGTTTCTTAAGATAATAACCTGCAAGTGCAAGGTAAGATCTGCCTTTCTGATTCTGATTCTGAGATTTGGCGATAGCTGATTTTCTGAAGTAGTGAAGGGCTTCTGACTCTTTTCCCTCTTTCATCGACATATTCCCCAGAGCAAAATAAATCTGGTCCTGATAGTCTTTGTTTTTAGAATCTTTAAGCATTCTTTCGAGCTCTCTTCTTATTTCCTTAGGATTACCTGAGTTAATATCAAAAACCCCGGCAATGTTTATTCTGGCATTAAATTCGATATCATAGGGTGGATTCATCTTCACAACTTCACGATAAAGCGATGTTGCCCTGGCTCCATCTCCTGTCTTTTCAAACAACTGAGCCAGGAGGTAGGTCAACCTGTATCTGGCAATTTTACCCGATACAAATTCAATTGATTTCCCCAGAGGATCTATAGCTTCAGAGTACCTTTTTTGTTTAATGAATTGATCAGCCAGGGTTGTATAGTACATCGATCTTAATGACTTTGCAGGGTCAACGGTTATGTCGAGTCCGCTGATCAATCTTAAAGACTCATTATAATTGCCTGTTTCATTATTTATTCTTGCCAACCAGATTGTGGCTTCAGTCTTAATAGCCTGATCATTTGCATCGGTAATACAGTAGTTGAATATTGATGTTGCTTCGTTATATTCATGTTTATAAAAGCGGGCTTTTCCAATAAGCAGATAGCTGTCATCAACCCACTCATTATATTCTTTCCTGTTAAGAAGCTCTTTATCCTTTTCCGAGATCTGACCTTTTTCTTTTAATTCCGGTTTTGCAGTAATTGATTTAAGAGAAATTAGCTTTGATGCTTTCTGAATTGCTCTTTCCATGTCAGAGGAACAAATAGAAACAGTAGAGGGATCACTGTATTGAAACACTCTCAACATTTCTGCATAGTCATCCTGATAAACCCTTGATATTTTAGCGAGACCTGTCTTAAAACTCTCATAACCATTAAAATAGATATTATACCTGGCGGTCATACCCTGGTAAAACCTGCTGGCGCCCGTGTTTTTTTCAACCGAACAATATGTCACTACCATGGACAATCCAAGTAGTACCAGGTATTTATATGGTGTTTTATTTGAAGCCAATAATTGACTTTTAATACTATAACTAACTAATTATGTGTATAGTATTTCAAAGGTAAATAAAATTGAGTTGATCTTGTTTATCAGGCTGAAATAACTCTCTTTATTTCCGGTACTTCTTTCATTATTGCCTGTTCAACTCCTGCTTTTAAGGTCTGCATACTGTATGGACAACCATTGCATGCACCGGTTAGCTTAACCTTCACAGTCATATCATCTGTAACATCAATGAATTCAATATCTCCTCCATCAGACTGAAGATAGGGTCTAACTCTTTCAAGCGCTTTCATAACGCGGTCCTTAATACTCTTAATTTCTGTCATATCTATAGTAATTTTATTTAGTTATCTGAAGTTTTACAGTTGGTCGCTGCTCTTTGTTTCTCTGTCCGACTTTTTTAATAAGTTCTTTTGCAAGTTCCATAAATGCATTTCCTGTAATTGAATCTTCGAGAGCTATAGGTTGACCATTATCACTTCCTTCACAGATGCTCTGCACCAGTGGAATTTGTCCCAAAAGCGGGACATTCATTTTTTCAGCAAGTCTCATACAACCCTCTTTTCCGAAAATATAGTATCTGTTTCCGGGAAGTTCTGCAGGAGTAAACCACGACATGTTTTCTACCAGTCCAAGTACAGGAACATCAATTTTATCGCTCCTGAACATCGAGATTCCTTTCACCGCGTCGGCCAGGGCTACCTCCTGAGGAGTACTTATAATAATGGCACCGGTAACGGGAACCTCCTGGACAAGAGTGAGATGAATATCACTTGTTCCGGGAGGCAGATCTACAAGAAGATAATCAAGCTTTCCCCATTCACCCTGGGTAATAAGTTGCTTTAGAAAATTTGAAGCCATTGGTCCCCTCCATATCACTGCATCTGCAGGATCAACAAAAAAACCGGTTGACAGAACTTTAACGCCGAACTTTGTCAATGGGATAATATGATCGCCATGATCGTCCCTTATTACTTCCGGGCGGTACTTTTCTTCATTGAACATTTTTGGAACAGATGGTCCGAAAATGTCAGCATCAAGAATTCCGACTTTATATCCCAACCGGGTAAGGGAGACAGCCAGATTTACAGCGATGGTTGTCTTTCCAACTCCACCTTTTCCGGAAGCAACGGCAATTATATTTGATACTCCGGGCAGAGGATCTATCGGTTTTTCCTGTTTTTTCCCAACAATAACCTTTGGCTGAACTTTAATCTCGTTTATGATCGCATCGGGACCAAGAACTTCTTTTAATGTCCTTACAACGGTGCTCCTGATAGAAGAGATAAAAGGATCGTTCGATTTTTCTGGAGTAATGGTAAGAGAGATCCCTTTTTCATCTGATTCAACCTCCGAAACCATTCCCAGAGTAACAATATCCGTCTTTTTTTCAGGGTGAATGACCCTGGAAAGGGAATTTAATATCTGATCTTTTGAAAACATTATTTTATTGTATCAACCAGTTTAAGATCGTTATTTTTATTTAATTTAAATATAAACAAGATGCAAGATTAACGGTTTTTTGTGTAAATGCAAAATGTAAATGGCAAAAGTTAACCACATAATCCAACGCACGATTCCCTTCATTATACTTAACCCTACCCCCTCTGCTCCGCCAACTGGCGGACGGCATCTCCCCCAGTGGGGGAGAAAATATCCGAATGAAAGCAGATTTTTTTCCCCCGCTGGGGGAAATACAAAGGGGGTTCATCTCAAAGTGCACAAAACTTTCTAAAGCTCTGTCCCCGGATCCCAGAACTTTTCTTCAAAGTTTAGAATCCGGTCATTCTCAATGACAATGCCCTCGTTCTCAAGAAGTTGTTCCATGGTTGTTGAATTACCGAAGTGATGTTTCCCTGTGAGAAGACCGTTATGGTTTACAACTCTGTGGGCAGGGATAAATTCAAGGTTGGTATGGCTTACATTGAGAGCCCACCCAACCATTCGTGCCGATCTTCCTGAACCAAGGTACCGTGCTATTGCACCATATGAAGTTATCCTGCCGTAAGGTATTTGCCTGGTCACCTCATATACTTTAGAGAAAAAGTCGTTATTCCCTTTTTGTTTTAGGTGAGACATTTTGAATAATTTTTTCTTTATCAAGCCGGAAGGAGAGGAAATTTATTTTTAGTCCTGCATCCAGAAAAATCTTTTCATAGTGGGTTCTGATTGAAAGAATATTATCAATCTTATCAGAATAAAGGTCATTTGTAGAAATGACTGTTTCGAGATTATTATAATTTACAACTGTCTTTGTGAAGTTATAAAGCTCTGAGTTATCAGTCTTCAGATGAATCAATCCTTTGTCTTTCAGGAACAGGCGATATGAATTCAGGAACCTGGGTGAGGTAAGTCTTTTATTTGAGTTTCTTCCCCCGGGATGTGGGTCGGGGAAGGTAATCCATATTTCATCCACTTCATTTTTGGAAAAGAAGGAATTTATGAATTCAATTCTTGTGCGCAGAAAAGCCACGTTCGGGAGTTTCTGTTCATTGGCTGTTTTGGCCCCACGCCATAAGCGCGCCCCTTTTATATCAATTCCGACAAAATTGTTATCAGGGAATCTGTTAGCCAATCCTATTGTATATTCTCCCTTGCCGCATCCAAGTTCAAGAACTATAGGATTTTCATTTTTGAAAAGCTCATTCTGCCAGTTGCCTTTTACAGGGTGGTCCTTACCTGAGATCTCACTGATTTCCGGTTGAATAACATTATCGTATGATCCTAACTCAGTCCATCTGGCCAGTTTATTCTTTCCCACCTCCTTACAATTATTTCTTGATTTTTTCTATTCTCAACCCGAAATCATAAACGCCCTTTAGATATTCAATACGCATACCATGCTGAATTTTAAATTCATATGTGCCTTTTAAAGGAAAATAGACATTTGATTTATATGGGAGATTCAATTCATGGATATCACCAAATCCTTTACCATACCAATTTCCTTTTTCATCAGCAAGATTGTATTGAAGCGTATCATTAACGTTTCTTCCATCGGGGGATGTGGTAGTTACGAAAAGATATATATTTCGAAAAGGGAAAGAAGATCCGCTTCTGATAGTAAAAATGACATTATTACTGTTGATCGTATCTGTTATTGGAACTTTAAAAGTTGAAATGTCCGCCAGTTTCCAGGTTTTTCCAGCCATCACCTGTGAATTTGTGTAAACAATATTATTGTGGCAAGATGGGAGTAATAATAAGAATGTCAATATTATAATGAATGAAAATCTATTTATTCTTTTTATCATGAAATCTTCTGTTTTTTCTTTTGTGCGTTCCCTTAGTCTGCTGATTTTTATTTTCAGGAGGGTCGAAACGGGTGAGACTATTATTCTTTAACAGGTCCTGAGAAACAGGTGTAACTTCCCAGGATTCGTCGATCAGCTTAAGTTTTTCGACTTTTTTCCCATTTCTGTTGACTGCCTGTATCTCTCTTACCCTGGTAACAGGAAGTGCAATAAGGTTAGCTGTTGAATGTGGATCAGTTGAATACCAGTACAGACCTTTATGAACTTCAAGTTTCTGGAAATAAGCAGTGCAGTCAGTAGCTTCAAGTGGAACATCTTTTGGCGGGAATGACCTTTGTGCATCAACATAGCAGTCTACTTCAAAATTGAGGCAGCATTTTAGTTTACTGCACTGCCCTGCAAGTTTCTGCGGATTCAGCGATAGCTCCTGGTATTTTGCATGGGTTGTTGTAACTGAAATAAAATTTGTGATATGCGTCGCACAGCATAGTTCTCTTCCGCATGAACCTATTCCTCCGATTCTTCCCGCTTCCTGCCGGGCACCTATCTGGCGCATCTCAATCCTTACCCGGAATTCATCGGCAAGAACTTTAATAAGCTGGCGGAAATCAACTCTTTCATCTGCAATATAATAGAAGATTGCTTTAGTTTTATCTCCCTGGTATTCCACATCCCCGATCTTCATGTTAAGTTTAAGTTCTTCAGAAATTTTTCTTGAACGTAACATAGTCGTGGTTTCCAGTTTTTTAGACTCCTCCCACTTCTGAATATCAACTGCCTTTGCTTTACGGTAAACTTTTTTCAGATCATCTGGAGATGGATGTGTTTTGAGTTTTTTAATTTGTTCATCAACCAGATGACCAACCATCGAAACCCATCCTATATCGTGTCCCGGCGATGCTTCTACTGCAACTACATCACCGATCTCAAGCCTGAGTCCATTAACATTCCTGAAAAAGCCTTTTCTGGTATTTTTGAACCGGATTTCAACTATATCATTCCCATCCGGATCATCGGGTAAATCTTTCAGCCAGTTGAAAGAGTCCAGTTTATTATATCCGGGTTTATATGTTATGTCAGGCATCCGGATCTCTTCGCCGGTCTGCCCTTGAATATCTTCATTATCAGTCATAAATCACTTTAGCTTCCGAAATTACTCTGCAAAAATAGTGAATAAATGCATCAATTTCAACATTCGGTGTAAGGATCAACGGATAAGCCTGGTAACTTTTAATGCCAGATCGAGGAAGATTATTTTAGCATTTCCGTTTGCTTCAATATGTGAATAGACCAGATTGAATTCCTCTGTTAAGGGAAATATATTATTCTGATTTATGAAAGGGTGAAAATTTCCCGAGAAGGTAGCCTCTTCTCCGGTGAGGAAAACCAACCTGTTTTTAAGCTGGTCGAATGAGAGCATCAGGTTTTCCCTGAGTATTCTCATAGAATAAGAAATGAAGTTTTTCTGAGCTTCCCTGCCTGTTGTTGAAATCTCCTCCGCCCAGTTAATAATCGAAATGATATCCCTTTTCCAGGCAAATCTCATAAGGCTTTTAAAACGTTCAAGATTCGCATGAGCCGAGTCTTCGTTTTCACAAAGTTCAATCGCCCTTGCGATATTCCCATTGGAAACACGTGATATATCGCTGCCTTTATCAAAAGCTATTTTAAACCTGTCAATAAGGTATTTTTCAATATCATAACTGTTGAAAGCAGGGACTTTTATAAGCTGGCACCGCGAAAGAATTGTAGGAATAACCTTATCGGGCTCTTGAGAAACAAGGAGGAATAGAGTTTTTTCCGGGGGTTCCTCAATCATCTTGAGAAGTTTATTGGCTGTTGCCTGATGCATTTTCTCAGGAAGCCATATTATCATTATTTTAAACTCTGATTCGAATGTTTTAAGACTCAGTTTTTTTATTATTTCAGAAGCTTCCGATGCAAATATCATCGCCTGTGCATTACCAACTTCTATGAAATCCATCCAGTTATTAAGAGTAAAATAGGGTGACTTCTTTACAAATTCTCTCCATTCCGCCAGATAATTGTCACTGACCGGATCGGTGGCTTTTTTCCCTTTTATGACAGGAAAGACAAAATGCAGATCAGGATGGATTAATTTCTCATATTTAACACATGATTTACATGTGCCGCATGAGTCATTGCCTGTCCGGTTCTCGCAACTGATATACCTTGCATAAGCTAAAGCCAGAGCCATACTGCCGCATCCTTCAGGACCGGCAAAAAGCTGTGCATGGCTTACTCTTTCTTCCTTAACTGACCGGAGCAGTTTTCCCTTTATATCTTTTTGACCGGGGATCTGAGCAAAATTCATATATCTGTCTCAAACAAAAAATAAGAACTGAGAATCTCTGTTGGGGGTTAACTTATTTAACGGCTTTAAGAGCAGCATCATAATCAGGTTCATGTATGTGCTCAGGAACCAGCTGGGTATAAACAACAGTACCGGTTTCATCAACTACGACGATGGCTCTTGCATAGAGTCCCCTGACCGGACCGTCAATGTAATCAACTCCATATGCTTTGCCGAATTCTCTGTCGCGGAAACCTGAGAGTGTTATAACATTGGTAATGCCTTCAGTGGAGCAGAAACGTCCATGAGCAAAAGGAAGGTCCTTTGATATTCCCAGCACCGTCACATTCTTCATTCCGGCGGCCATCTGATTGAATTTTCTGACTGATGCTGCACAGACCGAAGTGTCAAGACTTGGGAAAATATTGAGAATGACTTTCTTCCCTTTAAGTTCTGATAACGACAATGATCCAAGATCTGATTTTACGAGTGAAAAATCCGGGGCTTTAGTACCTTTTACCGGAAGATCTCCCGAGGTGTTTACCGGATTCCCTTTAAATGTAATTTTTGCCATAACTTTTTTTCAAATTTAATCATTCTTTTATGAAGCTTTAACATAAATATAAGGAGTTCTGTTTCGCAGAAGATAAAAATAAGTCCTTTTTGAGTTTATGAACCCATCCCCCAACTCCTTCCCTTAAGGCTATGGGAAGGGTTAAGAGGTCACACAGATGATTATCACGGAGTTAATATTTTGAGCGGTTTAAGCAAATGAATATTTCCAAAAAAAATGTAGGTTTGTAAGCGAGAAATTTTTCTATTAAATAAAAATATTTGATCTATGAAAATGATTCAGGATTTTAATTTCAAAGGAAAGAAAGCAATAGTAAGGGTCGATTTTAATGTACCTCTCGATAAAAAAACCTTTACTGTTACCGATGATACCCGTATCAGAGGAGCCTTACTGACAATTAATAAAATTATTAATGATGGAGGATGTCTGATACTGATGTCTCATCTCGGGAGACCGGAGGGCCGGATGGAGAAATATTCACTTAAACCTGTTCTCCCTGTTCTGGAGAAGCTGCTTGGTAAAAAGGTACTATTTGCCGACGATTGCCTGGGAGAATCAGCTGTAAAAATGGCTGCTGCTCTGAATCCAGGTGAGATTCTGCTCCTTGAGAATGTTCGTTTTTATCCGGAAGAGGAGGGGAAACCCATTTTGCCTGAAACAGTTACCGATGAGGAGAAGAAAGCTGCCAAAGCTGAGATGAAGATCAAACAGAAAGAGATGGCAAAAAAACTTGCAGGTTATGCAGAAATTTATGTCAATGATGCTTTCGGTACAGCTCACCGTGCACATGCAACTACTGCGGTAATGGCTGATTATTTCGAAACTGATAAAAGAATGTTCGGTTTTCTCATTAACAGTGAGCTTGCTGCTATGGATAAGGTTCTGAAATCTCCTCAACGACCTTTTACGGCAATAATGGGTGGAGCGAAAGTTTCAGATAAGATTATGCTGATTGAAAACCTCCTGAACAGAGTTGATAATATAATAATAGGAGGAGGAATGACCTATACCTTTATTAAAGCAATGGGTGGTAAAATCGGTAAATCTCTTTGTGAAGAAGATAAGCTGGATCTTGCATTGATGCTCATTGAAAAAGCAAAAGAAAAGAAAGTCAAGCTTTATCTTCCGGTTGACAGTCTGAATGCCGATAAATTTGACAATGATGCCAACACAAAGGTTACAGCTGTTAATGCTGTTGAAGATGATTGGATGGGTCTGGATATTGCTGAGAAAACCATTAAGGAGTTTTCTTCGGTTATTGAAAATTCGAAAACAATTCTGTGGAACGGACCAATGGGTGTTTTTGAAATGGAGAAATTTTCAAAAGGAACCACTGCTGTGGCTAAAGCCATTGCGGCAGCCACATCAAAAGGTGCTTACAGTCTTATCGGAGGTGGTGACTCTGTTGCTGCAATCAACAAAAACGGACTTGCTGATAAAGTGAGCTATGTATCAACAGGTGGAGGAGCAATGCTCGAGTATATGGAAGGGAAGAAGCTTCCGGGTATTACTGCAATCCGTGGAGAATAGAAGAAGACTGAGTGACTGAGAGACAAAGAGACTGCACTCCTATGCGGTCTCTTTTTTGTTATAAAACAATTATCTTTGCATTTGTTATGAAAAGGATCGTATTATTATTCGTGGCACTTTTTTCAATTCTGTCGGGTTGCACCAAAAAGGAAGCAACGCGTACTTCGGGTATTGATACAATTGACAATACCACTCACTTTTCATCGACATATTTTAATTACGGATTTTCATTTTCTAAAGCAAAATTGATTTCCACAATTGATGGTCAGGGGTATGACATTTCTTTATATGTCAATACTGATAATCTTCCTTACAGATTAACCTTACAGTCAGATAATCTAAGACCTTCATTTTACAAGGTGGGTGATTTTGCTGATGAACCGGCTGCCAAAACTGCTTTTGACAACCTGAAAACTGTTACTGTTCAGCAATGGCAGGATATGGCCGATCCGGTAACTGACAACCAGGTATGGATCTTCAGGTCAGGAAGCAGTAACTACACAAAAATCAGGATTGTCAGTACAATTAATGAACCCGGGCAAAGCGTAGACTATGGAGAATGCACTTTCCAATGGGTATATCAGCCTGATGGATCGTCTACTTTCCCCGGCAAATGAGAAAAGGCTGGAGGAGTAGGATTTTCAGGATCAGAGATGAAAGTGACTTTTGGGAAACCGCCCTGGAAATCTTTAACTATCAGCACAACAAAAACGTTGTATATCAGAATTTTATTACCAGTCTTGGCAAAGATGGTTCGAATGTAAAAACTCCTTTCGATATACCTTTTCTACCCGTTGAATTTTTCAGGAATCATAAAATCCTGACCGGAGATCTTCCGGTTGAAATTACTTTTGAAAGTAGTGGAACAACAGGTGTTACAACAGGAAAACACTTCGTGAATGATTTAAGTTTGTATGAGGAGAGCTTTTTGAGATCTTTCAGGCTCTTTTATGGAGATCCGGAGGAATTTCTTATCGCCGCATTGCTTCCGTCATATACAGAACGGGAAGGTTCATCACTAGTTTATATGGCGGATAATCTGATAAGGAAAAGCCGGAATCCTCTTAGCGGATTTTATAAAGCCAATATCGCGGAGCTGATACTCGCAATTAAGGAGGCAAAGGAAGAGAACCTTAAAGTACTATTGCTGGGTGTCAGCTTTGCGTTGCTTGATCTGGCAGAGAAGAATTCACCAGATCTTTCCGGAGTAATTGTTATGGAGACTGGTGGCATGAAAGGAAGAAGGAAAGAGATAACCCGTCCGGAACTTCATACCATACTAAAAGAAAAATTAAATGTACTTTCAATACATTCGGAGTATGGGATGACAGAACTATTGAGCCAGGCATATTCAAAAGGAGATGGAATTTTTTATTGTCCTCCATGGATGAAAGTACTCATCAGAGATCCCCAGGATGCTCTTGCACTTTATTCTGAACCCGGAGTAACCGGAGGAATTAATATTATCGATCTGGCAAATATAAACTCTTGTTCCTTCATTTCTACCGGAGATCTCGGCAAACTCCGGGAGGATGGCGGGTTCGAAGTCCTCGGCAGATTTGACAATTCCGATATAAGAGGCTGTAATCTGCTGATGGAATAATTACCCCATTTCCCCTGAAAGAAATAATAATCTATTTTTTGCCAATAATCAGGTTATATGAGTGATCGATCCAGGAGAAGATATCTTTATCAGGTACAGATCCGTCGAGCATTACAGTATTCCAATGCTTTTTATTCATATGGTAACCCGGGATCACAGAGGAGTGTCTTTCCCTGAGTTCGAGAGCAAGAGCAGGATCACATTTAAGGTTTATGTTCAGGTCGCCATCGAGGTTTACCAGGGCAAATATTTTTCCGGCGGCTTTAAAAACAAGAGTATCTTCTCCAAAAGGAAAACTTTCGGTGGCTTCTTTTTTTGAGATGCAGTATTCTCTTAATGCTACGATATCCATAATAAATATGTTTACGGTTTCAAAAAGTGCCTAGAGTGTCTAGAATGCCTGGAACTATTTTAAATATACTATTTTTCAATCTCTTTCAACTTTAAGTACTCCAAACTCTAAGCACTCCAAACTTCTTATCTCAACGTAGGATAGAACGCCCCCTCAATATGATCAATATTATATGAATCGACAGATTTGATAACGGTTATTATATCAAACCTGCCTTCTTTGTCTATATTGAATTTTTGAAGATAACCATTTGCTGCCCAGATAATAGATTTTTGTTTGTCTCTCGTCACGGCCGTAACAGGATGCATCTGGAAGTCGTCATTCCGTGTTTTTACCTCAACGAATATGATAAAATCGTGATTCTCTGCTATGATGTCAATTTCATGCTTTCCCCATTTCCAGTTCCGGCAGAGTATTTTGAAACCCGATTTTTTCAGATGATCAGCTGCCAGATCTTCTCCTTTCTGACCCAGATTATGTGATTCAGCCATAATTGGAAGATTATTCAGGGTATTATTGAATTTTATGTTGAAGTGGTTGAAAAAGTTTAAAGGGTTGAAGGATTATTTTACTTCAACTTTTAAACATAAAGTATCATTCTAAATTTCAATTAGTTTATTCCTTATTGCAAATAAAATAAGGCTTGCAGTATTTTTTGAGTTCGTTTTTCCGAGAAGGTTTGCTCTGTGTTTATCCACGGTTCTTTTACTTATAAAAAGAGTCTCAGCAATCTCCTGGTTAGAAAATCCTTCACAGATTTTAAAGAGAATTTCTTTTTCTCTTTTCGAAAGGTTGGCCGATTTGCTTTCCTGTTCCCTGTATTTGATCTTCTGAATGACATGATAAAGCAACTCCTGTGAGAAATAGCTGCCTCCTTTTCTCACTGTGAGAATTGCTTCTTTAACTTCAGAGATGTCGGAATTTTTAAGAAGGAATCCTTTAGCACCGGCATCAACCATCTTATAATAATATTCCTCCTCCCCATACATTGAGAGAGCTATGATATCAATATCCGGACAAATTTTCAGACCCTTTCTTGTTGCTTCAATCCCATCCATTTCGGGCATATTGATGTCCATAAGAGCGACATCTGCCTGTGTGTTCTTCAGAATTTTCAGAAATTCTTCGCCGTTTGAGGCTTCGGCTGTTACCTCAAATTCAGGGAAAGCATTGAGAAGTATTTTTAATCCGTTGCGAAACAGCTGATGATCGTCTGCTATTATTATCCGTATTTTTTCCATTATTGATTTATCCGATTTAATAAGTATCGATCAACTTGATAAAAGCACTAGTTCCTTTTCCCGGGATACTCTCCAGTATGAATACACCTTCAACAGTTTTTACGCGGGTCTCAATGTTGGATAATCCCATTCCTTTGGTATCTTCCTTACTTAATGAGGAAGTGTCAAAACCACGTCCGTTATCATTAAACTGCAAGGTAACAAATTTTTCGTGTTTGTTTAATTCTATCTCAATTCTGGAAGCTCCGGAGTGTAAAATTGAATTATTAATCAGCTCACACACAGCCCGATAAACCACCACCTCCTTTTCGTTTTCAAGTCGCCTTGATTCCATATTTGATTTAAAATCAATTTCAACAGTTTTAGTCTGATTAATTTTGGAAGTAAATGCACTGATGGCACTTGTTAGTCCAAAGTTAGACAGTACATGCGGACTAAGATTGTTTGAAATATCTTTGATTGTGCTGATGGCTTCATTCACCAGATGGTTGGTATTATTAAGGATAACGGGTCCGGCAGGATCTGTTATTCTGTCAGTGAGTGCGGAAAGAGACATTTTTACGGTTGAAAGAATAGGTCCCAGTCCGTCGTGAAGATCTTTTGCAAACCTCTTTCTCTCATTTTCTTCGGTATTAATAATAGCATTTATTACTCTTTTTTCAGTCCGTAACCGGTCTATGTCGGCCCTTTTAAGAGAGTAAAATATTTCGCGGATCA
>Ga0209748_1000042_pt1 | contig 102816 bp, 97 predicted proteins | sample BarGraIncu00421A_FD_185490 | JGI IMG/M metagenome (GOLD analysis project Ga0209748, IMG submission 185490) | Arctic peat soil microbial communities from Barrow, Alaska - Barrow Graham LP Incubations 004-21A (SPAdes) (version 2) | ecosystem: Environmental > Terrestrial > Soil > Wetlands > Peat... | reverse complement strand
CCCCTAACAAGGCGGCAAAAATTATTGACAAAGTTGTTAAATCTGCTTTGGCGAATGCTGAAAATAATTTTAATTTGAATCCTGAAAACTTGTATGTCGATCAGATATTTGCAAATCAGGGACCAACATTGAAAAGATTCAGAGCGGGTGCGCAGGGACGTGCAACAGTTATTAGAAAAAGATCGTCTCATATTACAGCCGTATTAAAAGAAAAAGAGTAAGGAGGAAATATATTTGGGCCAAAAAGTCAATCCTCATGGATTAAGAGTTGGAATTATTAAGGACTGGAATGCAAAATGGTTTGCTAACAATAAAGATTTTGCAGATTGTTTGATTGAAGATCACGATATTCGTAAATATATTAAAGTAAATCAATACCAGGCAGGCATCTCTAAAATTGTCATCGAGCGTTTTGGTAGCAAGGTAAAGATTCATATCTATACCGCAAAACCAGGGATGATCATCGGCAGAGGTGGCGCAGGCATTGATGCTTTACGTCTTGAACTTGAAAAAATGACTAAAAAAACTGTGTTTATCAATATCGTAGAAGTTAAAAATGTTGATGTCGATGCACAGCTCATTGCAGAAAATATTGCTGCACAACTAGAACGACGGATTTCTTTCCGACGTGCCATGAAACAAACAATGCAACGTACCATGCGTGCCGGTGCCAAGGGCATCAAAACCGCAGTTGCAGGTCGATTAAATGGTGCTGAAATGGCAAGAAATGAACATTATTCCCAAGGTAATGTGCCACTGCAAACATTACGAGCTGATATAAACTATGGATTTGCCGAAGCTGATACCACTTATGGTAAATTAGGGGTTAAGGTTTGGGTTAATAAGGGTGAAATTTTAACTGGACGTGAAGATGTTCTGGCTATTGCAGCCGAAGACGACGCTAAAGCTAAAAAACAAACTCATCGAAAGGCTCCTGCTAAAAGGACAGAAAACTAAGAGAGGAGGATAACGCATATGTTAATGCCTAAACGTGTAAAACGTAGAAAACAACATAGAGGTCGAATGAAGGGGAAAGCACTTCGTGGTAACAAAATTACTTATGGAGATTATGCTATCCAGGCTCTTGAGCCGGCATGGATCACTGCTAACCAAATTGAAGCAGCCCGTGTTGCCATGACCAGATATATTAAAAGGGGTGGTAAGGTTTGGATCAAAATCTTCCCAGATAAGCCTGTTACACAAAAACCCGCAGAAACTCGAATGGGTTCCGGTAAAGGTTCACCAGAGTTTTGGGTCGCAGTGGTAAAACCAGGCAGAGTTATGTTTGAGATTGCAGGGATTCCTGAGGATATGGCCAGGGAAGCCATGCGTCTTGCCCAGCATAAACTGCCAATAAAAACAAAGTTTATCACTCGTAAAGATCAGGAAGAACTAGAAGTGGGTGATGAGTCATGAAACCAATAGAAATAAGAGAATTAACGACCGTAGAATTAGAAACAAAACTGGGAGATCTCAAGGTGGAATTATTCAACCTGAGATTCCAACATGCCACCGGCCAGTTGGAAAACCCAATGCGCATCAAAGAAGTAAAAAAGACTTATGCACGTATTAAGACAATTATGCAAGAACGTGCCATGCAGTCTCTTGAAGCATAGTAAACCAATAGATAAGGAGGTTTAGCTTATGGAAGAAAGAAGTTACAGAAAAACTCGTGTCGGAAAGGTTGTTAGTGATAAAATGGATAAAACCATTGTCGTCACTGTTGAATCCTTTATCAAACATCCGTTATATAAAAAGCGAGTAAAAAGAACTGTGAAATTTAAAGCCCATGACGAACAAAATGCATGTAATATCGGGGATAGCGTTAAAATAATGGAAACACGACCCTTGAGCAAAGATAAACGCTGGAGATTAGTAGAAATCATAGAGAAAGCGCTATAAGCAAGTGCTTAAAAGGAGGTATTTCGGATGATTCAACAAGAAACTAGACTAAAAGTAGCTGATAATACCGGTGCAAAAGAATTACTGTGCATCCGAGTTCTTGGTGGTTCCGGTCGTCGATATGCAAATATTGGTGATGTCATCGTGTGTGCTGTTAAAAGTGCCGCACCTGGTGGCGAAGTTAAAAAAGGCGATGTGGTTAAAGCTGTTGTCGTTAGAACAAAAAGCGGAATTCGAAGAGACGATGGAAGTTACATCAAGTTCGACCAAAATGCAGCGGTTCTTATAAAGGACGATAAAAACCCAAAAGGTACACGAATTTTTGGACCTGTCGCAAGAGAGCTAAGGGACAAGAAATACATGAAAATCGTATCTTTGGCTCCTGAAGTACTTTAGTTAGGAGGAAATGAAAGATGCATATTAAAAAAGATGATATCGTAATGGTTATTTCCGGTAAGGACAAAGGCAAAAAGGGAAAAGTAATTCAATCTTATCCCAGAGAAGCAAAAGTTCTTGTGGAAAATGTAAATATGGTCACAAAACATCAAAAACCAACACAACAGATGCAACAGGGTGGTATTGCACAACAAGAAGGTAAATTAGAAGCTTCTAACGTGTTAATATACTGTGCTAAATGTGAAAAAGGTGTGAGAACTGGTCATAAATTTTTAAATGATGGAAAAAAAGTAAGATACTGCAAAAAATGCAACGAAACATTTAGCAATTAATTTCGGGAAGGAGGACAAATATGCCCAGATTAAAAGATAAATACCTTACTGAAGTGGTTCCGGCGATGATGGAAAAATTTCAATATAAAAATATCATGGAAGTTCCTAAACTTGAAAAAGTTGTTCTCAACATGGGTTTAGGAGATTGCAAAGAAAACTCTAAAGCTTTGGAGGCTGCGGTTATTGACCTTGGTATCATTGCCGGTCAAAGACCAGTGATTACTAAGGCAAAGAAATCAGTTGCCAACTTTAAAGTCCGAGAAGGCATGAACATTGGAGCAAAAGTAACGATAAGAAGTGTCCGGATGTATGAATTTACTGATAAGTTATTCAATGTTGCCCTTCCTCGAGTACGTGACTTCAGAGGTCTGTCAAATAAATCATTTGATGGTCGAGGCAATTATGCATTCGGGATTAAAGAACAACTTATTTTTCCTGAAATTGACTACGATAAAGTAGAACAAGTCAGAGGGATGGACATTATGTTTGTCACAACGGCAAAAACAGATGAAGAAGCTCACGAACTGTTAAGACTGCTTGGCATTCCATTCAGTAGAGCATAAGGAGGATGGTATAGTGGCAAAAAAATCAATGAAAGAAAAACAACAGAAGAAACAAAAGTATTCGACTCAAGAATATACCCGATGTCGAATTTGTGGACGACCACATTCTGTTTTAAAAAAATTCGGGGTTTGTCGTATTTGTTTCAGAGAATTAGCATATAAAGGGGAAATCCCCGGCGTTAGAAAAGCAAGCTGGTAAAACAAACTAGCAAAGAGAAAAGGAGGTAACGAGTATGGTCATGACTGATCCCATTGCGGATATGTTAACACGCATCAGAAATGCAAATGATGCAGGTCATAAAGCTGTTGAAATGCCTGCTTCTAAAGAAAAGAAAGCAATTGCTCAAATTCTTTTAGAAGAAGGATATATAAATAAAGTCGATTACATTAGCGATGAAAAACAGGGGTTGATAAAAATCACTCTGAAATACGGAGAAAATAAAAGCCGTGTCGTTGCGGGTATTAAGAGAATATCTAAACCTGGACTTCGAGTTTATGCAGGAAAAGAAGAAGTGCCAAAGGTCTTAAATGGTCTTGGTATTGCGATCGTTTCTACATCAAAAGGCGTAATGACAGATAAAAAAGCAAGAAAAGCCGGCGTTGGCGGCGAAGTGATATGTTACGTTTGGTAACAATTTAAGACAGGAGGTAGAAAGATGTCAAGAATAGGGAAAGCACCTGTTGTGATCCTCCAGGGCGTAGACGTTAAAAAAGACGGTCATACCCTAACTGTTAAAGGTCCACTGGGACAACTGGTTAGAACATTTCATCCTGATATGGACATTGATGTTCAAGAAAAAGAAGTCATCGTCACACGACCATCAGAAAGTAAGCTGCATAAATCACTTCATGGTTTAACACGTGCTTTAATTAATAATATGGTTACAGGCGTAAATACTGGCTTTGAAAAAAGATTGGAAATCAGTGGCGTCGGTTACAGAGCAGAGAAAAAAGGGAATAAATTGGTTATGAACCTCGGTTTTTCACATTCAGTAGAAATGGAAGATCCAGAAGGCATTGAAACCATTCCGGAAACAAATACCAAGGTACTTGTTAAAGGAATCAGCAAGGAAGCTGTTGGCGCTCACGCTGCCAATATCCGAGCAAAACGTCCACCAGAACCCTATAAGGGTCATGGCGTGCGTTATTCCGATGAAATCGTCAGACGTAAAGAAGGTAAAACAGGGAAATAAACCCTGCTAACCAGACAAAGATAACGAAGGGAGTGAAATTCGATGATTAAAAAACCAATTAAAAATAAATTGCGTATTGCACGTCACTATCGAGTCAGAAATAAAATTTCTGGTACTGAATTGAGACCGCGCTTAAACGTATTTAGAAGTAATAAAAATATTTATGCTCAAATTGTTGATGATACTAAAGGTATCACATTGGTTTCAGCTTCTTCCAATGATGCAGATCTTAAGGGTCAGGTAACAAACGGAGGAGATAAAGCAGCTGCTAAAGCTGTTGGTCAGGCAGTTGCAAAAAAAGCTCTTGAAAAAGGGATTGAAGTCGTTGTTTTTGATAGAGGCGGCTATGTTTACCATGGTCGAGTAAAAGAATTGGCTGAAGGCGCTCGTGAAGCCGGTCTGAAATTCTAAGTAAAGGAGGTCATTTGATGCAAAACAAAAAAATCGATCCAAGTACATTAGATTTGAAGGAAAAAGTTGTCTCCATTAACCGGGTTACAAAGGTTGTTAAGGGCGGTCGTAACTTCAGATTCAGTTGTCTTGTGATTGTTGGAGATGAAAATGGTCATGTTGGCGTTGGTAAAGGAAAAGCAATGGAAATTCCGGATGCTATTCGTAAAGGTATTGACGCAGCAAAGAAAGCATTAATTAAAGTACCAATGGTTGGGACAACGATACCACATTTAATTAACGGCGAATCCGGTGCAGGTCATGTATTACTTAAACCTGCTGGAAAAGGTACTGGCGTTATTGCCGGTGGCCCTGTTCGTGCAGTACTTGAATTAGCTGGTATCAGAGACATTCGAACAAAATCTTTGGGATCAAACAATGCCCGTAATATGGTCGATGCTACAATGGCAGGCCTTGCTGGATTAACAACCCTTGAACAGGTTGCAGCAAAACGTGGTAAAAAGCCTGAAGAAATATTAGGTTAGGAGGAATCATTATGGCTAAGAAATTAGAAATTACATTGAAAAAAAGCCTCATTGGCCGCAATCAGAAACAACGCGCAAACATTCAGGCTTTGGGTCTTAGAAAAATTCGTCAAACTGTGATACATAATGATACTCCACAAATTCGTGGCATGATTCATCTAACAGATTTCATGCTCACAGTTAAAGAAGTATAGGAGGTGTCAATTATGAAGTTACATACTTTAAGTCCAGCACCCGGTTCTAAAAAGACACCAAAACGTAAGGGACGCGGTACTGGTTCTGGTCTTGGAAAAACTGCTGGTCGTGGACAAGATGGTCAAAAATCTCGTTCCGGCGGGGGCGTAAGACCTGGTTTTGAAGGCGGGCAAATGCCCTTAGCCAGACGTTTACCAAAACGTGGTTTTTCAAATGCGCGGTTTAAGAAAACTTATTCCATCGTCAATGTTGGAGAACTAAATGTTTTTGATGCAGACACTGTCATTACACCGGAATTAATGCTTGAATATGGTTTCATCCGTAAATTGCGAGATGGATTGAAAATCCTTGGAAACGGGGAAGTTGAGAAAGCTTTTATTGTAAAAGCTCATAAAATCAGCAAATCAGCTGAGGAGAAGATTCTCGCTGGAGGAGGAAAGGTAGAGGTGATCTAATATGATCGCTACCTTGAGGAATGCTTGGAAAATTCCGGATTTAAGACGTAAGATTATTATTACACTGGCATTATTGTTTGTTTATCGTTTAGGGGCTTATATACCGGTTCCTTTTATTGATACTGCTCAGTTAAGTCAGCTTGTCAGCGGCGGCGGAATTTTCGGTTTATTTGATATTATTTCCGGAGGGAACTTTGGTAATTTTACGATATTTGCCATGAGTATCACTCCTTATATTAATGCCTCGATTATTATGAATCTTTTGGCCTTTGCCATTCCAGCTCTTGAAAGACTTCAAAAAGAAGGTGAAGAAGGCCGCAAGAAACTTGCACAGTATACCCGGTATCTTACCATTTTCCTGGCTTTGATTCAGGCCTTGGGCATGAGTTTATCCTTCGGGGACCTTTTACTTGAAAAGACACCGTACACCATCTTCGTCGTGGTCTTAAGCATTACAGCAGGAACAGCGTTTCTAATGTATTTAGGGGAACAAATTACGGAGAATGGTATTGGAAACGGTATTTCACTGATTATTTTTGTCAGTATTATTTCCCGTATTCCTTCAGGAATTTTACAAATGTATAAATATGTGACCGTTGGCACTTTATCAATTATTAGCCTGTTACTATTTATTGTATTCATCGTTGTCATTGTTTTGGCAGTGGTGGCAGTTCAAGAAGGTCAACGAAAAATTCCGGTTCAATATGCAAAACGTGTTGTTGGCAGGAAAATGTATGGTGGTCAAAGCACGCACATTCCAATGCGTGTAAATATGGCTGGGGTTATTCCGATAATCTTTGCCAGCTCATTAACACTATTTCCGGCAACGCTGGCAAGCTTTTTTCAAGGTTCACCTTTCGCAACTTGGGTTTCAGTCAATTTTGCATGGGGATCATGGATGACAAATATCATTTATATTGTATTAATTATTGCATTTACGTATTTTTATACGGCTGTAACATTTAATCCTTATGATGTTGCTGAAAACATTAAAAAACAAGGCGGTTACGTTCCTGGGATTAGACCTGGAAAACCAACCGTTGAATATTTTACAAGAATTATGAACCGTTTAACTTTATTCGGCGGAACATTTTTAGCAGTCATTGCTGTTATTCCTATTTTTATAGGAAATATCATGGGTGTCAATCTTCAATTTGGGGGAACAAGTCTTCTGATTATTGTTGGGGTAGCCCTGGAAACAGTAAAACAAATTGAAGCTGAAATGTTGATGAGGCATCATCAGGGATTTTTGAAATCTTAAAAACAAACTGGAGAAGAATTAAAAATGAGAATTGTATTATTAGGACCTCCGGGTGCAGGTAAAGGGACACAGGCTAAACGCATTTGCGAAAGCTACAATATCCCTCATATTTCAACCGGAGACATTTTTAGAGAAAACATGAAAAATGATACTCCCCTTGGTCAAAAAGCCAAAGAGTACATGCATAATGGACTTCTTGTTCCAGATGAACTGGTCGTTGAAATGGTAGCAGATCGCCTCACACATGAGGATGTCTTAAATGCCGGATATGGCTATTTATTGGATGGATTTCCCAGGACTGTAAATCAGGCTGCTGCACTTTGTGAAATTAACGCAAAAAAAGACTGTGAATTGGATTTCGCTATCAATCTGGATGTCCCATCGGATATTTTGATTGAACGTGTTATAAATCGCAGGATTTGTCCTAAATGCGCTGCAACCTATCATTTAAAGTATAATAAACCTAAGGTTGAGGGGATCTGTGATTTTGATGGAACGGCTCTGCATCAGCGAGACGATGATCAAGTTGAAACAGTTAAAAAGCGAATTGAAATTTATGAAGAACAGACAGAACCACTGATTGGATTCTATGAAGATAAACAAAAGATTATTAATATTAATGGACTGCAACATATGAAAGATGTCTTTAAAGATATTGAGGAAGTCCTGAGTGGAGTTAATTAAGCATGATAACCATAAAATCCCAAAAGGAAGTTGATCTCATGAGGCATGCCGGCGGCATTGTTGCCGGTGCTCACGACCTCGTGGGTAAAATGATCAAGCCAGGAGTAACAACCCAGGAATTGGACAGAGCTGTTGAAAAATACATTCGAGATGCTGGTGCATTACCAACGTTTAAGGGCTATAATGGGTTTCCAAATTCCATTTGTGCTTCCGTGAACGAAGAAGTCGTTCATGGAATTCCACAAAAACGTAAATTACTTGAAGGCGATATTATCAGCATTGATATTGGTGCTACCTTTAAAGGCTATGTCGGTGATGCAGCAGTAACACACGGTGTTGGCACTATCTCAGACGAGGCCCAAAGACTGATTGATGTTACTCGGGAATCTTTTTTTAAAGGGATTGCTTATGCCAGAGATGGATATAGATTGTCGGATATTTCCAATGCAATCCAGACCTATGTCGAAGACAATGGTTTTTCTGTTGTTAGAGACTATGTAGGTCATGGTGTTGGAAGTAAAATGCATGAAGATCCTCCCATCCCAAATTATGGAGCTAAAGGTCGGGGTCCACGCCTAAGACAGGGGATGACATTAGCCATTGAACCAATGGTGAATATTGGAACCTATGATGTTGTTATGCTGGATAACGACTGGACCGTTGTGACAACAGATGGTAAACTGTCTTCCCACTTTGAACACACATTGCTCATTACCGGAACCGGTGATCCTGAACTTCTGACGGTACTTCAGGTTGGTGAATAAATGAATGATTTTATAATTGGACAGGTGGTTCGCTCTAATGCTGGCCGTGATAAGGGCCAGTTTATGGTGGTTGTAGAAGTGGTGGATGAAAATTTTACACTTGTATGTAATGGCAAACTTCGCAAAGTCAATAATCCAAAGAAAAAAAAGATTAAGCACTTAGCGAAGACCAATCACATTGTTATAGAAATTCAGGAAAAAATATTAAATGGAAAAAAGATAACAAACGCTGAGATAAGAAAAATACTCGAGTCCTATCGTACACCAGAAGGTGTAGGGAATAAGAATCGTGAGGAGGTTTGATCAATGGCCAAGAAAGATGTTATCGAGGTTGAAGGATCTGTTATTGAGTCCTTACCGAATACTATTTTTATAGTAGAATTGGAAAATGGACATCAGATAACCGCTCATATTTCAGGTAAGCTGCGTATGAACTATATTAGAATTTTACCTGGTGATAAGGTAGTTGTTGAATTATCCCCATATGATTTGACCCGTGGGCGTATCGTATGGCGTGGAAAAGGGAAATCATAAAGGAGGATATTGAAATGAAAGTAAGAGCATCAGTAAAACCGATTTGTGAAAAATGTAAAGTTATTAAAAGAAATGGTCGAGTTATGGTGATTTGTGAAAATCCCAAACATAAACAACGACAAGGTTAAATTTATCAAATTCAGAAAAAAAGAACATGGTCGCGGCAATTTCAGCCATGTTCATCATATAAAGCAAAAATGCTTCGCTGGGAGTAAAATGGTGTTACATCACTAATACTTTGTTACTCACAGTATTTGAAAACTAATTTAGGAGGTACACACCCTATGGCAAGAATTGCCGGAGTCGATTTGCCCCGAGATAAGCGGGTAGAAATTGGATTAACTTATATTTATGGTATTGGACATTCAAGATCATTACAGATCTTAAAAGCGTTGAATATTAACCCAGATACCAGAACAAAGGATCTGACCGAAACTGAAATCAATGATCTAAGAAATATTCTTGATGAAAAATACACTGTTGAAGGTGATCTTCGCAGAGAAGTAAACCTGAACATTAAGCGACTTATTGAAATTGGATCTTATCGAGGTTTACGTCATCGTCGAGGTCTTCCTGTAAGAGGGCAAAAGACAAAAACGAATGCTAGAACTCGTAAGGGTCCTAAACGAACCGTTGGAAGAAAGAAATAGGAGGGCTTAAAAAATGGCAGTAAAGAAAGCAAGAAGAAAAGTTAAGAGAGTTAAAAAGAACATAGAACGTGGTCAAGCCCATATTCAATCTTCTTTCAATAACACCATTGTTACCATTACTGATATGGCTGGTAATGCTATAACCTGGGCTAGCTCAGGCGGTTTAGGATTTAAAGGTTCTCGAAAAAGCACTCCTTTTGCGTCACAGATGGCAGCAGAAGAAGCAGCTAAATCGGCCATGGAACACGGTATGAAAAGCGTTGAAGTTTTAGTTAGAGGTCCTGGTTCCGGTCGTGAGGCAGCGATTCGTGCTATACAGGCAGCTGGATTGGAAATTACCTTAATACGTGATGTAACACCAATTCCACATAATGGCTGTCGACCACCTAAGCGACGACGAGTATAATGGGAGGGCGAATATAATGTCAAGAAATATAGAAGCTTCATGTAGACAATGTCGGCGAGAAGGTACAAAATTGTACCTAAAAGGCGAACGTTGTTACTCAACCAATAAATGTGCGTTCGAAAGACGTCCAACACCACCAGGTCAACATGGAAAAAGAAGAACAAAAGTGTCTGAATATGGCCTGCAATTACGTGAAAAGCAAAAAGCAAAACGTATTTATGGGATTTTAGAAAAACAATTCAGAAGCTATTTTGAAATTGCTGAAAAACAAAAAGGAATTACCGGACATAACTTACTAATCCATTTGGAATCACGTTTAGATAATGTGGTTTACAGATTGGGCATGGCAACTTCCCGTAAAGAAGCGCGTCAATTAGTAGATCATGAACATTTCCTGATTAACGGCAAGAAACTGAATATTCCATCATACATTACCAAAGAAGGTGATGTGATTGAAGTTCGACCAAAAAGTAAGAAATCTCAAAAATTCAAAGATATCCTGGAAGTAACAGAAAGCAGAACGATCGCACCATGGTTATCAAATGATTTGGAAATACTATCAGGAAAAATTATTGGCAGACCAGCAGTTGAAGACTTAGACATTGAAATTGCTGAACATCTTATTGTTGAATTGTATTCTAAATAGATACATGTTCGGGAACCAATTAACCCTCATGTTAATGGATGGATTTAAAATAAGTAGGAGGGTCTTGAATAAATGATCGAATTTGAAAAACCAATCATTGAAATTATCAATAAAACAGATGATGAAACCTATGGCCGATTTGTAATTGAACCTTTGGAACGAGGTTATGGAACAACGCTTGGCAATAGTCTAAGAAGAATTATGTTGTCATCCCTTCCAGGGGTCGCTGTGACATCTGTTAAAATCGAAGGCGTGTTACATGAATTTTCCACCATTCCCGGAGTGAAAGAGGATGTCATCGAAATCCTTTTGAATCTTAAAGGTCTGGCAGCTGCAATTTATGTAGATGAACCAAAAATCATCTATATTGAGGCATCAGAAGAAGGCGTCATCACAGCAGGTGATATCCTCGCAGATTCTGATGTGGATATTCTAAATCCTGAAATGCACATTGCAACCTTATCTAAGGGCTCAACGCTTAATATGGAAATGCGTATTGAACAGGGACGAGGCTATGTCGCAGCAGATAAAAATAAATACCCGGGAATGCCCATTGGGACTATTCCTATGGATTCGATTTTTTCCCCTATTAAAAAAGTTATTTTCCTTGTGGAAAATACCCGGGTGGGACAAATCACTGATTTTGATAAACTGACACTGGATATCTGGACGGATGGTACCACGACTCCTGAGGAGGCATTATCCCTTGCGGCTAAGGTTTTAAGTGAACATCTTAACCTGTTCATCAATTTGACTGAACATGCCACCACGGTGGAAATCATGGTTGAAAAAGAAGAAAGTGAAAAAGAACGCATTCGCGAAATGTCGATTGAAGAATTAGAACTTTCTGTAAGGTCCAGTAATTGTTTGAGACGTGCCAATATTGACACCGTCGAAAAATTAACACTAAAAAGCGAAGAGGATATGATAAAAGTTCGTAACCTCGGACGTAAATCACTCAATGAAATCAAGCACAAACTAGCAGAAATTGGATTGTCCTTGAGTCAAGAAGAAGAAAAGGCAAAGGAGTAATAATACTATGGCGGGATATCGAAAACTAGGCCGTCCCTCTGATCAACGTAGAGCATTATTGCGTAATCTTACAACCGCTCTTTTAGAACACGGTAAGATTCAAACAACCGTAACTAGAGCAAAGGAAGTAAAAAGATTAGCTGATAAGATGGTCACACTTGGTAAAAGAGGCGACTTACATGCCAGACGACAGGCAATTGCATATATTACACAAGAAGTTGTAGTAAAAAAATTGTTTGACGAAATAGCACCTAAATATAATGAACGACCCGGCGGTTACACTCGAATTTATCGTGTTGGACCACGTCGCGGCGATGGCGCAGAAATGGCCATAATTGAATTAGTATAACTTATACTGGAGAAGGGGATTAAGGTGTTTTAATACGCCTGATCCCTTTCTTGTATTTAAAAATACCAGTGATAAACACCAAAGCAGGTGAAATGAAAGTGACAATGGAAACAAAAAAAAGAATGATTGAAGTACAAAACGTTAGTTTTGTTTATCCACACAACAATGAAGAAGAAAATGTCATCGCCCTTGATGGGATCGATTTTCATATAAATAAAGGTGAGTTTGTAGGGATTATCGGCCATAATGGTTCAGGTAAATCCACTCTTGCTAAACTATTTAACGCCATTATCTTTCCAACCCAGGGGAATGTTTTAGTCAATGGTTTTAATACCAAAGACCAGGAACATCTCTGGGATATCCGCCAAACTGCGGGAATGGTTTTTCAAAACCCTGATAATCAGTTGGTGGCAACCATTGTAGAAGAAGATGTGGCATTTGGACCGGAAAATCTTGGTGTTCCCCCACAAGAAATCAGAGAACGGGTGAATCGAGCCCTGGCTACTGTAGAAATGAAAGCTTATGCTCATCAAAAACCCCACCAATTATCAGGCGGTCAGAAGCAACGGATTGCCATTGCCGGAATTCTGGCAATGGAACCTGAATGCATTATCTTTGATGAACCGACGGCTATGCTGGATCCATCCGGTCGTCGGGAGGTCATGGGAACCATTAAAAAACTAAATCAAGATAAACATATGACGGTGATTCACATAACACACTTTATGAATGAAATCATTGATGCAGATCGCATTATTGTGCTGGATAAAGGAAAAATAGTTATGGAAGGGACTCCAGAGGTAATCTTTAAGAATGTACAGGGTCTTAAAAAGATTGGATTGGACGTACCCCAAATGACAGAACTCGCCTATGAGCTAAAAAACGAAGGTTTGGATATTTCCGATAATATTCTTAGCATAGAAGAAATGGTGGCAGCACTATGTCAGTAGAAATTAAAAATTTGACACATATATATTCCCAGGGTTCACCCTTTGAATTCCAGGCGCTTGAAAATATTAACATCACCATTGAAGATGGAAGTTTCGTCGGAATTATCGGACATACCGGCTCGGGTAAGTCAACTTTAATCCAACATCTCAATGGATTATTGATTCCAACATCAGGAACAGTAATTGTTGATGGAACGGATATTTTTGCCCAAAAAAAATCTAAACTCATTCAATTACGTCATCGCATTGGTCTTGTTTTTCAATACCCGGAGCATCAGCTTTTTGAAGAAACAGTTCACAAAGATGTTGCCTTTGGACCCAAAAATCAAGGATTATCAGAAAAAGAAGTCGATGAGCGCGTCCGTAATTCCATAAAAATGGTCGGTTTGAATTATGATGAGGTAAAAGATAAATCCCCCTTTGAGCTTTCAGGCGGACAAATGCGGCGAGTGGCCATTGCCGGTGTTATAGCCATGGAACCATCAGTGCTGATTCTTGACGAACCAACTGCAGGGCTTGATCCCAGAGGCCGTGACGAGATTCTTGAGCAGATCAAAACCATGCATCGTGAGAAAAAAAATACAGTGATCCTGGTATCCCATAGTATGGAGGATATCGGGAAACTGGTAGAAAAAATTCTGGTAATGAACGAGGGAAAAATAGTATACTATGATACGCCGAATCGTGTCTTTACTGAGATTGATACGCTGGAAAAAATCGGATTGGCTGTGCCAGAGGTGACATATCTCATGCGACGCTTAAAGAAGAAATATCCAGAAATTCGAGAAGATATTTTCACAGTGGAAGCTGCTAAAAAAGAAATTCTCAGGGTTATAAGAGGATAAATTAATGTTAAAAGATGTAACAATTGGACAATTTTATCCAACCGGGTCCATTATCCATAAACTGGATCCGCGAACAAAAATACTATTCACAACAGCCTTTGTTGTTGTATTATTTTTTATAAATAATCTATGGGGATATCTGGCTGCCGCTCTTTTATTAGCAGTCGTCATTCTCATATCTAAAATTCCGGTAGGCTATATTCTCAGAGGGATTAAAGGTTTAGTACTGATCATATTATTAACGGTGATCTTAAATTTATTTATGACACCAGGGACGATTATTGCATCCTTTGGACCTTTTAATATTACCCTGGAAGGCACAAAAATAGCAACTTTCATGGCGCTTAGATTGATATTTCTTGTTATTGGAACCAGTGTGATGACATTAACCACTTCGCCCATTGATTTAACCGATGGCATGGAATGGTGCATGAAGTTCATTCCTTTTGTGAGACGTTATGCCCATGAGTTAGCGATGATGATGTCAATTGCACTTCGTTTTATTCCAACATTAATGGAAGAAACCGATCGAATTATGAAGGCGCAAAAAGCCAGAGGAGCAAATTTTGAAACCGGAAATATTATTTCACGGGCGAAAAATCTGATCCCGATTTTGGTGCCATTATTTATTTCAGCTTTTCGTCGAGCAGATGAACTTGCTACCGCAATGGAAGCGCGCTGCTACCGTGGCGGGGAAAATAGAACGCGGATGAAACAACTCATATTTGCACGTCGTGATGTGGCTGCTTTTGTGATAATGATTGTTATGATGGGCGGATTTATAGCCACAACCATAATCAATATTCCACTTCTGTTTCCAGTTTAGAGAAAAAGATGAATAATTTGAAAATAATAAAAAATATACAGCTGATTATCAGCTATCGGGGAACTCATTATTGCGGTTGGCAAATTCAGCCCAATGGAATCACGATTCAGGAAGTTATTAGCGGAGCCATTTATCAATTAACCGGCGAAAAAGTGAACCTTATCGGCTCTGGTCGAACGGATGCCAGGGTTCACGCCTTAGGTCAGTGTGCTAATTTTTTTACATCTGCGACGATCCCGCCGGAACAGTTTTTCAAAGCAATCAATACTAAGTTACCAGATGATATTCGCATTCTGTCAAGCAAAGAATGCGATATGAATTTTCACAGTCGTTACAATGCAAAGGGAAAGTGTTATCTTTATAAAATCTATGAGGCCGTTGTTGGAAGTCCTTTTCAATCGGATCTGGCTTTTCAGGTCAACCAATCCCTAGATTGGAAAGCCATGGAAGAAGCGGCCGGGTTATTTATCGGAGAACATGATTTTAAAGCCTTTATGGCCAGTGGAAGCTCAGTAAAAACAACGGTAAGAAGAATTGATAGTATTTCCTTTAATAAGAAAGATGACCTTTCGGAAATAACCTTTATCGGGAATGGCTTTCTCTATAACATGGTTCGGATTATGGCGGGCACACTTTTTGAGGTGGGATCTCATCGATTAGACCCTCGTTCAATTTCCGGGATCATCCTGGGAATGGACCGCTGCAAGGCTGGGATTACAGCTCCGGCCCAGGGGTTATATTTAAAGGAAGTATTTTATTAGAAAAAATTATTGGAAAACATGACAAAAAACTTGACACACACGGCAAGATGCTATAGAATTAACTGTGGACGTTAATGTATCACTAGCCCCGATACAGACGAAAACGATTTTCGATGAATCCCACTTTGTCGAAAAACCAAAATGAAATTATTAAGAATATTATTGAACTGAGGAGGACTTTTGAGATGAATGCGAACGCCACAATTATGGCCAAGTCTCATGAAATAGACCGTAAATGGTATGTTATTGATGCAGAAGGTAAGGTTTTAGGACGATTAGCGACGGAAGTTGCTAATATTTTACGAGGGAAAAACAAACCAATGTTTTCCCCACACATGGATACTGGAGATTTCGTCATTGTTATTAATGCCGATAAGATTGTTTTAACAGGAAACAAATTGGATCAGAAATTATACAAAACATATTCTGGATATTGCGGTGGATTAAAGGAAATGACCTACAGAAAATTCTTAGCTGAAAAACCAGAGCTTTTGATTTTTAAAGCAGTAAAGGGTATGATCCCACATAACAAGCTGGGTGACAAGGTTGCTACAAAACTTAAAGTTTATGCCGGTACCGAACATCCACACGCTGCTCAATTACCAGAAGTATACGAATTTTAATGCTGAGAAGGAGAAAATAGAGAATGGCTATTATACAATATTTAGGAACTGGAAGAAGAAAAACCTCGGTTGCCCGAGTTCGTTTATTACCAGGAACTGGTAAATTTACCATTAACGGTCGCGATATAGATGAATTTTTCGGAATGGAAACACTGAAGGTTATTGCCAGACAACCATTAAAATTAACAGACACATTGGATACATTCGATGTGATTGTCAATGTTCATGGCGGCGGATTTACAGGACAGGCCGGAGCGATCCGACATGGGATTTCCCGTGCATTGCTTGAAGTGGATGTTAACCTGAGACCAGCACTGAAACGTGCCGGATACTTAACCCGTGACTCCAGAATGGTTGAAAGAAAAAAATACGGTCTTAAAAAAGCCCGTCGTGCTCCACAGTTTTCAAAACGTTAATATCAGACTTTTTTCAAAGTCCTGCGACATTCAATGTTGCAGGACTTTTCAGTGTTACGCTATAATAAATTAAGAAAGCAGGAATTTATGAATAACAAACAACCCATTATCAACATTGCTGTCATCGCCCACGTCGATGCCGGAAAATCTACTTTGGTAGATGCCCTTTTAGCACAAAGCAATGTTTTTAGAGAAAATCAGGAGGTCGTGGACTGCGTTATGGACAGCAATGATCTGGAACGTGAACGTGGAATTACCATTTACTCAAAAAACTGTTCTATCATGTACAAGGATATTAAAATAAATATCGTGGATACTCCAGGACATGCGGATTTTTCATCTGAAGTTGAACGAATCCTAAAAACAGTCGATACAGTTGTTCTTTTAGTGGACTCCAGTGAAGGACCCATGCCTCAAACTCGTTTTGTACTCAATAAATCACTGGAAAAGGGATTAAACCCGATTCTTTTTGTTAACAAGATTGACAAAAAAGATCAACGAGCTGAAGAAGTTGTTGATATGGTTTTCGACCTTTTTGTCGAGCTTAAAGCCACTGATGAACAATTGGATTTTCCGGTTCTTTATGGCGTTGCTAAAGAAGGGACTGCCATCAGAGATATGGCTGATGAACAGAAGGACTTACAGCCTCTTTTTGAAACCATTGTTGAGCATGTCGGTTTACAGGATGATTTAAGCCTGGAACCTTTGCAAATGCAGGTTTCAACCCTTGCCTATGATGATTATATTGGACGTCTGGGAATTGGTAAAATATATTCAGGTACGATTCATGCCGGTGAACAAATTGAAGTAGCTAAACAGGATGGCACCTTTAAGAAAGAAAAGATAAACCAGGTCTTTGTTTATCGTGGTTTAGCCCGTGTGGAAGTTAAAGAAGCCAAAGCAGGGGATATTGTTGTTGTTGCGGGAATCCCTGACATTTCTATTGGTGAAACCATTGGCGAAATCAATCAGGTTCAACCCATGGAACTGATCGAGATTGAACAGCCAACACTTTCAATGAACTTTCTTGTCAACAAATCACCATTTGCCGGTGAGTCTGGAAAATTTGTGACGACTCGACATATTCGGGCACGTCTGGCGAAAGAGCTGGAAGTGAACGTTGGATTATTGGTTGAGGATCTTGAAGATACCACCGATGGCTTTAAGGTTTCAGGACGTGGAGAACTTCACCTGTCAATTCTTTTAGAAAACATGCGACGAGAAGGTTATGAAGTTGCGGTTTCGAAACCTGAAGTTATTATGCACCGGGACGAAAAAGGCAAACTTCTCGAACCGATTGAAAGCGTCATTATTACTGTACCTGAAAAATATGCAGGCACTGTTATTTCAAAGTTAAATGGCAGAAAAGGTCGTATGGAGGGCATGTACAGTGATGAAGGCTGGTCCCGGTTAGAATTTTTAGTTCCAACCCGTGGTTTACTGGGTTATCAAAGTGAATTCATTAATGATACCCATGGTGAAGGGACGTTAGTTCGTCGTTTCGCAGCATTCGAAGATCACAAGGGTGATATTCCACAGCGTCAGAATGGCGTGCTTATTTCCCAATTTAATGGAGAAACCATGGCTTATTCACTGTTTAATTTAAGTGATCGTGGTGAAATGATGGTCGGAGCGGGAACCAGAGTCTACGAAGGCATGGTTATTGGAATTAATAATCGGGCGGATGATATGACAGTTAACCCGACTAAAAATAAGAAAATGACCAACGTTCGTTCTTCCGGTACGGACGAGGCTTTAAAATTGGTTGAGCCAAAAGTATTGACCTTGGAACAAGCGTTAGAATTTATCAATGATGATGAATTGGTGGAATTAACACCAACCGATATTCGCATCAGAAAGAAACTATTATCAGAATTGGATCGCAAAAGATACGGTCGATAAATTATAACAATAAAAAAGACACCGTAAGGTGTTTTTTTATTGAGGTATTTTCGATAATTGTGCTTAAATTCTGAGGATGTGTGGATTTCTAATTGACCAAATCACGGTGAATATGATATTATACAGGTAATATAAGAAAGGGAGGTATTCAAAATGAATACAATCGATGTTGACAAACAAGAGGCAGAGGATGGAAAAGTAATTTCTATTTTTGCGTATATTTCCATTTTGTTTCTAATTCCATTATTTGCAGCAAATGACAATAAATTTGCGAGGTTCCATGCAAATCAAGGTCTGGTGTTGTTTTTGACGTCAATTGCGGTGGGGATAGTTTCCAATATACTAAGTTGGATCATAGGGCCCATTGGTTCATTAGTATCCGTTGTTGGTTCACTGGGAATATTAGCACTTGCAATTATTGGAATTATCAATGTTGTACAGCTTGAAGCTAAACCCCTACCTTTCATCGGTGAGATAACTATAATCAAGCCACTATAAGATTTACGAAAATAAATGAGAATTCACAGAAAAATAAAGCGCCGCTTTGATATAAAAAAGCGACGCTTTATTCTGGAAAAAATGCATTTTCGGTTATATTAGGAGACAAAGCTTTGTAGAGAATAATTTTAAGTTATATTAATTCACCCATGGTATAATGCTATGATCATAGAAAGGTGGTGCATGAGTGGAGATTTACAATAAACAAAGAGATCGAGATCGAGGAATAAGTGAAAAAACATTCAAAAGTTATATTCTGTTAATAGCCTTTGGTGTTATTCTTTTTATTACACTTTTAAATATTAAAGACCTTTTCGGTTTTTTAGGTGTTTTCATCACCATTATTAAGCCGATCCTTATTGGATTAGGAATTGCCTTTGTCATTAATATTCCAATGAGTTTTTTGGAAAAACATATATTCAAATTCCTGGATAAGATCAAGACTAAAAAAAGAAAAAACATGGCAAAGACCAAACGAGCTTTGTCGATTGCATTTACCTTTCTTTTTATTCTTGGGGCTGTTGCTGCTATTATGACCTTTATCATTCCGCAGTTAAGCACCAGTGTCAATACCTTTATTGAAAAACTTCCAGAATATATTGTTTCATTTAATGGTTTCGTGGATGATGTGCTTACCTTTTTCAATTTGCCGGATACAATATGGAATCAAATTGTTGCACAGTGGAATGTATTGAAGGAGCAATTGATTAATTCTGCTATTAATTCAGCGCCACAGATATTTGACGCCACCAAAACCGTAACGATTGGTTTTTTTAACAGCTTCCTGGGAATTGTTATATCCATCTATTTATTAGCTGACAAAGAAAAACTCCTGGCATTAAAGGATAAGCTCATGCTTGCCTACATACCCAGGGATCGGGCAGATTTCATAGAAGATGTCAGCGGAACGGCTAATCGTGTATTTCATGGTTTCATTGCCGGACAATTGACAGAGGCCCTGATTTTAGGAACGATGGTTACCATAGCATTGGCCATTTTCCAGATTCCCTATGCTTTGCTTATTGGGGTTTTAATAGGAATGACCAGTACCATCCCTGTGCTTGGAGCATTTTTAGGGGCAGTTCCCAGTGCATTTATTCTCTTGGTGGTCAATCCCTGGTACTGTTTAGCATTCATAATTATTATCATTGTCCTGCAACAAATCGATAATAATTTCATTTACCCCAGGGTGGTGGGAAGTTCAGTTGGCCTCTCTGGCCTTTGGGTTCTCATCGGCATGCTTATTGGTGGAAGCCTCTTCGGGTTTTTAGGAATTATTTTAGGAATTCCAACATTCGCAGTTTTTTACGCTGTGTTTCGTCAGATCACCGATGCACGAATTCAGAATAAACTAAGCCTGGAAAAAAACTAAGGGGATACCCCTTAGTTTTTTTATGGCTTTTTATTTCCGGAATTATTTTTATCTTTTCTATTCTTATCCAGTTGCTGTTTTGCTTTAGAGGCCATTAAGCTGAGACTCATAGTAAGCCCTTGGAATCCCACATAGAAAGGATGTCGTTGATCCGGATTTCGGATATCCCCGCTTTCATCTAATAGTCGATTGGGAGGATGGTTATTCTGAGGGAGTCTGGATTCAGAGCCCACAACCACACGTTTACCGGCAATGCTATTCAGCAGAATATTCACCACATCCCAGGCAGCTTCATAGGCGACGATCTTTTTTTTATTTTCTTTGATTTGGAGACAGTACTTTCGAATAAATTCAGAAGAAAATCCCTGACTGTTGAAAGTAATACAATTGGATATCTTTTCCCCATCCACAATGGTAATATATTGACCATTATTACCGCCCTTGGAATGACCCGTTATGGTGTAATGGCCAAAATGAAAGGTTGTATCAACCAAATGGTAAAATTCTAAGGCCTTAAGTTGCTGAGGCGTATCACACACAAAACCGCCCTTAATATTATCAATCCAGCCAATCCCAGTGGTGCCACGAAAGGCAACGATGCCGCTATCCGGGGTCAGATCCGAAAAACAGTAGGCCACTAGGCCATTTTCCGGTTGATTGGTGTAGGCAAGAACTTTTAATGGGGTAAGATGTGGGTTCTCTTTCATAAGGCCCAATGATGCTAACCACTCCTTTGATGACATGGCAGCATCACCTCGCAAGGTATCAACTTTTTCTAAAAGAGCATCCACCATTTCGCCTAGGGTATACTCTGAGAGTGCGGTAGGATCGATTGGAAGATCCAAGGCGGCAAGTTGGCTTATTAAATTGAGCTCACTGTGATATAACATAATTCAACCCTCCGTGGGTATTTCTTTTTAAAAGAGGAGTTTATTATTCGCTCGGGTAGCGTGAAGAATCATCATGGTGTTTGTTTTTTATATTTCTCTAATAAGACTTTGTAAACTTCCAAAGAATCAGGGTGTTTACGATGGGTCATATGTGGAAATGCATTGAGGATCCGTCGATGGGTGTAACGATTAAACTTTTTATTTTCAAGGATTCGACTGGTGAGATTCGCTAATACATTGTGGGCAGAATCTTTGGCATCCGATAGCTTTTCATTGGCACCCGAAAGTGTTTCGCTTTTCAAATCCTTGACTTTTACTTTGAGGTCATGAGCGGTGTTAATGCCTTTTTCTTTTAGAATGTTTTTAAGTTCGGTAGTCGCTTCGTAAACAGTTCCCAGTTTTTTATTGAAGTCCAAGGTTTCACGGGTAGACTCAACAACATCAGCTGTAAATAATACAGCGGCAATGGTAGCTAAGATTACCAAAAAAAATTGTGAAATGTCTGCGATTAAACCCTGAAGAAAAGGATGTAAAAAATACATCAGTACCAGAGACATCACTCCAAAGAGAATGGAGTTTTTCAAACAGACCCGTCCGTTAATATTAAACTTAGCTTTGGAGTAGTCCCACCATTTGGCGTGGAATGTTTTTTCCATTCCCCAACTGGTAATGTATTCCAGTACACTGGTGGTAATCAGTCCAATTAAAAAAACTTCCACAGGATTATGAACGTAGGGGCCTAAAAAAATCACGATAATAATGGCACCAACACCATAAATGGGACAATAGGGCCCATTTAAAAAACCACGATTAACAAATTTCTTTTCAGGAATTGAACAATAGGCAACCTCACAGGTCCAACCGATGATTGCATAAAGTAAAAAATAAGTAAAAAGAAGGCTAAAATTGTAATACATAAATAATTCCTTTCCAGGTCCAAGTTTAAAGTTATGAATTATTCTATCATAATATTTCAGGATCGCATAGGTAAATGATCGCTTATATGATTTTCTTATGAAAAAAAATGTGTCACAAATGAAGTTTACAAAAAAAGCTTATCAACAGCTTTAGAAAGATTAAAGAAATTGAATTGATCATAACAAAAGAAGCTTTCGCCTCTTTTGCAACGGGTTACTTTCGTTCGGCAACCTTTACTGACAAAAAACTAATGAGTTCCTTAATTAACTCCTGGCGCCTTAAAATTCCAATAAAGACCCCTAGATCATCAACTAAAGGAATAAAGTTCTGGGTCACAGCAAGTTCAACCAAATGCTCAAAGCTTTCATTAACTTTTGCAACCTGAACTTTTGTTTTAAATTCAATGTCCTTAACTTCAAAAGAATCCAAATTAATTTCAGGATGAGACAGGCTTAGAGATAAGACTCTTAAAAGGTCACCTTCACATATGGTACCAATATATTGCCCCTTTTTATTAATTACAGGAAGAGCTGCATAGTTTGTAAGAATAAACATATTGTAAGCCTGGCGATAAGAATCGGTATTGGCTAGAAAGACTGTATCACTTTTAGGTAATAAATGGAATAAATGATTTTTCATTAAAAAGGGCTCCTTATTCTTCATTAAAGATTTAGAAAAGTGTTCACTCTATTATAATTTTAGCATGGTATGCGTAAGACTCCCTTAAAGATTTTTCTTAATGAGGACTGTAATTATGATGAAAAATCCATTTACCATTTCACTGTAAGGCTTATTTGGTGTATAATAGAAAGGAATCTAAAAAAGAGGACTGCAAATGGAAGAGTTATTACTATATATACAATCGAGAATGACCATTGGAAGTGTCGTTGAGGTTCTTATTATTACTTTTATTGTCTACCGTGTATTATTATGGATACGGGGAACCCAGGCAGAACAGGTTTTTAAGGGCTTAATTCTGTTAATATTCCTTGCGCCCCTCAGTGCGTGGTTAGGTTTTACGACATTGAATTTAATGATTACAAGTGTTTCCACATGGGCCTTTATCTTTATTGTTGTTGTGTTCCAACCGGAGTTTCGATCAGCTCTGGAACAGTTGGGTAACAATCAATTTTTTAAGGACCTGTTAAAAAAGCCTTCCATGGATTATTTGGAAAAGGATGTGGCGAAGGTCATTAATGCAGTTGGCAGCTTAGCAAAGGAAGAGGTTGGAGCGCTTATTGTGCTCGAGAAGAATACCGGACTCAAAAATATTGTGAAAACCGGCATTGAATTAGATGCAGATATTAGCAGTGAATTGCTGGTAAATATTTTTACACCTAACCGTCCACTACATGATGGTGCTGTGATTCTCAATTTTTGGTCCAGGCGAATCCGGGCAGCCGGTTGTTTATTGCCACTATCAGAAAACCGGGATCTTGGAAGTGAATTAGGAACCCGTCATCGGGCCGGGTTGGGAATGACAGAAAAATGCGATGCCATTGTTATTATAGTGTCTGAGGAAACAGGTCAGGTTTCATATGCCTCGAATAAAATCTTGTTCCAGGATGTGAATCCAGAGGTGCTTAAACAGGTGATTCTGCAAAACTTCACTGTAAAAGATGATGGTAAACATAATACCTGGTTTTATAAGTTGTGGAGAAATTAGATGGAAACAAAAAAGAAAGTACCGATGCGTGAAAAGGTCCTACGCATATTTATTGCCCTGAGCATTGCAGTTTTGCTTTGGTTCATGGTGAATGGGAATTCAGATCTGATAATAAGCCAGGATTTCAACAGCATTCCCATTACTATAACGAAAGCAGAAGGGTTGGCTGCAAAAAATTTAGTTTTAGCCGAAGATAAAAGTTATTATCTGAATCTTCGGGTAAAAGGAACCGACAAAAACCTCAGAAAAATTAATCCTAAAGAAATTACAGCAGAGGTTAATTTAGGTGATATCAACACGAAAGGAACCCATGATCTTGAAATAGTAGTGAAGGGATTATCCAATTCAGTCATTATTGATAGCATGAATCCGACAACCTTACAGATCGTTGTGGATAATATTATTAAAGAAGACATGGATGTTGGTGTTGTGGTAGAAGGTCAACCGGCAAATGATGCGGTAGTGATTTCTGCAAAATCCTTAGAAACAGTTGAGGTTCAGGGACCAGAAGAATCAATTGCCAGAATTGCAAAAACAACAGCAACCGCCAATGTCAGTGACTTAGAGACAGATACTATCCAACATTTGCAGGTAATGGCCTTTGATGCTTCAGGCAATCGGATTAATGATGTTGAATTTTTACCCAGCGTGATTAAAGCAGAGATCATCCTCGGTAACACAAAAACCGTTGGGGTGATTCCTACAACCGCAGGCAATCCGGCGGATGGTTATGTTGTAGCAAATGTTTCAGTGGCGCCTGCAAGCGTAACGATTGGAGCAAAACAAGCATTGGTTGATCAGATTCAATCCATTACCATGAACCCTATTGACGTATCAGGGCAAGCTAAAACATTTACAAAAGATGTTAACCTGACCCCGCCGGAAGGATGTTATTTCCTTGATGGTAATGATAAGGTGAAAGTTACCGTTAACATCGAAAACACTGTTGAAAGAAGCTTTGCTGTGGACAAAATAAGTGTTAAAAATCTGGGAGCTGGTTTAGTTGTGTCGAAAATGAAAGATTCCAAAGTGTTATTAAAATTAGAAGGGGCAAGCAGTGTCTTGAATACTCTGAACCTTGCCCAAACAGAGGCCTTTGTTGATTGTGCCAATCTGGGACCCGGTGAGTATGAACTGCCAATCCAGACTAATTTAGCGCAATCATTGGTAAAGTCTGTTACTCCAGGCAAAACAACGGTCACGATTGTGTGATGATCAAAATTTACTTGAATTTTACTCAGGATCTTGCATTCGTTAATAATTTAACATATAATAGAGGAAGTAATTTTTTTTAGAATTACACGTCATACCTAAACATTATTTTAAGGAGGAAATTAAACGTGAAAAGAGTGTATAATTTTGCAGCAGGACCGTCTGCCATGCCTATTGAGGTATTACAAAAAGCCGCTGATGAAATGGTATCATATGGTGATTCAGGAATGTCAGTAATGGAGATGAGTCATCGTTCATCCTATTTTATCGATATACTTCATGAGGCAAAAAGCCTTTTAAAAGAGCTGATGAACGTACCTGATAATTACGAAATATTATTTTTACAGGGTGGGGCTTCTACCCAATTTTCAATGGTTCCACTAAATCTTTTAGCTAAGAGTAATAAATGTGATTTTATGATTACCGGGAGCTGGGCAAAAAAGGCTTATCAGGAGTCAGCTCGTTATGGAGAAGCAAAGATTATCGCTTCCTCTGAGGATAAAACCTTTTCCTATATTCCGAAGGTAGATCCTAAGGATTTCACACCGGATGCTGATTTTTTTCATATCTGTGTTAATAATACCATTTTCGGAACACGCTTTAAACCAGAAAATTTACCAGAAACCGGCAATGTGCCCTTAGTAGGGGATATGTCTTCAAATATATTATCCGAAGTATACGATGTATCAAAATTTGGTTTGATTTATGCCGGTGCCCAAAAGAACATGGGGCCTGCTGGTGTAACAGTTGTGATTATTCGTAAAGATTTATTGGGTCATGCCAAAGATTTCACACCAACCATGCTTAACTATAAAATTCATGCTGATAACGATTCAAGCTATAATACACCGCCATGCTTCAGCATTTATGTTTGCAAGCTTGTTTATGAATGGGTTAAGGCCAACGGTGGCGTTGCCGGTATGGAAAAAGCCAATAAAGAAAAAGCTGAAGTGCTTTATAATTATATTGATAGCAGCAAGCTTTACAAAGGTACCGTTGTTCCGGAAGATCGTTCATTAATGAATGTTACCTTTATTACGGGTTCAGATGAATTGGATGCACTCTTTGTTAAAGAAAGCAAAAAAAATGGAATGGAAAACTTAAAGGGTCATCGAAGTGTTGGTGGCATGCGAGCCAGTATTTACAATGCTATGCCAATGGCAGGTGTTGAAGCCCTGATTGATTTCATGAAGAAATTTGAAAGTGAAAATGCTTAGACATTTTCCATTTGAAAGGAAAGAAAACCTTGAATTATAAAGTACAAACTCTCAATAATATATCTAAAAAAGGTCTAAAGCTATTAGGCGAGAACTATACCGTTCTGGATCAACCAGAAAATCCTGATGCTATTTTACTAAGAAGTTATAAAATGCATGATATGGATATTCCAGCCAGTGTTAAATTTATTGGTCGTGCCGGAGCCGGAGTCAATAATATTCCATTGGACAAATGTTCACAACAAGGAATTGTTGTTTGTAATTCTCCTGGAGCCAATGCTAATGCCGTAAAGGAACTAGTCATTGCAGGAATGCTCATTTCTTCACGTAAGGTTATTGACGGCGTAGCGTGGGCAAAAACCCTGGCAGACAAAGGTGAAGATGTGCCAGCCCTCGTTGAAAAAGGTAAGAGTGCTTTTGGTGGACCAGAGCTTTATGGCAAAAAAATGGGTGTCATCGGTTTAGGTGCCATTGGCGTGCTGGTAGCAAATATGGCAGTGGATTTCGGCATGAAGGTTTATGGTTTTGATCCTTTCATTTCCATTGATCATGCCTGGGGCTTGAGCCGAAAAGTGAAACGCGCCGTTAGCAAAGAAGAAATTTTTAAAAATTGCGATTATATTTCACTTCATATTCCCTTTATGGATGAAACCAAAAATTATGTTAATGCTGATCTGTTAAGGGAAACAAAGGAAGGCCTCAGACTCCTGAACTTCGCACGAGGTGGACTTGTAAACTATGATGCGCTAGAAGAGGCAATTGAAGAAAATAAAGTGGCTGCCTATGTTGCTGATTTTCCAAATGAACGTCTTCTTAAAATGAAGAATGTTATTAGTATTCCTCATCTGGGAGCATCCACACCAGAAAGTGAAGAAAATTGTGCTGATATGGTCATTTATTCTTTAAAAGAATTCTTGGAGAATGGAAATATTATTCATTCTGTTAATTATCCTGACTGTGATATGGGCGTATGTGAAAGCATTAACCGTATTACCGTCAATCATGCAAATATTCCAAATATGTTGGGACAGATAACAAAAGTCCTGGCAGATAATGATATTAATATTTCAATCATGACCAACAAAAATCGTAAACCATGGGCTTATACCATGATAGATGTTGATAGTAATGTTGGTGAAGAAGTGAAAAAAGCGTTAAAGAACATTGAAGGTGTTACCCGAGTTCGCATTATTAAATAGAAAAAACAATAAATAAGAAGTGGCTTCGGATATTAATTATCCATGAAGACCGCTTCTTATTTAAAAATGGAGGAAAAAATGGCAACAATCAAACCTTTTAAAGCTGTTCGGCCCTTTCCTGAAAAGGCTGCAGCTGTAGCAGCGCTTCCCTATGATGTATATAATCGAGCAGAAGCCACTGCAGCAGCTCTTGGAAATCTCGATTCCTTTTTACGAGTGGATCGCCCGGAGATAACTCTGGATGATCAGATCAAAGCAAATGATCCCATCGTTTATGAAACTGCCGGAAAAAATCTGGAAATGCTTTTCCACCGTAAAGCATTAACCCAGGATATTCGGGATTGCCTGTATATTTATGAATTAGTGATGGATGGCAGAAGCCAGGTCGGTTTAGTGGTTTGTACCGCTATCGATGAATATCTGGATAATACCATAAAAAAACATGAACTCACCCGTGCCGATAAAGAAGAAGATCGAATTAAGCACGTGGATGCCTGTAATGCCAATACCGGCCCTATTTTCCTGACTTATCGCGGACAGGACGGTATTAATGCCATTCTGGATACCTGGAGAAAAGACCATACCCCTGTTTACGATTTTATATCTGAGGATGGGATTACCCATCGTGCCTGGGTAATTGATGATGAAACGGTGGTTGGTGGTTTAGTTGAAAAATTCGGAAGCGTGAAAAATCTCTACATTGCCGATGGACACCACCGTTCAGCTTCGGCTGTTAAGGTTGGTCTTATGCGACGGGAAGAAAATCCTAATTATACCGGGAAAGAAGAATTTAATTATTTCCTTTCCGTATTATTCCCAGATGAACAGCTTCATATCATGGACTACAACCGTGTCGTTAAAGATCTGAATGGTTTAAGTGTGAAAGAATTTTTAGACAAATTATCTGAAAAATTTGATATTGAAGAACGTGGCTCAGAAGCAGCGAAACCCCCTCATAAAGGAAGTTTTGGCCTTTACGTAGATGGAAAATGGTACCTGCTTAAGGTAAAAGTCGGAGTTTATGATCCATCTGATCTCGTAAATTCCTTGGATGTGGCCATTCTCCAGGACAATGTGCTTATTCCAATTTTAGGAATTGGTGATATTCGTACTGACAGTCGCATTGACTTTGTTGGCGGTATTCGCGGGTTAAAAGAACTGGAACGTCGCGCAGATGACGATATGGCACTGGCCTTTGCCATGTATCCAACCTCCATTGAAGAGCTGATGAACATTGCGGATGCAGATTTACTCATGCCACCGAAATCAACATGGTTTGAACCAAAATTAAGAAGTGGACTATTTATTCACAATCTTTCTTAATAGTTATAAAAATCCCTGTACCAACAATGGTACAGGGATTTTTAGTTTTTTGAAAAACGGTTGTGTTGAGGAAAAATGAAGAGGAATATTGATGGAAAAAAGCGGATGTATTGGAATTAAAGCAGAGGCGAAAATAATCGGGAGATGGACTCCTTTATTTTTACAATGTGGCCTCTTTGAGAATAAACTTCCTTATTGTAATAGGTACAGTGCTTCATATCTTCAACAAAAACATTCTTTAACGACCTGGAAATTGAAGAATCATAAATAAAAGCATTTGTTTCAAAATTAAGGCTAAAGCTGCGAATGTCGAAATTACAGGAACCCACGGAACATACAGCATCGTCAACAACGATTGTCTTAGCGTGCAGGAAACCATTTTCATAAATATAGACTTTTGCGCCATATTCAATGAGTTCGCCGACATAGGCCAGGGTGGCCCAATGAATAAAGACATGATCTGGTTTATTTGGAATCATAAGGCGAACATCAATGCCTGATAACAAGGCGATTTTTAAGGCTTCAAGAATACTTTCATCAGGTACAAAATAAGGTGATTGGATAAGGATATAGCTTTCAGCATTATTAATCATTCGCAAAAGCCCTTGTTTGATTTGCTGATTTTTTCGGTCAGGACCGCTGGAAACAATTTGGATCCCGGCTCCTGACCGCTGGGGAATGGCTGGGAAATACTTAGTCTGAGAGTCTCCGTCAATAGTTAAATTTTCACTCGAGCTTGCCCGCCAGTCCAAAAGAAAACGCAATTGGAGCTCGTGAGCAGAGGAACCCTGGATTTTCAGGTGCGTGTCACGCCAATAGCCCATTTTAGGGTTACGGCCCAGGTATTCATTTCCCACATTAAAGCCTCCCACAAAACCAGTGGTCCCATCGATGACAACAATTTTTCGGTGATTACGATAATTGACGCGAAGATTAATCATTTTTATTTTTGATGGGAAGAATTTACCGATTTGTCCACCGGCTGACTCAAGACGTTCAAGAACTGCCTTCGGGAGGTAGCGACCGCCCATGGCATCAAAGAGAAGACGGACTTCAACGCCGTCCAGGGCCTTTCGGGTAAGAATATCCATCATTCGCAGTGCCAGTGAATCGTATTTTATGATATAGTATTCCACATGAATAGATGAAGTGGCAGACTCCATAGCGTCAAAAAGAGCATCAAATTTAGCTTTGCCATCTGTGTAAATATTGACCAAATTGTTGTTTGTGTACATGGCCTGGCTTACATTCAAGTGAAATTCAATGGAATGACGGTATTTTTCCAGAGGACTGTTAGGGTCGATGGTTATGATCTGGGATAAGGATCGCCTTTGCTGCCGAAGCAATAAACTGTAGCGAACATTTTCAAGGGTGTTATATTTAAATATTTTTCGTTTAGTAAGGTTTTGGGAAAAAAACAGGTAAAATAAAAATCCTAAAATGGGAATCATCCATAAAAAAAGCAGCCAGGCATAAGTGCTTTGAGGGCTTTTGCGTTCCAAAAAAATAATAGTAATACTCAGGGAAAGATTAAAAATAAAGATAAAAGACGAGAATGTTGCTAATAAACCCAAGAACATTGATGAACCTCCATAAATTTATTATTCTTATTATAGCATATTATTTTGAATGGTTGAACAGTGTTTAGTCAGACAATCGGATTTATCTTGACATTTTTACAGGACTAAACTTATAATAGAGGTTGTCTCAGGTTTGTGGTTGAAAATCGATGCCAGATGCAGGCAAAACGATCCACGTAAGGCAATTCAAAAGCGAATTGCTGATCATTGTGCGTCTTAGAAGTAAGTCCGGCCGGCGAAAGCCGAGAGAAGGAGTTGTGATGCGAACACTGAGCTAAACTTCCAGCTGGCGAGTGTGGGGGAAAAAACCAGGTCAACTGAGACAAAACCACCTTTTTATCAGGATTATGAGAGTAAGTTTTTTCGTTGCTTTTTTGTGACAACAAATTAACAAAATAATTTTGACTAAAGGGAACTAAATTAGGTATAATAGTAGTACAACTCGTAGACTCTATATTCTGTAAACGAGTAAAATTAACCTTTTGAAAGGAGTTATTGTTATGAAATTCACAATTTACGGAAAAAATATGCATGTATCAGAAGGTTTAAAAGAAACACTGAAAAAGAAGTTTTCTAAATTTGATCGCTACTTTGGTCAGGAAACAGAAATTTACGCTACATTCAGTAAGGAAAAAAACTTCCAAATGTTAGAGGTTACTATTCCTGTTGGAAAAACGATTCTTAGAGCTGAGGAAAAGTCTGAGGATATGGTGTCATCGATTGAAAATGTTGTTAATAAACTTGAAGGCCAGCTCAGAAAACACAAAACAAAATTACTTAGAAGAAATCTTGAAGAAGCCAGCAAATTTAATTTGGAAGATATTGAAGATATTGATGAATCCGATGAATTACAGCCAAAGGTTGTGCGAACGAAAAAGTTTGCAATAAAACCAATGAATGTTGATGAAGCCACGCTTCAAATGGAATTACTGGGACATGACTTTTTCGTCTTCCTTAATGGGGATACCGATGATGTAAATGTTGTCTACATGCGTAAGGATGGAAACTACGGTCTTATTGAACCAACTTTCTAAAACTTTCTTAAGAAAGTTATAGAATAAATTATGGACACCCCTTAAAAAACAGTTTTAAGGGGTTTTTTTGATGATATTATTTAGAATTAAAAAAATATTTTTAAATTCGGGTATAAAGTTTTGACAGAACTTTTCTTTTGCTTTAAAATAGACGTAGGTATGTAACAAAATTTGCTTATATTATTTTATTGAGCAGACTGTGCGTCTAATGTTAAAATAGAAAGAAAAATGAATAAGTAGTGGGGTTGAAACAAATATGTTAGTACTGGTTGCAATAATTTTAGGTTTTTTAATTGGAAAAATTCGCAGAGGAAGCCTACATGGTTTCAAATTACGAAAAATTTCGTTATTACCTCTGGGGATTTTAGGGCTGTTATTACAGCTTGTTTTACATTTCTACAGTTATACAGGCGGGATTCCTGTTATTGAACCCTACCTTGAGATTGTAAATTTTGCGAGTTATATTCTTGTGCTGGTCATGCTTGTCTTTAACCTTGATGATTTCTGGGTTATTCTCCTGGCAATCGGTTTCACATCAAATTTTGTGGTTACTTTTATCAATGGTGGACACATGCCAGTTTCCCAGGGGGTTATCGATACTCTTCCAGCAGATTTTGGACAGCAAATCGTCCAGGGATTAAGTCCGATTTTTGCACTAATCCAACCCAATACCCTTTTGTGGTTTTTAGGAATTAATCTGCCCATACCGATTCCCTTTATATCAACGGTAATGAGTCTGTATGGAACAGTTGCCGGGGTAAGCGTAGGAACCATGATAGCACTTATTGGGCTTATTGGTTTCATTCAGTATGTTATGAACAAAAAACCATCCATTATGAATGATCATAAGGCGTATACGGATGATGAAGGCATTTTTGGAGATAGCGAAAACCAGAATATCGAAGGTGTTTCGATTCAAAATGATGTCCTTGCAAGCGAATCCAGTTCTGAGGCTAAAGAATTTTACCAGGATTTAACAGGTGACGGCCCAATTCGAGGTGAACGAGATGAAAGCATGACCACTGTTATTTCAGAAGAAGAGCTCGAAACCATGATTATTCCTGAAGCGGTTGATCATGATTCTTCTCAAATCGGAACTGAAACCGAAGAAATCATTATTCAAAAACAGGAACCGGAAGAAACCATGATCATTGAGACCATTGATGATGGCAGTACCAAGGTCATCGGAAACATTCAGGAAGTGGGAACTTTTGTTCAAGAGCCTGAAAGCAAGGGATTAGAAGCCTCGGAAATGGAAGAAATTCTCAATAGAGAGGATACCGGGTTCTTTACTAAAAAATATTATGAAGAAAAATTAGCAGTAGAAAAAGAACGATTAATGTTGCAAATTCGAGAATTAGAATTAAATAAGGTTGAGGAATCAATGCGGGAGACCTTACCTAAAAAAGAACCTAAACCAGAACCGGAATCTGATTTAAGAATTGTAGAAAGCTTTAAATTAACAGAACTTGATACACCTTTTGTATTACGAGGTGACAATTATCAACAGGAAACGGTTCTAAGAAAGCAATCAGGAGAGGAAGAAGAATTTTCTGAAGGCGAAATGTTAAATGTTTGGCAACGTCTCAATCTTGAAGATGAAAAACGTAAGGCACAACGACGAAAACAAACCATCAGGGACATCAATAAGCAAGCAGAAAGTCTGATAACCCCTGCATCGCAAAAAGAAGAAGATCCGATTCCTTTCAATGAAATTGAAGAAGTCACAGAAGTTGAGTTTGAGCGATTTTATGACGGTTCAAGTGAAGAAAAAGAAAAGACCAATGAGAATATGAATGAAGAACAACAAAAAACCTTTGATTCAGCATTGGAAGAGCGAAAAAAAGCTGGATATGAATTAGTTGAATTAAAGCTGGATGGAAAAGACGTTGCATTTTGGCGTAAGAAAAAATAATTAAAAAGCAATTTAATATTAATTTTTAGGGACTGTATGAAAAATTACAGTCCCTTTTAAATTTTTTAAAGGAACATATAAAAGGTTATGTTATAATGAATGTTGGAATTCTTTCCAATAAAGCAAACAATAAAGGAGTGAAAGTTTTGGGATTTTTAGACCAGATATTTGATAGCAGTAGAAAAGAAATAAAACGCATGCAGAAAAAGGTGGATCAGATATTGGCCCTTAATAGCCAGTATGAAGCCATGAGTGATGATGAACTCCGGGGACAAACCCATATATTTCAAGAACGACTGGCTCAGGGAGAAACCCTGGATGATTTATTGGTTGAGGCATTTGCTACCGTGCGGGAAGCCGGAGCGAGAGTCCTGAACATGAAGCATTTTCCAGTCCAATTATTAGGGGGAATGACGCTGCACGAAGGCAATATTGCAGAAATGAAAACCGGGGAAGGGAAAACCCTGGTATCCACCCTGCCGGCATACCTGAATGCCCTTAATGGAAAGGGTGTTTATATTGTCACCGTCAATGACTACCTTGCCAAGAGGGATAGTCAGTGGATGGGACAGCTTCATGAATTTTTAGGATTAAATGTTGGTTTGGTAGTCCATGGACTGTCCTTTGATCAGAAGAAGGATGCTTATTCCTGTGACATCACCTATGGAACCAATAACGAGTTTGGATTCGATTATCTTCGGGATAACATGGCGCCGACTAAAATACAGCAGGTTCAACGGGAACTCAATTATGCCATCATCGATGAGGTTGATAGTGTTTTAGTTGATGAAGCCAGAACACCGCTTATTATTTCAGGTAGTGGAGACAAAAGTACCAAGCTCTATGACCTGGCCAATGGTTTTGCTAAAACCCTTAAAGAAGAAAATTATATTAAGGATGAAAAGGCTAAGTCTGTTATGCTCTCCGATGATGGCATTGTTAGAGCTGAACGCTTTTTCGGTTTGACAAATCTCGCAGATGTGGAAAACATGGAAATATCACATCATATTAATCAGGCCCTTCATGCCAATACTCTCATGTTTAAGGATCGGGATTATGTGGTGAAAGATGGGGAAATCATAATCGTTGATGAATTTACAGGTCGTTTAATGCCCGGTCGACGTTATTCTAACGGTTTACACCAGGCCATTGAGGCCAAGGAAAATGTGAAAGTCAATCGGGAGTCAAAAACGCTGGCTACCGTCACTTTTCAAAATTATTTTAGGATGTTTAATAAACTATCCGGAATGACTGGAACAGCAAAAACCGAAGAGGATGAATTCCAGACCATTTATAATCTCAATGTCATTACCATTCCGACCAATCGTCCTTTAATTCGAAAGGACCTGAATGACCTTATTTACAAAAGTGAAAAAGGCAAATTTTGTGCAGTCACCGAAGATGTGAAGCGTCGCAATGCAACCGGCCAGCCGATTCTCATCGGGACCATTTCAATCGAAAAATCGGAAGAACTTAGTATTTACCTTAAGCGTTCCGGCATTAAACACAATGTACTTAATGCAAAATTTCTTGAAAAAGAAGCCGAAATTGTAGCCAACGCAGGACAAAAGTATGCGGTGACCATTTCCACCAATATGGCCGGACGTGGTACCGATATCGTTTTAGGCGAAGGGGTTGTAGAAGTCGGGGGATTACATATTCTCGGAACCGAACGCCATGAAAGTCGACGTATCGATAATCAGCTAAGAGGGCGTTCCGGTCGTCAGGGAGATCCGGGTTCATCTCAGTTCTTTGTTTCTTTAGAGGATGATCTCATGCGAGTCTTCGGCTCGGAAAGAATTCAAGGCCTGATAGAGAGTATTGGACTGGATGAAGAAACACCCATTGAAAACAAGATCCTGACCAGAGGCATTGAGAATTCTCAAAAACGCGTTGAAGGACGAAACTTTGATATCCGTAAAAATGTCCTTCAATATGACAATGTTATGAACCGTCAGAGAGAGCTTATTTATGGGCAGCGACAGCAGGTGATTGATGGCAAAGATATGGAAAATGAAATCTGGAGTATGACCAAAACTCTGTCAGAAGCCTATGTGAATATGTTTACCGGGGATGGAGACTACTACGATAATTGGGATTTAGAAGGTCTTAAAAAGCATTTGGAAAGCACTGTTCTTCCCAAGGAAACACTGAGCTTTCCGGAAAAACCTGAAAGTCGTGAGATGTTGGTAGACGCAGTATTGGATGAATGCCGAAAGATTCTGGAAGAGAAAAAAGAACGTTTGGGACTCGAACAACTCCAAAACATTGAAGGCATCATTCTACTTCGGAGTGTTGACAGTGCATGGATGGATCACATTGATAATATGGATCAGCTAAAACAAGGCATCGGTCTACGGGCTTATGGACAAAATGATCCAGTCAAAGAATATACAAAAGAGGGATTTGACCTCTTTGACGATATGGTTCTGAGAATACAGGAGGATACGGTCAAATACCTATTCAACTTAAATATTCAAGTGGCACCAAGCGAAGAAGCCAAAGAAAAAGTGGATTTCAATCAAATGAAAACCAATGAAAATGAAATTCAAGGAAAACCAGCCGGTCCAGCCGATCCCCACAATAAGGCCGGTCGAAACGATCCTTGTCCCTGTGGCAGTGGAAAAAAATATAAAAAATGTTGCGGAGCATAAAAAAACCAATCGGTTCCAGGAAGTAATAGGTAATTGCGAAAGTACTGTGAGCTTTGATGTCTGTTTACATGAAACAATTTTTCCACTATACGTCGGACAGTTCGTTGAACTGTTCGCCTATACGTTATAAAATTGTTTATGAAAACTGACATCAAGCAATTTACACTTGTGTCTATGAATTTAGCAATTGCCTACAGGAAGCATAATTGAAAGGATGTGAACGTTTAATGATCGATTTGTATGAAGAAAAGCAAATTGTCAATGAAATGGAAACAAAGTTAAAGGAATTGGGGGATTCACTTTGACCTACCCAAATTGACCAGTGAATTAGAAGCCCTGGAAAAAAAGACTGAAATTCCGGATTTTTGGAATGACCAAAAATCGGCGCAGATTATCTTAAAAGAGTTAAAAATAACAAAGCTGAAAGTTGATCACTACAATGCTCTTACAGAAGAGTTGGATGATATTTTAGTGATGTTTGAATTGGCTGAAGAAGGTGAGATCCTGGAAGGATTTACCGAATCCATTAACAGTCTTGATAAAAAAATTGACTCTTTTCGAGTTGAAACCCTTCTTTCCGGGGAATACGACAGTAATAATGCTATTATTGCTCTGCATCCAGGGGCCGGCGGTACGGAATCCCAGGACTGGGCGGAAATGCTGTTACGAATGTACACCCGCTGGGCTGAAAAAAAGGGATATAAAGTCAAGACTTTAGACCTTCAACCCGGAGAAGGGGCAGGGATAAAAAGTGCGACCCTGATGATTGAAGGGATTAACGCTTATGGTTATTTAAAAACTGAGCGAGGGGTTCATCGGCTGGTCCGGATTTCACCCTTTGATTCTTCAGGCCGTCGACATACCTCTTTTGCATCACTGGACGTCATGCCGGAAATAGATGATACTGTGGAAATAGAAATTCTCCCTGAAGATATACGCGTTGATACCTATCGGGCCAGTGGCGCCGGTGGACAGCATGTCAATAAAACCGATTCAGCAGTGCGTCTTACCCATCTTGCCACAGGCATTGTGGTTCAGTGCCAGAATGAACGTTCCCAGCATCAAAACAAAGAAGTGGCCATGGCGATGCTCAAGGGCAAGCTGGTAGAAATTATGGAACAGGAAAAAATGGATCATATTGATGATATTAAAGGCGATCACAGTCAGATTGCCTGGGGAAGTCAGATCAGGTCCTATGTATTCCATCCTTATAATATGGTCAAAGACCATCGAACCAATGTGGAAGTAGGGAATGTTCAGGGTGTGATGGATGGGGATTTGGACAACTTTATGAATGCCTATCTAAACACGATGGTATAAAAAAACGGCATGGTAACCCTATCAGGAAATAAAAAAAATTAATTTTGGAGGATAAAATGGCAAAAACCTATCAGGAAATTAATGAAAAAATCGCCAGAGGCGAAGCTGTTGTTGTAACCGCAGAAGAAGTCATTGATATTGTTAAAGCTCGGGGAATCAAGGATGCCGCAGACTATGTGGATGTGGTTACCACATCCACCTTTGGTCCCATGTGTTCATCCGGAGCCTTTATCAATTTCGGTCATTCTGATCCTCCTATTCGGATGGCAGAGATTAGTTTGAATGATGTCGAAGCCTATGGCGGTTTGGCAGCAGTGGACACTTATTTAGGGGCCACCCAGCCATCCAAAGATAGGGGCTTGGAATATGGTGGAGCCCATGTAATCCATGATCTGATTGCCGGGAAAGAAGTTCACTTAGTGGCTAAATCCCAGGGAACCGATTGCTATCCCAGAAAATCCATCGATACCTGGATAACCCTGGAAGATCTGAATGAAGCCTATTTATTTAACCCCCGAAATATTTATCAAAATTATAATGCTGCCATTAATACTTCCAGTCAACGTTTGTATACATACATGGGTATTTTACAGCCGAATATGGGAAATATCACTTACAGCACTTCCGGAGAATTAAGCCCACTGCTGAATGACCCATTGCTTAAAACAATTGGCATGGGTACAAAGATTTTTATTGGAGGAGCCCAGGGCTACGTTTCCTGGATGGGTACTCAATTTAATACAGCATGTCCCAGAGATGATAAGGGATACCCAACCACACCAGGGGCGACCTTGGCACTGATCGGAAATATGAAGGAAATGAATCCTAAATATATTCGGGGTGCTGTTTATGAAAAATATGGAACCTCTATGTTTGTGGGCGTTGGAATACCTATTCCAATTCTGAATGAAGAAATGATGGCTTTTGTCTCGGTTGAAAATAAGGATCTGTATACCAATGTCATTGATTACAGTGTCCAGAGGAAAGCCAAACCAAGTCTGAAAAAGGTCAGTTATGCCGAGCTGCGCAGCGGCTCAGTGGATATTAATGGAAAAGTCATTAAAACTTCCCCGCTTTCCAGTTTGAAAATGGCCAGAGAAATCGCAGCTGAGCTCAATTATTGGATAAATAAAGGTGAATTCTATCTCCAGGAACCCATTTTAAGTTTTCCTATGGGAACCGCACTCAAAGGTCTGGAAATTAATGAAGGAGGGCTGCGATAATGATAAAAAAGATATTGTTGTCATTCCCCCAGGGGGTCGCCGGAAAACCGATGGCCATGGAGCTCATTAAAACCTACAATCTGGATTTTAATATCCTAAAAGCCAGTATTGATGATAATATTAAAGGCACACTTTTATTGGAAATCATGGGTGAAGAAGATGATATTAATGCCGGCATTGTCTTTCTGCGGCAAAACCGGATTGGTGTTCAGGATATTCAGTCAGGCATCGATGTCGACGAAGAGGAATGTGTTGATTGTGGGGCTTGCACCGCTGTTTGTACGGTCAACGCCCTGGAAATGGACGAAAATTGGAAGTTGGTTCACCATAAGGATAAATGCCTTGAGTGTATGCTTTGTGTGAAAGCCTGTCCGACCCGGGCTATCCATGCTCTCATATAAAAAATGAAATATGAGGAACGTTCTTATCGTAACCGTATGAAAGCCGAGGATCTGGAATATTTCCAGGTCCTCGAATTTGAAACCGACCTTTTTTTAGGGGTTAATCGTTTGGCGATGAACCCCACACTTCCCCAGGTTGTTCTTAAAAACGTTCAACAATTGCGGCAATCCATTGTTGGGTATAACAAGACCCATCCGGATTTTATCAGGGCGTTGGCACCTCTTGCCATGGATAACAGTGCAGCACCCATTGTCCGAGACATGTTGGCGGCCGGAATTATAACCGGTGTGGGTCCAATGGCAGCAGTTGCCGGGGCGATATCCAAATACATAGGGGAAATACTGGCAACTACATCAAAAGAAATCATTGTCGAAAATGGTGGAGATCTACTGATTAAAACCCAAAAAAATCGACGGGTTGCCCTATATACCGGGAACCCCGAATTTTCAGACATCGGTTTGATAATTAAACCCCGGAAAAATGCTTTAGGGGTGTGCACCTCTTCAGGGATCATGGGCCACTCCCTAAGCTTTGGAAAGGCAGACACTGTCACAGTGCTCAGTGAAGATATACCACTGGCCGATGCCGCAGCCACAGCTCTGTGCAATCGGATTAAAACAACCGGCGACGTTGCCAAGGGATTAAATTGGATTAAAACAATCCCAGGAATTCTGGGAGCCGTTATTATTATTGAGGATAAACTGGGTGCCTGGGGCAAGATTGAGCTGAGTTAATGACAGATTAGAAATCAATAGCGCATTTAGGAAAAATTTAGTACTTGACAAAGAAAAAGTTGAAGTGTACCATTAATAAAAGCAATTGAATATTTACCTATCCAGAGAGGTGGAGGGACAAGGCCCTATGAAACCCGGCAACCAGCGAAAGCATGGTGCCAATACCTGCGAAATTTTTTCGCAATGATGGGATTTAATGTAAATCATTAACCTCGTCAAACGACGAGGTTTTTATTATTTGAGCGAAAGCTACGAACTAAATGAGTGATATTTTAATAAAGGAGAACAAACCATTGAATATACTAGAAATACTTAAAAAGAAGCGGCTATATTTAGACGGAGCCATGGGAAGCTTGATTCAGGATAGGATAGGCACGATTGGACCCATACCTGAAACCATAAATGTTACACATCCTGAACTGATTAAAGAGATTCACCAGTTGTACATTGATGCAGGGGCAAATATCATAATAACCAATACCTTTGGGGTGAATGGATATAAACTTAAAGACAGCGACTATACAGTGGAGCAATTGGTATCAGCTGGAGTAAAAAATGCAAAATCGCTGCAACCGGATTATGTAGCTTTGGATGTAGGACCCCTGGGGACACTTATTGGTGCCCTTGGTGAAATGTCCTTTAATGAAGCAGTAGAGTATTTCAAAGAAATCATTGATGCTGGAGACAAAGCAGGAGCGGATCTCATTGTCATTGAAACCATGACTGATATTTGCGAAGCCAGGGCAGCACTCATTGCGGCAAAAGAAGTTTCTGAATTGCCGGTTATTGTCTCCATGACCTATGAAGAAAATAACCGGACTATGACAGGGTCGGATGCTTTAACCGTGGTGACCATTCTTGAAGGACTTGGTGTGGATGCCATTGGAATCAATTGCTCTACCGGCCCGGACAGTATGCTGCCTATTATAAAAGAGTTGCTCCGTTATGCCAGTGTTCCCATTATGATAGAGCCAAATGCAGGACTTCCCCATATGGCCGATGATAAAACGGTTTATGATATCAGTGAGAAAGAATTCACCCAGTATATGGTGGAAATCGCTGAAATGGGGGGAATGATTTTAGGCGGTTGCTGTGGCACAACGCCAAGTTACATCAGAAGCCTTATTCATGCAACCCAATGCTTACCGGTTCATCCACAAGAAGATAAAGGCTATACAGCCTTGGCTTCAGGGACAAAAACAGTGATTCTCGGCAATGATATTAACATTATCGGCGAGTGCATTAATCCCACCACCAATAAAGTCCTCAAAGAATCACTGCGTCGGGGGGAAGTATCAGTTGTTTCCCAATTGGCCATGGATCAGAAGAAGGAGGGGGCACATATTTTAGATATTAATCTCGGGTTGCCGGATATTGATGAAATGGACATGATGAAAAAAGCGGTGGAAACCGTGAGTCGTTTGGTCGATTGTCCACTTCAGATAGACTCTTCAAATCCTGAAGTGATTGAAGCGGTTTTACGAAGCTATCCCGGAAAAGCCGTGATTAATTCAGTCAATGGCAAGAAAAAGTCCATGGCAGCGATTTTTCCCATTGCAAAAAAATATGGAGCCCTTGTTTTAGGCCTGACCATGGACGAAACCGGAATTCCCGGGAAAGCTGAGGATCGTTTTCACATTGCAGATAAAATTGTTGAAGGGGCCAAAGCTCATGGAATAAGCAAAAAAAACATCATCATCGATTGTTTGACTCTGACCGCATCTGCCCAACAGGCCGAAGTCCGAGAAACCTTAAAGGCCCTCAAAATGGTTCGAGATCAATTAGGCATACCTACCGCATTAGGGGTTTCGAATATTTCCTTTGGTCTGCCAAACCGTGAACTCTTGAATCGCACCTTTTTAGGTCTGGCTTTAGAAGCTGGATTGACCAATCCTATTATGAATCCCAGTGACAAGGATATGATGGATACCATCAGTGCGTTTCGGGCACTTTGGGGGTTGGACCAACAGTGTATTGGTTATGCCAATGCCTATAAAGAAAGTGGCCGAAAAGATGAGCGTGTAAGGGAATCCAACGAAGCCTTAAGTCTTCGGGAAATGATTATTGAAGGACTCAGTGATCAGGCAGGGTTGGTTACTCAAGAGCTCATTAAAACCCGGGAGCCTTTGGATATCGTCAATAACGAAATTATTCCGGGGTTGGACGCTGTAGGTGAAGCCTTTGAAACCGGAGAATGTTTTTTACCTCACTTGATTTTTGCAGCAGAAACAGCCCAAAAAGCCTTTGATGTTATTAAAGACACCATGCAAAAAGCGGGAAAAGCCCAGGTGACAAAGGGCAAAATTGCTCTTGCCACCGTTGAAGGAGATGTTCACGATATTGGAAAGAATATCCTTAAAGTTATTTTAGAGAATTATGGCTATGAGATTATTGATTTAGGGAAAGATGTCACAGCAACAACAATTATCAGTGCTATTTCTCAGGAGAATATTCATTTGGTGGGACTCAGTGCTTTAATGACAACCACAGTGAGAAACATGGAAAAAATAATTAAAGAAATCAGGGAGCGGGCACCAAACACCACAGTAATGGTTGGCGGGGCAGTACTGAATTCTGATTATGCCAATACGATTGGTGCGGATTTTTACGGCAAGGATGCCCGGGAAGGTGCGACTATTGCCAGAAAAGTTTTAGGATAGATATCTAATAGTTTAATATGATAAAGTGGTGCTATCCTCGCGAATTTGAAATTTTTTATATGGCTTCCCCTGTCACATGTCTTTTCTGAAAACAGGGGAACAATACTAGAGGATCAGCCTTCAGTTTCAACAAAGTTAAAAGCATCCACATCAAACAACCCCAGGTCAGTGAGACGAAGCCGTGGGATTACCGGCAATGCCATAAAAGACAAGGTAATAAATGGATCAACCCCGATTGGAACCCCGAGTTCTCGAGCCAGCGTAATGAGTGTGGATAATTTTTTCTGAACAATATCACCAGATTCCAAACTTATGAGGCCAGCCAGGGCTAGGGGAACATCCCCAAGAACGCTTCCATTGGAAACGATGACATAACCACCCTGAATTTTTTCCAAATGATCCACTGCAGCTAAAATATCTTGATCGTTACTGCCCACCACGATAATATTATGGGAATCGTGGGCTACGGTAGTGGCAATAGCCCCATTTTTTATGCCAAACCCTTTAATAGGAGCAATCCCGACGTTTCCGGTATTCTGATGTCTTTCAATAACGCAAAGTTTGGCATAGGTATCATCAGGCATAAAGTACCCATTCTCCTGGGGAAGTGCCTCAATTAAATGGTCAGTATTAATTTGAAAAGGAATAATTCCAATGATATGATCTTTTTGCTTCACTGGAAAGTTTAGCTTTTCAGGAGAAAGATTTTTAACATGAACTGAATTCAGGAGCCTGGGGTCTAATGTGTCATAGGCAGGGGTTTCTTTGAGCAATTGGTCAATGGGCTTGCCATCCTTATAAACAGCGTCAACCGTCATGGATTTCAAGTCACTGAGTATCACTAAATCGGCACGGTATCCCGGCGCAATGGCCCCCAGTCTTTTTAAGCCGTAGGCCTGGGCAGCTTGGATAGTTGCTATTTTAATGGCCTTAATAGGGTCAAGCCCTAAATCAATGGCTTTTTCGATGTTCCACCGAATATGGCCGTCCCGATGGATATCTTCAAGATGTTTGTCGTCAGTGCAAAAAAGACAGTGATCCAGAGGAAGTTTCTGTTTTAACAAGCCGGTAACAATGGCGTCAAGGTTTTTAGCGGCAGAGCCTTCGCGGATAAGAATTTTAAAACCGGTTCTGAGTTTTTCAAGGACTTCATCAAAGCTGGTGGATTCGTGGTCCGTTTCCACACCGGCAAGAGCATAAGCCTGGAGTGGCTTTCCGGTAAGCCCGGGAGCGTGTCCATCACAGATTTTATCCTGGCAAAGAGAAAGCTTTTCAAGAATAAAAGCATCGCCTTTGATAACATTTAGAAAGGACATCATTTCCCCAAGGCCAAGAATTCTGGGATGATTCAGATAAGGGATCATGTCCCGGGCGGTAAATTGTCCGGCACCGTTGGTTTCAAAATCAGTGGCGGGAACCGACGAAGGCAGCATGATATAAACATTAAGAGGAAGATGTTCGGTGGACTCCACAACATAGTCTAAGCCGTTTTTCCCGGCCACGTTAACCAGCTCATGGGGATCCGCAATAAGGGTTGTTGTACCAGAGGGCAGAACCGCTTTTGCTAATTCCAGTGGGGTCACCATGCTCGACTCAATATGCATATGAGCATCGATAAATCCCGGAGTAATGAATTTTCCAGTGCAATCCACTTCAGTAATTCCCTGATAGTCACCAGTGCCAACGATGGTAGTGCCGGAAAGGGCAACATCCCCAATAATGATTTCTTCCGTAAAAACATTAACAATATTGGCATTTTTTAAAACAAGCGTTGCTGGTTCGAAACCATTGGCCATAGAAAGTTTTTTTTTTAAAACCAAAATGGGAGTATTCATTTATTCACCTCATTTATAATACGATTTTTTCATTATAGCATGAACAATCTTTTTTTCAATTAAAAAAGGTTGAAAAACTATATAAAAGAATAAAAGGGGTATATAATGAACATTAATAGTTCATTTTGAATTGACTTGAAAAATATTATGAATTAAAATGAAATCAAAATGAATCAATTGATTCTTAGAAAGTGGTGAATAGAATGAAAAAATGGCGTTGTACAGTTTGTAATTATATACATGAAGGGGATACGCCTCCTGAAAAATGCCCAATATGCGGTGTGGAACCTGACAAATTTGTGCTTATCGAAGAAACGGAAGTTGCGGCACCAAAAAAGTGGCGTTGTACTGTTTGTAATTACGTACATGAAGGGGACACACCTCCGGAAAAATGCCCGATATGCGGTGTGGGACCTGACAAATTTGTGCTGCAGGAAGAAATTCCAGGGGATTTGCCTGCAGAAGAAAAAGATGCTATTCAGAAATTATTATTTAACGTGAGCTATGGTCTTTACATTATTTCATCCAAAAACGGTGAAAAACTAAATGCCATGACATCGAACACGTTTATTCAGGTTTCAGACAGACCTTTAAGAGGAAGTGTTTGTTTGGGTAAAGGGACTCTAACATCGGAATACGTCAGAGAATCAGGGTTTTTTGGGGTGTCTGTTCTTGGAAAAAATAACCATGATCTTGTGAAACACTTTGGATATCAAAGTGGACGAGACGTTGATAAATTCAAAACCATGGATTACGTTACCGGTAAAAAAACAGGTTGTCCCGGATTATCGCAAGCCATTTGTTTCATTGGATGTGAAGTTGAACAAGTCATTGACCTGGGAACCCATTATATGTTTATTGGTAAGATTGTTGATGGGGACGAATTTAGTAAAGAAGAACCGATGACCTATGCCTATTACCACGCAACCCGATAAAAAAATAAAAGGGTACAAAAGCGGCAATTAAATTGCCGCTTTTGTGCCCTTTATAATGATACAAACTAGTTAATGATTTGCGATTTTTCTTTTAAATCAGGAAAGGCTTTAAAAAGTGCCTTTACGAGTTTATTGCAACCGTAAGCAAGGGCATCAGTTGTCGGCAGATGAAAAAGATCTTCGTAATCTTTTGTGGTTCTTTTCAGCTCTTCAGTATTCATGTTCTCATGATTGATGGTGATGGCAATAACCTTTGAATGTGAAAAAGTTTCAAGAAGCTGAATTTCGCTTTTTAGAGTAGGCATTTTAAGATAGGGAAAATCGACCCGTGTTTTTCTTTTAGGCGGGTGCTGGACGATGATGGCATCAGGATGCCCACCACGGATGATTGCGGCGGTGCTGATAAAGGCCTGATGACTTAGGGCACTTTGCCCTTCGATAATGATAACATCTGGTTTTTCATGGAGATTAGCCTCTATAATAGCATTCTCCACCTCCCCGGTCATAAATTCAGAGGGGATGGCGTCTAAAGCAATGCCGTATTTTTCGCCCTGGATAATTGATGTCTGCCCGGTGCCGATAAAGGAAGCACGGAGTCCCCGGTCTTTTAGGGTTTTAACCAATAGCATGGCAGTGGTGCGTTTACCAATGGCACAGTCAGTGCCAAGAATAGCAATTTTAGGGGTTTTGACGTTCATAATATTCCCGGAATAAAGATTAAGATATCGATTCGCCAAAGGTTTCCGGATATCATAGAGCTTTACTCCGCATTTCTGAGCATTTTGGACAAACTCATTATCATCAGAAATAAAGTCATGAAGACCATTAACCACGTCCATCCCTAAGAACATTGCCTTAAGAAGAACTTTTCTTTGATTAGTAGATAAGAAGGCCTCTTTTGGTGCAATACCGTAAATAAAATATTTGGGCACTTCTCTAAGACTTTCAATGGCCTCAGTTAAATCCTGAAAAATTGGGATGTCGTTTTTGATGCCGTTAAGGACTTCACCCGAATCAAGTCCAGCCTTTGTACTGTCGATGATACAGGTGATCTGATATTTTTGGGACCGACGGATTAAACCATTTGCAGTCTTTCCATCTGCATCACCAAAATGACCCTCGCAGTAGATTAAAGCTTTTTCTTCCATAATAAAAAATAAAACACTCCTTCCGATGTGTACAGGAACAATTGCTTTATAAGACAGACTTATTAACCGAATATTTTTTTAAAAAGTGAGTAAAAATAAAGAAAGTTCAATATGCACTCACCTTAATTATAACACACTTACTTGAAAATTAATAATTTTCAGGGCTATATTAGCAGATGAAATAGATTAATTCCCATAAAAATCAACTTGTGATTGTGTAGCGGAAGTTATTGTTGCTTTTTATGTAAAAGTTTTCTTAACACATTCTTTATGGAAATTGTCAATATTCAAACAACTAATTTACAAACTTGAGGGTATAATACTAACTATTGGAAGGAGTGAGATAAAATTATGGGATTAGTAATAATAATATCAGGAATTATTGGGATGAGTTTATTGGGTTATCTTTTTTATGTTTTATTCAGAGGTGAAAATTTATGAACATGGTAATAATTCAAGATAGTTTCTTTTTTTTAGTGGTACTGCTTCTGGCCTGGCCATTGGGTCTGTATATCTACAGAATCATGGAAACCGGAAAAGTCAGAGGTCTGGGTTTTTTAAGACCAGTGGAAAATGTAATATACAAAGGGTTGGGCATTGAAGAAACCCATACAATGGGCGGGAAGGAATACGCACTGTCGGCACTGTTATTTAGCCTTACCGGTTTTGTGTTTTTATTTCTGCTGCTGATGGGTCAGGGATTTTTACCTTTGAACCCACAGGGGTTGCCGGGACTAAGCTGGGATTTAGCCTTTAACACGGCAGCCAGTTTTGTAACCAATACCAACTGGCAGGCCTATAGCGGCGAAACAAGTTTGTCCTACTTATCCCAAAGTTTGGGATTGACGGTACAAAATTTTGTTTCAGCAGCCACAGGGATTGCGGTTTTATTTGCTCTGATTCGCGGCTTTGTCTTTGTCAAGAAAAAAAATATTGGAAATTTCTGGTGTGATCTTGTCCGTATTATTTTATATGTGCTGTTGCCCTTGTCAATTATTATGGCTCTGATTTTAATTTCTCAGGGGGTTGTTCAAACCTTTGGAGGCTATGTAGAGGCCATTGCACTACAAGGCGGCGCAAGCCATGTGGTACCATTAGGGCCGGCAGCCAGCCAGATTGCCATTAAGCAATTGGGAACAAATGGCGGTGGATTTTTCGGTGTTAATTCGGCCTATCCTCTAGAAAACCCAACGGTGATTTCAAATTTCGTTCAAACGGTTGCTATTATCCTGATACCGGCAGCTTTGTGCTTTACCTTTGGAAAAGCCGTTAAGGATGCTAAACAGGGTCGGGCAATTCTGACGATTATGCTTATTCTTTTTGTAATCGCTTTAGCAGCAACGACCTATAGCGAAATGAACCTGGGACCACAATTTCAGGGAGTTGTTAATGGCGGTAGTATGGAAGGGAAGGAATCAGGTTTTGGGGTTGGGAGCTCTGCACTATGGGGAGTGGCCACCACTGCCGCATCCAACGGCTCAGTGAATGCCATGCATGACAGCTTTACCCCATTGGGAGGAATGACCCTGATTTTTCTCATGCAATTAGGGGAAATTGTTTTTGGAGGGGTTGGTTCCGGGCTTTATGCCATGTTGGCCTTTGCTATTTTAGCCATCTTCATTGCCGGCCTCATGGTTGGACGAACACCGGAATACCTGGGAAAGAAAATCGAGCCCTTTGATATGAAAATGACATCGATCATTGTTCTCGTGCCAGTGTTGACCATTCTTTTTGGAACAGCTCTGGCAACCATGATGCCCCAGGTGCAAACCTGGCTGACAAATAGTGGTGCCCATGGATTTTCTGAGATATTGTATGCTTTCACGTCTGCAGGTGCCAACAACGGCAGTGCCTTTGGAGGTTATACTGCCAATATTCCATTTAACAACGTTACAATGGGAATCATCATGATTTGTTCGCGTTTTATTCCCATGGTGGCGGTGGTTTATTTAGCTGACAGCCTTGCCGGTAAAAAATCCATTCCATCCAGCGATGGAACCCTAAGAACATCAGGGGCAATGTTTATAGGACTTGTTATTGCAGTGATTTTACTGATTGGTGCTTTAAGCTTTTTACCATCTTTGGCCCTTGGACCTGTTGCTGATTATTTTACGACACTTAGTTAAGAAGGTAGAAGAAATGAATAATATTATTAGTAAAAAAGTGTTACTGGATGCCCTGGGTCAGTCTGTTAAGAAGCTGACCCCGGCAGTTCAGGTGAAGAACCCTGTTATGTTTGTAGTTTATCTGGGAGCGATTTTAACCACCTTGTTATTTGCTTTATCTTTGGTGGGTATCGGCGATGCTCAGCCAGCTTACACTCTTATCATCGCTTTGATTCTCTGGTTCACTGCAATTTTTGCCAACTTCGCCGAAGCTTTGGCAGAAGGGCGGGGTCGTGCCCAGGCAGAAAGCCTCAGGAGTGTTCGCAAGGATGTCATGGCAAGGAAATTGGAAACCCCAAACTATGATTCAACCTTTACCGAAGTAAAAGCTTTTTGTCTGAAAAAAGGGGATGTTTTTCTGGTAAAGGTCAATGAACAGATTCCCATGGATGGCGAAGTCATTGATGGGGCCGCCAGTGTAGACGAAAGTGCCATTACCGGAGAATCGGCTCCGGTAATTCGAGAATCCGGTGGGGATCGCAGTGCGGTTACCGGAGGTACCAGTTTAGTATCCGATTGGCTCATCGTCAAGGTCACTGCCGAAGCTGGGGAAAGTTTTTTAGATAAAATGATTGCCATGGTGGAAGGGGCATCCCGTAAAAAAACACCTAATGAAATTGCCCTTCAAATTTTATTGGTGGCGCTTACGATTATCTTTTTATCCATCACCATAACATTGTTTCCTTTTTCAGCTTTTTCAAGCTCCCAATCCGGTCAGGGACAGGCGGTTTCCATTACCACCCTCATCGCCTTGTTAGTTTGCCTGGCGCCAACCACCATTGGAGCACTGTTATCTTCTATTGGGATTGCCGGCATGAGTCGTTTGAATGAGGCCAATGTGTTGGCTATGAGTGGCCGAGCCATTGAAGCCGCCGGAGATGTGGATATTCTTTTATTAGATAAAACAGGAACCATCACTTTAGGTAACCGTCAGGCCAGCCAGTTTTTACCGATTGAAGGGATCACCGAAAAAGATTTGGCAGATGCTGCACAATTATCATCCCTGGCGGATGAAACGCCGGAAGGTCGAAGCATTGTTATTTTGGCTAAGGAACGCTTTAATATACGAAGCCGTGATTTGTCAAAATTAAATCCCACTTTCATTGATTTTTCAGCAAAAACCCGAATGAGTGGCATTGACTATGGGGATAAGGTGATTCGTAAAGGTGCAGCCGAATCCGTGAAGACCTATGTCGTCGAAAATGGATTTGATTACCCAAAGGAATGTGAAGAGATTGTGAATTGGGTAGGAGCTCAGGGAGGAACCCCCTTGGTGGTTGTAAAAAATTACCGGGTATTAGGGGTGATTTATCTTAAGGATATTGTTAAAAACGGCGTTAAAGCACGATTTGAAGACCTTAGAAAAATGGGAATTAAAACCATTATGATCACCGGGGATAATCCCATTACCGCAGCAGCCATTGCCGCAGAAGCTGGAGTGGATGATTTTTTGGCAGAAGCAACCCCGGAAGCAAAACTTACCCTGATCCGGGATTTTCAGGCCAAGGGACACTTGGTGGCAATGACCGGAGACGGCACCAATGATGCACCAGCTCTGGCCCAGGCGGATGTGGCGGTAGCCATGAATACCGGCACACAGGCAGCCAAAGAAGCCGGGAATATGGTGGATCTGGATTCCAGCCCGACAAAACTTATTGAGGTTGTTCAAATTGGTAAACAACTGCTGATGACAAGAGGGGCACTAACCACCTTTAGTGTGGCCAACGATGTTGCAAAATATTTTGCCATTATTCCAGTGTTGTTCTTTGGAATTTACCCTGAACTCACTGCCTTGAATATAATGGGACTCACCAGTACCACCAGTGCCATTTTATCGGCCATTATTTATAATGCCCTGATCATTCTGGCACTTATTCCCCTGGCTTTAAAGGGAGTAAAATATTTGGAACTTCCAGCCAGTAAATTATTAAGCAGAAATCTTCTGATCTATGGTTTAGGCGGAATAATTGCCCCTTTTGTGGCCATTAAATTAATTGATATGCTGTTAACAGCACTGAATTTTGTGTGAGGTGGAAAAAATGAAACAAGAAAAAATAAACCAGATGATAAGACCGGCCATAGTCAGTTTTCTTATATTTACAGTGATTTGTGGTGTGTTATATACAGCTCTGATGACAGGGATTGCCCAGGCCATTTTCCCCTATGGCGCCAATGGGAGCATTATCGAAATTGAACAAAATGGTAAAACCCAGATTTATGGATCAGAGTATTTAGGACAGGTGTTTACAGAACCACAATATCTGATTGGCAGACCAACCACCGAGTCTGGTGGACCCACCAATCTTTCAGCGTTGAGCTCAGAACAAAAAGCATTAGTCGAACAACGTATTAGCGATTGGCACGCATTAGACCCTGGAAACGCCAGGTCGATCCCAATGGATTTAGTGACAGTTTCAGGAAGCGGGGTCGACCCTGATATTTCGGTGGCAGGCGCTCAGTATCAGATAGAACGGATTGCCCGGGAAAGAAATCGGTCAGTGGTTGATATTCAAAAAATCATAGATGAAAATACAACTTTGCCAGTTTTAGGATTTTTAGGACAACCGGTTGTGAATGTACTAAAGGTAAATATTAGCCTGGATGCATTGAATTAGAAAGTGTTTGTGGTATGATAAAAAAATGAAAAAACATCGCCAGGAAGGGGGAATTCTCAATGGATGTGGAGCAACGACCCGATCCCGATATGCTTTTGGCAAATCTTAGAAATCAGGAAGAAGAAACGTTAAACAAAAAAGGGAAGCTAAAGATATTTTTCGGTTACTCGGCTGGGGTGGGGAAAACTTATACCATGTTGGAGGAGTCCCAGGTTCAATACAAGCGTGGCACTGATGTTTTAGTCGGCTATATTGAACCCCATACCCGGCCTGAAACCATAGCACTCATGGAAGGACTTCCAATGATTAAGCCCCGAATGGTTAAATATAAAAATATGACACTCTGGGACTTTGATTTGGATAAGGCTTTGGAGGTTCATCCCCAGCTTATTTTGGTGGATGAATTGGCTCATACCAATCCTCCGGGCTCTCGAAATAAAAAGCGCTATCAGGACATTGAAGAACTCATTAATGCCGGCATTGATGTCTATACGACTGTGAATGTTCAGCACATTGAAAGTCTCAACGATGTGGTAGGAGAGATTACCAAGATAGCCGTTCAGGAGCGGATTCCCGATTATTTTTTAGATAATGCGGATAAGGTAATGCTCGTGGATATTGATCCGGATGAATTAATGAGCCGTTTTGAAGAAGGAAAGATTTACACACCTCAAAAAGCCAGCTTAGCCCTGGAAAAGTTTTTCACCTATGGCAATTTGACAGCCCTTCGTGAAATCGCCATGCGTCGCACCGCCGATCGGATTACCCGGGATGCGCCATTAGGGAAAAATAGCCGACCGCCCTTTTCAAAGATACTTGTCTGCGTCGGGCCGGCGCCATCATCAGCTCACTGTATACGTACTACCGCCCGAATGGCTGAGGCCTTTCACTGCCATTGGGTGGCATTGTATGTTAAATCCAACCGCGGCGAATTTTTAACTCCGGAAGAGGAAAAGAACCTCCAAAATAATATGAACCTGGCCGAGGAATTAGGGGCAGAAATCGTTACAATGAAGGGCGGTAATATAGCCATGGTGGTTTCAGAATATGCCAGAATTTCCGGGATTACCGATGTCGTGGTCGGAAAGACAGGAAGAGACAGATTTTTGAAAAATCTCTTTCATGAAAGTCTTGAGGACCATATTCTCTACTATTCTCCGGATCTGGAGATTCACATTATTCCCCAGGGCCCTGGGGTAAAACCCTTCGGACGGGCAAAATCCTTTTTTGGACGACGTGTGCAGGGAGCGCTTCAATTTTCCTGGTTGGATACCTTAGGCATGTTAGGGGTATTGGTGCTGACTACCATTATTTCTCTGACTATCCGAGGATTTGATTTTGGAGAGCGAAATGTTATCATGTTATATATCCTTTCCGTGCTTGTTGTATCACGGTTTACAAAGGGTTATTTATATGGTATTGGTGCTTCAATATTAGCAGTACTCACCTTTAATTTTCTTTTTGTCGAGCCTTTTTTTACGTTTAATACCATTGATCCGTCCTATCCGATGACCTTTATAATCATGCTCATTGTCGCTTTAGTTACCAGCGCCTTAACAAATGGCATTAAAATTCAGGCAAAGGTTGCAGTAGAAGGCGAACAGCGGACAGAGGTTTTGTATACCATTAATCAAAGGCTTCTGGCAACCCGGGGGCTTCTCAATATCGTGAATTTAACCAATGACTTTTTAGTGGAAATTTTTAAACGCTCGGTTATCTTTTACACTGAAAAACCCCAAAATGGTGTTCATGGTATTTTCAAACAGGGAATTAATAATGAGGATGATACTTATTTAATGTCAAAAGATGAAGAGGCCGTTGCATACTGGGTTTTCCTTAATGGAAAGCCTGCCGGAAAGGGAACCGACACTCTCGTAGGTGCGGGAGCTTACTATGTTCCGGTGAAATCCCAGGGAACAGTTTTAGGAGTTATTGGCATTGGCTGTCATGAAGAAGAACTTTCACCTAAACGGCGATCCTTTTTAAAAATGATCATTAACCAGGTTGCGATGGCTATTGAACGTCAGCGATTGTCGGATAAGCAAAGTCAAATTAATTTTGAACGGGAACGAGAGCGAATGCGAAGTAATTTCTTGCGTGCTATCTCCCATGATTTGCGAACGCCACTTACTGGGATTTTAGGTGCCAGTTCTGCTTTACTTGAAAACATCGGAAAAATCGATGAAGAAAAGCAGAAAAAATTATTGAAGGATATAAAAGAGGATTCCCAATGGATTATCCAATTGGTGGAAAATCTTCTGTCAGTGACTCGAATCGGGGATGGCTCAATGAATCTCAATAAAACCTCGGAAGCCGTGGAAGAAGTTGTGGCAGGTGCTGTAGCTATGACTCGCAAACGCTATGAAGGAGTAGATATTACTGTGAAGGTTCCAGAGGATGTGGTCTTTGTACCCATGGATGGCACACTCATTGAGCAGGTACTGATTAATTTGTTGGAAAACGCCGTTAAATATGGAGGAGCAGCTCCAAGAATTAAAATTGAAGTTAAAAAGTTGGAAAAAGAGGTTTCAATTGGGGTTTCAGACAAAGGACCAGGAATTTCCGATTCTATTTTGGGAACCATTTTTGAAGGATACCCCATAGACACTGGAAAAAAAACAGATTCTAAACGAGGAATGGGCATTGGCCTTTCCATTTGCCAGTCCATTGTTAAAGCCCATAACGGCAGTATAACAGCAGAAAATAAAAAAAATGGGGGTGCCCTATTTGTGGTTCGCCTCCCACTGAATGGAGATGAATAATCGTGACCAGTAATCCATTAGTTCTCCTGGTAGAAGATGAAAAAGGTATTCGTCATTTTATCTCAACCGTATTGGAAGTGAATGACTATGATGTTATAGAAGCGACTAAAGGAAAAGAGGCGCTCAGCATTTTTACTTCCCGAAGTCCTGATCTGGTGTTATTAGATCTGGGGTTACCTGATATGGATGGTCTTGAGGTCCTTAAAAGAATTCGTGAATGGTCATCGGATGTTCCTGTGATTGTGGTTTCCGCCCGGGGACACGAACGAGAAAAGGTGGAGGCCCTTGATCTGGGTTGTGATGATTATATTACAAAGCCTTTTGGCACTTCCGAGCTTTTAGCACGGATTCGTACGGCTCTTCGTCATCACAAGATGGCAGTAGGGAAAACGGGTAAGGAGAAAGAAGTCTTTCACACTGGAGAGCTTACCATTGACTATGAAAAACGACTGGTGACTTTAAGGGAAAAACATTTGCACTTTACCCCTATTGAATATAAAATTATTGAGCTGCTCACCCAAAATGCTGGAAAGGTTGTTACCTATGATACAATCATGAAAAAAATATGGGGACCTTATACCAATGAAAACCAAACCCTAAGGGTGAATATGGCCAATATACGTCGTAAACTTGAAAAAAATCCGGGAGAACCACACTATATTTTAACTGAGGTTGGGGTCGGATATCGTTTTGTGGAAGAACTTAAAATCCTTGAATATTAATAAAAATAAGGCACTGAGAAGTGATTTTCTATTCTCAGTGCCTTTCAATATCAGGATTTTAGCATTTATTCATGGTTCGGGTGGAGACAACATCAATGCCGAGACCCAGGAGATTCTTTAAAACAATGTCACCTGTTTTAATCGGGGCTTCCACAACCACCTGATTAATAGCGGCCATTGCTTCAAAAATCTGACCCTTGGGAATAGGCTCTGCAGTTTTAACAGGGAGCCTTGGAAGCATGGCGTTATAAATAACAACGGTGGTGGGAATAACACGGGTAGGATTAGTCATTTCATTAATGGCATACTTTGAACCCCGTTTACAGGTGTAACCCGTAACCTCATAGGTGCTATCTTCTTTTTCTTCAATTGTCATCTGACAACCGATGGGGCAAACAATACAGGTCATGTCTTTTTTCAATTCGTGGCCTCCTCGATAACAAAACGGATTTCCCCGGCTGGGTATTGTGCCAATACATCCCTGGCAATTTTGAAATTAACCATTTCAGCAGGGAGCAGTTTCTTTTCTTTTTTACTGGCAATAAGTGTTTCACCAATGTAGGCATTAACCACCTTGTTCTTAAATACCTGACGAACACGCATGTAGAAGGTTACCTGATCTTCCGCATTTTTCAAACAAACGCGTTGTGGCACCACATAACTGATGCCGTCACCATTAAGGGGGGTAAAAGTCACATGTGTATCAAGTGCGCCTGTAAGATATTTTGCAGCGCCTTTCCCCGCAAGAACAGCCTCTTCACTTACAAAATCCACAAGGTCATGGACATGAACAACATTGCCACAGGCAAAAACCCCGGGCATTGATGTTTGACGGAGTTCACCGACAACGGCACCGTTGGTGCGGGGATCCATTTCAATCCCGGCATTACGCGTGATTTCATTTTCGGGAATTAAACCAACAGACAGAAGAAGGGTATCACAGGGAATAAATTCCTCAGTTCCGGGAATGGCTTTCAGGTGCTCATCAACCCTGGCAACGGTAACCCCTTCCAGACGGTCTTTACCATGAATAAAGGTAATGGTATGGCTTAATCGCAAAGGAATACCATAATCATCAAGACATTGGACAATGTTTCTGACTAAACCATTAGAGTAAGGCATCAGTTCGCACACAGCCTTCACATGGGCACCTTCTAAAGTCATGCGACGAGCCATGATCAGTCCGATATCACCGGAACCAAGGATCACGACTTCCTTACCGGGCATGTAGCCTTCCATATTAACGAAGCGCTGGACAGTTCCTGCAGTGAAAACACCGGAGGGACGATAGCCTGGAATACCAATGGCTCCGGAAGGGCGTTCTCGACAGCCCATGGTTAATATGACGGTTTTTGTCTGAATAGCCCTGTATCCATCTTTTTCATTAATCACGTGGATGGCCTTAAGGTCTCCTTGATCAACCATGTCTAAAATCATGGTATCTAAAAAACAGGGAATTCCCAGTGAAGTGACCTGATCAACATAACGCTCAGCATATTCGGGTCCGGTTAATTCTTCATTAAAGGTGTGAAGTCCAAAGCCATTGTGGATACATTGGTTTAAGATGCCACCTAATTCACGGTCACGCTCAAGGATCAGAACATTTTCTGCGCCTTCTTTTTTTACTTCGACAGCAGCGGCCAAACCAGCCGGGCCACCTCCCAGGATCACAACATCATAAATCATGGCTTTGCCTCCGATTGAGCTGATTTTGTTTTTCCGGAGAGGATGTAAGCGGAATCCTGTTGGTCATACATTATTTCATCCAAAGAACAGTGCAGCTCACGGGCAAGAATTTCAACTACCCGTGGGGAACAAAACCCGCCCTGGCAACGACCCATGCCCGCACGACAACGTTTTTTAACGGATTTAACGGTTCGCGCTCCGACACTGCGGTGGATCACATCCATAATTTCACCCTCGGTAATGGTTTCACAGCGACAGATCACTTTACCATATTTCGGATTTTGTTTAATAAGGTCTTTTTTCTCAGTTTCAGTAAGTTCCTCAAAACGCATACGGGGACGAATTTTTGGATTGAAATTCGGGTTATCGATCATATCGGGAATAAGTGCTTTTACAATTTCTTCAACCACATAATGGGCAACAGCAGGAATGGAGCTTAATCCCGGAGATTCATAACCAGCCACGTTAATAAAGCCTTTTACCGGGGATTCTTCAATAATAAAGTCACCATCGGTGGTGGTAAAGGTATCCGCTACCGGCGTATTACGCAGGCCGGCAAAGGATCGGATGATTTTATTAAATGGCAGGGTTGGGCAATTTTTCAGAGCATTTGTCTTAATGTAATCCAGACGTTCGGCAGTGGTGGAGATATCGCCTTTTTCCACTGGTTCTGCGTCAGGACCGATTAAAAGGTTTCCATGCACGGTTGGAGCAACCAAAATACCTTTCCCGTTTTTTGAAGGACAAGGGAAAATAACATGGTTTACCAGATTTCCAACCTCCTTATCAAAAATAAAGTAATTTCCTTTTCTCGCAACAAGCTGGAAGTAGGGCTCACCAACCATTTCATAAATATCATCAGCATAAACGCCGGCAGCATTAATAACATATTTTGCTTCAATATTGCCAGTGTTCGTTACAATATTAAAATGATCTGCAATCTTTTTGATAGCACTGACCAGGTGATTAAGTTTAAGAGTAACGCCGTTATCCACAGCATTTTCAGCCACATTAACACAGAGCTCGAAAGGGGATACAACTCCGGCAGTTGGGGCATAGAGTGCACCGCAAATATCTTTATTTAAATGGGATTCCATGGCATGGACTTCTTCTTTAAATAGAATTTTTAAATCGGGAACACCATTTTTTAAACCATTTTGATACAATTCATGAATGGTTGCCATTTCATACTCGTCATGAGCGACTACCAGTGAACCACATCTTTTAAATGGAACATCCAGGTCGGCACAGACTTTTTCATACATAATGTTTCCGGCAGCATTGAATTTTCCCTTAAGCTTATATGATGGTGCGTCAAAACCAGCATGGATAATGGCTGAATTCGCCATGGTAATTTGATTGCCAACATCGTTTTCGCCATCCAGTAAAACGATAGTTAGTTTGTACCGGGATAATTCCCGGGCAACGTAGGAACCGGCAATGCCGGCTCCGATAATGGCGATATCATACATTTATTATTCCTCCTAAGGGACTGCGTGAAAATCAAAAGCAATTGTTTTTTTGAAAAACGTTCCAGTAGCTTTACTGTTTGTTTAGGTAATTGCGAAAGTACTGTGAGCTTAGATGTCTGTTTACACTTGTGTTTATGAATTTCGCAATTGCCTATTACTGTTTGTAATAAGGAGAGACCTAGTCGGCATCTTCCCAACCTCTGGCACATTTAACTGCTTTTAACCAGCCGGCATATAATTTAGCCCGGACACCAGCATCCATCATTGGTTCGAATTTTCTGTCAAGTTTCCAGGATTGTGTAACGGCGTCTTTATTATCCCAGAATTTTACAGCCAAACCGGCTAAGTAGGCAGCACCCAAGGCGGTGGTTTCTACAATAGCAGGACGTTTAACCAAAACCCCAAGGAGATCCGATTGGAATTGCATTAAGAAGTTATTGGCACAGGCACCACCATCAACTTTTAATTCTGCCAGTTTAATGCCGGAATCTTTTTCCATTGCGTCTAAAACGTCTTTTGTCTGATAAGCCAGTGATTCTACCGTCGCACGAACGATGTGAGCTTTGTTTGCCCCACGGGTCAGGCCAAGAATGGCACCGCGTGCATACATATCCCAAAATGGCGCACCAAGACCTACAAAGGCAGGCACCATATAGACGCCATTGGTATCAGCAACTTTGGTACAGTAGTATTCACTGTCAGGGGCAGAATCAATGATTTTAAGTTCGTCTCTCAACCATTGAATAGCAGCACCGGCAACAAAGATAGAGCCTTCCAACGCATAGTTCACAGTGCCTTCGAAGCCCCAGCCAATGGTTGTGATAAGGCCTGAGTTTGATTTTACCGGTTTCTCGCCGGTGTTCATCAGCATAAAGCAACCGGTGCCATAGGTGTTTTTAGCCATTCCCGGCTCGAAGCATGCCTGTCCAAAGAGAGCAGCCTGTTGGTCACCGGCCGCTCCGGCAATCGGGATTTCACCACCGTATAAGGAAGTGGTTCCATAAATTTCTGAAGAAGGTCTGACTTCCGGAAGCAGGGAAGCAGGGATATCTAATTCCTTTAACATTTTTTCATCCCATTTAAGGGTTTTAATATTAAAAGCCATGGTTCTGGAAGCGTTGGAATAATCGGTAACATGCACTTTACCATTCGTAAGTTTCCAAATTAACCAGGTATCAATGGTTCCGAAAGCCAATTCCCCTTTTTCAGCTCTGCCACGGGCACCTGGCACATGATTAAGGATCCAGGTGATTTTCGTTCCTGAGAAATAAGCATCGATAACAAGACCGGTATTTTCTCGAACATAGTCTTCTAATCCACGGGCCTTTAGTTCATCACAAAAAGCGGCGGTACGGCGGCATTGCCAAACAATGGCATTATAAATAGGGATCCCGGTTTTTCTGTCCCATACAACAGTGGTTTCACGTTGATTCGTAATTCCAATGGCCGCAATATCCTCGGAAGTGGCGCCGGCTTTTTCTAAAGCTTCATGAGCAACAGCACTTTGAGTCGCCCAGATTTCCATGGCATCATGTTCAACCCAGCCAGCTTTTGGATAAATCTGCGTAAATTCTTTTTTTGCAATACTTGCAATTTTACTGTCATGGCCGAACAAAATGGCTCTTGAACTTGTGGTTCCGGCATCCAGCGATAAGATATACTTTTTCATGAGTATTACCCTCTGATTTTCATTTAAAGATGGGAATATAATAACACAAATTGCATCAGATGTAAAAGATAACCAATTAGGAGAAATGTTATTTTCTTAATAACATTTGATTAAGCTTGATACCGATGATATGGATTTTTAATTAAAAATATAAATTAATTTTTGAATAAGATAAAAAAACTTGAATGAATTTATCTTATAGGATATAATGAATCGTAAATGGTTTTTACCTAAGAATAAATTTGAATTATGAAAAACAAACTTGGAAAAGAAAGGGATATTAATGGAGGAAATAAGTTTACAGGAGATACTGGATCTCCTTAGAGAAAATTGGAAAATGATCGTGGCCATTACGGTGCTGTTTATGGCACTGGCTGCGGTCTTTACCATTTTTTTCATCGATAAGGAGTACAGCAGCAGTACCACCCTCATTGTGGGCAAACCTGAGGGTTATACCAGTACCGCATCAGATACTGCCAGTGAGTTGAAAACGAACCAGCAGTTAGTCGGAACGTACAGTGAAATTGCCAAGAGTAAATCCGTCATGGATGAGGTGAACTCAGGTCTGGGACTGGATTTGAGCGACGGTGCTTTAGCAAAAATGATTGCAGTATCAACGGTTAATGAAACTGAACTCATTGAAATAAAAGTTACTTCAAAGGATCCTGTTTTAGCGGCGACCATCGCTAACAAAACAGGAACGGTGTTTATGACCAATGTGGCCGAATTAATGAAAATCAATAATTTACAGGTGGTGGATACTGCAGAGGTTAATGAAAGCCCTGTTTCACCTAACGTGAAACTGAATATTGCCATTGCGTTTTTACTTGGAATTGTTGCGAGTGTGTTCATTATTTTTATCCGGGAAACATTAACTACAACGGTCAAAACAGTGGAAGATCTTAAAAAGCTCATTGAGGATGTGCCCATTGTGGCAATTATCCCGGAAACTGTGGAATTAAGTAATGACGGAGGAGGAAGATAATGAAAGATTCGATAATTACCTTTAAAGAACCAAAGTCACCAATTTCTGAGGCCTTCCGAAAAATGCGAACCAACATTACCTTTTCAGATATTGATCATGAGTTGCAGGTGCTGGCCATAACAAGTACGGATAAAAGCGAGGGAAAAACCACCATTCTCGGGAATTATGCGGTAGCCCTTGCCCAAAGCGGGAAGCGCACCTTAATCATCGATTGTGATTTGAGACGGCCCCAAATGCACAGAAAGTTTGATTTGGATAACGGCAAGGGACTAACCAACATTCTGCTTAAGGAAATTAATATCGTTGATGGTATTCAAAAAACAGAAGTGCCGGATCTTTTTATTATTACATCAGGGCCGATTCCTCCGAATCCTTCGGAAATCCTGGCCAGTCGTCGCATGGGTGAGGTGATCGATGATCTGAAAAATAATTTTGATTACATCCTTTTGGATGCCCCGCCAGTTGGGATGGTAACCGATGCAGCCGTTCTTAGCCCTGTGGTTGAAGGGTATATCGTTGTGGTGTCATTGGGACAATGCAACCGGGATGGGGTTCGATATGCTATTGAAAATCTCAAAAAAATTAATGCCAGAATCATTGGCGTGGTGGCCAACAAGGTGCCAATTTCCAAACGGCAAGGATATTATGGCTATTATTATAATGCCTATTATGAAGAGGAAGCAGTAATAAACGGAGAAACAAAAAAGGAAAAACGGAAAAGAGAAAAAAAGCATAAACACAGAGAAAAAATAACCCAATAGAAAGACTTAAAAAGATGCAAAAAAAGCAGGAAAATAAGAAGAGAAACTGTCTGATAAGGATGGTTTCTCTTCTTAATTTTCCTGCTTTTTCAGGTATGAGTAGAAATTCTTGGTGCTGGGATCAATATTACCCGACTGGGACAATGGCCTATTCATTTAATCCGAATTATGGTATAATAGGGCACAAATGGGAATTAGTAAATATACAAATAAGTCAAACAAACTTTAGAATGGTTAATAATATGGAAATAAAATTTACACATTTACATGTTCATAGTGAATATAGTTTATTAGACGGTTTTGGTCGCATTAACGCTCTTGCGAAAGTCGCTGCAGAACAGGGAATGGATAGCATAGCACTAACAGACCACGGCGTTCTTTTTGGTGCCATTGATTTTTATAAAGCCTGTCTGAAAGAAAAAATACACCCTGTGATCGGGTGTGAGGTATATATTGCGGCAAGGGGACTGGATCAGAAAGATGGTCAACTGGATAAAGATCGTTCCCACCTCATTTTGCTGGCAGAAAACAATACCGGATACAAAAACCTGATGAAAATAGTGTCCAAGGGTTTTATTGACGGATTCTATTATAAGCCACGGGTGGATCACAATTATCTCAGAGAAAACAGTGAAGGGATCATCTGTCTGTCAGCATGTATCGGTGGAGAGATTCCGCAACTGATTCTTAAAAACGATATGGAAGGTGCGGCCGGGCTTTGTCTGGAATACCAGAAGATTTTTGGCAAAGGAAACTTCTTTTTAGAGATACAGGATCATCGCCTGCGGGAAGAAGCTTTGGTGAACGAACGGATGCTTCAGCTTTCAAAGAAATATGACATTCCATTGGTGGCCACCAATGACGTTCATTATATTAAAAAAGAAGATTCTGAAAATCACGATATTCTTTTGTGCATACAGACAGCAGCAACCGTTCAGGATGAAAAACGGATGCGATTTCCAAACAATGAGTTTTATTTCAAAAGTGCAGAGGAAATGGCCAGGCTTTTTGTGGATGTTCCAGAAGCCATTGAAAATACCAACCGAATTGCAAAGCGCTGTCAGGTTACGTTTGATCTTGAAAAAACCCATTTGCCTCAATTTGAATTACCGACCGGAGAAAATGCCAAAGACTATCTGAGAAAACTTTGTATCCAGGGGATTAATAAAAAATATTCAGAAGTTTTGCCGGAGATGATCGAACGGCTGGATTATGAGCTGGAAGTCATTCATACTATGGGCTTTGACGACTACTTCCTGATTGTCTGGGATTTTATAAAATATGCAAAGGATCATCAAATTATGGTTGGACCCGGAAGAGGAAGTGCTGCCGGAAGCATCGTGGCCTACGGTTTGGATATTACCACGGTGGATCCATTAAAATATCAGCTTCTTTTTGAACGTTTCCTTAACCCGGAGCGTGTGACAATGCCGGATATAGATGTTGATTTTTGCTATGAACGTCGTCAGGAAGTCATTGATTATGTGGTGAATAAATACGGTGAAAACCGAGTGGCTCAGATTATTACCTTTGGAACCATGGCTGCCCGGGGAGCTATCCGGGATGTGGGACGAGCTCTGGATATGCCCTATAATGCAGTGGACAGGGTTGCCAAGGAGATACCCTTTCATGCCGGGACTAATGTTACCATTGCCGATGCCATGGAAGAAAATCCGGAACTTAAAAAAATGGCAGCGGCCAGTGAAGATGTGGCAAGGCTATTAAAAACCGCCCAGTCCATTGAAGGGCTTTCCCGTCATGCTTCTACCCATGCTGCCGGGGTTGTTATTTCAGACTTGCCTTTAGTGGAATATATTCCCCTTTATCGGAACAATGATCTAATTACAACCCAGTTTCCAATGGGCCTTCTGGAAGATCTTGGTCTTTTGAAAATGGACTTTTTAGGGCTCCGGACCTTAACCGTTATTCGGGATGCCCTGGAAAATATCAGGCTTTCCAATGGGGAAGCTCCAGACTTGGATTCTTTGGAAATGGATGATACAAAAGTTTTTGAAATGCTTTCCAAAGGGGATACTTTAGGCGTGTTTCAGTTGGAAAGCCGGGGTATGCAGCAATTTATTAAAGAGCTCCAGCCAGAAAGCTTTGAGGATATTATTGCCGGGATCTCACTGTATCGACCAGGGCCAATGGAGCAAATCCCCCGATACATCGAAAATAAAAAAAATCCGGAGTCAATTCCTTACCACCATCCTATTTTAGAGCCAATCCTTGATGTGACCTACGGCTGTATGGTTTACCAGGAACAGGTTATGCAAATATTCAGGGATGTGGCCGGATTTTCCATGGGCCGAAGTGATTTAGTTCGTCGTGCCATGTCAAAGAAAAAAGGGGATGTCATGGCGGCTGAAGGTCATGTTTTCGTTCACGGAGAAGTGGATGAACAGGGAAATATTGTGGTAGATGGTGCCATTCGTCGCGGCGTTTCGGAAACCGTGGCAGTAAAGATTTATGATGAAATGAAGGATTTCGCGAAATATGCCTTTAATAAATCCCATGCGGCGGCCTATGCAGTGATTGCCTATCAAACCGCCTGGCTAAAATGTTTTTATCCCACAGAATTTATGGCAGCCCTGATGTCCAGTGTCATGGATGATGAGAAAAAGGTTGCTAAATATATTGAGGATTGCCGTAAAATCGGCATTCACGTGTTGCCGCCAAATGTAAATGCCAGTTATGAAAAGTTCAGTGTTTCAGGAACCAATATTTGTTTTGGATTAGGGGCTGTTAAAGGCCTTGGAAAAAACGCCATTGCAGCGATTATTGATGCTCGTGAAAAACAGGGAGATTTTCAAAGCTTTCGGAATTTTTGTGAGGTGGTTGATCTGAAATCTCTTAATAAACGGAGTATTGAAAGCCTGATTAAAGGTGGGTCCTTTGACTTTATTGGGAGCAGCCGTGCTCAAATGCTGGCCATTGCAGAATTGATTGTGGATCAGGTTCAACGCGAGAAAAAGGATCGCCTTTCAGGACAAATGTCGCTTCTTGATTTGGCAGGCTTAGGCGATTCAAAAAAAATGGCCAGTTTAAAAGAAGAACATTTTCCAAAAATAGAACCTTTCTCAAAAGAGGAACGTCTGGCATTGGAAAAAGAGGTTTTAGGCCTTTATGTTACAGGCCATCCCCTTGAAAAATTCGAAGAGATCCTGAAAAAAACAGTCAGTCTTTTTTCCAACACCCTGGACAGCTATCAGGAGCTTAAAGATGCCGGTATTCAGGACGGACAGCAGGTCAGCATCGGTGGTTTGATTCAGGAATTAAAAACCATGATGACAAAAAAAGGCCAGATGATGTGCTTTGTCACGCTTGAGGATTTATATGGCAGAATTGAAGTGGTGGTTTTTCCAAAAACATATGATGACTATCGGCGGTATCTGAAACAGGACCAACCGATTATTATAAAAGGCCGAATTAATTACAATGAGGAGGGGAATACCTCGATCATTGCTTCTCAAATTTATCCCATTGGTCAACCCCCGGGGAAGTCACAAAATTTTCGGGTGGAAGAAGTCAAGGTCAACTATCATAGTGACGAATTAAAAAAAACAGAAAGAAAATTAATTCTTACTTTTAATGATTTAACAGAGAAACCCTTGATAAAATGTGTGAAATCAGTTTTAATAAAGTACAAAGGGAAAGTACCGGTGGTTTTAGTCTTTAGAAAAGAAAAAAATCGCTTTGTTGCCAGTGAAGAATTGTGGGTTACCCCAGGTGATGCACTGATCAGAGAATTGAGTCATATTTTAGGAAATCAAAACGTGGAGGTAAAGTAAAAATGCGTATTGGAGTTTTAACCAGCGGTGGTGATGCACCGGGAATGAATGCGGCCATTCGAGCTGTCGTACGAACGGCAATTTTCAATAACATTGAAGTGTATGGAATTAATCGGGGTTATGCCGGTTTATTAGAAGAGGATATCACGCCACTGACAGTTTATTCAGTAGCTGATATTCTTCAAAGAGGAGGCACACTTCTCAGAACCTCAAGAAGCGATTTTTTTGCTACTGATGCAGGGGTGAAACAGGGAGCTGCAGTACTGGAGGAATATGGTATTGAGCACCTCATCATTATTGGTGGTGATGGGAGCTTAAAAGGTGCGCTGGCACTTCAGAATCTGGGGGTTAGTGTTATCGGAATTCCAGGGACCATTGATAATGATTTGGGCTGCAGTGATTTTACCATTGGCTTTGATACGGCAGTGACCACGGCCCTGGATGCCATTAGTAAAATCAGAGATACCACCTACTCCCATAACCGGATCAATGTGATTCAGGTCATGGGTCGAAAATGCGGTGATATTGCACTATATTCTGGGCTGTCCGGCGGTGCGGAAGCCTTGATACTTCCTGAGGTTGAAACGGACCTGGATGCGATTTGCCAGCGACTGCTCATCGGAAAAGATCGGGGCAAGCTTCACAGTATTGTTATGCTTGCAGAAGGCTGCGGGAGTTACCGTGATTACTGCGTTAAAATTGAAGAACGTACCCAGGTAACCACAAAGGGTACCAATCTGGGTTACATTCAAAGAGGAGGATCTCCTTCAAATGTGGACCGAAGTCTAGCCTGCTTCATGGGATATCATGCCGTTCAGGCGATTATTAAAAAAGAAACCGGAAGTGTCGTAGTGCAACAACATGGTGAATATTTGTGGATTCCCCTTGAAGAAGCTATCCTAATGCCTAAAAAATTTCGTCAGGATATTTATGATATCGCCATGGTATTATCCATTTAATTGAGTAAGATAACCTAAATACAGGAAAGAGGAAAAAAATGAAAAGAACAAAAATTGTCTGCACCCTGGGTCCGGCAACAGATACTAAGGAAACAATAAAAGCGCTTGTTCTTAATGGAATGAATGTTGCTCGTTTGAATTTTTCCCATGGAACCCATAAAGAGCATGCCAAAAGAATTCAGCTGGTTAAAGAAGTCCGTAAAGAGCTGGGAATTCCTGTAGCTCTTATGTTAGATACAAAGGGACCGGAAATCAGAACAGGAGAACTAACCCAGGGTGAGGTTGAACTTCAAAACGGGAACCAGGTTGTACTGACTACAGAAAGTATTTCCGGTGATGAAAAGCGCATTAGTGTTTCATATGAAAATCTTCCCGGTGAAGTTTCTGTTGGCAGTCGCATTCTGATTGATGATGGGCTGATCCAACTGGAAGTTAAAGCGGTTGAAGGAACAGAAATTATCTGTACCGTCTTAAACGGCGGAATCCTTAGAAGCAAAAAAAGCATTAATCTTCCCAGCGTTACCAATGAATTGCCGGCCTTGACTGAGCAGGACCGTGACGATATTATTTTTGGGATTGAGCAAAAAATTGACTTTGTTGCCGCATCCTTTGTTAGAAAGCCCCAGGACGTTTTAGAAATAAGAAAAGTTTTAGAGCGAAATGGTGGCGAACGGATTAATATAATATCCAAAATAGAAAACAGAGAAGGCGTTGAAAAAATCGACCGAATTCTAACTGTTTCTGACGGTATTATGGTTGCCCGAGGGGACTTAGGCGTGGAAATACCGGCAGAGGAAGTACCATTGGTGCAGAAAAGCATTATTAGGAAATGTAATCTTGTTGGAAAACCCGTTATTACCGCAACCCAGATGCTGGATTCGATGATCCGTAATCCAAGACCAACGCGTGCAGAGGTTGGCGATGTTGCCAATGCGGTTTTTGATGGTACCGATGCCGTCATGCTTTCAGGGGAAACAGCAGCAGGGGCTTATCCCATTGAGTCGGTAAAAACCATGTGTAATATTGTGGTTAAAAGTGAAAATTCTGAGGAATATGCTCGCCGAAAAAAACCGGAACACGGTGAATTGACCATTACCAATGCTGTGAGTGAGGGTGCCTGCCAGATTGCAAATCAGCTTAATGCTAAAACAATTATTGCGGCAACATCATCAGGGCATACCCCTCGGATGATATCAAAATATCGACCGGATTGCAGCATCATTGCCGTAACAGATAAGGTGTCAACCATTCGTCGATTGACCCTGGTATGGGGCGTTAATTGCATTTACACACCAGCATTTGGTGATACCGACAGTATGATTATGGATGCAGTTAAAAAAGCCGTTGAGCAGAAGTATGTGGAATTTGGAGATATTGCCATTATTGCTGCCGGAGTGCCTCTGGGGGTTCAGGGAAACACCAATATTATTAAAGTTCACACTGTGGGAACTGCCATAATCTATGGTGTGGGCATTGGCAAACGACCGGTCACCGGACATGCTAAGATTATTACCGCTGCCAATGTAAATGAATTTATGGAAGGGGATATTTTAGTTGTGAAAGCTTTAACCCCGGATATCAGTCATATTCTTCATTTGGCATCGGCGATTATTACCGAAGAAAGCGGCTTAAGCTCAGAAGGTGCGATTGCCGGACTTCACTATGATATTCCGGTTATTGTTGATGTTGCAAAAGCCATTGAAATTATTGAGCATGGCAAATTGATTTCTGTAGATCCCAAACGTGGTGTTGTGTATCAGGGGCGGGTACAAATGGTTTAGACTGTAGATAAAGTAATCAGACAAGCCTCTTCCCGGATTTTTATTGCATCAAGTTGTGTGCATCATGGCGAACAGGCGTAGTCTGTACGATCATGCAGCACACAACGATCAATTAAATGCCCGGAAAAGAGGCTTGTCAATACTATAAAAGGAGCTGTCATTGGACAGCTCCTTTTATGTTTCATTTTATGGTGTAGGTGAACTCATAGGTTTGGGTAAAAATCCGGTCTTTTGCAGTGATTACATCCTTTGTTGTGTCAACAGAAAAATAGAGGATGGACTTAGATGGATCACAAATGATCTGAGAGTTTAGCTTCAAAGGTGAAGTAATCTGTAATGGTTTTTTCCCATTTGGATCCATAATCCAGATTGACTGAAATTGTGAATCAACATTTGATGAATACTGGGTATATACTACTTTATCACCATTGGATGTATACGTTACCGTTCCAAAATTACCTGCAGCAAGTGTGGTTTGCGGCGTGGAGTTAACTGACCAGGTAGCAATGCTTTGATTTTGACCTGTATTTTTAATAAAAACAAGTTGATTATTCGCTTTATTAACATCAAAATCAATGACATTTTCCGCTACAAGCTTAGGAATAATCTTAACGGAATCGGCTTTTATTTCTCCATAATAAAGGTTTGTCTTTTCGGCTCCGGTTGGAGGATTGGCCATGAAAACAAGTGAATGAGTAATTTTCATATAATCTACTGAAAGGATGCTATAATTTTCAGGGGTTGTGTAGATTTGACGGCTTCCCTGATTATCGGCAATAATAATTTCATTATTATTATTGCTGTAAATAACTTGATCTGATTCTCCAATTCCAAAACATTTTACAACATTTTCTTCAGGAAGGGAAATGACTCGGGTAGTATCTCTGTTAATATCTGTCCATAAGAGCTGGCTGCTGGCCTTCCCGGTATTGGCGTCAACGGTTTCCACAACATAATAAATACCTGCATCAAAGGAATCATAAAGTGCAGAGAGTACACGTTTATCAGAACTGATAAAAGAAGATAAGCTTTGTGCATCCGTGTCATAGGTATTAATATTAAAGTTGGTTTTTGAGTTCTCTGAATTGAGGATAATCAAAGAATTCCCATTATTGGAAATATCCTGGACGATCCCAGGGGTAATCGTGTGAAACGACTGGATGGTGATTTCCTGGGAAGGTTGATTTTTTGAAGAGAGGCCTTCCCATAGGGCAATAGGGACATTTTTGGGAATGAAAAGGCTTTGGCATCCTCCGGCTAACAAGGCAAACACCAGGATAAAGCCAGGAAAAAACCACTTAGCTAAGCGCTTTAACATCCGGTTCACCTCCATAAATTAAAACAGAAAGAATGGGAAGGGTAACAATGATATTGGTGCCTTCACCGACCTGGCTTACAATTTCAATTTTTCCTTCATGTTTTTCTATAACCTGTTTAACAATATAAAGCCCAAGTCCGGAACCCCCTTCTTCAGGCCCCCGAGACCGATCTTCCTCGACGCGGTAAAAAGCATTAAAAATTCGTTTTTGCTCAATTTCAGAAATTCCCGGGCCGTAATCTCGAATGGATACCACAATGTGGTCATCTTCCAAGGTTGAAATAACGTCAATAATATCACCACTATTAGAATACTTAATGGCATTGTGAATAATATTAATAAATACCTGTTGGAGTCGGTCATAGTCTCCCAGAACTTCAGGAAGCTCATCCGAGCGGTAGTTAATATCCACTTCGGATTGACTTGCTTTAATCTGCATTTGTTCAACCACATCAGAAAGAAGAAGGACAAGATTCAGATTTGTTTTTTTAAAGTCAAATTCAGCCTTATCAAATTTATTAACCGTTAATAAGTCATCCACAAGGCGAAGGAGACGATGACCTTCACGGTTAATCGTGTTTAAGGATCGGTTTACTATTTCGGGATCATCTACCTTTCGTCGGGTTAGCATATCTGTATAACCGATGATGGTGGTTAGAGGTGTGCGTAATTCATGAGAGACACTGCTGATGAACTTCCGTTGTTCTTCCTGAAGATGACGTGCGGATGTCATATTCCGAATAATAATCATATAGTTTTCTTCAAACCCCTTTTCCCTTATCGGACTTCCGATCAGTAAGAGATTACGGTCGTTGCAGTCTATTTCCTCAATAATATGATCTTTTCCGTTTTTTAAGCTATCAAAGATGTCCCGTATAAAGGACTGGTATTCAAAGTCATAAATCGTCTTCGGGTTACTCACGTTAAAATACGTTTTTATATAGCTGTTGGAAGTGATGATATTTCCATTCTTATCAATGGCCAGAAGACCATCATCAATCGAGGCCAATACGCCGGCTAAACGTTTTCGCTCAGATTCCAACTGAAGAATGACATTATTAATGTTCGTGATCATTCCATTAAAAGCCTGGGTAAGGTCACCGATTTCGTCCATGTGTTTGTAGTGAATAGTCAGATTATAGTTACCATTATTTATTTCTCCGGAAATTTTTGTTAGATCCTTAATGGGTTGAATAAAATGCTTTGAAAAAGATAAAGTAACCAGAACAATCATTAAAAGCCCAAGAAATCCGCCAATGGAAAAAAGAATACCGGCAATGTGAAGAAAGGTATCCATTTCGTTAAGGGGATAAACAAAGCCAACATATCCTAAATTGCGGTTATCAATGTAAATCGGAGATACAAAATACATGACGCTTTCATTGTTAATCGATTTTAGCGTGAAAACAGGGATTTCCTGGGTCCTGGAAAGACTGAGCTCGGCAGCAAGAGAACTATTGTCGCTGAGCTCATAAGAATCTGCTAAGAATTTCCCATCGGCATTAAAAAGCAAAGCCCGAGTATCGGCGACATTTGCAATATTTTTAGAAAGTAAGGGGGCATCAAGCATGAATTGATTTTCAGGGGACACCGGGCTGGCTGCATCTTTAAGTTCCTGTCTGATGTATAGGTTGGCATCCTGGGCCATTTCCAGCAAATTGTTCTTTGATTGATTGACATAATAGTAGGAAGTTCCCTGAAAGACACAAAATACAACAATCAGAAATGCAAAAGCAAAAAGAACGATATTGTAAATGATCATCCGGTTTCGGTAACTCAGCTGCATTAGAGTTTCCTCATTTTATATCCAATTCCAAAAACAGTTTGAATATACTTATTCCCGTTGGTATCAATCTTTCGTCGGATTCTTTGGACATGCATATCAACTGTACGGGTATCACCGTAATAGTCATAACCCCAGATTTTTTCCAGCAATACATCCCGAGGGAAAACTTGTTCTAAATTTGAGGCCAGCAGGAAAAGAAGTTCGAATTCTTTAGGAGTTAAATGGATTTCTTTTTCTTTGAGTAAAACCATTCGTTCATCTGAATAGATGCTCAATTCTCCGTTTTTAAGAAGCGTTTCATGTTTCTTAGGTTCAATCGTCGTTTTTGAACGTCTTAAATGGGCTTTGACTCTGGCTAGAAGTTCCCGATTATCAAAAGGCTTTGTGATAAAATCATCAGCTCCCAGTTCCAAACCTAAAACCTTATCAATAATGTCGGTTTTAGCAGTGAGAAGAATAATAGGAACCCCCAATTGTGGGGCGAGCTCACGACAAACATCGTAACCATTCTTTTTTGGAAGCATAATATCCAATATAACCAGGTCCGGGTGGGTGGCTAAGGCTTTTTCCACAGCTTCCATGCCATCATAGGCGGTTTCAACCTGATAACCCTCAAATTCAAGTTCCAGCTTTATTAGATCAACAATGGCTGCTTCATCATCAACCACAAGTATTTTTTCATTCATTTTTTACCTTCTTTCTAAATTTTTTCACCTAATGGTGAATTGATTTTTAAAACCAGAGGTGGCATTGCTCTTTGTTTTGAATTGCTCCTAAAACGCGGTCATCCATATCCGGCATGGTTTTGCGGAGTTCTTTTATCATATTCTTTATGTCTTCACGTTTGGTAAGACCATTGGCAGGACAGGTGCTTTGGATCACTGGAAGGTTTTTCATTTCAGAATCACTGATAATATCACGTTCCTTAACAAAGATTAAAGGGCGGATCACGGTGATATCCTTGCGATCAAGATAGGTCACCGGAGAAAAGGTGTTAATCCGACCTTCGTAAAAGAGGCTTAGGAAAAAGGTTTCAATGGCATCGTCAGCGTGGTGGCCAAGAGCAATGGTTCGGCAACCTCTTTCAATGGTCAGATTATGAAGAGCTCCACGTTTCATCCGAGCACAAAGGGAGCAAGGGTTTTTTTCCTGACGTTCTTCAAATACTATGGGACCGATCTTTGTTTTTTTTATGGTGTAAGGCACGTCGAGCTTGGCACATAAATCTGCCAATGGGGTGAGATCCATGCCGCCAAAGCCCATATCCAAGGTAATGCCTTCCAGTTCAAAGGGAATTGGTGAGAAGCTTTGGAAGCGTTTCATGGCAACCAAAAGCGCAGTACTGTCTTTACCGCCGGAAAGACCGATGGCAATACGGTCTCCTGGTTTTATCATTTCATATTTTTCAACACCCCTTCGCAGGGGTCCGAGAATTTTTTTCACGTTGTTTTCTCCTGAGTTTTCTTATTGTCAGACCCGATACTTGCAAAAAACACCCTAAATAGGTACAATATAAGCTAAAGTAATGTGTCATCATTATCTTAACATTTATAGAGAAAGAATAAAAGGGGATTATCTTATATGCGGCAGGCAATTATCAATTTGTTTGGTTTTTTACCGATCTGACTTGCTTTGTTGCGGCGGGATTGTTCCCGATTTAATAAGTTTTGACTTGAATTTAATTCGAATGAGGGGTAGAAAATGGCTTTATCAAGTGAATTTTATAGTAAGAATCGAAATAGTATGGGAAATATATTGGATAACAACAGCATGGCTATTATATATTCAGGAAGAGAAATCTCCATGACCGCGGATGCAAATTATCCATTTTACACCAACAATAATTTTTATTATCTCACTGGTATTACTGAACCTGAGGTTGTCCTGGTTTTGATGAAAAACAACCAGGGGATGGTTGCTGAGAAATTATTTATTGAAGAAGCTGACCTGGAAAAGGAAAAATGGGTTGGCAAAAAGATAAGTAAGACAGAAGCAGAAATACAATCTGGGATTTGTGAAATCCATTATATGAAAGAGCTGCCAAAAGAAATAGACTGTTCTGAAAAATCCAGGACCCTTTACTTTGATTTTAAGGTTCCTGCCCATCAAAGCTTTAAAACCGAAGATAAAGACATGAAATTATTTTTAAAAAATTGTGAGCCAAAAGATTTGCATCCCATATTTTCACAGATGAGGATCATTAAAACCCCAGAAGAAGTGACCATGATTAAAAAGGCCAATGCCGTTACAAAAAAAGCCTTTGAGGCAATGGCTTCGGAACTAAAACCAGGGGTTTACGAGTACGATTTGGCAGCTCTTTTTGAATACTGTGTAAAAAAAGCAGGGGCAGACGGACTTGCTTTTGAAACCATTGCAGCCACGGGAAAAAACGCCATCACCCTTCATTATGTGTCAAACCGATCAAAGACAAAAGAAGGAGAACTCATTCTCTTTGACCTGGGAGCAAGGGTTGAGGGCTATTGCAGTGATATCAGCCGCACATTAGCGGTTAACGGTGAAATGACAGTAACCCAGGAAAAGGCTTGGAACATTGTTGAAGAGGTGCAAAAAGAATTAATTAAAGCCTATAAACCAGGGGCAGTCATGAAAGACCTTCAGGCATTAACCAAAGCCTTGTTTTCAGAAAAATGCTGCCGTGCAGGTTTTTTTCCTGAAAATGGTGATATTACTCAGTTTTATTATCATGGCATTGGCCATTCTCTGGGTCTCGATACCCATGATTTAAAGCCGGAGGGTGATTTGGTCCTGGCACCGGGAATGGTGATGACGGTTGAACCCGGGCTTTATATGAAAGAACTTGAAATTGGCATCCGGATAGAGGATGATGTGGTCATTACATCAAAAGGCTGCGAGGTATTATAAAAACATTATAATAACCTTAAAAAAATCTCAATCCTTGACAAATGCATGGATGAAGGATATCATTAAAAAAAGTAACTGAATATTTACCTATCCAGAGAGGTGGAGGGACAGGCCCGATGAAACCCGGCAACCAGCGAAAGCATGGTGCCAACACCTGCGGATTTTTTTCGCAATGATGGGATTTAATGGAAAACATTAACCTCGTCAATTGACGAGGTTTTCTTTATTGACAGGTAAATAGACATTACAGAAATTACAGAAGGAGAAAAATTATGAAAAAGTTGTTTACGTCTGAATCAGTAACCGAAGGGCATCCCGATAAGATGTGTGATCAGATTTCTGATGCCATCCTGGATGCTATTATTGAACAGGATCCGATGGCCCGGGTCGCCTGTGAAACAATGGCCACAACAGGATTGATCCTGGTCGGTGGGGAAATTACCACCAACTGCTATGTTGATATTTCCCATTTGGTGCGGGAAACCGTACGAGAAATTGGTTATGACCGTGCAAAATATGGCTTTGACTGTGATACCTGCGCAGTGCTGATTGCCATAGATGAACAGTCCCCGGATATTGCCATGGGTGTTAATGAAGCTTTGGAATCAAAACAAGGTCAATTAACAGAAAAAACGCTGGCAATTGGTGCCGGGGACCAAGGAATGATGTTTGGGTTTGCCTGTAACGAAACGCCGGAACTGATGCCGCTTCCTATTTCATTAGCCCATAAACTTGCAAAACGTCTTGCCGATATTCGAAAACAGAAGTTAGTCGATTACCTGCGACCGGACGGAAAAACCCAGGTGACGGTTGAATATGATGATGGCGTACCCACACGGGTTGATACTGTGGTTATTTCCACTCAGCATTGTGCATCGGTAAGCCTGGAAACCATTCGTAAGGATATCATAGAACATGTCATTAAGGCAGTTATAGAGCCTGAATTTTTAGATGCAGATACAAAATATTTTATTAATCCAACCGGACGCTTTGTTATTGGTGGTCCCCAGGGTGATGCCGGTCTCACCGGTCGAAAGATTATTGTTGATACCTATGGTGGCTCAGGCCGTCATGGTGGTGGTGCCTTCTCGGGAAAAGATCCAACAAAAGTAGATCGTTCCGGGGCCTATGCCGCCCGTCATGTTGCCAAAAATATTGTTGCCGCAGGATTAGCAGATAGATGCGAGGTTGAACTGGCCTATGCTATCGGGGTTGCCAAACCGGTTTCCATTTATGTAGAAACCTTCGGTACCGGAACAATATCAGATGATAAAATTGTAGAGCTTATCGAAAAGCATTTTGATCTTCGACCAGCCGCAATTATTAAAAATCTGAATCTTCGTAGGCCTATTTATAAACAAATAGCTGCCTATGGTCATTTTGGTCGACCAGATATCGATCTGCCATGGGAACGTCTTGACATGGTGGAAAAGCTGAAAAGCAACAGTTAGAAGATGATACAAAAAAGAAGCGATCATTATTAATTTAATGAACGTTTCTTTTTTAGTGACTAAAATACATGATAGTTTAGCAAGTTGACCTATTTTTCGATATTATTTGGATAAAATTTTGCAATTTAGATGTTTTTTATATGTTCATTCTTACTATTTTATGCTATAATACAATTGTTACAAAAAAAATGAAATGAATAATCCAAAATTTTAATAAATAAAGGGGTAAAAGGGTAAAATGAACAAACAAAAAATAATTTCAGGAATCGTTGCAGGGACATTGGTTTTTGCTTTAGCAGTGGCACCCGTATATGGCGCTACCCTTTCTGAACAACTTGCAGAAAGCAATGCAAGGCAAACAGAAGCTAAATTTCAGGTTGATATGACTCAGAATACCATTACCGGCATTGAAACTGAGATTAATAAAGTTAACGATGAAGTCAACAGAATCAGCGGTGTGATAGACTCTATTAATATTGAAGTAGCAGGTTTGGAATCAAATATTGCAAAAACCCAGGAAGAACTGAACATAGCAGAAGCAAAACGACTTGAACAGGAAGGGGCAATGAGCGATCGTGTTCGTACCATGTATATGTATGGTAACGGAAGTATCATGGAGTACTTGTTTTCTTCCACTGATTTCTCGGATTTTGCAACAAAGCTTGATATGTCACGTTATATTATTGAAGCAGACAAGAGCTCTTTAAAAGCCCTTGAAGAAACAAAAAAAGTAATTGATGAGAAAAAGCAAAGTATTGAATCTGACCGGCTAAAAACAGTTGCAAAAGCAGCAGAGCAAGAGACCGCATTAGGTGATCAGGAAAACGTCAAAGCCCAGAAAGATCAGCTTCTTGCCCAAAATCAAACAGTGCTGACCCAGTATAAAGCCATTGAAGATGCAGAGGCTGCAACATCAGCCGATATAGAAGGTCAAATTCAGGCCTACTACGCAGAGCAGGCAGCACAAGCAGCAGCAAAGCAGGCAGCAGCAGAGCAGGCAGCAGCAGAGCAGGCAGCGGCAGAACAAGGAGCCAATAATGATACCAGCGGTGGCAGCACCGACAACAATAATACCGGCAGCAGCAGTGATGACAATGAACCAGCTGCATCACCCAGTTATTCAAGTGGTTATCAATGGCCTTGTGGCGGTAGTATTACCAGTCCTTTTGGAAATCGGGATGATCCAATGGCCCCAGGATCTACACGATTTCATTCTGGAGTGGATATCGGGGCTTCTACCGGAACACCCGTTGCAGCTGCAGGAAATGGCGTTGTCATATCATCAGGTTACAATGGCGGTTACGGAAATTGTGTGATCATCGATCTTGGTAATGGTATTTCCGCACTTTATGCCCACATGAGCAGTATTAATGTATCTGCAGGACAAAGTATCAGTTCAGGACAAACGGTGGGTGCAGTAGGCAGTACCGGAAATTCCACCGGAGCACATTTGCATTTTGAAATGCGTAATTATGGTACAGCTGTCGATCCTAATACCTATTTCTAAACTATAAAACTTAAAGCCAAAAAGAGAGAAGAATATTCCAAATGGAATATGGCTTTTCTCTTTTTTTTATTGCCTATTAAAATTAACGTTACATTTGTTACAAATATTATATTCTTTAATGAAATAACTAGAAAAGTATGTTAAAATAGTCTGTGTGTGTTAGAGAACGTTAGAGTAGCTGAAGATAGGTATAATAACTGATATTAAGCTTACTATGCACCAATAACTTGGATTTGAAGTAAAATAATGACAATTTATCAGAAAAATGTAAAAATGATGTAACAATGCCAAATTGGTTGAAATACTTCAATGTTTTATATGATACTGATAGGAGTCACGGGAGTGGAAGTAGGATATGATTGAATTTAAAAATGTAACAAAAAGTTTTGAAAAGAATAAGAGTGATGCACTCAAGGATGTCAGTTTGTTTATTGATAAAGGAGAATTTGTTTTCCTTGTTGGTCGGAGTGGCGCGGGTAAGTCCACTTTTATTAAGCTTTTGTTAAGAGAAATCGATGCGACTAAAGGATCGATTTATATTAACAATTATAATGTGGCTAAACTTTCTAAAAAAGAAATCCCATATTTGCGACGTAAAATGGGTATTGTGTTTCAGGATTTCAGACTGCTGGAAAATAAAAGTGTTTATGAAAATGTCGCTTACGCTATGGAGATCATTGGAAAACCAGAAAAACAAATTCAAAAACGTGTCCCATTGGCATTGGATATGGTTGGGCTTTCCCATCGAATCAACCATTATCCCCATGAGCTTTCAGGTGGGGAGCAACAGCGAGTGGTTATTGCCCGGGCGATAATAAATAACCCATCCATTCTTATTTGCGATGAACCCACCGGAAACCTTGATCCGGAAACCTCTTATGAAATTATTTGTATCTTAGAAGAAATTAATCGCCGGGGAACAACCGTAGTGGTGGTCACCCATGATCGTGAAATTGTTGATAAAATGAAAAAGCGAGTTTTAACATTGGAAGATGGAATCCTTAAGGTAGATGATGCCACAGGGAGGTATGGCTATGAAGTTTAATTCACTGAAGACCATGCCCCATAATGTTATCCGTGATACCTTAAAAAGTATTGAACGAAATAACCTTATGAGTGTAGCATCAGTATTATCGGTTATTGCAGCTCTTATCATATTGGGAATTTTTTTAATTCTGACGATTAACGTCCAGTCAGTTACAAAGGATGTAGAATCCAAGCTGGAACTTAAGGTTTTCCTGCAATCAGGTTACACTGAAACCCAAAAAACGACCATCGAAGAGGCCCTTAAAAACAGTTCATTAATTGAATCTGTTAATTTCGAAAGCTCACAGGAAGCCCTGGACAAATTTACAGTGAGTTTACAAGACTATGCACCACTGTTAAGCGGTTATAATTCACAGAATAACCCAATGCCCGCATCCTTTATCATCAGATTGAAAAATCCCAATGATTTTCAAGCGGTTCAAACCCTGGCAATGACCTTTAAAGATCAGGGAGTTGAATACGTCCGTTATGGACAAGAGTATGTTGATGCACTGGTGACCTTTAATAAATTTACCAATACTTTAAGCATTGTGGTTTTAGGGGTCCTTTCATTAATATCTATTTTCATTATATATAACACCATTAAACTCACCGTTTTTGCCAGACGTCGAGAGATTGGAATTATGAAATACGTCGGTGCGACCAACGCCTATATCCGGGCCCCGTTTATCCTTGAAGGAACACTTTTAGGTTTGATGGGATCGGTGGTTGCTTTTCTGATTATTCGGATTGCCTACTATTATATATTAGGTCTTGTAGGGGGCAATCTTTTCCTTCCAGTGGGTGCGTCATTGGCATCGCCTGATGCTGTTATGGGGCAGTTGATCCTTTTCTTCCTGATTTATGGAGGTTTTATCGGTGCGGTTGGCAGTGTATTTGCAATACGTAAATTTTTAGATGTATAAGCCAAAGAAAACAATCGGTTTTCTGAAGAAATAAAGGGAGAAATTTTGAAATGATAAAAAGAAGAATCGTAACGGCTTTATTGACAGGGATCATCGCTTTGAGTGTGGTGATTGCTCCTGTTAATGCAGCATCGCTTTCAGATCAGCTTGCAGAAAGTAATCAACGGCAGGCGGATGCTCAATATCAGGTTGATATGACCCAAAATACCATTGCCGGGATTGAGACTGAGATAGGAAAAGCCAACGATGAAATGAGCCGTATTGGCGGTGTTATCGATGGCCTTAACGGCGAAATTGCTACGTTGGAAGCAAACATTGTTCAAACCCAACAGGAATTGGATGCTGCCGAAGCAAAACGCCTTGAACAGGAAACAGCTATGAATGAGCGTGTTCGAGCCATGTATATGTATGGGAATGGAAGCATGCTGGAATTCTTATTCTCATCATCAGATTTCGCGGATTTTGTTACAAAAGTGGATATGTCCCGTTATATTGTAGAATCCGATAAGGAAGCCTTAACAGCTTTAGAAGAAACTAAAAGAATCATTGATGAAAAAAAGAAGAGCATAGAAGCGGACCGTTTAGCAACGGTTAGTAAAAAAACAGAACAGGAAACAGCTTTGAATCAACAACAAGAAGTTAAAGCACAGAAGGACGAGCTTCTTGCTCAGAACCAGGCCATTCTGGGAGAAGCTCAGGCTAAGCTTGACGCCGAATCAGCTGAAGCAGCGAATATCAAAAATCAAATTGGAGCTTTGTTAGCCCAACAGAATGCAGCAAATGGATCTACAACAGGTGGTAATTCAAACTTTACACCATCCTCAGGTCAATATCAATGGCCTTGCGGCGGCAGTATTACAAGTCCCTTCGGACCTCGTACAGATCCATATACCGGATACCATGAAGGCGTTGATATTGGCGCTTCCACGGGAACACCTGTTTTAGCCATGGGAAACGCACAGGTTTTATCAGCTGGATATAATGGTGGTTATGGTAATTGTGTGATCATCGATATGGGCAATGGTCTCCAGGCTTATTATGGTCACTTGAGTGCAATTTCAGTATCGGCCGGACAAACAGTCAATAAAGGTGATGTGGTTGGAGCTGTTGGCTCAACTGGACATTCTACTGGACCGCATTTACATTTTGGTGTGATTTCCGGTGGAGGCTTCGTCGATCCTTTTGGAGTATTTTAAGGGTTTAACTGTACAATAAGCTTTAAAGAACAGGAGAAGAGAATCGTGATTCTTTTCTCCTGTTCTATTTTGTAAAAAATAAATTACAATGGGTGTTATTGGAGGATTATGGAAAATAATAATAAAAGAAGATGGATTGTTCTAGTGGTTGTTCTGTTATTAGTGACAAATATGCTTACCTTTGTATTTACCAATGCCGGAAACCTGGTTCTTGGGAATAAGGTGATCATAAATGCAGATAGCCAGGATACAGTCAATGGAATAAATAAATTATTAGAACTAAAGAAACAAATTGGAGCAGAATATTACAAAAATGTAGATGATAAAACCCTGATGGAAGGTGCCATTAAAGGAATGTTTGGCAGCCTCGGTGACCCATATAGCGCTTATTTTACAAGTGATGAGTTTAAATCCTATTTGGAATCTGCCACCGGCGTTTATGAAGGGGTTGGGATTGTTGTTTCAGAGGATGAAAATGGCATTACCACTGTTATTGCTCCTCAAAAAGGAACGCCTGCTGATGAAGCGGGAATAAAAACCGGAGATAAGATCATTAAGGTCAATGGAGAAGATGTGACTACTTTAGGATCTGATGAAGTGGTGATGCGGGTTCGAGGTCCGGCAGATACGACTGTTGATGTTTCTATTGCCAGAGGTGAGGAAACCATTGATCTCACGCTTACCCGAAAAGCCATTGAAGAAAAAACCGTAGATTCCCGGGTGATCGGTAATGCAGGGTACATTCAAATCAGTGAATTTACAAATAATACAACCACTGATTTTGCAACCCAGCTTGATGCCTTATTAGCCCAAAATATTTCAGGGCTGGTCATAGATCTCCGCGGTAACCCCGGTGGTGGTGTCAACGAATCAGTGGCCATTGCTGACCGCCTGTTGGGAAAAACCACGGTTGTTTATACGGTGGATAAATCAGGAAAACGAACGGATTATAATTCTGATGACACCCAGAGCTTAAAACTTCCCATGGTGGTTTTAATCGATGGCGGTTCAGCCAGTTCTGCAGAAATATTGGCGGGTGCTCTTCAGGATACCGGCGCAGCAACCCTGGTTGGAACAAAATCTTTTGGTAAAGGAATCGTTCAGGAAGTCATTGGAATTAAGGATGGCGGTGGATTTAAGGTCACCAATTCAGAATATTTCACCCCTAATGGCAACAGTATTAATAAGAAGGGTCTTGAACCAAACGTCGTTATTGATGCCAATGATTTTATGAAGAATAATATTTTCACAGATGCAGAGGATGTTCAGCTGCAAAAAGCCCTGGAAACTCTGGGAGTATAAAATAATAAAAGTTACAAGCATGCCCTTAGCAGCGTGCTCAGGTTGTCTAGAAAACACCGTACCGACCAATTGTTAATCAGTTGTGTGCTTCAATTCGTACAGGCTATCACCTGTTCGCCTTGAGGCACACAACACGATGTAACCAATTGTCGGTATTGCTTTACCTATTTGTCTACAGTCTCAGCATGTCCTTAGCGGCATGCTTTTTTAAGTTTAACCTTGTGTTTTCCTTAAAGGCTTATTTGGAAACATTCTATTCTATTGTCAACGGAAAAGACCTGTGATAGAATAATAGAACGAATGTTCAATGCTTCAAGCTGGAGGTACAACGTGGAAAAAAAGATGGTAAAACCATTTAAGGTTGTTTCTGAATATGAACCAAAAGGTGATCAGAAACAAGCGATTAAAAAAATCAGCAAAGGGATTGAGGATGGCCTGAAATTTCAAACCTTACTTGGAGTCACAGGTTCAGGAAAAACCTATACCATGGCGAAGGTCATTGAGGCCGTACAGAAACCAACCCTTGTCATTGCTCATAATAAAACCCTGGCAGCCCAACTCACCAATGAGTTTCGGAGCTTTTTTCCGGATAATGCAGTTGAGTATTTTGTGAGCTACTATGATTATTACCAACCCGAGGCCTATGTGCCTCATTCAGATTTGTTTATTGAAAAAGATTCATCAATTAATGATGAAATTGATAAGCTTCGCCATTCAGCCACGGCCTCATTATTTGAACGACGAGACGTAATTGTAGTGGCCAGTGTGTCCTGTATCTATGGTCTGGGAAGTCCCATTGACTATGAAAATCTGGTGCTTTCCCTTCGTCCGGGAATGGAAAAAGAACGGGATGCCATTATCAGAAAACTGGTAGATATTCAATACACCAGAAACGACATCGCTTTTGAGCGAAATAACTTTCGTGTGCGTGGAGACATTTTGGAAATATTTCCGGCATCATCATCGGAAAAAGCCATACGACTGGAATTTTTCGGGGACGAAATCGAACGTATCACTGAAGTAAATACCCTTACCGGGGAAATTTACGGAGAGCTCAACCATGTTTCGATTTTTCCCGCATCCCACTACACCACAACTCCGGAAAATCTGGAACGCGCCATTGCCGGTATACAAAAGGAATTGCGTCTGCGCTATGACGAGTATACCAACAATAACCAGCTCGTTGAAGCCCAGAGGATTCTCCAGAGAACGAATTATGATATAGAAATGCTCCGGGAAATGGGATATTGTAATGGCATCGAAAACTATACCCGTTATATTAATGGTCTGCCCCCAGGTTCACCTCCCTATACACTCATTGATTATTTTCCAAAAGATTTTTTAATGATTGCGGATGAATCTCATGTGTCCATTCCACAGATTGGCGGGATGTTTGCAGGAGATAAGGCTCGTAAGCGCAATCTGGTTGATTATGGCTTTCGAATGCCATCAGCCTATGATAATCGGCCACTGAATTTTCAGGAATTTGAAGGAAAAATCAATCAAATTGTTTTTACCACTGCCACCCCCAGAGCCTATGAGAATGAGCACAGTCAGCAAACCGTAGAGCAGATTATCCGTCCAACCGGGCTCATTGACCCGGAAATTACGGTTCGGCCCATTACCGGACAAATTGATGATCTTCTGGGAGAAATCCACAGGACAACTGACCAGGGGAACCGGGTATTGGTAACCACATTAACAAAGAAAATGGCAGAAGATCTTAGTCTGTTCCTTAAGGAAAATGGGATTAAGGTTAATTATTTACATTCGGATATTGATACCATTGAACGTATGAAAATCCTCAGAGATTTGCGTTTAGGGATTTTTGATGTCCTTGTTGGGATCAATCTCCTTCGGGAAGGACTTGATCTGCCGGAGGTTGGTTTGGTCGCCATTCTCGATGCAGATAAGGAAGGATTCCTCCGGTCTGAAACATCTTTGATTCAAACCATTGGCCGGGCAGCACGAAATCTGGAAGGTCATGTTATTATGTACGCCGATAAAATCACGCCTTCCATGGAACGAGCCATTGGTGAAACAAACCGCCGTCGTACCATTCAAACCGCCTATAACACAGAACATCATATTATTCCCAGATCAGTGAAAAAAGGAATTCGTGATATTATCGAGGCTACCAAGGTTGCCGAAGGACAGGAAGATTACATCATTGAGGATGCAACCTTTGAATCGGAAGCTAAAATCATGACCTTGGAAGTTGAAATGTTAGCCGCAGCCGAAGCCCTGGAATTTGAGCGTGCCGCAAAGATTCGGGATGAAATCCTACAACTAAAAAAGAGAAGAAATTAAAGGTCCCAGTTCAAAGGAGAACGATGAAATACATTGATATAAAAGGTGCCAAAGAGCACAATTTAAAAAATATCAGTCTTAAAATACCTCGGGAGCAGCTGGTGGTATTAACAGGACTGAGTGGGTCAGGGAAATCATCTCTGGCCTTTGATACGATTTATGCTGAAGGACAGCGCCGTTATGTGGAATCCCTTTCCTCCTATGCACGGCAATTTCTTGGACAAACCCAAAAACCCAACGTGGAAAGTATTGATGGATTATCTCCGGCAATTTCCATTGACCAGAAAACAACCAATCGTAACCCACGGTCCACGGTGGGTACGGTTACCGAAATATACGATTATTTGCGACTGCTCTATGCTCGGGTTGGGATTCCCCATTGTCCTAAATGCGGTAAGTTAGTGGAATCTCAGTCGGTGGATCAGATTGTGGATGTGCTTTTAGCACTTCCTGAAAAAACAAAATTCCAGATTCTGTCACCGGTGGTGAGAAGCGAAAAAGGGCAACATAAGAAAACCATTGATTTTATTAAAAAAGAAGGCTTTGTCCGGATTATTGTGGATGGTGAACCCATGGAGGTCACGGATGAGATTGAACTCGATAAAAATAAAAAACACACCATTGACGTTGTTGTGGATCGGCTGGTATCCAAGGAAGGCATTGGGAAACGCTTAACGGATTCGTTGGAAACCGCTTTGAAGATTTCCGGAGGTCTGGTTATTTCTGATGTAATTGGCGGAGAACGGCAGCTTTTCAGTGAAAAGTTATCCTGTGCCGATTGCGGCATTGCCATGGATGTATTGGAACCAAAAACATTTTCCTTTAATAATCCCTTTGGTATGTGCCCCGAATGTCATGGCCTGGGATTTCACCGGGAAATTGACCCGGACTTATTAATTCCGGATAAAAGTCTGTCCATTACCAATGGCGCTGTTAAATTCTTTGGATTAAAAAATGATTCAAAATATTATGTGAACCTGATTCGGGCATTGGCCGAAAAGTATCGTTTTTCATTGAGTGAACCCCTTGAAAATGCCCCTGAGGAATTTTTAGATGCACTTCTGTATGGTAGTCCGGAGGTCCTTGAAATTTCCTATGAGGGGAAGTTTTCCGGGACCTATTCTTCTACCTTTGAAGGCCTGGTGAAAAATATGGAACGCCGTTATCTGGAAACCGCCTCGGAACGGATGCGTAACCTTATCGAGCGGTATATGTCAGAAATTCCCTGTCCGAAATGCAACGGAAAACGACTGAACCCCATCAGTCTGGCGGTGACATTTCACGGAAAAAACATCATTGAATTAACAGATATGTCGGTGACCAACCTGATCAGACTTTTCAAGGAATTGGACATAACCCCCAGAGAAAAAATGATCGGGGACGCTATTTTCATTGAAATTAACGCCCGGCTTAACTTTCTGCACAATGTCGGACTGGATTATCTGACCCTTTCCAGAAATTCAGGAACCTTGTCCGGAGGAGAATCCCAAAGGATTCGTCTGGCAACTCAAATCGGCTCCGGGTTAGTGGGAGTATTATACGTTCTGGATGAACCAAGCATTGGCCTGCATCAACGGGATAACCAAAAGCTGTTGGGAACCCTGCGGCAGCTCACTAATTTAGGGAATACCCTGATTGTCGTGGAACACGACCAGGAAACCATGGAAGAAGCGGATTATATTGTTGACATCGGACCTGGCCCGGGAGTTCATGGCGGTGAAGTGGTTGCCACAGGGTCCATAGAGGAAATCATGGCGGTCCCTGAATCCATTACCGGCCAATATCTCAGTGGAAAAAAGAAAATCCCTATTCCCCAAACACGTCGGGAAGGCACCGGTGGTTCCTTAAAAGTCAAAGGTGCTAAAGCCAACAATTTAAAAAATATTGATGTGGATTTTCCCATGGGGAAATTCATTTGTGTTACCGGAGTTTCAGGATCAGGGAAAAGCACCCTTGTTAACGAAATCTTATATAAAGGCATTGCCCAAAAGCTCTATCACAGTTTTAAAAAGCCCGGGAAATATAAAAGTATTCAAGGGGTTGAGGCCATTGACAAAGTTATTGACATTGACCAGTCACCTATTGGCAGAACCCCAAGATCAAACCCGGCCACCTATACCGGGGTTTTTGATCTGATTCGCGATCTTTTTGCAAAAACACCGGAAGCAAAAACCCGGGGTTACCAAAAAGGACGATTCAGCTTTAACGTCAAGGGTGGACGCTGTGAAAAGTGCAGTGGCGACGGTATTCTGAAAATTGAAATGCATTTTCTCCCGGATGTGTATGTTCCCTGTGAAATTTGTGGGGGCAGGCGGTACAACCGTGAAACACTGGAGGTAAAATATAAAGGGAAAAATATCGCGGACATTTTAGAAATGACCGTTGAAGAAGCTCTGGCGTTTTTTGAAAACATCCCAAAAATCAATGAAAAGCTTAAAACTCTTTTTGATGTGGGGCTGAGCTATGTGAAGCTGGGTCAGCCATCAACCCAATTATCCGGGGGAGAAGCCCAACGCATTAAGCTGGCAACTGAATTAAGTAAACGAAATACCGGAAAGACCCTGTATATCCTGGATGAACCGACCACGGGGCTGCATATGGCGGATATCGACCGTCTCATCACCGTCCTGCAGCGACTGGCAGACAGCGGCAGCACCGTTGTGGTGATTGAGCATCAGTTGGATATGATAAAAGTGGCTGACCATATTATTGATTTAGGGCCTGAAGGCGGGGACGGCGGCGGCACCATTGTCGCTATGGGTACTCCTGAAGAAATTGCCGAAGTAGCCGAGTCTTACACAGGCCAGTACTTAAAAAAAATATTGCATTAAAAAAAGCATGAAGTTTGTCAATGGACAGCCTTCATGCTTTTTTAATTTTTCAGGAAACTTAATGTAAACTAAGAAAACGAAAATCTAATTGACAATGACATTCAATTAAAGTATAATGTGACTAACAGATGAAGAAGAAAAAGAGTGCGTTAAAAAGAAACTATTTTTTAAAACTTCCTTAATATTATGAGAAAGAAGGTGTTAGTTTTGCTTACTTTAAAAGATTTAAGACCAGGCCAGAAAGCCTGCGTCGATTCCATCATGGTAGAAGGTATCATGCGGCGTAAACTGATGGATATGGGTGTTACACCCGGAGTTGAAATTGAGGTTAACAAAACAGCACCCTTTGGGGATCCCATTGAAGTACGACTAAGAGGATATGCTTTAAGTCTCAGGAAGAAAGACGCACAAAATATTATAATGATTTAAAAGGCTTTAGCTAAACCACCTTATAAGGTGGTTTAGTTCTTTCAAAGAATACAAACAGATCGTAACTAGAGAATTGAGGAAATGTATGAAATATAAGGTCGCATTGGCGGGTAATCCTAATTCAGGAAAAACCACATTATTTAATTGCCTCACCGGGAGTAATCTCTATGTAGGAAACTGGCCAGGAGTGACAGTAGAAAAAAAAGAAGGCGATTTAAAAAACACCACAGAGAAAATTACGTTAGTCGATCTTCCCGGGATTTATTCCCTGGCACCTTATTCCATAGATGAGATTGTTTCTCGGAATTATTTATTGGAAGGGTCTCCGGATCTGATCATTAATATTATCGACGCATCCAACATTGAACGAAACCTTTACCTGAGCACTCAGCTCATGGAGCTGGATTGTCCTATCGTTGGGGTACTTAACATGATGGATATTGTGGAAAAAAAAGGAATTACTCTGGATATAAAGTCTTTGGAAAAATCCTTCGGGTTTCCCTTTATTGAAATATCAGCCCAAAGAGAAACCGGCATCAATGAACTGATTAATTTTGTTGTAGAAAAACTTAAACATCCTGTAAAGCGCGAAATGCCAGGGATTTTTCCTCCGGAAATCACAGCCATGTTCAAAGAATTTGATGATCAGATTCAAGTGAAGTACCCGGATATTTTAACTGATTATCCGGTGGCATTTCGAAGCGTAAAGCTTATTGAAAAGGACGAGGAGGTGCTTTCCAAAATCCATGAGAGTTTTGGACTGTTAGAGGACATTTATGAAACCCGAAAGAAAATTGAAAGCTTTTCAGGACATGATGTGGATAGTACCATTGCGGATTACCGCTATCGTTTTATTACCGACAGTGTAAAAAAAGCAACTAAAATAGTCCGGGAGAACACCCATCTTTTCCAGGACAAGCTGGATAAGATTCTGATGAACCGCTATGCAGCTTTACCGATCTTCTTTCTTTTTATGTTCATTATTTACTACGTTTCCATTACTCTGGTCGGACAGTATACGATTGGTGGCATCGAATGGTTTATCAATGAGGTTCTCATTGTAAATGTTACCAATGTATTGGGCAGTCTGGGAGTTGCTGACTGGCTCATTTCATTAATTAATAATGGTGTCATTACCGGGGTTGGAGCAGTTTTAACCTTTGTGCCCCAGCTAGTGGCATTGTTTTTTTTCATCTCAATACTGGAAGACAGCGGCTATATGGCAAGGGTTGCCTTTATGATGGATCGAATTTTTCGACGATTCGGTCTTTCTGGAAAATCGTTTATTCCCATGGTTGTTGGCCTGGGTTGCTCAGTTCCCGGAATTATGGCAACACGGACTTTGGAAAATGAACGTGAACGTAAGCTTACAGCAGTGCTCACGCCTTTCATTTCCTGTGGTGCAAAAATGCCGATTTATGTGCTTATGGCTTCGGTGTTTTTTACAACGAACCAAACCTTGCTTGTTTTTTCACTGTATATTGTCAGTCTTTTTGCGGTTTTTGTTTCAGGCTTTATCCTTTCAAAAACCTGGTTTAAGGGAGCAGATTCAGGGTATCTTCTTGAGATTCCACCCCTTCGCTTACCAAAATTAAAAAATACAGTCACCCAGGTATGGCAACGAATTAAAGAATTCCTTATTCGGGCAGGAACCATTATTTTTGCAGTATCCGTTTTGCTTTGGTTTTTAATGAATTATACTTTAGGTTTACAGCCGGTTCAGACTCCAGACCAAAGTATATTGGCCACTTTTGGTAACTTCATTGCCCCAATTTTTGTGCCTCTGGGTTTTGGAAATCCAGTTGCTTCGGTGGCTTTACTCACAGGGATAGCAGCCAAAGAAATGATTATCAGTACGATGAGTGTTTTACTGTCCAGTGCGACTGGCGGTTTTACTTTAGCCTTAAGCCAGGTTTTCACCCCGGTGTCAGCATACAGTTTCGTGATATTCGTACTACTGGCATCACCCTGTATGGCTGCCCTTGCCACAATGAAGAAGGAATTAGGAAACTGGAAGGACTTTCTCTTTGCACTGGCATATCAGCTTGGATTAGCCTATGGCGTCGCATTCATTATTTACCAGGTAGGAAGTCGAATTTTTGGGTAATCAAATCCAAAAAAGTTATATCAGAAAGAAGGATTAAAAATGATTACGTGGATTTTAGCAGCACTGATTATCGGAGCGGCAGCCTATATTATTTACAAGAAGATTAAGAAAATAAAATCAGGAGATTTTTCCTGTGAAGGCTGTAAAGGTGGGGAAAGCTGTTCCGGTTGCAAAACTGAAGCAAAACCACCGGAAGATAAAAATTAAATCAATCACACACAAAAAAAAAGCTCTCATGGATGAATATGAGAGCATTTTTTTGTGTACTTAAAACTTTAGGGATGATCTGATTCATTAAGATTGAAAGGTGATCTTATTTATTAAAGTTGTAAGAATATGTTCAGTACGATATAATAAATCAGTAGTATAGGATATGGGTTCAATAAGCATAGAATCCATTGTGGCTAAATTGAAAGGAAAAAAAAGATGAATAACATAGTTTATGCAGTTGACTTCATACTAAATCTTGATAAATCTTTATTTGGAATCATCCAAAATTACGGGTTGTGGACCTATTTGTTATTATTCCTTATTATTTTTTGCGAAACAGGATTGGTGATTACACCATTTTTACCCGGAGACTCCTTAATATTTGCATCCGGAGCGTTAGCGGCCATGGGGTCACTTAATGTTTTTGCTTTTTTTATTGTATTTTTGTCAGCTGCAGTGCTGGGTGATACCGTAAACTATTATATTGGGAAAAAAATTGGAACTAAAATTTTAGAAAAAGAGAACATGCGATTTATAAAAAAAGAATATATTATCAAGGCTCATACGTTTTATGAAAAACATGGTTCCATGACCATCGTCATTGGACGGTTTATTCCTATCATTAGGACCTTCGTTCCTTTCGTAGCCGGTATGGGAGAAATGAATTATATGAAGTTTATCGCCTACAATATATTAGGTGGATTTCTATGGGTAACCCTATTTATAGGTGGAGGGTATTTCTTTGGGAATTTACCGTTTATTCAAGATAATTTTTCGTTTGTTTTAATTGCGATTATTGTTATCTCAATCGTTCCAGTGATTATTACCTTTATAAAGGAACGGAAAGATGCTAAGGCCTATTAATATCAGTTCCACTCCAGTAAATGAACGGAGTGACTGATATTTTCCCAGTTTGCTGAAAAATGAGCATTAAAAAAACCTGGATTTTATATCCAGGTTTTTTTAATTAAATACTTAAGGAACTATGCAATAAAAACGTTTGTAGCTTGTAAGCCACGGTCAGTTTTTTCAGTGTCAAAAGTAACACGTTGTCCTTCGACAAGGTTTTTACGACCATCTGCGATAATTGCTGAGAAATGTACAAATACATCTTCGCCACCATCAATCGAAATAAAACCAAATCCTTTTTCCTCGTTAAACCATTTTACTGTACCATTATTCATTTTGGTACCTCCTGTTTTCTAAAATTAATCTTGATGCAAAAAGCAAAAACACATATTTTTGTAAAGCATTTTAAACCGCAAATGACTTACAAAAATATGTGAAATCAATAAATACACTTTAATCTACCTCCTATAATACAGCAAGAAAGTTTGTTTGTCAAATGATTTCAATGAAAATTAAGCCTTTTTTAAAAAAAAATCCCAAAATACATCGTTTTCTCTAAAAATATACCCTTTTTAGAGAAAAAGGCTCCTGAAACTAGTCAGGAGCCTTTGAGGGAAAAAAGCTTAACTCAAGACTTATATGATACAATGCTTCTTGAAGTCAACAGACTCATACTTACGTTTTAAAAGTTCTTTGGCTTCCTTAATAACTTCGGTTTCTGAAATAGGAAGTCGTATTTCACGTATCTCAATGATTTTAAAGGGATTATCTTTAATCGTTTTTGTCAGGGTATAACCACCATAAATTTTTGGAACAATCTTAACTTCAAAATTACCAATAGTAATCAGGGTATTGAGGCCATCGACGATTATCTTTTCAAACATGGTAACACTTCCTTTCATATTAATTCTAAATTACAGTTAGTATTGTTATTATACCAAAACCAAGAGTGAAATAAACAAAAAAATTCAAAAAAATATAAATTTAAGGGTTCAGGATACCCAAGGTGAAAAAAGCATGTATGATAGAAATAAATTGAAAGAATTGCCTCAAAGCCCGGGGATCTATATGATGAAGAACCTTCAAGGAGACATTATCTACGTGGGAAAGGCCATCAATCTCCGCAATCGAGTACGCCAATATTTTCATTCGACCCAAAATCTTACAGCTAAAACCGCTGTTTTGGTTTCCCACATCGAGGAAATTGAAACGATGGTCACCGACTCTGAAATGGAAGCTCTTATTCTTGAGTGCAACCTCATTAAAAAATATCGACCCCGATATAATATTTTGTTAAAGGACGATAAAAACTACCCATGGATAAAGGTAACCGTTGATGAGGAATACCCCAGGATTATGATGACTCGGGAACATAAAAAGGATGGCAGCAAATATTTTGGCCCGTTTACCAGCGGTTTTGCAGTAAAGAATACCATTGAAGCCATTTTAAAAATTTATCCCTTGAGAACATGTAATCGACAAATCGCTTACGAGAAAAAAATAGGCCGGCCTTGCTTAAATTATCATATCGGCCAATGTCACGGACCCTGCCAGGGAAATGTTTCAAAACAAAAATATGAAAAAGAAATTAAAGAGATAGTGGATATTCTTAATGGCCGCCATCTTGAATTAATCAAAACGCTTAATGAAAAAATGCAGATTGCAGCGGTTAGTCAAGATTATGAAGAAGCTGGTAAACTCAGAGATCAAATCTCCGGCATAAAGCATATTGTCGAAAAACAGAAAATTATTTCCAGCGCAAAACAGGATCAGGACTTTATTGCATTGGCAGCTGAAGATGATCTCGGCTGCGTCCAGGTTTTTCATGTTAGAGAAGGAAAGCTCATGGGCAGCGATCATCTTTTTCTTGAAGGCATTGCCGAGGTTGAACCAGCGGAAATTATGGAAAGCTTTGTCAAACAGTACTATGCAACCTGTGGTTTTATTCCTAAAGAAATCATTTTAAAAGAGACATTAACCGATGGGATACCCATTAGCCAGTGGCTCAGTCAACTGGCTGGGAAAAGAATCGATCTTTTAACGCCGCAACGGGGGCAGAAGGTAAGAATGTTGGAAATGGTTGGAGAAAATGCCGACCTTGCTTTGAAACAGCGTGTTCTTGAAAAACGACAGAAAGAAGAACACTCTAAAAGCCGACTCCATGGGTTGGCAGATCTTTTAGGGTTGGAAAAACTGCCCGAACGGATTGAAGCTTATGATATTTCCCATATTAGCGGCACCAATAATGTGGGAGGGATGGTGGTTTTTACTGATGGAAAAATAAATCGGAAAGCCTGCCGACGATTTAAAATAAAATCGGTTGATGGACAAAATGATTATGCCAGTATGCAGGAAATGGTATTTCGCCGAATGGAACGGGCTATGAAAACAGAGGAGAAAAACACCTTCTTGCCTTTGCCTGAGATTATTATGGTTGATGGTGGGGTTGGACACGTATCAGCCATTGAAAGTATTGTTTCTCTTTACCCGGTAAATATTCCGGTTTGCGGGTTGGTAAAGGATGATCATCACCGCCTGAGAGGCATTTTTTTCAAAGGAGAAGAATATCCTTTGAAAAAAGCAACGCCATTAGGGACGTTTATTTTTGAAATATCCGAGGAGGTTCACCGGTATGCTTTGGGCTATCATCAGATTCTAAGAAAAAAAGGAATGCTTGCTTCCAACCTGGAAGAAATACCAGGGGTAGGAAAAAAACGGCGGCAGGCCCTGATGGCTCACTTTGGACGGATTGAAAACATAAAAAAAGCAACACGAGAAGAGCTAGTAAAAGTCTCCGGGATGAATGAAAAAACCGCTCAGGCCATTGTTGAACATTTTCAAATAATTGATGAAAAATCTTTTGCAAAATTAAACGAAGAGGTAAAATAATTTGAGTAAATTAATAAGTAATAAATCGCTAAACAGATATGGAGAGAAAATGAATGGCAAGGTGACGATTGATAACTTTTGCAGAGAGCTCAATCTGGAAAAAATCTACTGTGATTCCAGTGAAATAGATTTAACAGATTGTGGCATAAACCGTCCCGGCATCCAACTCCACGGTTATTACAAACACTTTGACGCCAACCGTATTCAAGTCATCGGAAAAGTGGAAATTTCCTATTTATTGGATTTAGACCCGGAAGTAAGAAAACAGAAAATTGATGATTTCTTTGCTTTTGAATTTCCCTGTTTTATTGTGTGCTGGAATTTGGATGAAGTGGATCTCTTTTTAGAAGCCGCAAAAAAACACGGACGGACTCTTTTAAAAAGCAACGAACATACCACTTCACTTTTTTACCATCTCATTGATTATATTGATCGACTGACAGCACCAATGGTCAGCCTTCATGGGGTATTAGTAGAGGTCTTTGGGGTTGGCGTGCTGATTACCGGCCCAAGCGGTATTGGAAAAAGCGAAACAGCCCTGGAAATTGTTAAACGCGGCCATTGCCTGATTGCCGATGACGTGGTTGAAGTGACACGTATCCGGGATAGCCACCTGATGGGAACCGCACCGGTATTGCTCCAACATTTTATGGAAATCAGGGGCATTGGCATTATTGATATAAAAACACTTTATGGGGCTCGGGGAGTCAAACAAGTGGTGGAAATCGACATGGTCATTCGCCTGGAAAACTGGGATGAGCGATCTCCCTATGACCGTCTGGGGCTTGATGAAACAAAACTGGATATTTTAGGACTTGAGATACCCGAAGTTATGATTCCCGTATCAGGAGGACGTAATTTGGCCTGTATCATTGAAACAGCGGCCATTAATAATCGGACCAAACAATACGGTTATCACTCTGCCCAGGTATTCTGTGATAGAGTGGCTCACCAAAATGAGCTTGAAGCAGAGAATAGAAAGAATAAGTAAGCAATTGCGAAAGTACCGTAAGCTTCGCTGTCTGTTTACATGAAACAATTTTTCCACTATACGTCGGACAGTCTAACGACTGTTCGCCTATACGTTATAAAATCATTTTCGCGAAGGCAACGAGCCAATCACAAGCTCGCTTGTAGTTGGCGACTGCCCGCGAACCATAAGAAATTCGCATAGCGATTTCTTATGGTTATGAAAACTGACATCAAAGCAAATTACGGTTGTATTTATGAATTTTGCAATTTATTAAAACGAGAAAAACAAAGGAGAATGAATGCGAAATTATGTTTTAGATGCCCATGCACACACCCTGGTCTGTGGACATGGTTATAGTACAATCACTGAGCTGGCTAATGCAGCTGCTGAAAAAAAGTTGGAACTGATCTGTCTGACGGAACACGGACCTGAGCTTCCGGGAGCACCGGAGCCGGTATTTTTTGGAAACTATCGGATTATACCCGGGTTAATTAATAACGTTAAAATACTTAAAGGAATAGAAAGTAATATTTTGGATGATCAGGGGAATACGGACATTCCGATGAATTATATCCAAGCCCTGGAGATTATTTCAGCCTCATTGCATACACCCACCTTTAAACCAAAATCAAAAAATGAAAATACCAGTGCGGTTTTAGGGGCAATTGCCAATCCTCATGTGGATTTTATCTGTCATCTGGGGAATCCTCAATATGATCTTGATTATGAAGCCATTCTCCAGGATGCGAAAAAAACCAATACCCTTATCGAAATTAATAATGCTTCATTCTTTGTCCGGCGGGGATCAAAGCCAAACTGCGAATGGATAGCCAATCGCTGCAAAGAATTGGAGTTGCCCATTATTATTGGAAGTGACACCCATTTTGCAACAGATATTGGTGATTTCACTTATGTGGATAAGGTTCTTAATGCAGTTGATTTCCCTGATGAGCTCATTATTAATTTAGAAACAAAACGTCTGACTGATTATCTGGAGGCTAAAGGGCGAGTTCTTTTTAAGGATCCAAGGCAGTATGCGGAAGATTTATTTTCACAAAAAGATGAAACTGTGGTAAAATAATCTGAAAAGACCATGGTGAACTGTCATAAAAAGTTTAGAAGGGAATCCAAGCATGACTATTAAAATCATTACTGATTCTGCCTGTGATATTATAGAGGTGGATCAGCGGTCATATAATATTGAAATAATGCCCGTTTATGTCACCCAGGATGAAAAGAACTATCGGGATGGCATTGATATCACTTCTGAACTTGTTTATGAAAATATGCGCAAGGGTGTGCGATACAAGACATCCCAGATTCCCTATGGCGATTTTTTTAAACGTTTTGAAGAATTAATCCTTGAGAAACAGGCATTTATTTACCTTGGCTTTTCCAGCGGACTTTCCGGCACCTACCAGGCTGCTGCTTTGGCAGAAAGAGATCTTAAAGAAAAATATCCTGAAGCTATTTTTAAAGTCATTGATACAAAAGCAGTATGCTATGGTTTAGGACTCATGGTTTATGGGGTTGCCAGGGCAGCGAATAATAATGAAAACATGGATGAACTCATCAAACGCATTGATTACTACATTAAACACGTAAAGCATGTCTTTACGGTAACTGACCTGCAATATCTTTATCGGGGCGGCAGATTGAATAAAGGAACCGCCATCATCGGTAATATGCTTCATATTAATCCCCTGCTTGAGGTTGATAAAGTAGGAGAGCTTCATCAGATTGATAAGATTCGCGGAGAAAAAAAACTCCTCAAAAAAATGGTGGGCTATTTAGAGGAATATGGGGATCGGATGGATATTCAGACCATTGGCATCAGTCACGCAGATAACCCGGAATTGGCAGCAGGTTTTGTAAAAATTGCCAGTAAGCGATTTAATACGGATAATTTTAAAATTGTGACCATGGGTGCAACCATTGGAACCCATTCAGGTCCCGGAACCCTGGCGGTTTTTTTCTTCGATGAATGGAAGGAATGGGCTCGGTTTTAAACCGAATTTTGCCTAATCCAATAAGAATATAAAATTAGAAAATTCCGAAATTTATAAACACAATCGTAAATTGCTTTGATGTCAGTTTTCATAAACAATTTTATAACGTATAGGCGAACAGTCGTTAGACTGTCCGACGTATAGTGGAAAAATTGTTTCATGTAAACAGACAGCGAAGCTCACGGTACTTTCGGAATTACCTGGAAAATAAAAATAATAAGGAGTAATATGTTAGATAAGTTAGATTTTTTAGCAGGAAAATATGCTGAATTAAATGAGAAAATTAGTGATCCGGAAATAATTGGGGATCAGAACCAGTGGCGAAGGCTCATGAAAGAGCAATCTCACATGCAACCCATCATTGAAAAATATAATGAGTATACAGCAGCACTCAGCGGCATTACGGATACCAAAGAAATGCTTGCAGACAAACAACTGGAAAGTGATTTCAAGGAAATGGCAGAAGCCGAACTGCAGGAGCTTACCGAAAAAAAAGTTGTTTTAGAAGAGGAATTGAGAGTGCTTTTATTGCCCAAGGACCCCAATGATGATAAAAATGTTATTGTCGAAGTTCGGGCCGGAGCCGGTGGAAGTGAAGCCGCCCTTTTTGCCGGTGATCTCTTTAGAATGTTTACCCGGTATGCTGAACGTCAAGGGTGGAAAAGTGAAATCCTTAGCTCAAGCATTCCCGATATTGGTGGGATTAAGGAAATAATCTTTTCCATTGAAGGAACCGGTGCATTCAGTCGCCTGAAATACGAAAGTGGGGTTCACCGTGTTCAACGAATCCCAACCACTGAATCCGGAGGACGTATTCATACCTCAACCGCTACCGTTGCAGTGCTTCCAGAAGCCGAGGATGTTGAAATTGATATCAGTGCCAACGATTTAAGAATTGATGTTTACCGCTCATCCGGTAATGGCGGACAAAGTGTTAACACCACCGACTCCGCCGTTCGGATTACCCACCTCCCAACAGGTATGGTAGCGACCTGTCAGGATGAGAAGTCCCAGCTAAAGAACAAAGATAAGGCCTTAAAAATATTAAAAGCCAGAATTCTTGAGATAGAAACCCAGAAACAACAAAGTGAGATTGCGGAAAATCGAAAAAGTCAGGTTGGTACCGGAGATCGCAGTGAACGCATACGGACCTATAACTTTCCTCAGGGACGTATTTCAGATCATCGTATCGGCGTGACCGTTTACCAGCTTGAAGCCTTTTTAGATGGGGATATTGACGAAATGGTGAATGCCTTAATTACCAGTGATCAGGCTGAAAAGTTAAAACAACATTCTTAAAAAATGAAGGTGCTGCAATTTTTCTTAACTGGATTAATAATATTTACCATTCTTATACTGTCAGGTTACATTTATGCCAGATATATTGAACCGAACCTTCTGGTGATTACAACTGAAAAGCTGGAAAGTTCAGAACTTGAAGCGCCCCTTAAAATTGTTTTTTTTGGAGACACTCATTTTGGAGAATTATATGATGTCAGTCAATTGGATCGGATTGTAAAGAAAATAAATGCAGAAAACCCGGATATTGTTATTTTCACAGGCGATCTTATTGGAGCCTCCGGACATTACACCGGCAATCCTGAACGTATTTCCCAGGGGTTGGATCAGATCCAGGCAACCTATGGTAAATATGCTATTTGGGGGAACCATGATTATGCTTTACTGGAAAAATATGATTACAAAGGAATTATGAACGCCGGAGGGTTTGAGGTTTTAGTTAATGACTGGCTGGACATTTCTGAGATAAATGTGAGACTTCTGGGTCTTGATGATTATATTAAGGGATTCCCGAAGAGAGAACTGGGGGAAGATGCTTTGGATAGCGCCTATAATATTCTGTTGACCCATGAGCCGGATGTCGTGGATGAAATGGATATTAACGGCATTCAATTGGTTTTAGCGGGACATACTCATGGGGGACAAATTTCAATTCCTTATTTGACAAAAAGAATTCTCCCGACAGGAGGAGAAAAATATATTAGAGGGCTATTTACCATCGGTACCACTGGTCAAACAGACCTTTTTGTAACAAAAGGCATTGGGATGACTGAGCTTCCCTTTCGCTTTACGAATGCGCCGGAGATCGTATCAATTAAAGTAGATAAACAAGAAGTTTATTAAAAGTTAAAAGGAAGGATGTTTCCAGTCATTGGAAAATCCTTCCTTTTTTTTTATTAAGCTTTTGTGAGATCTACAGTGCCGTTGGCATTTAACGTGTTTTTAATACGACTGATTGCATGTTTTACCGCCGGGATGCAAAGCAAGAGAACGGTGATCACGGCTTCGGTTCCCATATAAGCACCATTATAAACAAGGGACCAGGTAAATCCATTAAAGCCCTCAGGGGCATACATGCCAAAGAAAATGGCACCGGATAGAAAGCTGCACATAAAGCGACCGGAGACTCCTAATAAAAAGGCTGGAATCACAGAATCATATTTGCTCATTAATCCCCCGAGGCCAAGGGCGCCAAAGGCCAAGGGATAATCCACCAGTAGCTGGATAGGTGAAATCACATAGGGGTTCACCAAAAGATCCAAAAGCCCAAAGGCCACACCTGCCAGGATTCCCTGACGTGTCCCGAAAAAGTAACCCACCAAAACAATGATAAGCATTGCAAAGGGTGTTACCGAACCGCCCTGGGGCATACGAAACAGGGTTATCTGGTTTAGAATAAAAGTCAGGGCAATGGCGATGGCAGAAACCGTTAGGGCTTTGGTACTGGAATTTTCACGAGTTTTATCAGTAATGAAAAAAATCGTCATGAGTATTCCCAGAATGACTAATGCAATAACCGCCTTTGCCATTCCCGATTCCAACAGGGATTGAAACATTTCTTCAGACATAAAAAATCCTCCTTTTTTCTATAAAAGGAGGGGGTTATTGAAGTATTTGACGACAATAAGGCTTCCCTCCGCTGGCATTAACCAGATCAGGTAATAAGGGTGAATCTCAGCCATTCGGCTCCCCCAGCTTTTATGATATATTAGCATTCTAATGTTTTAAATTGTTTTTGTCAAGAAAGAGATACATATTTTTCGTTCAATTATTCTACCGGTTTGAGATGTAAGTAATAGAAGTTACTGTAAATTTTCCTTCATTCATTGACAATTAACATTTTCAAACGTAAACTGGAACTAGTCTAAATTAAAAGGGAAGCGGATAATTATATTTTCAAAAATCCGTAAAGAGGAGTAACAATGAAAAAAGTAGTGGTAGTAGATCAAGCGGCATGTGTAGGTTGTTTGGGGTGTGAAATGGCATGCGCAAATGCATTTTACAAAGAGCTGAATCCAGAAGTATCCTGTATTCGTATTGAAGAAGAGGAAGATGGAAGTCTGAAAACCCTTGTATGCGTTCAATGTGGTAAATGTGCAGAGGCCTGTGAAGCCGGAGCCATTACCCAAAACAAAAAAGGCGTTTATATGATCAGTAAAAAATTGTGTGTGGATTGCGGAAAATGTGTTGAAGCCTGTTCTTCTGGTGTTCTTGTGAAATCAGAAGATAAAGATGTCCCTTCAAAATGTATTTCCTGCGGAATATGCGTAGATGCATGTCCTCAAAATGTTTTAGCGATAGAAGAATCATAATAGAGTACTAGATCTAACCTAAAAAAGGTTCCCGAGGGAGCCTTTTTTAGGTTAATAACAGTTCGGTTTACCAAACAATTAAAATTCAATACGAGTAGCAATATAGTTTACCAATTCACCGATGGCGATGCGATCCTGTTTCATGGTATCACGATCTCTTACAGTAACACATTGATCTTCTAATGTATCAAAATCAACCGTCACACAGAAGGGAGTACCAATTTCATCCTGACGTCGGTAACGCTTGCCAATGCTTCCGGTTTCATCATACTCAACCATAAAGCTTTTGGCCAACAACTGATAAATTTCAGTGGCTTCAGCACTAAGCTTTTTAGACAACGGCAAAACCGTTGCCTTGTAAGCTGAAAGGAAAGGATGGATTTTCATGACGTTGCGTTCCTCAGTTTTATCCCCATTCTGAATGACTTCTTTTTCCATAGAATTAACTAAGAAAGCAAGGAATACGCGATCAGCCCCTAGTGAAGGTTCAATAACATAAGGAATATATTTTTCATTGGTTACGGTGTCTGTGTATTTCATATCTTTAGTAGAAAAATTTTGATGCTGTGTCAGGTCGAAGTCAGTCCGATCTGCAATTCCCCAGAGTTCACCCCAACCAAATGGGAAGCGAAATTCTACATCGGTAGTGGCATTACTGTAATGTGAAAGTTCTTCCTTTTCGTGATCTCGGAAACGAATGTTATCATCCTTCATACCCAAATCAAATAACCATTTTTTACAAAAGTCTTTCCAGTAATCAAACCATTCGAGATCGGTGCCGGGGGCACAGAAAAATTCAAGCTCCATTTGTTCAAACTCTCGGGTTCTAAAAGTAAAGTTACCAGGAGTAATTTCGTTTCTAAACGATTTACCAACCTGAGCAATACCAAAGGGTATTTTTTTCCGAGTGGTTCTTTGAACGTTCTTAAAGTTTACAAAAATACCCTGGGCAGTTTCCGGTCTTAAAAAAATCTCACTGGCTGTATCTTCGTTGACCCCCTGGAAGGTTTTAAACATGAGATTAAACTGACGGATCTCAGTATAATCCATTTTCCCGCAATCAGGACAGACAATATTGTTTTCAAGAATAAAGGCCATCATCTGATCATTGGACCAGGCATCAATGATAACATCTTCACCTTTTTCGAAATAGTAGTCGGCAATGAGCTTATCCGCCCGGAAACGTGATTTGCAGGCTTTACAATCCATTAGTGGATCATTAAATCCCCCAACATGCCCTGATGCGACCCAGGTTTTAGGGTTCATAAGAATAGCAGCATCCAAGCCCACGTTGTATGGCGATTCCTGGACGAATTTTTTCCACCAGGCTTTTTTTACATTGTTTTTCATTTCAACACCCAATGGACCGTAATCCCAGGTATTGGCAAGACCATCATAAATTTCCGAACCAGGGAAAATAATTCCCCTCATTTTAGCGATGCTGACAATTTCAGCCATGGTAAATTGCGACATGTTTTTCCTCCTATGGACTAAAAAATATTAAAAATAAAACCGTCTCTTGTAATCTACAAGGGACGGTTTGTTCCGCGGTTCCACCCAAGTTGTTTGCCTTAGACAAACCACCTTATTTTCTAACGAGTTTCACGTCAAGCATCATATAATTATTACAACACCTGCAGCTCCAAAAGTACCATTCATCGGGTATTCGCACAGATCTCACACCAGCATCTGCTCGCTTGAACCATTGACCCAATGTTTTAATCTTTTTTCAACGCTTTTATTTGCAAACTAAATTTAAGCTTAGCAAAAACACGAAGAAATGTCAAGAGGAAGTTGCGATTTCCTCTTGACATTTTTAAAGAATTATAAGAAATATGCTTCCAGATTTGCATAACAAAATTATTCTTCAGGATGTTATTATTATTTCTGATATTTGTATTATTTTCAGCGTATTTTCATTGACAGATTGGCGAATATGGAATAATATAAAACTAATTAAATAGCAGGCATACTTACCGAAAAGTAAGGACGCAAAACTAAAGGGTCTAAATAAATTTTTTATATGACAGCCAGTTGCAAATAATGGATTCTTTTAATCTCTTTTATGCAACGTTTGATATGTTGCTTTTTTTTATTTGTGAGAATACAATTTTAATAAAAGCTTAATTTGATTTAATCGTTATTATGCAATTCGAACAGGAATAAAATCCTTATAAAAGCAATTATTAATTAATTGTGCATTAAATTACATATGATAGCACCGATCATCTCCTTCTGGAATCAGCAATAGATAGTCGAATATTACCAGGTCATGATGATTGTTGATATATAGGTTGGAACAACAGAATGATTGATGGGCTCCTTGTTTTTCAAAGAGGGCAAAGACGAGCACTTGAAAATCCAATGGAAGGTGGTGATATAATGAATATAGAGTTTAATCCGAAATCTAATTCAAAAATAGACGGATTAACGGTTGCATCAGGAATAAAACGCAGTAATTTGGAAACTAAAGGTTTAGTGGAACCTAAAGGCTTAAATGAAGGAAGCATTCGCTTTAAAGATTTACTCGATCAGACAAAAAATGGTAAAAATCAACTGCCAATGCAGCAGGCAGTTTTATCGGTTAAAAATCCTCAGGAACTTATGCCCGATGAAAAATTAACAGGAACAGAAATTGATGAGAACATCAAGGACAGATTCAAAGAAATATCAGAAAATAATTTAATGAGTCTGCTTCAAAGTTCCCCTAATATGTTTTTGACATCAATGAATAATACCCGAACAGGCATTAACTTTGGTTCTGGAAATCCAAGCCCGAATACTGGAATTGACGATGTCAGTCAGCTAACCAGTCAATTAGTCGAAAATACAAATAATCCTTCCCAGGTGGATCAATTATTTGTAGGAACAAATGAAAGCGGTCAAAAAATTAAGAGCCCAGGCATTGAAGGTGAAGATAGTTCAGTATCGAATACTGGAACGAAATCATCTGAGATAATTATTGGAGAGGTTGACCTTGCTTTATCAGCAAAGACAGGAACAGACCAGAAAGTCATTTCACCGGAAGGTGAAGCGGTTATTAAACAGACCCAGCAGTCCCCGGAACCAGCCAAACCAATCGCGGGAGCGGTTGACCCAATTTTATCAGCAAAGACAGGAACAGACCAGAAAGTCATTGCACCGGAAGGTGAAGCGGTTATTAAACAGACCCAGCAGCCCCCGGAATCAGCCAAACCAATCGCGGGAGCGGTTGACCCAACTTTATCAGCAAAAACAGGAACAGACCAGAAAGTCATTGCACCGGAAGGTGAAGCGGTTATCAAACAGACCCAGCAGCCCCCGGAACCAGCCAAACCAATCGCGGGAGCGGTTGACCCAACTTTATCAGCAAAGACAGGAACAGACCAGAAAGTCATTGCATCGGAAGGTGAAGCGGTTATTAAACAGACCCGGCAGACCCCGGAACCAGCCAAACCAATCCCGGGAGCGATTGACCCAACTTTATCAGCAAAGACAGGA